>Ga0116227_10001680_pt1 | contig 50016 bp, 36 predicted proteins | sample S1TSphgellanicum_FD_89693 | JGI IMG/M metagenome (GOLD analysis project Ga0116227, IMG submission 89693) | Host-associated microbial communities from peat moss isolated from Minnesota, USA - S1T2_Fb - Sphagnum magellanicum MG | ecosystem: Host-associated > Plants > Peat moss > Unclassified...
TTTTGCGAATTGTTTTTGTTTGTAGCCAAAATGGCCATCATCTGTAGGAAGATGTGGAAAAAGTGGGCAATTATCTGAAGAAAGATTTAGCCAAACCTGGCTACAAATCCAAACATGAAAGCAGAAAGCGTTGGGGGTGGCTGGAGTGGTGTAGTCACGGGTTACCCACTAGTTATTTCATAATCTGAACCTTATTTTCTCGAGAAAATAATGCGTACTTAAACGGGTGCGTACTTAGGCGGGAGGCTACTGTAAGATTGATTATTTGATCAAGTCATAACAACTCAAGTAAATGACATGAGCTTTCATTCCACAGCTTGATGCATCAAAATTGAAGTAGGTCAGATGTTATTTATATACAGAGTAAGTCCTGCAGTTCTATGTTTTACTATTCTCAACCCCATCGCCAAGTTATAGACAAAGGTTAAAAATCTACACAGAATAGTTTTTCTGTGGGCAATTTTACAACCAATACGACCATTTTTTGAAAAATGCAACAAAGCAAGTCTTTTTAGTGTTTTTGGTCGCCACATTTAGGCATTCTGCCTACTCTGTTTCAACAGGTAGCCGACAAATAGAAGGATCCTTAAATCCTTCTACTTACATGGCTAGACCATGGATGATAGCAAGTTGTGCTATACCAGAAATGTGAGAAAAAAGAAACTATTAGGTTAAGAGAGCGTGGAATAGCCTTGTGCCTAGGTGTGAGAAAAAAACCTTTGTGACCAATGAGTTGCTTAATCAACACACACCAGGTTAAATGCATTCATGACAGTCTACAAACGGCTACGGGAAGCCACGATTGTTGCGTAGGCCCATGATTAAATCAAATCAGAAGGGAGGAAGAGGTACAATCTGCGTGATCATCACGCACGCGGGCGCAGGAGGCGCTGAGGCAAGCTGCGAGATCATATTCGACAAATCAGCTGTTTATACTTTACAACAATATTGCAGAATCTGAGAGATGCAACTAAAGAGTACGTAAAAGCACGTTGCACGTCCTAGTGTTGCGATGCCATCAACAAGCCTGCACTATAGTCTATTTGTAACTACAGCTCACAGGTGCGATTTAACTGCAAGAATTAGGAAGTGTTCGTCAGCTCTAACGCACACAATAGCAATCAAAACAGTTTCCTCCAAGAAGAGACATTACGTGACTTAGATTCCGGGGGTGAATTTGGTGGCATATGCCCAGGCGTTGTTGGCGACTGGATCAGCCAAGTGATCGTACAAATTCTCAACTGGACCCTTGCCGGTGACGATGGCCTGCACGAAGAATCCCAAATTGGCGACCAGAGCCAGTCTTCCGTTCTTGATCTCTTTCACCTTCAGCTCAGCGAAGGCGTCCGGGTCGTCAGCCAAGCCCAAGGGATCGAATGCGCCTCCTGGGTAGAGTGGATCAGTCACCTCCCCAAGTGGACCTCCTGCAACGCGGTAGCCCTCCACGGCGCCAAGGAGTATCACCTGCACAGCCAAGGTGGCGAGAATACTCTGGGCGTGAATCAAAGCGGGATTGCCCAAATAGTTAAGACCGCCTTCGGCGAAGATCTGAGAACCGGCTTTGAACCATACTGCCTCTCCGAACTGGACTCCGTTCCTGGCCAAGATCTCAGGGGTGAGGATTCCCACAGCTCCAAGCAAGGCCCAGCGAGCATGGATGACCTCCAGCTCCCTGTTCTTGGCGAAGGTCTCGGGGTCCGCTGACAGTCCCGCTGTATCCCATCCGTAGTCTCCGGGATACTCTCCGGTCAAGTATGAAGGAGTGTCTCCGGAGAATGGGCCCAAGAACTTGGGACGATCAGGTCCATACCTGCAAAGAAAGACAATATTCCCCGCCACCCACAAGCCCAGTCTCTCAGAGAACTGCCCAAAGCAAGAAATGAATGCAAACCAGTACACGACCCTAAAACACGGACGATCTACTCATTTCTATTTCTCATGCATACTGATGTAACGTATTTAAAGTTGATCAGTCAGATCAAAAACCCCTATGAATGAAGCTATCGAAAAAAAAAACCCCACGAAGAAAATGCAAGGAATGCACAAGATCAGCTTGCAATCTCATGTAGCAGCTGCAGCTATCCAATTGATATCAACACCAGCAGTTATATAAGCTCTTTCAAATTTGTCTTAGCTGCATGGAAGCAGTTTGGAGCAAGGAATAAAGGAACCAATTTGACAACTACAGATACTTGAAGAACATCTACAGTGGTAATTGAAGATCGAAAAGGACATCGAGCATGCAATCTAAAACGAAACTCAAACTGATCAAAGAGCACAACCCAAAAGTGATGAGAATGAAGGAAAATAGCATCTAGAGTCTAGACATCATACTGTAACTTGAAAGGAAAATTTCCACACTGTGTAGGAAAAAAAAGAAAGCTAGCTAGCTAGTAGCCGACAGGAGATGATGTGCAACGGAAAGGAGCTCATGCCAGATGCTGGCTGGGGTGCTAGACTTGCTGCGCGCTTGGACACGAGCTTCACCGTTGCTGCCAACCTTACGGGCGAGCTCACTTCTCTGCTTCAGCAATGACTGGCCTGCGAAAGCGGGTGAAGCACATGCAACAGCTGTTGATGCCATGGCTGCAGAACAAGAGATGATCGATCAAGCAGCAGTCAAGGAAAAGAGAGAAGAACAAGATTTGATTCCGCGCTGGCTTCAAAGGAAGGAGCAAAGCAAAGTCGAGTGGAGCGGGATTTGTGCAGTGCGGGGAAGAAGGGTGGGCGTGACGGTCTATAAGAACAGTAGCCAGGTACATGCACCTGGATGGAATTCCATTTCTTCCCACGTTCAGCCCCCCTCTTATGACACTATGGTGGGGCTGGCCCTATGATTTAACCCTACTACTTACCGTTGGCCAATTCATTTGAGCCGAACGTCCATTTTTCACTCTATACACAGTCAATTTTACTTTGTTGGCACTCACTGAAATGAAAGAAAAACCAACCAATTAAGCAAACAAACAAACCAAATCTAAAAGTTAATCACTTGGCCCCTAGATTGTTACTGGAGAAGGTGTAGGCCCTGGGGCACTTGAAGAAGAATTAAACACTCCTTTTTTTGCATGGGAAATGGAACTTTGATTTGGAACTCCTATTCATCCCCCTATTTATTGGCCAGGGTGAACCAGCATCAACACTGGTACCTTCTCAGAGCATACCAGTAAAGGTAGTGAACTTGGAAGGGCAATTTTATTTTGGCATGTAAATACTAGATACCTGGCCATGATTTGTTAGTTATAGAGGATGGCACATTACACATAAGGTTCAAGGGTCCATATGGTTTCAAAATATATTTCGCATTTGTTCCTTGATGACGGAAAATTTAGCTAATTCTTTTTAAGCTGTCAAGTCCACAACCCCTTAGAACATTCGAGGAGTTTGAATTTTGAGAACTTTCATTATAAATAGTGCACTTTGCCAAGTCATCAATTGAAAATTGAATAAAATTCTATCGACCATGGATCATGTTCCATGGATGGGTACCTATTGTCCTCATTGGCTTTTGAAGATTTTGTCTTATCTTGTTTCCCTGCAATTGATTGGCTGGGAGTATATGTGTGTTGGTGATAGTCAACAACCTCCCCAATTGCTGGGGGAAAATATCCTTTTACTTACATTCTCTGCGGACATGGACACACTTGACGTGCAATATTCACTCGACATGCAATATTTCTGGGGACGTTGTCACATTTTGTTATTGCACTTGATCGACATGGTTAATTAAGAGACACACTTGAATCTCACCATTACTCCATTGTCCTCATTAAGCAAAGTTAAAATATTATGATCTAGAATGTTTTAAAGGAAGATTATTATGTTCTAGAGAGTCTCTTTTGCTTGAAAGTAAATAGTCAAAAGCTTTTTTAAATCTTTAAAATTTTTTGTCTAAAAAGTTTTAATTAGAAGTCTTAAAAAGTTTAAAGATCATGATTTGAACAACTCTGTGACAAAGGGAGGAGAACTTGCAAAGAAAATTGTAGCAGTGCAGGGTGCAAGTCCAAGAGTTAATGGTTACAGTTTACCATCTACATTATCAATCATGGTTTAAGATTTTAAACTGGATAAAGTATAGAAATTTTGTGAACAATTCATTTGTGCTTTTCACTTTGCATTTGAAGGTTGAGCAAGGATTTGCAAATAATTTGTGCCAAATTGGCCCTCAAAAGTTCAAGTAATGTTTAGTGCTTCAATATAAACACAATGTTCTTCTGCTCCACAACCATGTGTAAACCTATAGCCATTAACAGCACATTTGAGGATGTCCTTTCTGCATGAATGAAGATTGCCCTGTTTCTGAAGGATACCATTCTTCCCAATTTGCAGTACCAGGCTAAAACCATGTAGTCCAGCTGCTGGGATTGTCATACGAAATAACATCAGACTATATCAGACTATGATCATAGTGCAGCTGCTGGGATTGAGCTGTAACTCAATTGCTGCTTGTTCTAATGGCTCCATCTTGTTTAGGAGGGAGCTGAGTACAGCTAGAGTTTTCTCAAGGTGTTAGAAGATATGATTTGTTGCAGGGTTTCACAATGTTTCTAGATGGTCACTTTGACTTGAGGAAGGGGTATATTTAGTCAAGTAAGTTGCATGGAAGAGTTGAGAGAGTGTTTAATGGTGAAGGTGGCATGTAGGACATATATCACATTTCTAGAGGCAGACATCTTTCTTTAGGGTTTTAGACTGTTAGGGTACAAGTAGGAAAGAAGTTATTTAACACATAAGATTTGCCCACTTCTCTGTTTGAACGTTTTTTGAATGCAATTTACTTTCGGATCAAATGACCCTAAAGAAGGGCCTGGTACATTTTTGTAACTGAGAAGGTGTCACAAGGAGCATTAAGTGAATTAATGGTGCTTTTGAATGTTATTGAAGTAAGTGATAGTGTAGAGAAGATAGAGGTGTGGTGTGAGGATATTGGTGCGGGATAGGATTCATAACTAGTGATGGAAGAGCTAGTTAGCTGTGTGCAAAATCCTGGTTGTTGTGTTTAAATCATGTGTGCACAACAATGTGTGCTTGCATATCTGATAGACAGTTTGGGTTTTTGTAGATAATAATTTATGATTAACACTTGTGCAGACATCACAAAAGTAGAAAGCAGTTTTTTTTTAGTTTTGATCAACAGAAGATCAATGCATCTCTGCACTCATCTTCACACAATTAGCATCAGCAAGCATGCAGGTTTTGGGTGTATATAGTAAGATCAATACATTTGTGGAAACATCAGGCACAAGGATCAGCAGCAGCGCTGCGGCAGCAAGCAGGAAATATATTCTCCGTTGCTGCAATCATACAACTTACACAACACAGCTTTTCTAGATGCTCCTCTCGGGTAGTATATCCAACAGCTGTGTACATTGACATATTGCAACCTCAACGAGGCTGCAGTCCCTTACATTCACCGGTCTATTATAACAATCATGAGATATGATTGTGAAATTGCAATTCAAAGTGCTCGCCTATCGACACACAAACAAGAGCTCCAACCACAACCGCACCGACCGCATTGTTTGTCGAGAGATCACACACAAACCTTGATCAAGACGCACCGTTGATTAGAAAATTAGAAAAGGCACTGGAAACAACACAAATTCAAGGGAGCAGAGAAAGGATCTACGAGCCGGGAGTGAAGTTTGTAGCATATGCCCAGGCGTTGTTGGTGACTGGGTCAGCCAAGTGGTCGCTCAAATTCTCCAATGGACCCTTGCCGGTGACGATGGCCTGCACGAAGAATCCGAACATGGAGAACATCGCCAGTCTTCCGTTCTTGAGTTCCTTCACCTTGAGCTCAGCGAAAGTGTCGGGATCGTCAGCCAAGCCCAAGGGATCGAATGAGCCTCCTGGGTAGATTGGGTCCGTCACGTCTCCCAACGGCCCTCCTGCAACGCGGTAGCCCTCGACGGCGCCCATGAGGACCACCTGGCAAGCCCAGATGGCCAGAATGCTCTGAGCGTGCACCAGCGACGGGCTGCCCAAGTAGTCGAGGCCGCCGTCAGCGAAGATCTGAGAACCAGCCTTGAACCAGACTGCCTCTCCGAATTTAGTTCCGTTCTTGGCCAGAAGCTCAGGGGTGACGCAACCCAAAGCTCCGAGCATGGCCCAGCGGGCATGGATGACCTCCAGCTCCCTGTTCTTGGCGAAGGTCTCGGGATCGGCTGACAGGCCTGCGGTGTCCCAGCCATAGTCGCCGGGGAACTCTCCAGTCAAGTAGGAGGGAGTATCTCCAGAGAAGGGGCCCAAGTACTTGGGACGCTCAGGTCCATACCTGCAACAAAACTCCACAAAACCATCGAGCTCTCAGAGAATGTCCAGCGAACAATGAAAGCAAACCGCAAAAGCTTCTAAGCATCTTTACTCTTCAATCCATCCCAGGCTCCGCAAGAGAGAGAGCTCCTTCAAATCCTTCAGCTCAAATTAAAGCTTCGGAAACAAGTAATAATGTACCTTGAGAAGATCTGCAGCTCTAGAAAACTCTCAGAACCTCAACTACTCTAAAGAATCACAAGACAAACAGCTTATCTGACTGCTGGATTGCGTCAAAACAAAACAATATCGGGAGAGACAGGGGCAGAGAGCAGACCAGACGCTCGACGGAGCGCCACCCCTGCTGCGCATTTGAACGCGGGCCTCATTGGTGCCGACCTTGATGGATAGCTCACTGCCCTGCTTCAATACTGTCTGACCTGCGAAGGCGGTTGAGGCACAGGCAGTAGCTGACGCCATGTCCGCACACAGAGAAAGACACAGAGAGTGAGAGAGAGAGAGAGAGAGGGGCGACAAGGAAAGTGAATTCTCAGAGCGGATCAAAGAGCAGATGCGAGAGAGGGAGAGACAGTGGAAAACTTGCAACAACGAGCTGCTTAAGGATTCGATCAGGAGCTCAATCCGCTGCGCAAACTCAAAAATCCAGTTACACCAATGGACAGCGTCTTGCCCGGATATAGTAATCCTATCTGCTGCTGAGGAGATGGTGCCTTGTCTTTTCTTGGTAAATTTTGCAGCTGGGAAGCAAGCAACAAGCAAATTCTTGCATGAGATTGTGGGCAATGGATGACTTCATTGCTGTAATGTTTTCTAGATTCTTGTTCCATCATGTCAAACTTGATCAATTGGCTCACAGTTAAGTCACAAAATTTTCTTGAGCATTGCTGATTGATTGAATGTCTCACTCTTTTTTCTTTGCACCCCACCGCAAGAAGTAATCTGCTGCCAGTTCAGTTTATTAGGTCCCTGCAGTAGAGCTTGACTAAGAGCTTGTTCCAAGAACAATTCAGAGAGATTTGTGCTGTGACAATTGAACTTGAGCAAGTGAAGTCTCTGGTTGTTTTAAGTTAGTGATTCCAAGGCAGATGGATCAACATCACTTCAGCAATTTGGAGTTTTTAAGAAGGCTTGGGTTTGAAACCTTGAGGTGATGATCATTTCTCTGCAAGTAGAAAAAAGTAGGACTGCAAACAATGCAATGAAGGATGGAATGTTTTGAATATTTTGTGCAGTGTTTTGGATTCCATTGCAGTGGTGTTGTTACAGAACTGAGTGGTAGATCTGCAGATATTTGCTGTGCATTTGATTAGGATGTGCAATTTTTGGGTGATCCAAAACATCCAGCAAAAGAATCTTCTTTGATCATACTTCCATGAGCAAATATGAAAGTATAAGTGAATAGCAAAGTGGAGGATCCATGAGGAACATGATTTGAGTACAGAGGTGTGAGTATGGATACCTGCTGCTGATGTTGCTCATTGGCTTTCAAGGATTTGTCATATCCTCTGCTTCCTGTGAGAAACTGGCTGGATGTCTAGTTGTGTGGTATACAAGAAGATAACTGCAACTCTCCATCAGTCAAATTTGATTTTGAAATTTCTTCTGTTTTGCCATTTTTCATTCTTGACACTGGGTGCATGCTTATCACCAGATTGTGAATAGGAAGAGTTTGGAACAAAAACAATCTGCTGGACCCAGGCAAAATGTTTGAAGGCTAGCTGCTTGCCTTTTGCAATCTACACTCCAGTAACAAAAGACAATATTGTAAGAGTTTGCAATCAACACAAAAGAAAAGGTGATGAATGTCTGAATGGGTGAATTTGTGCTCCCCAGCACCATGTCAACACTGAAACTTCAGGATGCTCCTTTTAGAAATGAATGACTTGCTGCTTGACACATGCTGCACCTTTGCTGTTGTAGTCAACCAGAAATTCATCAAAGCAAATTCATCAAGGCTTACTGTCTTAAGATCCCCATCAAACAAAAATCTGCCAATTCAATCAGCTGCATCAAATAGCAGTTCCTGATTCCCAGAATGTGGATAATGGGTTTGATCTGGCTGGTGCACAGAACTGGACTGTTTCTGACATTCTTGTTTGCCCTTCATGGCCTCTGTATACTGATTACTGCTCGGGCAAGTAGTTTCCTACATAACAAGAGAATGTATCTATGGATTACTGGATAAACAGCCCAACTACAAGCTTTTAAGTAGATTTTTCTGCACATTAAAAGAAAGAAATCTTCCTTTTTGATCATCTGTATCTCTGGCAATCTTTCAATTTGAATGATTGACACATAAGAAGCTCAGGGAGCCAGGAAGTTGCCAACATGATTCGTTGCATTGCATCGTTGACTCTCCATGTGAACCCTGTAATGATCTTGAAGGGAAATTTGTCAACTTCAAGAAGACTGTCTGAGACACAGCAGTTCCAAAGTCCCTCCTGCCAAGTTCTGCTATCATTGCTAGTTAAACAGAAGAATTTAGCATGCTTGTCATCTGGCAACCCCATGGTCTCAACAAATTTTTGTGGAGTGGTCAGAGCTGGTCTGTACTGCATGTCACTTTCCAAAGTTGGCCACACTGCTTTTGAGCCACCATTGGCCTCTGGTGCTACTGACATGATGATCTGTGCTACCAGGTGGTGTTTTTCTTGATATGTTAAAACTGAGCAACAGATGGCTCAAAGCTCTGCTCTGAGGAAGAACCCCCAATTTCCAGCACCAAAAGCAAACTAGTCTACTACACAGGGTTTTTCTTGATACATGAACATCTGAGCAGCAACAGGTGGCTCAAAGCTCTGCTCTGAGAACAAACCTCCATTTTGATACCTGAGCATGCAAGTCTCTGGAATAAGAGGTCTCATTCATTGAGCAAAAACTCCTTTCTTTTGTAGCAAAATTGCAAGTGGTGGAGAAAACCTTGACATCTTTCTGTTGTATCTGTTCCCTTATTTAACACTGTGAACCACTGATGAGTATCCTTCACTTGAGGCCAAGAATCTGGCATTTGTCACCGAAAATTGACAGTCTATGAAACAAAAGTGGGTTCATTGACACAAACCTTCTTCCAAACATGGGCCCCCTTCTATACCAACAACCAAAGAATGTAAGACAACCTCAAAATGAGAGATCATAGACAACCTTCACATAGGCAACTCCTTTAGGCTTCAAATGGGGTCTGAAACTCCTAGGAGCATCAAAATTAGTGTCCTGAGGCGTTTCATCCTGGGTTTGAGACTTCACTGTTGTGCCTTCACTGCAGCCCCACTGCTGTTATTATTTCATCCTGATCAATCTATGCATCACTGGCACCTTGTTCTGCCCTGTTTCAGCAAAATTTGCTCACTTTACAGATAGGTAGCCATTCTGGGTGAAATAGGGGTTTTGAGGTGAAACCCCTGCCCAAACACAGGGTTACTTTACAGATTTCTCTAATTTTGGATTGTGAATGAGAATTATGACATCCATTTTCCAGTGATAAAAGACTAAGAACCCTTTCCATTTGCAAATAGATGGTTCTTAGTCTTTACTTGCTGTTGTTTGGTGATGCTGATTACATCTTCACTTCCACTGGGTGGGTCATTGGCAAAATTCTTCCTCACATGTCTCACTGCTTTCTTGGCTACAAGGATTTCTTTCAATTTATGCATGTCCTGATGCCAATCCAGGAACTTCAAAACTAAGGGGAACCACCTTTAGCACTACAGATTTGGGCATCAGTGCAGTTTTGGCTAAGACAAGCTTGTTGCAGTTCCAGATGAGATACTGTTGCCACTCTTGATATTCCTTATAGTTCCATGGCACAAGGTGTGATTCTCTATCTCCTTGCATGATGCCTGCCTCTTCCCAGCTGATGCATCTTTCTTCAGCTTCATGGCATCTGCTACAATCCTGAAGGCAGCCTGTGATGATTATGCTGGTGTGTTACTTCTCTTGGCCAAAATATCCCATCATCATGCCCAGATTGTTGAGGAGACATCTTTAATTTCTATCATTTTTGCAGCAGACTGCAGTTCTCAAAGATGGTGTTTTGGGTGTATGGCTTCATAACACAGCTCTCTGAAATAATCCTTCTGCTCATCACAGCGGGCTGGCATTGATGAGCCTTCAAAACATGTAGAAACCTTCAGACCATTGTTTGCCTTTTGCCATAGGAAATTGAACTGCCTGGTTCCTTGATAAGTTTTTGAACCCTCTTTGTCAAGTTCCTGCTGCTGTATGAAGAATGATAAGAGATAGTGTCCAGTTGTTAACATGAAAAGAATTTTATGTGATTTTGGATGTTCTTTCTTCACAATTGGAGTTACACAAACAGTGGCTTGCAGCTTGGTGCCATCTTTGCAGAGTACTTGTTATGGGCTGTCATGGAGAAATACCTCCTCACCAAAACTAGCTGGCTGATCACTTTCTTGAGGTTCACAAACCACCCACAAGCTGTGCTTTCCTAGAGATTCCCTGACCGCAGCATCTCCTCCAGATGCCATAGATGGGTATAATTTGAGCTGAGAAGGTTTGCCATTGATGTCAAGAACTCCAGGACAAGCTTTGTTGTGGTGATAGTTTAGCTGTTGCTTGGATGTACACTTCTTATTGCAATGAATGCACTTCAATGCAGTCTGGGCCTTCATTTTTTCCTGGATCATCAAAAGGTTGATTTCCCTTTGAAGACAAATGTGCCTCACAGATCAACTTTTCATATTCATCATCATCATACACTATTTTGTGAGTGTCTTTGACCACTTTCACCTTACAAGTCTTCACCATTGTGCTGCATCAACATAACAGAGGTTATACTTACAGCATCATCCATTCAATTGCTGTCATGTGAGAGTGGTTCACGAGCTTAACATGACTTTAGACATCAACCCTGAACTCCAAGGTGTTGTAATTTTGTGACCCCAATCTGACATGTGCATAATCAACAATAATGCAAAACACTATACCATATGCTATACAATTCACCCTTAGGAGTTTGCAGTACCTTGTTCATCAGGTTAGCATCACATACAGGAAAGGATTGCATCCCTCAGTTGCTTGAAATTATCTGGAGTCAAAGACATGGGTGGGACAACACTAAACCACAAAATTCCCAGAAGAATTGTGAGATAAACTTACAGGGCTTTCAGTTGTACTTGGGGGCACAGATCAACGAATGCAGAGATATCTTCAACAATTTGAAGGTATTTTTAGAGTGAGTGCAGTCATAACCTGTCAGACCATCACCTTTTTCACAAATAGCAGTGACCAATAGCTGCCATGACTGGCCACTGCCTTTGTCAGCTATTGAAAGTGGGTGTGGATAAGTAATGAATAATCTGCCCAAAATTTTCAGCAAACCATTTTACAAAATCTGCTCCTGAGTTTATCACATTTGCCCATGAAGTGGAAGATTCCTGGTCATGATGTTCAGTAGCACTTGAGTCAATACATATATCTTCAAACCCTGCATTCAGTGAAGATCCACCATACTATTTCAACTTGGATTCATGAAAAATTACATTGAAACAAAGATGAACATGTGTGCATATCTCAAATATTTCTAGATTTGTTGGCAGCATGGCTGCTAAACCTGCAAGACAAGTACAATGTATTGTGGATACTCTACACTTGATTCAAGTAGAAGCGAAGTTCCAGTAACTTACAATAGAAAGCATGATAGCAAGCTAGGTCTAAGGGGGTAAAAGACAAAAGATATCAATTCACATAGAAGGTGGTCGAGTGCAAAATTACTGATTCTGTTGCTGTACTAGTGTGATTATAGACACTGCACTTTAAGTCTAAGGAAGTCCAATGAAGTTCCCAGTCTTGGCTGTCAATATGGCAAAGGACATCGCTACATACTGAATCTCTTTGGAATATTAGTCACTCTGAAAATTGCCATTGCCATTGACTTCAAGATTGTTATGGAATGACCAGGGAACCCTTAGTGAAGTGCATGGAACCCTGATAACAGTAATTGACAACGAAACGTGAAACTCTGCTTGCTGACTCGCTGAAAGATAATGACAAGGCATCACAAAAACTTCTAAAAGAGGGTGATCTGAATATATTTTACCCCTGCATCATTTTGTCTCATCAACTAGCTAAAATCAAGGCTTTGAGATTGTCTGTCAAAAAAAAGGCAGGGAAGAGGCCAGGCTGAGTTTCAGCCATGCGTTGTAATTCTCTTCCTCTTTTCAATCTTTGCTAAGATGACACGTACTTGGGAGGGCAATCGTCAAGACCTGTGCAGTTCAAAATCATGTACTTAACATCAAAACAACGCAAAAAACTCTTCACCCACTTGTTTGGAAGGTCACTGGATTTCCACACGGATGAAAATCACCAACCAGCAGATTCCGTCTTTTTGTCTCAAAATCTTGAACAAAGTGCACGGAGCGACAACTCAAGGACGTTCTTGCACAACCTTTCACAATAGGAAAGCGCGTTCGAAAGCCTTGAATCTAGAAGAGGGCAAAAAGATTAGGAAACGGAAGAAATATATGCAAATTCTTGATAACACACCGTTTGTGTACAGAACCGACTCTCAGCGTCCTGTTCCTTTCTCCAAATATTGAAAACAGCTCCAGATTCTAAGTACAGGAGAATCGAAAATCTCCGCTTCAAGGCTAACAAGTAAGAAAACGGCGCAACTCAATAAACCAATTTCCCTGTACAATTAATGCCTTGATCAAATTCTTTCGATAGCACCCCTCCGGGCCATTAAATACATCATTTCTAGGGCAGCCGGTATCGAAGCCCATAACTAGCTCCTCAGGATCATGATATGCGACTCGAAAGCAATGACTTTTGATGATCTCCGATGGCATGCAGAGTTAGCGTGTTGATTAATCTGTGTTAGAGCATCTCCACCGTATACAGGCAAACAACTCCTTTATTTTAGAATAGAATACTGTTTAATGATCACTGTGCCCACCAACAAACTTCATAAAAGTCCCTTTAAACACTCAAAGACCATTTATGTCTTTACATCTGGACGAGTAATAGTCACTCTCCAAATTCATAAAAGTCCCTTTAAACACTCAAAGACCATTTATGTCTTTACATCTGGACGAATAATAATCACTCTCCAAATCCATAGTACAAAAAAAAAGCTTTTTAAAGGGATTAAAATGACCAGTGCAAAATGGACCATCCATACCAGAGAGCAGCAGGATTTGCGCTATCCTGCTGCAAGACTTAATGAAAAGGGGTGTTTGCCGCTGTGAGGTGGAGATGCTCTTACACATTACGCCGGGTTCCTCTGCAGCCGTTTTTTCATTGGCGAAATTCCCCTTAAAAGTGAATTTTCAAATGAAAAATTCAAAAATGTAGTGATTTTTTTGGGGTTTCAATAGTCAGAAGTCAAAAAGAAAAGTAAAAAATCGCCAGATCCTTATATTTGTTTTTAAAGTTATAGCCAAAGATCTAAATGGATGTTTAGAGATTTGTCCTTCATATCTGGTTTATAGCCAGGTTTGGCTAAATATTCCTAGATGTTCGCCATTTTGGCTGGGTCAAAAAACTCCTAGAAAAGCACTGAAATCACGCAAGAGGAGTTGTTTTGTGTGTAGATTCACCTTTGTACCGGATTATTCTTCCAAACTGCTCATTAAATATTTAGGTTTTGTCAAGTAACCTTTTGATAAACTTCTACTAAATAGCTTTTTAAAAACTTTTGTCAATCACATTTCTCAGAAAGTTGTCATTGTTTATGTCTTCTAAAACCTTTCATTCAAATTATATTTATTATTCTTTAATCAATTATTCTTCTAAAAGGTGGAACTTACTAATGGAAAATGCATGTCATAATGTGGGCATTGCATGGGGGTCAAAACATGGGAAAACAAATGCCCCATCTTGTTACATGAATGGAAAATAATCATAAAATCAATTTTGATGTATTGGATTTTTAAATGTTAATTATCTTAATCATCAATATGACCATTTTTTTGAGTTTATTACAATAATTTTGAAATAATTACATGTTTAAAATGCATTTAATTAAAATTTCAAAATTGCAAGTAAAAAAATTGCTTACATATTAATATATCAAACTTTTAATGTAAAATAATGAACTTGAACACAATATTGATCATCCAATTTCAAAGATATTTGTTACTTTATTCTATTGTACCAAAGTTGTTCAAATTGTGTATCCATATTATCATAAATTCACATTGGTTTCAAAATATCAGTTAAAATGATTTTGAATCTATTTTTTTCTACTTGTGTCAAAAAACCTCGACCATTTAAAAACTAGATTTTCAAGGCTTTTTTTTTTTCTTTGTTTCACCATGCTTTTATCCAAGGACATTTTTCAAAAAGAAATGCCCACCAACAAGGTTATTAAATGTAAGGTAATGCTCAAGGAACAAAACATTCTTAAAATAAACATTAGCCTAAGGCGAAACTAAAGGCTTTTATTTTGAAAATTCCTTGTTCCAATTAAGGGTGTTATATGTTCTTAAATAAATGCCCACCCAAAGCAAAGTCAAGGAGCATTTCTTTCAGGAAAGCTTCACTTTGAAAGCATTATTCAACTTAAAGCCTACATGAAGCACTAGTAAAAAATCATTTATTAAATTTCTTCTTCATGGATGGGAGAAAAAAACTAAAAATGAAATGCCCACCAAACTAAGCATTTCAATTTTCAAAGTGCTTGACCTTTTACAAATATGAAAAATTCAATTGCATAATGTGCCTTCCAAATATAGAATTTTTTTTTTGCTGATGTTTTAGGTGACAAAAATTAGCTATGATTCTCTTATTCCATTTATTTTATACTCTTTTTCATTTTTTCATTTGGCCTCTTAAATGTGTTGATCTTAATAAGAGCCACACCCACCATTTTTTTGAATGTTTATCTTGGAATATTTTAAACAAAAATCTTCAAAAAAGCTTTTAAAATATAGATATATTTTAATAATATTTTGTTAAGCTTTGTATTAAAAAAATGTCAAATTTTTTTCATTTTCAAATATATTCAAATCATTAAACAAGATTTGATTTTTGCTTAAAAACATTAGTTACAATGTTTTTACATATGTTTATTCATTAGATTGATTTCATTTTTATGCACATGTTCTTATGATATATTATGAATGTTATTATTTAAATAAATCCAACAATTTCAAGATCAATTTAAATTATCATTTTCAAACATGAAAAACCAAACATAGGCCAGTACATTTGTTGTGGTTCATGTTAGTATGGACACACCTTCTATTGTTTTTGTAATGTTATCTCATTTTTCTTTCATTTTTCAATGTTAATTTGTTGCTTTTGTTTTTCTTTTTTTGTGTTTTGTCTTTGCTTCTTGTCATGATTATAATCAACTCCACTCTCACTTGTTTGTAAGTCATTTGTTCATTTTACAATTAAGTCTTTTCTCACTTATTTGCGAGTCATTCACAACTTAGTTGCACTTGTCTTTCTTCATGCTTGTTCAATCCAAACAATAAATTTTGCCTTTGATTTCTAATTAATGTCATTTTTTCCTTGTATTTGTCTTCCTTTTCCATTTGTAACTTGCATTTCTTTTTTCCTTACATTTTCCATACATTTGTCTCAATTTCAAAACATTTTTTTTTGGCTTGTTGGGATGTGCATAAAAGTAAAATTGTGATTTAATTATAGTCGTTTTTTTGTGTTCTCACATGAACATTGAAAATTACACAATTGTGAAACAAAGTTCTTATTTGATATCAACATCCCAAGCAACAACACACTACATTATACCAAAGTGGGCAACTGAACATGCATATCTAGTGTATTTTCAAGTACAAACATTTAAATGACATTGAAATTAACATATTTTTCCATGTCCAAGTCCAAAAACCCTAATTTAATTTTTTTAAACACTTTTTATAAATAGGGGTCTTGAAAAAATCAATTTACATATCTAAATGAAGTTTGTGATTATGAGGTTTTCATTTTGAATCTTATTTGAAAAATCCAATCTATTTTCTTTTAGCAAAAAATTGACAAGAGGTAACACAATTTTTTGAATGATGATAACTTTGTTATTATTATTAATGATGAGAGGTTGGTGGAACAATATTTCAAAAAAGTCAAAAGTTTCCTAACAGAACATGGCCTCCAATTATCATAAAAAAAAACCCACATATTTTCGTGGAAGATTGGAGAGAGACTTCAGTATATTTCCATCAGCCAACTAGTAGGAGCGATAAGTGTGGGATATGTTTGGTGTTTATTTTTCCAACCACCTCGATTTACGTCGTATATTAACAGATTATAGTTTTGAGGGTCATCCATTATGAAAAGACTTTCCTTTAAGTGGATATGTGGAAGTACGGCCCAACTAAAAATATTTGTCAATATGATGAGTAAGATATGATCATGTAGTTTGTTGCAAATTCATTTTTTAAATCATTAAAATAGTAAAATTAGTTTTTTGGGGGAAGGTGTTGCTACATTTATGTTTACTAACTACAAGTTTTAGAATTCCTTGAAATAATGTCACCAATTAAGTTGAAATATGCATAGGAATACTCACTACCTTGGTTCCATTAGGAAATTGAGGAAAAAACATTGGAAAAACCTTTTTCTATATGACTTCCTCATCTTAAGCTTTTGAAATAAGGTTTCCAAAGTTGTTAGTGCATCCTCCAATTCCATCAGAAGAAAAATGTTCATAACCATAATGTTTTTGGACTATGACCATACTACATGTACCTTACATTGTAAATTTTATTTATTACTAATTATTAATATTTTTGGTGTAATGTTTTCAAAGTTGTGAGGATTCAAACATAAGTTTGAATTTTTTATTTCAGTTTTGTTAAATGTTTCAAATGCATTTGAGTTGTACACAACAAAACTTGATTAGCATAGAACAAAATGCCATTGTGACTTCCATAAAAATTCATTATATTGTGTTTTTATTCTCTTACCACGTTATTTTTACTTTAATATTTATATTTTATGCATTTAACTTTTGAAACTATAAAATACTTTAGTTAAGGTTAGTTAAAATATCTCATTGCATGTGATGTTCACCCTAATTATTTTAAAGGTGACATTTTCATTGGATGATGGCCTTTTACATGTGCTTGTGCATGTGATATGAAAAAATGTAACATATGCATGGGAATTTCACCTTTTATTTAAAGGTAAGCAAAAGCTTGGAGGTGGATCATGAAATTTGTAATAATTTGTGCCATCTTAAGGTTGGGTGGAAAGCTTGTATTAAATTTGTGCTTTTCTCATGTCTAAATTCATTCTCTCATTGTTATAGTATCAATTTCCAACAATTCTACCATTGAACCATACTATAACATTGGTGTTACCATTTTCCTAAGACTAGGTGCCACATCAAATTCCACATGGGATTTCACATTAGTGATAACACCAAGTTTTGATGTGTGGTAATGAGTTTTTTCTTAACATAGACTTACCAAAAAAACTTATTGTTATGGATGGGCTTACCACCTTGACTTGTAGGCAAAGCTTTGAAAATTGAATAATGCAAAGGATCGTGTCAACAATTCATATGAAAATATTGCAAGGAATAAAACTTTTACATAGTTGAAGCACAATATGATCTAATGGAACATAAAGTGGCAAACCTAACGAATTCAATGAATGGAACATGAAAATGAAACACAAACAGTTTTAATTTCTTCAATACTTGTAGACTTCAACTAATGTTTCTTTTTGTGAATGTATATAAAAAAGGTGAATGGAACTTAGAAAAAGTTTCACAGCACCTTAAAACCTGACATTGGCAATGCTCTCATGTAGAGGCAAAGCATATCAAAACATGAATGTGCACACTTTGATGGGACATAAACACAAAGAACTTGAAATTTTCAAAACATCTTTATCAAAAAGCAAGGAAAACACCCATTTGAAACATTTTCAATGTTGTAATTTATGACTTGGAACTTCCTTGTTTCCAAGTTACAATTTGATGACCCAAATGATTAGTCCTTGAGAGGAGTTTAAAATTCCTCCATAAAAATAATATCTAGAAAAGGGTTTTGAAAAAATCCCTTATTTTAATTTTAGTTGAAAACAAGGAACTCTCCTTATAGTTTTGATTTTGGGACTATGCCAAGTAGTAACCAAGCTTTGGTTCTAGTTTCAATTTTACTAGAATTTGAAACCATAATTCCAAATACACAACCATTTGAATTTTTTGTTGGTTTAGGTTTGAAACCAAAGAACCAAAACTATTGTTTATAATAAGCAAAGTTGGTAATCACACAATAATACCCACCACCATAGGTAAGGGTAGCATAACTTACGACCTCCTTTGGAATGAGTTGAAGTTCAAACTAGCACCCAACCAATGCACCACATAGGATGGATGGTATGAGGACGTGTGGACATGAAATGCTCTTTCATTTTAATCTTGTCTTATAACTAACCACGATGGTTAACTATTAGTTATTTATTAATCATCAACATGTAGTCATCAAGTTTTAAACTTACCTATAGATGCAAACATAATAATAGAAACAATGGGCATCGAGGTTGGAGTCCTTTCCAAGGACTTTGTTTAACATGTGGTGTTGATGTGTTGATTTGTTTTTTTTTTATGTACTTAATTTTTAATTATGTGTTAAATATAAATATATTTTGACTACATCTTATTTTATATCATGTATATTATGTAACTATGTTTTTTACCACATGATAAAAATGTATTACTTTTATGAAAGAACATTTCAAATTACCTCCCTTTAAAAACCACCAATTACATAGGTAGTGTGAATTAATTTTTAAAAAAAATCATGAATAAGTTTTATATTTTAGGATTAATATCTTACTTGGATGAAATTCCAATCATTCAAAGTAAGTTATTAAAATTTGAAAACTCAATAAGAAGCCCATAAAGGTTTTGTTGGTTATTTGGATGCTACTTATTAGGTGGGTAGCTTTACCTGGTTTTTAAAAAAAATCAATAATTGTTAGGTTTGTTATTAATAATTTTGTTGGTAACCAAGTGTTTCCTCAATAACTAGCCAACATTTGTTTTCACCTTGATAGCACAATTGTGAATGAAATCAAAACGAATTTCCAATGGATGGTGCACTAGTAATTATTGAGTCATGTAAAAACCTTGAAGGATTTTATAAGTGTACCTAGTTGGAGGACACTTTACAACCCATAATTTTTCCTTCACAAGGGTGGGTGTTTTGAAAAATGTAATGCTTGTTGCTACAAGGGTTTTTTTCGTTTGAATCACTTAGTGATTAATTTTTAAATTTTTCTTGTGATACCTTATTCAATGAGAAAAAAATAAAAAATAAAATTTCTACAAGTCTTTACTCATGCTAAAGCCCTTGGCCATGAGCTTAGCTCCACCTCACACGGGCCCTTATTTTGATAAATGCACTTAGGGCTTTACATATCGCATAATCCCTTTGGGATGTGGGGTTTTATTGGCATTGTTCATTTAGAAGGGGCCACCTATTTGACCCATCCCAAGATTATTTCCAGCCCAAATCGCACTAGCCCTTAAAATGCACCTACAAATCCATGTCACCATTCTCATCCCAATTCTCTTCCAAGCTAACATGCCATCCAATTCCATCCACGTGCCCATCCATTCATGCAACCCGGTGAGGAGCGTTGTACCGGACTGAGGGAGAACCACAGGGTCTTCACTTGGTCCAGCGGTCGCTCGCTTCGACGCCACAGAGCGAGAGAGAGAAGAGAGAGAGGCGATGGCGATGGTGGTTGCCAGACAGCGGCAGTGACAAACTTGCGTTGTTGCATGGCTTCTGCTTTGTGTGTCTTACATCTCCCTTGTTCTTTTCCCTCTACCCATTCTTCTCCTTCGCCGCTTCTGTTGACTGTCGAAAATATCTCGTGGAATGAGCCATTGTTGGGGTTAGGAGGAGGTTTTTTTTTTCCGGTTTGTTTTCGTTCCGCTGTGTGTGCGTGGATTGGAGTGTTGTGCAGTGGATGGCGTCTTCGGGACATGTGACGTGAGGTTGGTGTGCTTGCAACTTCTCTCTGGAGACTTCCCTCTATTCTGGCGTTATGAAGCGAATGTGGATGTGAATTTCTTTTTGTTTTGTTTTCTAGGGTCAGAGGTTGGAGCTGTGTCTGAGGGAGATGGAAGGCTATAGATGTGCTGTAAGTTGTGTAGTTGGTTTTTGTATTGACAGGAAGTAGGGAGAGAGTTGTGCCCTTCTTGTAAGCTTTTGGTAACGATGTATGTTTTTGTAGAGGCGGGAGGACGTACATTTTGCAGGGGAAATCGAGATTGGATACGGGAAACGAGATCGATTGGTGGATTGGCTTCTGGAGTAGTGTCACGTATTCGGGAATTTGTGGAGGTGTACAGAGATAGAGGTTCCAATGCAGTGAAGAGAGCATCCAATGCGTGTGTGGTAGGAGAAAAAAACAAAGCACAGAGAGTCAAGGAAGAGGGAACACCAGACGTGAAAAGGAAGAGCAGGACGGGAAGGCGGTGGAACAGGAGGCTTGGACGAAAGAGGAAGCATCTTGCGACTTGCATTGCTTTTTCAAACAGCGATACAGACCAGGGAGGTGGTACTTTCCAGCAAGTGAGGGACGCCATTCAGGAGATCGGACGCATCTCGCCACGCGTAGTGTACCGGAATGGTTTGAGGCAGTGAAGCTGGCGATTGCACCAGATTCAAAGAGCTATTGCAGCGTAGAAACAATTCAAGCATTTTGTCAGGGGCAGTTAAAGGATGCATTGGATGTTGCTGAGTCGCAGAAAGGAAACCATCCTTGCAGCAACATAGTTGTATGAGGTGATTTTGCACCATTCTCTTCGTCATGAACACAATGGCACAGAAAGACAATCCACTTGCCTACGAGTTCTTCACGGGCATGCCTCGCCGGGAGACAAGAACCCTGGAGGACCTGTTTGATAACTATGGTGTGCGGCACCAAACCCTGGCCAAGATCAATGACATGGGCTTCACGGTGAACACACTGATTCGAATGACTGAGCAAGAGTTGGATGATGTAATCCAGACCATGGTGGAGAACTTTCATATTGAGCTTTTATTTGGAGAGCGATATGGGCTTAAGGCAGCAGTTCGGGCTGAGAAAAAAGCAATTGAGGATGAAGCTGAGCGACAGAGAATCATGTCTTTCAGCTCAAAATCAGAGAAGAAAAGAAGGCTTGAAGGAGGGCCCTTAGTTGCATTGAAGGAAGGTGACCTTTCATTCTTTAACAACTCCTGATATTCAGCAGTGTGCTTAGAAATGAAGAACACAGTCTTGTTAAGGGTGTGATTCAGAGAACACTGTGCTTGATTTGCAAAAGTTGGGCATAACAAAGGAAATGATGGTGCATGCATTATACCTACTGCTTGGTCTAATTCTCCATCATATTATATAGAATAATCTGTGGTGACAGTCTGGTTCCAGTTCATTTTACTAGTTCCATGCTAGCTTGGTACATGGGGTCAAGTATCAGATACAATGCATGTGACTTGTGAGACAGTCTTCAATGTCTTCATTCAGGAGGAGCTGACTCATTGCAGTCATGTTATTGTTCTGATTGTTGATTGCAGTAGGAAGGATGAATGATGTGAGGATGAACAATAACACGCTTCTTCTACCTGAGTCACTGGGACAAGTTGGTCCCCTCAATTTGAATACCAAAGAGCCCTCTCTTCTTCTTGCACATGGCCACAATTGTCTTGGGGCTGTGGGACTCCTGGATCTCCCTGATGATGACCCCAGCAGTGACAACAGTGAAGACCAAAAGGGTAGGTCATCTCTCCATTTTAGATTCCACAGGGTTGCTGCACTTAGTGCTATTTAACCATTCTTGGCCTGTTTCTTCTACATATGAAAGCCTATGCCTGAACACAATTGGCTAACTGGACTGCATGAGAGAAAGTGATGCATGTTCTGATCTAACTCAGGAGATGCCACTTTGCAGTTGGAAAGAAAAAACAGAAACGACGAAGACTTAAAGAGCTAGGAGAGGATGGAGAAGATCGACCTAGAGAGCATCCTTTCATTGTGTCAGAGCCAGGAGACATAGTTAGGGGTAAAAAGAATGGGCTCGATTACTTGTTTGATCTTTATGAGCAGTGCGGCAAATTTCTAGAACAATGTCAGCAGATTTCCAAGGAGAAGGGTGAGAAGTGCCCTATGAAGGTATGATCAAATTCTCTGTCTTTCTGCTCCTTGAAGATTCACGGGCAATGATGCATGAAATTTTAAATTGTTATCTAAGCTCCTGCCATGTCTGTCCTGTGACCAATGTACTTTCTCCCAGTCTGTTTTTGATTGTTTGCTTGCAAATGAAAATTCCCATATGTGTCTGGTGCATTGCAGGTGACAAACCAAGTATTTCGGTATGCCAAGTATACAGGGGCAGGATATATAAACAAGCCCAAGATGAGGCATTATGTCCACTGCTATGCTCTCCATTGTCTAGACACAGAGCAATCAAATGCCATTCGGAAGGTGTATAAGGAACGGGGTGAGAATGTTGGTGCATGGCGTCAGGCCTGCTACTTGCCTCTTGTCAGTATGGCCAGGGCCAATGGCTGGGATATTGAAGGTCTGTTTAATAGAAATGAAAGACTACGAATCTGGTATGTTCCCACCAAGCTTCGACAGTTGTGCCATGCAGAAAGAATCAAGCATGGAGAGTAAGATAGTCCCTTGTACATGAGTAGCCAATTTTGCCACTTGAGCTGCTAACAAGTTGTTTCTTGCATGAAGAAGGTGGTGCTTAAGCTTTCTGTATTACTCAAGCACTCAAGCTTAAGGTCTATAGATGCATTTTTGTTTATCATTCAGGACTAGGATGCAACATCTGTACAGTTGACATGTCCGAACAATCAGCTGAGTGACTGAATGACCACACAGATAGTTCAAGATGGTTTCAGTTCTGGAAGGCCCTTTGGATGTCCACTTTGATTCAGCAGCATACCCATATTGTGAAAAGTGCACATTAATATGATGAGCAATTTCCTTGAGAACTTTGTTCTTTTTTTTCACTGTGGTATATGATCTCCTTGGTGATCAGTATTTGAACATTGTTGAAAGTCCTTAAGAAAACAGAGTTGTAACACTTCTGGTTGTAACACTTCTGGGAGTAATGCATAGAGCAACCCACTTATGCCAGGGGGTATGATCACATATAACATATTTGCCATTGATGAATGTGAACACCATGGGCTGTGAAGTTCTGTTGACTAAGTCTGCTGCTTACAGGCCAGTACTGTTGCCATGTGTGGCCCATAAGAGCTGGGAAATTTTTTCCCACTTGTTATGCACCATCAATGGCCATTGGAGGAGCCATTGAGACGTGATTTGCTCTGACACTATGATGGTAGCTGATCACCGTGATTTTGGTCAAATTAGTGATCACAGTTGACAATTTATGAGTTCTATGGAGGTTTAGGTTGAGTTTCACACACTGTTGGGTTAACAATATCCACCATGAGGCACTGTGCTGGAGTCTGTCAAGGCAAGGGGGTATGGAATGGTCTATTAGCAGAGCTTGCTATTTTATCTGGGTTCTACATTTTAAGGTTCCTTGTCAACTGGTTTTTGTTCTGGTCTTGCTACATCATGTTTTACTGATTACAATCCAGTTCTGATCTGGAGCATGCAACAAACTAGTTGGAGAATGCATGTAGTCATCTGTTTGAATAATTTTCAATTGTGTCTAGTCTGGTTTCTTGTTTAGCATCAAAAGTGCATGCTTGTTGGAACTCTTGAAACTTAAAGTGGAGGACATTTCTAGGTCAAGTATGGTTATGTGCAATCTGCTAATAGAGTCTTTGGTGAAGAAATCACTTGAAATATATATTTGCTGATTAGTTTGATATGATTGTGGTTGCCATCAGGTAAGGAGATTTTCTTAAGGGGGATAGAAGTACATTTTCCATCAGGTGAAGAGGTACTCTGAAACCTGGTGGGTTTGGAGGTTTGGACTTGTTCATGTTGTCGGTCCATTTGCCATAAGATTTTATTCTTAGTCTAACTCTTGAATTTCCATAGATGTTCTCTATAGATGTCTGAGATGGTGGATCACAGTGTTAACTCATCTTAGTGCCCATAGACTATAGACCCACCTGGTGCAAATTTGCAAACCTCTCATCCCCTTAAGCTTCCACCTCCCTTGTTCCAAGTTGGATTCATAAATTGAGATTGGTGAGGAATGTAGCTTTGAACCTTTTTTGTAATGATTCCCTGCCAAATGTTTCATGAAACTGTCAACTAGTGGGGTTCAAAGGTTGCTAAATAGGTGTTGGCTGTCCAAGGCTGGTCCTCTTTTACTTCTCATCCACAATTTAACATGTGGCATGCAATGCCACATCATGAAAGATAAGGGACCCTTTTGAGCATGGAAACCCACAGCATTTTTTGGGGTTGGTTCAATATTTCAAGATCAAAATCACAATGGGATTAGGACTGATAAAGGAGAGATTTTGGGGTACCATTCTTAGCACTATGGCAACATAAATGAAAAGTACTCTTGGGATTGTGGGGCATATAGACAAACAAATCCAAAAGAAAAATGAGGTTGGTTAGAAAACAATGCCAAGGGATGCCTTGTGAAAAAATTGTGTTAATGATTACATAACCTTTTCATTCAAGAAGATGTCATGGTCTGCCATATTCAACATCATGTGCACTACAATATTAGAAGCAAATTGGTGTCTAACAACTCTTTCTTGCAACTCCTTTAAAAGGAGTGAAGCCATTCTCCAGAATAACACACTTGTCTAACTTGAACTACCTGTCGAAAATGGGAAAGGATACCATCATGTAAGGTAAAAGTTTTACTCTTTGTGCAAGTCATTATCTATGAATCAAAGTGAAGTTGTTTGGCACCTATCCCACAATCAACATATTTTCCTCTACTTCATTCAACCACAAAGGTTGTAATGAGAACACTATTGCACCTGTTAGTTTTGTTGAATGTGGTAATAATGACAATGCATCAGCAAAAAGATGTGAACATTTTGGTTTGTACATCATTATGACATCATATGCAAAAAAGAATAACAACCACCGGACAATAGATCTTAAAAGTTTTGGTTTGTTGACAATGTACACTAGTGCCATATGGTCAACAAAAAATGTGAACTTGTTGCTTAACAGGTAGTGCCTAAACTTCCATTATGTGAAAACCATGGAAAAAACTTCTTGAATGGTACATGTGAGACATATACAAGCACTTGGTCATATTTATCTATTATGTATTCTAGGCCAATGTAGTGCCAATAACTAATAAAGAGCATAGTGTGCACATGAAACTCCATTTGCCAATTTGGGCAAATAATCATGGGAGCCTCCACATAACATTGCTAAATGGTCTCCCATACTTGTTAACATTCATTTGTCTAGACAAATGGTTCATACTTTCACATCAACTTAGTAATTGGAATCATAATAAAAATATATATATTTGATGAAACACTTTATAAATTGTGCCATGCCATTAAACACCTAAATTTGTTGTGGAGTGGTAGGAACCAACATATTGACTTTGTTTGAACCTTCTTAAGATTCAATAGTTCTCCTTCCTTAGAAACATTAAAGTTCAAGATGTGCTCAAAAATACCATCAAAGCACATTTGTCTAAATTATGACATGCCATACTCCTTGTATTTCTCAAAACACAAGCACATTGACTTCAATAAGTGATTTTTTACATCATTATAGATAATAAAAACATCTCAAATGATCTTCATAAACATGTCAACAAAATAATCACAAACTTGTGCATTACTCATGACATGTTACTAAGTAGGTGGACCATTCTTAAAATTCTTATTCAAGTAAGGCATTATTAGCCAAACAATTGTAGCCCAATCAATGACAAAGGTGGTTTTATACATGTCTTTCAATGTAATAGGTATTTAATAATATCCAAAAAAATCATAGAAACACCAACCTTCTACACCTATCTTTACATCATTGGCATGATATGAACAAATGTTGTATTTATTTTCAAAATCAATATGTTGTAATGCTTATAAGATTATGAGTTTACAATTGTGCTTGATTCTTATCAATTTACTCACAAATTTTATCCCAATATGTCTATTTATTGGTTGCATTTATGAAAATATGACCCACACATTTCTACTCATGCTCTAACTTTTGTTTCGTGCATTTGCATCTACATTGTTCAACTTTTTTTAAATCATAATTTAAGCTTGAACCACATTTTTCTTCCTATTGCCAATTCTTACACCCCACATAATTGATAACCCCCACAACCATCATAAAATATACATGAAACCAATGGGATGCAAGGATATTTACAAGTACTAATTGTTAAAAGCAAAGGAGACAAATATTTCCAACTCCATTGGCCACATACCAAGTTAATAATCCTCTTAATTCTCACATTTTTTACAAACAATGTTTGAACTTCATCGTTCTCAATTCTATTGTAGTAAGTTCCAACTTTGAAGTCTTCTAGAACCCAAGTTATTACCATATCTAAATGGAGCATTGTTGTATTTTATTATAAACTCCTTTTCCTTTCCATTGGAATTAATGAAGAAGAATTGTTGATGCAAAATTTTAAATATTTGAAAGCACATCATGCACATTCTACAAGTTCAATGCTACAGTGTAATGGTCTTTTTGGCCTATGGAGATCTTTTGAACATGAATCCCTTGAAAAAGAAGTTTCAAAATCACACATATATTCATAATAGGAATTTAGATGATGAATATTTCATGAAGAATTCAGATGATGGATTTTTTAAAATGTCTACTATCCATTATGACTTGTAGCCAAATTTGATTGTTTCCTCTTGTGAATGTCATTGCAATTACATCACGAAATTGAAAAAAAAACCCAAGGTTGGCACTAAATCCTTTACAATTTATTATGCAAAATTAGTATAAACATAAGCATTCATCTTTTGGGCAACAAGGTCATTTTTTTCTATGATCTCTTTATAGGTTTGTTCAAGTAAATGGGGTTATTTCATGTCTATTGTCATGATAGCATTGTGTTCCATGCATTAGACTTAAGTCAAAATAAACACATTTTAATTACAATAAAAAATATTTAAGAAGTACAATTTTGATGTGCATAATGTGACTAAAATAAATTGAAAAATATATGTGTGATAAAAAAAGAACTTTAATGTAATATATTTTTAAAAAATAAAAATAAAAATTTAAATGTGCTAAAAAAGAAATAAATAAATTCCACATGCAACTAAAACATTAATACATGCATCAGTTTTTTTAAAGTAGTGTGTCTAGAAATAAACTTTCAAATACATCTATTTCTAATCTATGATCAAATAAAAGATGTGAATTTTAAATTTAAAAACATGTATTCAAAAATTTAATGCACATGACTAAAAAAATTATAATATTTTAATGTTGGACTATACTTTTTTGCATGGAGCTAATGAAGGATACAATTGGCCTTGAATTTAGTCAATTTTGGAAGGACAAGCATGAGATCTAGTGCTAACCTTATAAATCTTTGGCATTGACAAACATGTTCATAGAGCCTTGTGAGATGAAATTGATGAGGCATTTGCACAACCCATAAGTGAAAGTAGAATTGAAAAGGTGGGATATTTGTTTCTAACTATTTTCCATGTACTATTTGAGCACTGGGTGTTTAACATGACATTGCTATGGTAGTACTTGGACAAGAAGAAGGGATTGACAAATGTTCATCATATCTCACATGGAAATAAAGTGGTTGGAGTTCTCTTTGAATTGGTTAGGATTTCTTTACACCTAGGACATTTGTGGAAAGGGGATGACACAAGATCTTGGGATTAAAACACATCAGGGATGGAGATGTGTAAAAAACACAAATGTTTCATTGAAAGATACAAAAAACACAATTACATACATTTTATGCATATTCATTGAATCAAATATAATTAACAGTGGTGTTATAACAACATCTAAAGTTAGGAAGCTTTTGGAGTATCTTACAAGAGGTTGTTCAGTTCCCAAACATTGAAGTCAAAAGAACAATCTACTCAAAATTTTGACAAACCTTAGTAACTACACCAAGTGTCTACCCTTGGGAAATATGATAGGGATGACATAATGTTTTGGTATATAGATAATATTTCTTCAAGATGTGCTTATGAAAGCAAACAAGTTAAAATATAGCATTTGCAACGTTCATCAAAGATGATCTCCCTGTGGTGTTGTAGTTAAATGAGAGACAACAAAAGGACTACCCATGTAAATTGTAGCAAAGTGTATTTGATTTTGTAGAATTACAACATGAGACATGATGTAAATGATGTAAATCTAGCATGTTGACATTTGAAATCATCTCCTTCTTTAAGTGTATGGCTTTTGCCTTGTACATTCGGTGATAAAGATTCATGTTCAACCTCAATGTTAAATTTGTGAGGAATGTAATTTTGGGTTGAGATTGTTGGTATTTAATATATATTAGTTGTGAATTATTTTGATGTTGATTGAGTGCTTTGGAATTGGTTGGATTCAATTAGTAGTTTGTTTATGAAATTGTATTTTTATGTTTAACTTTGCAAAATTAGAGTTTGGCTTGATGTTGGTGGTTTCTATATGATCATCGTGCATCATCCTACATCACAAAATTGAAAAAAAAAAAAAAAAACCTTTGACACTAATTCCCTTACAACTTATTTTGCAAAATTAATCCAACAATAAGCACTTACCTTTTGAACAACAAGGTCATTTTTTTCCATTGTTCCTCTATAGGGATGTTCAAACATATTACATAATTGGGGCTATTTCAAGTTTGCCATCATATTAATGTCACATCACATGCATTAGACTTTCAATCAAAATAGACAATTTTTAACTGCAATGAAAACTTCATTTCAATATATTAATTTTTCGTTTCATTTTAATAAAATTGAAGATAATTTACAATCATTTATGGATACATTTTAAATAGGATACAATAAATAGGGTAAATATTGTGACAAAAGTTTTACAAAAGTTATTGGAGAATCCCAAAAAAAAACATATATAATTCAATGTGTGATTGATAATTTTATAAATAGAAATAAATCATAGTGTAAATGTTTGATTGTAAAAAAAAATCATTAAATTTAATGAAATCTAATTTCAAAACGAAACTGAAATATAAATAAAAACATAAATTTAAAATGTGCTTAAATGAGAAAAAGAAGTAAATTTGACATGTGGCAGAAATGTTAATGCATGCAAATGAAATTTATAATTAATGTGTTTGAAACTGAAATTCTAATTCTAATGTACTATCAAATAAATAATGTGATTTAAAAAAAAGTGCAAAAGAAAAATTAATACACATGATAGGAAAATTTAAATAAAATAAAATAAACTATAAAAATGTGACTTTATTTTTTTACATGTGATCAAAATCACACTGTGGAATGTGCATGTAATTGCAACAAAAATGCACTTATTCATTGAATTATCTTCACTGCGGTTTCATTTTCTTTTCTGTTCTACCTTGTCATTTTCCTCATCTTCCCATATGTTCAACTTTTTCCTCAACATTTCCTGCATCTCAGCTTGAATTTATGGTCTCTTGTCAGAGTAGTGCTTTGACATGGTGAACAATCAGTAGGTAGTGTTGTGGCAAAAAGAAAGGTTCAAAAATGAACTTCATCAGCACATGCATTTGATCAACAATGGTCTCCAAATACACTTTCTGAGTAATTGAAGCTCTATTTCTGTCAAACTGTCAGGAACAATTGCAATGCAAGTTTTAAGAGTCCAACCCAAATCAACAACCAAGATAACTTCTAGGCACAAATGGGTGTAGAGATGAAGGTGGATTAGAACGTTCCAAACCCTCTCAATAGGCCATCATGGTCTTCTTCAAAATTAGCTTGCCCCACATTCTTCTCCCACAGATTCTTTTGGAAATTGAACAGAGATGAATGACTTCCCACAATGATACTGTTTGCCAAATGATCCCACTTAAAACATTGTAGTGCCTACTTCTCTGGAGTTCCCCAGATACTTGGGTCTCAAAATTTCCAAGGGCCTCCTTCTCTCAAAAATCCCTTGAACATTTGTTGATTCACTCAGACCAGCCAAAATCTATTGATTTTCATCATCTCCACATCTCTACATCTTTATTCATGCTCCTAGGTCTGGTAATCCCTAAACCTGACTCCTGTATGCAGCGGAAGAAGTCCAGGAGTCAGAGTCTAATCACAACTACCAGCTGAGGGCATTCTTCCCTCACAACTATCATGCATCAACATGTGTTTTCTAGTCTGCATTCTCTGATCTCTAGTCCAAATTCTACAATTCTCTCCAAACAACACACAAAATCAGGCACTTGGCTTCCAGAAGAGCTCCTCCTTAAGAGCCTTTGAGTCTCCTGTGCTCCCATCAATGCTGCCCTCCCACTCTCTCCAGTTGTGCCCGCCGTATCCAAAGAGCATGAAGAGCATCCAAAGAGACTCCATCAAGACCGCTGTTCACGATCTCCGCAAAGCCAACATTCACCACAGAACTCCAAAGCCAATTTACCTGCAATGGACAACACAACACCACATCTATCCACAACACAAAAAGAAAACACACCTACTAACATGTCCCTTGTTGTTTTCCCATATTGGGTGCCTGATGTCTTGATCATTAGGCCTTCATCCCACATTGCTTCTACTTCAAGCCATATGGGGCTTCCACATAGGCCCTTTATGATTGTGAGTTGCAATTGTTGTCAAGAGAGATTACTTACAATTCATGTTACATTTTTATGTGAAGGAGTGTTATGAGCAACCCCAGAGAAAGAACACTTGAAAGGGGCACTGGAAAGTAGTAACGCTAGAGAAAGAAATTGCCAAAGACCTATAATGAAAGCACTCGAAGAGTGATGCAACAATAGGATAAGATACATGTAACACTCACAGTATTGCATCAACTGCCATCATTTTCCTTTGGGGACAAAACCTTTTTATGCCTTTTTTTTGGAGTCATACAACTACCCAACCCTTGATGGGTTGAGAGGAAGGAACACTAGAGCAAGTAAGCTTGCAATTGGAATGTCTACAGTACACCAGTGATCATAATTGAGAATGATATGTAGGAAAGAACCAACAAATTTAAACTAAGTTGGCCATAGAAAACCAAGAGAAGGGATTGATAGCATGGTTGCCAAGACGGATGTCCCTCACTTTTGGGACATCCAAGACCCTAGGGATATCCCCAAACATCTTGGGAACGTCCCTAGGGATGTCCCATGACGTCATTCTAGCATCCTGTGAAAAGGAAAAAAGAAAATTAAAATTTCCTTTTTAAATCTAAATTTACCTTTTCTTTGTTATGATCAGAGCTTCAGGCTTATCTCATCCTAAGGCACCTCATGTCATTTGAACACATCCGGCATCCTTCCTGATGCACCCAACGTCCTTCCCAACATGCCTGGAGTCCAGGCCAATGCCCCTGGTCATCCATACACTCCATCATCCCCATAACTTGTTTGTCAATAAGCATAAAAAGTCCTTTTTTTTTGGTTGGTGACATCCACCTTAGCACCCCTCTTCCAGCACTCCCCCATGTCCTTCTTGACACCTTCCATCATTACCTATCGCTTATCCATTGCTGAAACTAAACAAAAATAAAAATTTATGTTGGTGGAATCCACCTTGGTATCTCCCCCATGGCCCCCTATCGTGTTTGGTCACTAGCCAGTCTACCTAGAGGTGAACCCAGAAATAATAGAAAAGCAAGTTGCTTAGTTGCGTACTATGGTCAACATCAATATTTCTTTCTTTTTCTCTTTTGAAAAACAGTATCGGGCCTAAGTAAGGGCCATAAGGACAACCCAAATGAGTGGGGGTGTGGCTCATGATGTTCTATGTGCGGTCACATGCATTTGAAAGAGCAGTTGAAACTTGAAACTGAGAAGCTTAGGCCTAACTTGCAAAGGGCAGAATCCCTCCCAGTGACAATTACATGATCACCAAAATCCTCTGAAAACCCTTCAATGTCACATGGGTTTTAGTTATTCTTTTGGAAAAGGGGCCCCCATTTTATAAGCCTCCTCTTTTGAAAATGGAAAGATACTTTATTCCAAGTCATGGGGAGCTGTGTAATTTTTGGGTAGGGTTTGATATTTTGAGGACAATTTGGGGGTAGGAAAAACGTAACAACCACTGTAGCGTAGTGTAAGCTGCGGGAAGGTGATGAAAGGGGCAAGTACTGGAGAATATTTTAATTTTTAATTTTTTTGGAAGCACAACAGCATACCAACCTAACAAGCCCCTGGCACCCTAAGTCAAGCTCATTGGCAGAGGGCCTTTACAAGTTTCAATTGCACACCATTGGGTTGAAACCCGGAACCTTTTTAAGGTTTCAAGGACCCAGAATGAGCTACACCAGCAAGCCATCATTCCTTGAGAGTTTTACCTTGTTTTGCGGAACAAATTAAATACCATTGCTGTATGAAAACTGGGTTGTGGCCACTAGCCTTGGACGAACCAGCACCCGTGTTGGTACATGGTACAGACCCCAAAATTCATTAAAATTATTTCTAAAGATTGCAATTATCCTGAACTTAGTCTAAATCAGGGTCTCAGAGTTCAAATCTAACATTTTCTAATATGGCCACTAAGAGGCCTCACTCAGAAAGGTGAAGGTACTAAAGTGGGTGCTGGTTCATCCTAGCCATGGCCATCACCCTGCTCCCAACTATACCTGTGGATGGGTTTGCTTTTTTATTTTCTTGAGAGGCAAGCAAACAAAGATGTAACATCCACTGTACACATAACAGGAGGTTGATGGAAATCCTACTCACTCTGTGTCATACAAAACAGTCTTCCTTGTGGGCAGGGCTTTTTTCCAGAATTAAAGTGAGAAAACAACGGAGGAGCTGGGAGGCATCCAGTCCAAGGCGTAATATGCACTGTAGTGTTCAGTAGAGGAGGTTGATGAAACCCAGGGATCTAGGAAATATTCCTCAGTTCATTGGCTTTTGGTACATGGAATTAGATCCCATGCACTACCTGGCAAACTCTGTACTCTCCATCTTATGAGCCGTAAGGTAAGATCTCTACCATCCAATCCTCTGAGACAGTTTTGTGAATCGAAGATGGTATAAGCAGGCACCTCATCATGAGCTAGTTTTAGAGTACGCCTACTCTTACAAATAAAGAGTGCAGCCCCACATTTCATGAGCGTGGAAAAAACACCATCCTCTGAGAAATAACTTTTTATTTCACATTTTGTGACCAAAAACAAATTAAAACTCTTGAGATTCCCATCCTGCTATCATGTTCATCAGGACCCACTTTTCTCCCAAGTGTTTCACGTACAAAGATGAAACATGCACTGTAGTATAATTGAATTCTACCTTGTGGGTCTTCTTTTCAGAAATTTAATAAGCAAGCACCAAGGCAGCCAGTGAAAGATGTAACATGAACTGTAGTGTTCAGTAGCAGGAGGTTGATGGAACTCGGTGGGCAGGCAGGAAATTTCACATCGATCATGTTGTTTTTTTAATGCCTACTTAAGATATGGAGGCACCCGGTGTCAGCTACTGATTCAAAAAGCATATTTCAGCATCTAGTAATGCTATGTAGACCAATGTTGTAATACTAGGGGGCCATAGTCTCTGTTTTGTGTAAGAACCCACTCCATCTTTTTAGGTACTTCTCTTTACCAGTCAGTACAAAATCACAGCAATATGAAATGTTATCAATAGCTATATCTTTGTGCACCTATTCTTGCAAAATATGTGTGCAGCTCCGGATTTGATGAGAGTAGAAAAAAGAGCACCTCTGAAAAATATTTCAAAATTCGAAATTCTAATTTTCTGATGAAAACTACATCAAACATGAAATTCCCTATCGAGCTAGCAGGTTCCACAGGACCCACTTTTTTGCCAAGTGTTTTGTGCACAAAGATGTAACATGTACTGTAGTGTGTGCAGGTCTATCTCCCACTTACCATTTTCAAATGTCGCCTCACTGATGCACTCCTATTTTACTAGGGTCCAACTGGAGGGTGGTGCATGACTTAACCTATTTCATAAGCCATCAGATGTCCACACTATAACCCTTTGGGATCAGGTTTTGTATACAATGATACTGTGATAAGCACTTTATGGAGGATGGACACTCCTGGATTGGGTTTTCTAGACAACGATCATGTAACATACATTGTAGTGTATGCAGCATTTTATGAGACCTCATCTAATTTTGCTATCTGATGTGTACCACCTACTAGGGTAAAGGGGACTATCATTGCTAATCTCCTCTTATCTCACACCATTTCCCCCATTGTCATACTCTGTTGTTCCCTATCCTTGCACACAAATTAAAAACTGTACTCTTGCACACTCTTGTTTCCTATCCTTGCACTGGAGCACTTGGGTAAATGAAATAGCAATCCTGGTGAATATGATGTGTGCTATGGTAGGGTCTTGGTGTGCATGCCAAGTGCAGTAATAGGGATTATTCTGTATAATGAGGTGTGCAGTGAAGTGTGCAATTATGGGGTAAATGGAAAATGGTGAATTCAAATTGTGTTGATTACCTGCAGGTCACATATTTTCACATAACTATCATAATTTGCAAATTCTAAAAATTGGGTTTTTGTGGCCAATACAGGATAGGTGTTACATACCAAATTTCAGCAGGAAGTAGTTTTGTTTTAGGAGAATATTTTAAAACCTGTTCCTAAATGTGAAATAATAGGGTCAGCTACCTTATGCAGTTCTGTGGGGTTTTATAGACAGAACCTGTAACATGAACTGTAGTGGGATCTTATTGAAAGGAGGAAGGTTGATTGGTAACTCCCACTTATTAAAGAATGTCCCTGAGGTAAGTAGATCCTAGTATTTTAGGATCCTCAGAGGTGAGGCCATTACCACATCCAATCTGTGTCCTGTATAATTTCAGCCTTCAGATCTCCACCATTGACTCTTCTGGCTGGAGTGGAGAAGGAGTGATGACACCATTGATCATATTATTGAAATAGAGCAAAAACACACAAAGAGACAAACAAGGGACCCAAGCAGTACATGGTCACGACAGGCAGTAACAAATTTTAGATGGAGGAAGACCATGTAATCAAACACATAAATGAGCAATAACCTGCAAACTGTTGAGAATAATTTAGTTGTCTCCTCTTTCCTGTCCAAGATTCCTGAAGTTTGTAATAAGGAAACTTTTGCTTCCAGTTCCTCAAGCCCCTGTAGAGTTGTCCAAGAGTAACTTGAAACCACAACAAATCCTCTAAGCACCCCTGGATTTTGCAGGAATTAGACAAGAATACTACAGGACAAATGACACACACTTTACAAGTTCATCCCAAATCTCTTTTTCCACACCTCTTGCCCATAGATAATTTCAAGATTTCAACATATGTTTGCCTTCACCCATGAGCACAATTCACATACAAGGATTGGATGCAATTCCCATAGTTTCTAAACATATAGCAGATTTATGAATGATAACCCACAATTGTACTCTAGTGCTTTTTCAAGCTTCTTCCTGAAACCTACTGATAGCAACACATGATATTAGTTAGCTATTGCATAATAAATTACAGAAAGTTAATTTACTAATCCTGGTCTCAATCAGATTTTGGTGCTCTCTTGACCCAACTAAGACAACTTCACCCACACCCAGCATGTGGTCTCTTCAATAGTAAATCTCACATCCAAGATGCTTGGGTTGTTGTTTCCCAAATTGACACTGGAAAAGGTTGGGTACCACTAATGACAAATCATCTAGACCAATCAATAATAATAATAATAATAATAATAGATGTTGGTAATTATATCTCCACCAACATAATTACCAAATTATGTTAAATCACAAGAAAATAAGATCCCTGGTCCTCCACACTCAAATCCTAAATCCCCCTTTTCTAGACAGTAGTGGGGGAATGACACTAGAAAATGATCTGAGGAGTTCCCTGCATTCTGTGTCCCTGGGTACTACACATCTCGCTCATACACACACAATTCAAACCACATGCACAGGAATTTTGTGAATTGAATCAAATCAGTTCGCAGAATCAGAAGTATCGGGCACGATGATTTCTTGGAGCTCATTTCCCTGGTCGCCAGCATCATCACCTTGTGCATTTCCTGCAATCCGACCATCCAGCAGAAACTCGTCAACATCTTTCATTATGGCCGGGTTCACTGCTCGGACAAGAAGTTGCAGAAGACAATTGTATTGCCACGATATGCAAAAGCTCCAACCAGACAATTTCCAAACAAATTGGCACCCAAAAGAAATTCCTCATATTTTGGTAGTAAAAAACCCGTACCCTGCATCGCAAGCACAGCTCTCAACACGTTGGTGAAGGATTCTGCTATCGCCAGCCCCCGAGATCTCGACGCGTCGCGACGTGCTGCCCTGCACTCTCGGATCAACAGCAGGAGGCACCGTAAAAGCTTTGCTATCTGTAAAAGGCCAGTGAGAATGGCGAGAATCACTAGGATATCTGCATGAAGAAATACAGCGAGATCCATTTAGCTCGCAACTAGTGAACTGGCTCGCTACAGCTGACTCTGAATAATGCTGGAAAAGAAAGAAAACGGTGCGTACTATGTGATTGGCAAGTAGAACGAAGACGAATTTGTGGAGAGGAAGGGCCAACCTTGTGCCGCATTTGTACACACAGAGATGTAACATGCACTGTAGAGAAAGCTCAAAATCGACTTCTTTCAGTCTCCTGCTCATCTTCCACACAGCCACACTACAGTGCATGTTATACACCACAAGCCCAATTTTGATCGGAAGCTTTGTCTACAGTGCGTGTTACACCTCAAACTAAATGCCCGGCCGGACACTCGAAAGTTTTCTCTACAGTGCATGTTACATCTGTTTTTGTACAGATTTCCCTAACGAATCCGCGGCTGTTACATGTTACATGTAATGTTACATGCGCTGGAGGAAAAACTCTCCCGGGCACTGGTTCAAGATGTAACACGCACTGTAGGGAAATCCCCACACCAGAATCGGTTTCTGGTTATAACATACACTATAGAGAAAGTTCCAGAGTCAACAGCAGAATCGGTTGCTTATGTAACATGCGCTGTAGGGATGTAATATGCACTGTAGCGTTCGTCATCAACAATCCCCGAATGGTTTCTCACTTTGTGTAACGTGGTGTGGAGTGTTGTGAGTCAGCACCTGTCACGAATCAGGATAGATTTCTTTCTGTTTTTTCTATTTAGTAGCTTCTAAAGTTTGGAGAAATTTTCCAATTTGTTTGCATTTTTTTCTGAACTTATACTAGGGAAAAATTAGTTTGCAATTTCTTTGTTGCCACAATGCGAAAATCCGCCCCAAAAAAGAATGCTGGATAGATTTCCCCCCGCACTTTACTTTGCATCTTTGTGTAATATTGACTGTTACCAGCAACGTCTGAGAAAGAAAATCCGAAATGGCTACGTACCAAGGATTTAGTTCCAGAGCGATACAACAAAAAACTATGTAACATGCACTGTAGTGCAGTACCCTTCACCACTTACCTCATTGTCATTTCAATTGTGCACTGAATTCTCTCTCTCTTTTCTTTTCTTTGTAGCCAGACAACCGACCACATGTTGTTGACCCTGAAGAAAGAAGTGATGAAATTTAATATGACCATAGAAGGATGAACAACTGTAAATGGGTGGCATAAAGACCAGCAACCTAGATGAGGAATTAAGAGGACATGGTCAGAAGGAAAGAGAAGGCAAGAAGAATATAGTAAATAGTGAAGAGAACGCCGATCTCCAGGGTGACACAGCACCTACAATGGTACCTTCACCTTCGTGAGTGAGGCGTCTTAGACGCTATATTCATCCTGGGAAACGTTAAATTTGGACTCAGAAACCCTGATTGCATCTACAGACCATATATCAATGATGTTTAAACCTGCCCCAGAAACATTGGGAAAAACCCCCATCTGGGGAAAAAAAGGAGCAAAGAGAGAGGACCCAAGTCCAAGCTGAAGAGCCAAACCCAAAGTGCATCACAAAGGGTCCTGGAACAATCATGTTCCAGAGCCCCCCACCAATCACAAGAAGCATATCAGAAAGAGAAAGGAATGGTATTATTTATTTGTTTCATTGCAAAAGTGGAACAAAGCCACACCCTTCAAGATGTAACATGAACTGTAGCAGAAGCAGAGGGAGGTTGATGGCTCTCACTTACTACAGGTGAAACAGTCTACCCTATAGGGTGGCACTGTTTTAGATCAGAGAAAGTCTGGACAGTCACAGACTACAGCAAACAGAAATGTAACACATACTGTAGCAAGATGGCAAAACTCAGAGCTCCTATTCTCCCAATTATCTCATGACATTTACCCTGTTGATGGGGATTGTATACTTTCTTGCAAGGCCAAGAGGAAGATAAAACTCATAACATGCACTGTAAAGCAAGTAACAGGATGTTGGTGGAAATCCCAATTTCTAGGAAATGTCTGGTATGTACACGGGTTCAGATTGGCAGGCATCACCAATTTTATTTAGCCCTATGAAATTCATCATCTATGGCTTTGGATGGGGCTTCACGGATGAACATGTAACATGCACTGTAGTCTAAGTAACATGTTCTTGGAATTCTCCCACTTCAGGAAACCATGGAATGGCAATTTGCATAGGGCTGATGTTTGTGTGTGGATTTGTGTGGATTTTTGCCACAAAGATGTAACATGCACTGTAGTCCAAGCAGCACAGACGTCAGGAAATATTGGGCTGGGAGTTTCTGCTATGAAATTGCCAAGCCAATTCTAGTATGTGGTTTTTCATGACAAAGATGTAACATCCACTGTAGTCTCAAAAGTAACACACCAAGGGTCTTCCACCCAGTGGTATTAACTGTCAGCCTCAAGGATGAACTTGTGGCACCTTGTGTGGGTAAAATGTAAGAATTACCGGCCATGAACTAATTCCTCAATTTAGAGACCTCTGATTCCCACCCAAATACCCTCTTTTGATAGGGATTTCTAGACAAAGACTGTCACGCACTCTCTAGAGTAAACGTGTAGACATCAATTTAGGAGCTCCTACATCTCCACAATCTGCAACCCCTGTGGCTGGCAGTTGGGTAATTTTACAGACATCATGTAAATTTCAATATCATTGTTTATCCAGCACACCATGAGCCATCAGATATACACATCTAATATTACTCCTATTGGATTGGGGTTAATGAGTAAACAAAGATCTTGTCACATGCATTGTAGTGTAAGCAACACCTCCCCAGTCCAAAGAATTAATACCCTTTTCAAAGAGGAATTTTGAGATATAGACCATAAAACACTAGAGGGGAGTATATTATGTAGCTGCAGGTTGATTAACAGCTCCTAGTACTTTATGGCAGCCGGAGAGGAGGCTGACATGATGCATTTTAGGAGCCTTCAGATCTGGACCCAAGAAACTTTGAAGATGAAATTGTTCAGAGAGGCTGGGGCCCTTCAGACTCTGGAGGCTTGTATAGTCCTCAATAAGATGTAACATGCACTGTGGACAACAGACTCTTCTGTCCCTCAAAAAAGAAAAAGCCAGAACTAGTGGAGTAACAGAAGGGAGAGAAAGTATTCAATTTCAAAACATGTAACATGAACTGTAGCTTATGAAAGGGGAGACTTTCTCACCCAAAAAAGTAATGCACACGGTTTGATGACAAGGACATAGGAGTGTAACATGCACTATACTGCAAGGAAATTGTTATTAGAGAATTCACCTGTGTCACAGGTAGGGCAGTAGGGTGCTAGGGATGTAGGAGGACCAGTGGCACAACACTACCAATGAGCATATAACATGCACTGTAGAGCATCAGTGTCCCTTTATCAAACTGTCTATTAATTTTTTCAAACGTGTCAGCCAACTGACCCAGCCTTAGCTGGGATTTAATTTACTCCAAAGGATGGCCTTGGGTGAACCAACCAGCACCTACACAGGTAGGTGTTGCTTCCAAACATTTAGATATGCCATCCATTTCCTAAATCAGGGTCTCTGAGTTCAAATTAAAAATTTCCTCCATTAATTATTAGCTTTAGGAGGGCTTACTCAAGAAGGTGAATGTACCAGTGTAGATGCTGTTTCACCCTGGATCTAAGATGCACTGTAACATGTAACATGAACTGTAGTGCAAATAGGCAGCTTGACTCAACAATAGTAATTGGGATGTATAATGCACAGCAGGAAAAGCAACTCTATGGAGAGTAAGTAGGGACAACTCCATTTTTTTGGCAGCTCAAAGCTTCAAGGTTTTTCAAAGCAAGCAGAAGTACCCAAACAAAAATGTATAACATGCCCTTTAGTGTTGGGTAGAAAGAAATATGTAGCCAAAGCTTGGAACTGGGTGGAACTGTCACTTTTACTCAGAGATAATCCTAGTTTAGGGAGGTCAATACATGACAAGAAGAAGGTGTGCCCTTCCATTTAATCTGCCATCAAATGGAAATGGACAACATACGGTGAACTTTCACAGCTGTAACTATCAATGTTGGGTGGGTACCCAGTTCAGAGGTTTAGAACTGTTGGTTCCGGTTCCAGTTATCAACAACTTGGAATTGAGTTGATTTTTGAATTTGGTTCTAGAACTCGAATTGAAAATTTTTTTGTGAAGAACTAGACCTGGACTAGAATCAATATCTTCAAAAAAAATTTGAAAAACAAAACTTAAAACCAGGGGCTAACTGGAGATTAATTGGAAGTTATCTCCTGATTCCAATCCAGGTTACACTGAACCGGGTCTGATTTTTTTAAACGAAACCAGAACCAAAACCATTTTTAAGAAGGGACCCAAAAGTGAAAAACATGATTATTTCTTTTGAAGAACCAGTCTAATTTATTTTTTAGAACAGGAAAGAGGTTCATTTTAAAAGTCAAGAATGACCCAGACACTGGTAAATACAAAATTCAATTACATACTCAATACTAGAAAGCAATACCATGTAAGATGGCCCCACCGACAATATCATTGCCCTTTAGTTTTATACCATGATTAGTGCGACATTATTGGCTTCAATACCGGTTTAGGTTGAATTTTCCGTTCGCCTTGAACTATGATTGTCCTGTTTTATGGTGATAATGAAAAGCCCGCAATTTTGCAAAGCCAAAACATTGTCGGTTTTTATTTTTTACTTGCTCCACATTAGCTTCCACAATCCATTGCGCACTCCAAGTCTCTTCATCTCACTATCTCCACTGTTTTCTGCCTTGTTCAATTGCCCATCCCCTCCTGGCCAAACTATGTAGCGCCGCATCTCTTTCGTTTTGTGCTCACATCAATACCGTGCTCACCGTTGCAACGTTTCAGCCCAGTTGCTCTTACAAGGCACAAGCTGTGTATGCTGGGCCACTGGTCTCTAAGCTTCCAATACCCAAGATGGTCAATAGGATTCTTTCATAGAGTTTTCGCCTTTGTTAGGGTTGAGCAGAAGCTCGAGGGTTTTACCTCACCGTTGTACATCACCAAGCCAAATATCCTCTGTTCTCATTTTATTCGTGTTGTTCCTTCGTGCTTCTGCCAAACTGTTGACAATTTCATTCATCTGCGGAACAGAGGTTTGTTGCTTCAAGATCTGGGGGTAAGTATTGCAAACGGGATCGCTTTGGTTAAAGAGTAAGTAGCCCTGCTGCACGTCGTTACGGCAACCCAATCTTGAGAAAGGATGTGTCTCTTAACGGTCTGGAGGGGTGGGCATCAAAAGAATTTGATCAAATCATCGTGCAGGGAAACCGGGTTGCTGAGCTGCCTGGCTTTCTAAACTTAAAGCTGAGATTTCCGAAAATCCTGTATTGATTTGGAGCTGTCTTTCTGGGGTTTGGCCAAGAGGAGGACAGAAGTAGGACACTGAGATTCGACCCCGTACGCAAGCGGTGTGTGGTAAGTTGCCTGAGTGCTTCCGTTTTCTATTCGTCTTCTCTTCTTGAATTGGGAATTTCAAATGCGCTGTGAAAGAACTTCCGTGCATTTGGTATAAGATCTTTCGACAAGAAGTCTGCTGTTTGGTGACTTTCATTTCTGTGAAATTCTGCGAAAATATGACCCTTCCGAACAAGTTCTGTTCAAGAATTTTTACTGTTGTGTCACTGCTAGGTACAAACCTTTCATTTCACAGGTCACCACACCTGCCTTTTAGTTCCAGATCTTCAAGTACCTGGGAGCTTGGTGAGGATTGAGAAGAGGAAGAGAATTGAAAGGTATGCCTGAAACTCACCCTGGCCTCTTCGCTGCTTCTTTTGTAGCAGACAATCTCAAAGACTTGATATGAACCAGTTGATAAGACAAAATGATGCAGGAGTCATATGGGCAGATTGCTCTCCCTTGAAATTTTTGTGATGCCTGCTCATTCTCTTTATGTAGTTAGTAAGCAGAGCTTCACATTTTCATCATCAACCATTTGCTGTTTGAAACAAACATGTAGTTCCGGGTTCTGTGCATTTCGCTAAGGGTCCTTTGGCCATTCCATGGCAATCTTGCACTCAATGGAAATGTTTCAGAGTGCTTTGACATTCCAAAGAGAATTTATATCTAGTGATGTCATTGGTCATATTGATGGTTGAGCCTGGGGATTTCATTGTACTTCAATGCAAGGGCTGATTTCTTATGTTCAAGAGAGTAGTAGAAAATACTGTTTCTACAACTATGTGATGGGCTATGTGATAGTTATTTGCTGCGTTCACTGTAGTGAAACAAACTTGGATCTGAGCTCTGACTTAGAGCTAGGCTTGGCACACTCCAATGTGAAGTTCTTTGAGATCACATCTCATTTGTGGTCATTCCCTTGTTTTCCATATAGGAATAGAACTCTTGGTGGTTATTGACTGTTGGGTGCTTTTTCCTGGTTAGGAGGACAGTTAGTAGAGAGGAACTTTCAAGTACAGGGGCACTGCTAGTTAGCCCTTCACATTCTCTTTCACCAGCAGGCACTTCACAAAAACATCTCCAAAAAGGGTAAACAGGTCTCCTAGGCCCATGGAGTAAAATAGCCATGTCTTACTGAAAATTGAGGTGGTTCAATCAATATGTGTTACATAGCACCGCACGTGTTCCTTTTCATCAACCAATCTTATAGTGGTTGTTTTGGAGTTATGTCAGATTATTAGTCAACTTATCATCCTCTAGTTTGTAGTTTGAGTGATATCACATTCATGTGAAAGCACTCTTGACACTACAGTGTACAACCACACTTACACAACAGCAGACCTGCTAGTTGCACTTGTTCACCTTCTATGTCAAATCATAATGTTTTGTCCTTTTCTGCCTGAAAGCTAGTTTGTTATCATGCTTTGTATGTGGAGTTATTACAACGTACTTGAACTTAGCTTCTACTTCAAGTGACTTTAGAGAAATACATATCTGCAATATGTATTCCCCTTGCAGTTTTAATGGGCATGTTACCAAGAAATCTTGAAATGTTTAACATGCACATGCACCTGGTCATACTTGGTTTCACCTTCAATGTATCATTTCATGAAGTGGAGTTGCAATAGTGTGGCAAATCTTCACTCACAATCAGGGTTAACAATAGATGTATGTCACTTCTGTGCTAGCCAACATCATGATTGAGTCTTACTGTTGATTCAGAAACTCAGGACACAGATGTTGCCCAAAATTATGGGTGGATGATTATATGCTTATCTACACCCACCATTGGGAGCTGATGAAGTCAGTGGGTTAGTCATGGCACTTGTCACTACAATTTGTGATTAAGGTGGTCTAGCACTTTGTCTCCCAGAAGGCTATGACTGCACTTGTTGCTGTGTTAAGTTCAAATTGTTGATCTGGAGATCTCTCTCCAATTTCATAAATATGTGTTGTTAAGTACAACTGAAATCCCAGTAAGTGTGTCTCAACAATTGTTAGAAATTTGCAGTTTAGTGTTGGCCCATCCATGTCTTCTGACTCAAGATAATTTGAAGGGAGCAAGGAATGTATGAATCTGTATTTATACCATATGTTTTGTGTTTTATATGTGCAGCATAATGGTGAAGACTTGTGAAGTGAAAGTAGACAAAGAGACTTACACGGTAGATTATGACACTGATGAATATGAAAAGCTGATCTGTGAGGTAAGTGTGTCTGCAAAGGAGGGAAGGAATGCATTCAAGTGCATCCATTGCAAGGCAAAGTTTACATCAAAGCAGCGGCTAAATTGTCACCGCCTCAATGGTTGTTCTAGAGCTTTTGACATCGATGGCAAACCTTTGAAGCTCAAACTATACCCATCTGTGACATCTGGAGGAGCTGCTGAAGTCAAGGATATTTTAGAAAAGAACAACTTGCATGTAAGGAATACATTCAAGTGCATCCATTGCAACAAGGAGTGTCTATCAAAGCAACGACTAAATTATCACTGCCGCATGGGTTGTCCTGGTGTTCTTGACATCAATGGCAAACCTTTGCAGCTCAAACTACTTCCATCTGTGCCATCTGGAGGAGCTGTTGAAGTCAGGGATATTTTAGAAAAGAACAACTTGCATGTAAGGAATACATTCAAGTGCAACCATTGCAACAAGGAGTGTCTATCAAAGCAACGACTAAATTATCACTGCCGCATGCGTTGTCCTGGTGTTCTTGACATCAATGGCCAACCTTTGCAGCTCAAACTACTTCCATCTGTGCCATCTGGAGGAGCTGCTGAAGTCAGGGATATTTTAGAAAAGCAAAACTTGCACAGGGTCTGTGAGCTTGAAGAAAGCGATCAACTGGCTACTTCTGGTGAGGATGTCCTCCATGGCAGCCCTTTGCAACTTCCCTGCAAAGATGGGAGTGAGCTGCCAGACGCTGCTTGTGTAACTCCAATTGTGGAAAAAGAACATCCAGAATCACATGAAGTTTCTGCTGAATTCATGGATATTTCAGAAAAGAACAACTTTCACGGGGCCCGTGAGCCTGAGGAAAGTGATCAGCCGGCCGGTTTTGGTGAGGATGTCATTCCCCATGGCAGCCCATTACAACTCCTCTGTAAGGATGGGAGTGAGCTACCAGAGGCTCTTTGTGTAACTCCAATTGTGTACAAAGAACATCCAGACTCACATGAAGTTTCATTCCTGGTAATGGATGGACTCAGCTTCTCACCAGCATTTGTATATCAGGAGGAACTTGACAAAGAGGGTTTGAGCATCTACCAAGAAAAATGGCTGTTTGATTTCCTGCGGCAGAAGGCAAACAAGGCTTTGTGGGTAGTTTCTGTGACAAAGCTTGAAGATTGCATCCCAACAATTGCTCCCATTGCCTATACCCATTTGACTGCCTGCGGAAGGCTTGACTATCCAAAGATCTACTCAGTAATTATAGACAGGATAGTTGAAAACCCTTATCTGCTGGCAGGTAATACTAGAATGGTACAAATTGAAGATGTCCCTGCAACAATTTGGGCTCCAATGACAGGACTTGATATTGCAGGGATGAGAGTCACCAACATAATCATCATGGGCCGCCATGAGGATTGTACCATATTCGGTGAAGCTGAGGGAGAAAGATGGATAAGCTGGGGAGAGAAAGGCTGCTTGGAAGGAGACTCAAAAGGCTTGTCACTGTGGGAGCATAAGAAATACGTAGAGTGGGTACAAGATCTCCTCTGGAACTGCAACAAGCTCATCTTATCCAGAAGGGAACTGATACCCAAATCTGTAGTGCCAAGCTGCTGCCCCTCAGTTTCTAACGCCCTGGATGGGTGTCAGGACATGCATAATTTGAAAGAAGTTCTTGTAACCCAGCAAGCAAAGGGCAAAGACAGTAGTGAAAGAAATAAGAAGAGTTTTGCGAATGTCCCACCTGGTGGTGGGGAAGGAAGGGACAGGAGGTTTGGGAATAGTGGTGGAAATGAAGATGTAATCAACATCACCAAACAACAGCAGGTAAGCTTACCTCACCTGCGCCTCAATCTCCCCGTGCAGCTGATATTTTGCCTCCAATGAAGGTCATCCCTCCAAAGCTCTTTCTACTGCTACAATTCCTGTTAATGACAGGAAATGTAAATGCCTTGGATGGAGAACCACTTTCCATCTGGAGTCTGATGCTGGCCAAATCTTAGGAAACATCCAGTGTTGTGCAGTTCTTTAATTTTGTTCTTAATAACCTCTGGTTCTGGGTTAATTTCAGAAATGAAGAACCCTTCCAGTTCCAGTTTTTTTAGTATTTTCACAATCTAAAGAACCTCTGGTCCTGGGTTTTTGAAAAAATTTAAAGAGCTGGTGGTTTTCACAAAAGAGCCAGTAAAGAACTGGCAATTCAGGGAACCCAGTTCTTTGATTTTTTAGAACCCAGGTTAAGGGTCAAAAACCAGTTGTATGATTTCTTGAAAACTGCTGGTTAGTGGTCAGAACCAGTTCTTCAAATTTTGAGAACGGCCTGTCAAAGGTCGAGATATACCTGACCATCACCTACCAGTTCCAGGTTACAGAAAAAGAGACAACTTCCCAACACTGGAAAGAACCCCCCAAATTTGGAAATACTTCCTTTGTGGACCTACCCATGAAGGTTGGCCTGCAACCAAGCTGGTGACCTATGCTCAGCCAGCTGCATGGTTGACAAACTGAAATGTGATCAGTTGACTATGGGCTGATGTTAAATTATTGGCTGGGGGTCAATACAAACCATTTTCTAAATTACAGGGAACCATTAGCTCGCTTTAGTTAGGTTGGACCTGTTGTGTAAAACTTGGGCCAAAGCAGGCTCCTCATGAAAAGTGGCTCTTAGTCTTTTCTTGCTTGAAAATGGACTTGAAAATTCTCATTCTAGAGCTGAAATTCAATTCTAAAAATTCATAGTAAAAGCATCCGGTTTTCACTACTACTGTTTGGCCATGGCAAATTGACCCCCACATTGGGATCATAGTGAAAACCCCAAAACCCATTTAAATTGCTTATAAATATTCTAAATATCTATAAATATCATCTCCATAAACTAAATCAGGGTCCCTGAATCCAAATCTATAATTTTTGGGGCCTAATATGGCCATTTAAATGGGTTTTGAGGTTTTTACCATGATCGCTATATGCGGGTCAATTCGCCCTGACCCTATTGTTTTGCTTGTGTTACAACTGGAATTTGCATTTTACTGCAGTAGTTGTATATTCATGCCAATGTTTGTGGCACTGCTAGATACCCACCCCTGTCTATTTACATTACCAAACCTGAAATGTGCTAACATTGAAAATTTTGATGTGGCATGAGGAACAGTTGACCAGACTGGTCAGGCTGACCTGTGAAGAACTCCACTTGAGACTGTCCCTGGAGTGGTGGTACACGATGTCGTCCAGGTGGTACGAGGATCAGGCAATCGTGGCGCAAAAGTACGTTGTCTGGCTTGATAAGACATATCCCAATTCCCCTCTGAGGTCAAGAATGGATATTCTGCAACGACCTCCACACTTCCTCAAATGGCCAGATTCCCTTGATAAGTTCCATCAGGCTTATGAGTTTGAAATGATGGGATGTAGTCAAAAGATAGTAGCCCCATGGGGGCAATGGCAGACACCACCGAGTGAGCAAAATGTCAGGGAGTGAAGGTACAAAGGTTAATAGATAGATGAAGGGTAGCTGTTACCCTAGTACTCGAACTGATTAGGCATTAATTATATTATTTTTCAAATTGGCAAAAAATTTAGAAATTTATTGGTTCAAATGCCAAAATTTGGGGAAATTCAAAATGTGCATTGTCGAATGTTTTGGAAACCTAATGGGATCGCCGTGGACTACCCCACTTTGCTTTAACTTTGGTAGCAAGCAATCTTGTTGCTAGAGTTTTGGGGATTGTGGGTATCTTCTGTTCAGATTTGTTGTTTTCCTAGCTTTTGGGTGCAATTATTGGGGACGTTGGTAATTAATGAGGTGTGAAGGGAGGGAGAGTAGTGGAGCCCTACACAAATCAGCTTGTCGTTGTTGTGGAGGAGGAGCTCCTTTATGGAAAAGTTTGTGGTAGCAAGAGAAAAGACAGTGGCAAAATCACTTCAAGAATCACATTGAAAGTAGTTTTCTAAGTAGCATAGAAAAAGCCAAAGACATAAATTTGAGCTCTGCAAGTGTGGACACCTAAAGTTTCTTGCCCCATATGTGAGCATCAATTTATTAGTTGAAGGTTACATTTTCATCATCAATCGTATCAAGCATCCAATTCATCTAATCCAAACCCATGTGATTATCTCAACTTAATATCATCATTTATTCCCACCCCACCCACATTAGCATAGGCTTGTTTTTTGACATTGAATGTCCTTGGGTCCTTTTATTTAGGTTTTCATCATTCTCTATTGTATATCCGCATCCTTGTCGTTTTATGACATGATGTACAAGTGGCATTTCATTTTCCATTGAATAAGTTAGCAAATGACCCCTATGATGTGATAGCTTTGCATTTACTCCTCTTTTTACCCTAAGGGTGTTTTACTTTGCCCCCTTGTGACAGGGCAATAAAGCATAAAAAATCGTAGATTTGATTCAAGCATTTTACAATAAGCAATTAAGAAAACTTATAGGAAGAATTTTATGTATAAGCCCAAGTTTTTCTAACAAGTTTGAACTTAGTGCTTCTTCCCCAACATGATCTTTGAACCCACACCCATGTTTTTCGACACAACCTCAACCTTCACTACATTACATCCAAAATCAAATGGTTACTTCCCACTTTTTATAAAAGATTATGAACCAAATTAAGACCTCAAGCTTTTATCTAGTACATTCAAACTAATGTTTTAACGCATGTCACATTTATCAACAAGTGATCTTTCTATAATGGTTTTTGAACACCTTTGGGATTGCTTTCACTTAGAAGATTTAACAAGTGGATTCCCATTATTGTTTTAACTTTGTTATCACATTGCACAAAATCACATTGCATGTTAAATTACACGTCCTTGGAACAACCTACCTTTTAACCATGACCAAACCCTCAAGTGGAGTTCATCCCATTACAACGGGGAAAACATTATATCGACCCACAAGCCACGTTTTATGCATTCAAATTCCACGATGCCTTTACAACACATTTTTCCCCACACCAATTTGGAGTTACAACTAAAGTTTAATGTGAAGCAATAATCAACGACATCAAGTACACCTTGAACCTTCACCTCAACTAGGTTGTTTTCAACTAAACATAACAAATGCCTTCAATTTGATGTCAAGAGGGGTGTCAAGAGTTTTACTGTAATTACAAATTTTTATCCTAATTATTATAGGTAATTTGGGGTAAGTAAGTCTGGAACCAATTTTAATGTGGACAAGATTCCAACTTTTTGGTGTTTAAGATAAATGAGACGATGTGTGATCAAAATCCAATTTTTTGAATTTTGAAACACATCATAACTTTGTTGTGTTTTATTGTGATTCTGTGTTCTTATTATGCAAGGAGTTTGTTGAAGTTTTTATTGGTACTTGGATTCATGTGTTTTGCAATTGAATAGAACTTTGAAATATTAAAAACTACAATTATTTAACTTGATATTGCTAAAGTTAGATTTGTGGTTGATTGCATTGAGTTCTTGATTATTTTGTTTACTATTACATAAGATTGTGGTGTTTGTTTTTTTTTAGTTTTGCTTAGGCGTCGAATGACACGATCTTTTGTGTTTTGTTTATACTTGTTGCAATTCAATGTGAGTGCATAGTGTCACCTTTCTTCTCATGTTCTATTCATCATTTTTTTTAGAAACAACAATAATGGCAACAACCTGAGCCACCATCGCCATCATTAGGAGCTACAACGTATAGCTGTAGTCCAAAGAAGAAGTAGGAAAAAGAAGGAAAGGAAGGAGAAAGAGGGGGAAAAAAAAGGAAGAGCACAGTAGCAAACTTGTGGTTACAACTCACAAAGGAAAAAAAGGAGAAAAAAGAGAAATATATATATATAAGAAGGAAAAAA
>Ga0116227_10001683_pt1 | contig 49980 bp, 33 predicted proteins | sample S1TSphgellanicum_FD_89693 | JGI IMG/M metagenome (GOLD analysis project Ga0116227, IMG submission 89693) | Host-associated microbial communities from peat moss isolated from Minnesota, USA - S1T2_Fb - Sphagnum magellanicum MG | ecosystem: Host-associated > Plants > Peat moss > Unclassified...
CGTTGGATGACTGGAGGAAGCTTCTGGAGGAAGCCAAGGGGGAACTGAAGAAGGGAGATTAGAGGTCGGATGCAAAAGGTAGAGAGGAGAAAAAAAAAAGAAGGAGAGTGGTAGCTCAGTTGCAGAGGAGTCTTGGCCATGAGGGTGATCTTCCGCTGCGTCTGATGTATGGTCTAGCTCATTGCTGTAGGAGGACATAGAGAGAGGGAGAGAAGAAGAATTGGAGGGACAATCAGTGTTTCCTATTTTCGTAAGAACTTGTGTTCGAGGTAGTGTTTGTGCTCTCGGACTGTATATACAATCCATGAATAATATCCAAGCATTTTTCCTCAGAAACATCTGCGTGCAATGTGTGACCAGAGTCGTGCGTTGTGTTGAGTGATGCATTGCTGGGTCTGTCAGTCTTGAAGTTACAAGTGGGTCAGTGAGCGATGGAAGGAAGGTAGTCCGAGTCAGGATAGGCTACGTGTCTGTGCAATTGCGGTGGATTGTTAGATCACAAGAGCTAGGGTCCGTGGGAACTCGCGTCATTGCTGTGGGTTTTCTGGATCCTCCTTTTTGGTTACAGTAGTTAGTTGGTAGTTGAAGCTGTTTATTTTATATTTATCATTCATAGTATTATGTCACTTGTTGTAGTTAATTATGAAATATTGTAATAAATTTTAAATATTTTTAAAGTAAAAAAATTTCAGTATATATTAGAATTTAGTGATATTTAGTAATTGATTATTGATAATAATAATAATAAATGTAATTTGTAACTAGCCTAGGTTGACTATTTTATTATCATTATATGCATTATTATATCACTTGTTTTATGGCTATGATGATCTATTTTTAAAAATATTTAAAGTTTAGTAAATAAAAGAATTAATTTTTAAGAGGTTTATTAGTCCTTTGAAAGGAAGTTCAGTAATTGGTATAAATGAATACATGAATATTAAAACTAAGTTTGGTTCACATCCTTGACATTATATCGCCTTTGATGAAGCTATCAAAGATTTGAGATTAAACAATGTAAGGGTGCCATTTTCACCTCCTATCCAATACAACTCAAGTACATTCAACAAGTAAAGATTCTGGTTCAAATGATAGATAGCGAGAAACTATTGAAGAAAACACATTTCTAATGCCACCTTTGAGAACCATTCTTTTGATATACACACCTACTAACCTTCATGGAAATAATACTCCTTCCTTGCATTGAATGCAACTATTTGCCAAAAGTACTCATCAAGAAAGAGAAAACATTTGTGCGCATGCCTATTTGGTGTCTATGTACAATCAAAAGTTGAAAATCACCCACAAGACTTCAAAACTCCCAACATGATGGCTTGCTTGGGGAAGCTAGATTGAAGTGAGGGATACTTGAAAAAACAGTCTTGGTATTGGTAAATTGCAACAACCAAAAGCCATTGATTGATTAAAAATGAACTAGCTTTTCATTCTAATCATCAATGCACAAATTTGCCAAACATGTAAAATTGATCATCATTTAACTATAATTTTAAATAGTGTCCACTGATTACTTAGGCGTTCTTTAATATTAGTACCTTAGTTGGCTCCTAGGACTAATAATTATGGATGTACCATGGTGTCAAAAAACCTACTATAAATTGTTAGCTTTTTGCTAACTCTTTCATGGAAATTCCAATTTAAAAAATAGAATTCAATATCATATTTTTGCAATAATTTCCTTCGATGATTGAGCTATGCAATTAAATAGCTTCTAAGCAAGTTAGTTTGAAAGCATTTTGTAAATAACCAAGCCATATTAAATGTAATTTATAAAAAATCATCTACAAGAGTTTACCAAGTGACTAGGAAAAAAGAGAGAATGTAGCCAATTTACAAATCATTGAAAACATTGTACAAGTGATCAAAATTCATTTACAAGTGAAAATAAACATTTAAAAAAAAGTTGGAAGCAATCTATTGATCACCCAAAAAAAATTGAAAAAATTTCAATTTTGAGCAAGAAGTTTTGAAAATTAGCCTTAAATAAACCCACAAAAATAGAAACAAACACAAAAAAACTTGATAAATAAATATTTAAAAAATTGACCAAAAAGACTACAAACAACTACAACTTGGAGAGAATAACATGTTGAAATTGTTTTATAATTGATTGACATGAAAATCTATAAGTGACCAAAAAATATTAAATAACCATGGAAGCATTTTACTTGACCAAAAACCTTTTACAAACAAGCAAAAACAATAGTACCAAATAGAATGCTACAAAATAGTACCATTAAAAAATCACATTAGTCAATTTTTTCAATTGTAATTGAAATGGTGCAATCAATTCACATTCAATATATGATTACATATTTCATCAAGTTTTGCAATTATTTGAATAATTTAAAAAATATATTTGCACTTTGCAATATATTGTGACAACATTTATTTTCTCACAACTATATTATTTAATCATTTAATATTAATTTTTAAAATGTAATTTCATTTGACAATTGCATTGTTTGGAAATTAGCAATTGAACTACCTTTTTTGAGTATAATTTATGAAAACCTCTTTTATATTGGCTTGGTGAAAGTTGAAAGTTGCATAATCTCAAAAAGCAAATATTTGTGACAACATTCTTTGGCCACCATAGTGTGCTTTCACCTTTTGGCAAACCGAAAAGATGTGTTAATTATAACATTGACGTTTGTTATTGGAAATGGCTTTCAATCTTTTTGCATTATTGAGTCATGTTATTAATGTATTTTGAAACACCTCCATCAACATATCAAACTTCTTGTTTAAAGTGTGAAATATGTTATAGATGTGACCTTGTTATATAAGAAACCATTTGCTTTTTTTTTAGACAAAATCAGCCTTTTCACTTTTAAAAATTTTCTACTTCAAGAGTTTTATCTTTCACACTATTGTTTTTTTCAACAAGATTTTGAGAATTGTTAAAAGCTTAGAAAGTCACCATGGCTTTGTTTTTAACCCCATTGCCTTCCCAAATTTTAGTTCATTATTATGACCAAAATATTATGATTAATTTTTTCAATGGCGGATTTATATTGAAATGGATTTCAACTTAGCAACAATGTAATGATATGAGAAGAAAGAAAATATTGAATTCTTAAAATCAATTTGATGGATCATCCATTTAATGGTTTGGTGGGTCATGTCAAATGTATTAATCTATACATTAACCCATGCATGAATAAATTTACCACATTAAAAGAATTGCAAGAATGATTCACATTTTGCATTTCTTTTAATAAGTAATTCAAATGAATTTTATTAACCAAAAATGTAGTACCAAATGATTGAAAGAAGTATAGTGCAAATTAGGGTTGCCAAAAAGGATGTCCCTATGCTAGGGATGTACATCCCTAAAGTCCTTTATCACATCCCTACTAATGGGGTTTTTCCTTTTTGACTAATTTATTATAAAAAATTGGTTCGAGCAAATGACAAATGTTCAAACCTTACCTATTCTTAATGCACATAGCATCATTCCTTGCATCCTAATTAGCATTTTCTAGATGTCTTTCAACATCCCTAAACATTTTTTCAACACCCCCATCAGTTTTTCAACACTTCCCATCATTGCCTTGTAGTTTGAACTTTTTTGATAACATCAAATGGCATCCCCCTAGAACAAAAACCATCAACATCCCCGATGTCTTCCCAACATTACCTAGCATTGGATCCCAACATCCTATTAATTTTCCCTCGCTAGGGAAAAAAAAATTGATGCCCCTCAACATCTTCTTGACATTGTTAGTTGTTCTTTAACATCTCCCACCATCCCCCAAACTTAAAAACAATGGTGTGAATTACTTAATGTAACATTTTTAAAAATGATAAATAAAAAGAATGTTGAAAGTGTTTGGTGTATTTATATAACAATGGACTTCTAAGACATTTTTGGAACTTTTGGATAAGTTTGAAATGAATTTATTGAATATAGGATCTACCTAATTTTTAAAAAAAAATGTAGTATAACCAATGTTTTAAATGGACTTTAAAAAGGACTTGAAATGCTTTGAATTTTTTTTAATACATGTTTGCATATAATATAGTGCAACATCTTTTTGGGTCATAAGAATTTATCTTGATTTACAAATAATAATTAAAATATTTTCTTTGAATAGAAAATCCAATTATAATTTGCCATTTCATCTTGACTAGTTAACCCATTATTCTTTAAACACAATACCAATGAAATGGATGTGCATCCTAATAGTGTGTTTGCACTTAATAATGAATTGAATTATTTTTTTCAATGGAATTTTTTTCAAATGACCAAAAGGAAAATAAAATGAATACAAGTTTCCATCTACAATCAAATATATATAGTTTTAGACAAGTTTTTCATTCAAACAAACATAATTTGTGTGTTGAAAAAAACATTTTGTTGAAAATTATTTTCATTTGAAAAATAACAAGAATTATGTGGGAGGCTTTTGTATCAAAATCCATTTTATATGTTCATCAAAATGTTAGATGAAATCAAAGAAAAAATACCCCCAAAATAATATAAAATGTATTAAAAAAAAACATTTTCTTGTTTAAAGCGACCTGTGTAGTGTGCTTTCACCCTAAATGGTATTGGTGGTAACTTGTTGAATTTATAGCAAAGTTTTACAAAGATGGGGCATGTTCCTTAGCCTCTTGAGCTTTAGACAAGGGTGTAAGAACTTTAGGGTGATTATAAAGATAAAACATGTTTCATATGTGTTTCACAATACACAAATAGATGTTTGGTGTGGTTCAAAATTTTAAGTGAAGATTGGATCACAAACTCACCATGGATTTACACGAATTCAACCATTGTTTATACTTCTACCTCAAACACTAATCTCCTTATAATTGATTTTACATGTAGTTTTCATGGGGCTTAAAACATTTGCAACAATACCCTTCATTTGGGTTAGTATAAGTATCCAACATAAAAATAAAGGTTTTTAGAGAATCTTCTTTCATTCCAACACAACTCTCTTTTGGTTTGAACACTTCTTTTGGTTTACACCATGCCATGGATTTATTTTCAAGGTTTGTTTCAATCATGTTTCCATTTCTAATGTTGCAACCTTGTTTGTGAGCCCACAGTGAGGGTTGCAACAATAATAAATTGTTAGAATGTGTGGATAATGACTAGCGAAAATATTGATATTCAAAGTCTTGTAATGGATAATGTATCATTCAAACATGTGTGCATGTTGCATTAAATTGGAAAAACAGTTTAATTTTATATAAGTTAATTTGCAAATATTGGTCCATCATGTCAACCTAGGATGAACATTTACAAGCCTAAACAAATTACAAAGTTATTCTAATGGTAAGAAAATCAAATAAAAGGTTGCATTAGTAGGAGTTTAGAACTATTTTGCAAGTTTGTTGTGAAAGTTACATTTTACAACATAGTAAAGTTGTGATTTGTAGGATATTACCTTTAGGTTTTTGTTTTGTTTTGTTTTTTTGACATCCACAAATTTTTGATTTCCAAGGAGCCACAAGGTATGGAATTCCCGATCCTTTAAATTGAAAACACTTAAAATGATTGTCAAAATGTATAAAAAATTAGACAAATTTGGCATATTTGTAGAAACTTATCTACCTTTTGACCCTTAGTATGCCAATTTGATATATAAGATTTATTACAATGAGTCAAAACAAGCATTGGGAAAAGGTTAATTATATTGATAAAATTTTAAAACATACAATATCTCATTTGATTGGGCACCCATGTGAAATTGGTTTCATTTTGTTCTTCATCCTTTGTTAATAACTTGTGATGCCCCTAATTTTGTTTTGTTTAGATAGCCATTTTTATCAAGTGATCCATGATCACCAAAATGGAGTTGAATGAGTTGGAAAGTATTAAGAGATCTATGATGAAGTTCATGGAGATTGAAAACCATAGTGATACAAGGATTAGCAATGGTTGTAAGCTTTGTTGAATTTAAAATGGCTTGTAACTAAGGTGTCATGCGTGTTTTGGAGAATTTGGATTAGGGAGGGCTATCGGGAATGTATAAGAGCCCATCATGACGTAATGGAGCACTGTTAAGCTTAAACTTGTCATAATCACTTGGAAGACTTTGAGCTCAATTAGAGTTGCCAAACATATAGTCAATCATATTTGTTCTAGCAATCTCTTTTGAAAATGATATAAAATATCTAAGTAGTTGGGGCCTTTTGTAATTTGAACCCGTCCGTGGACAAAAATATTATATTGAATGTTTGGTTGAAGCTTACATATTTGGAGGTTTGCAAAAACCCAAGTGGTCTATTAACACTTTAGGTGCGGGGAATTCTTTAAAGAGATCCTTCAGTTCTTCCATGTGCAACATGACGTGTTGTAATCAAGCCTGATTTTCAGGACTCAAGACCTACATTTCCCTCATTCAGCTTTAACATAACACCAAGAAAGACTAACTAGATTAGTAAAATTATTTTTTGAACTAAATCCAACAAATCTCTGCCTTACACAAGTCCAACATGACACATGCACACTTTGACAAACCTTAAATTTGTTGCATATTATAGGTAGCATGTAGAATACCTTAAAGCACATGAAGTCCACATGGACACCAAGTTTGCTAGCTTGGCAAACATGGGCTTGCCCACCTCATTTGTCAGATCTTACTAAGGTCAATTAGAAAACTGACATTTTGATATTGTTGTGTACCACCTTCTTATAGGTAGTATGCATAACACCTCAATTGCTACACAAACAATGGGCTGATCTTATCTAACCTTTTGACCAGCAAGCAGAAGATATGGGTTGAATCTGACAGTCCTCTACAGGTTAGCCCTGTTTCCTTTCTGTAGGATCAATCAAACAAACAAATTAAGATGCCAATGACCATCATGGACATGAAGCTTAGCAGGTGGAAAAGTTCTATAGTGCCTCCACCTCTAAGATCCTAAACACTTCTAGGCAGACCCAAATCCACAAGGTAGTAAAAAAGTGCTTTGAAAACTCAATATTTATATTCTTTGGTATTAAGACAAAGTATGCATCTAAAAAAGTAAATAGTGTTCAACATCTTAATTTGGGCATGCTAGGCTTAGTTACTTCCCCACTTTTACCCTTCAGGACACACCTCCCATCATAGCTGCTGACTGATCGCAGGCGATCAATATTTTGACATGGAGAAATGTGACCGACCTACTACAGGCCGTTGTTTTTTTGGCATGGAGAGATTTTGACATCTAGTTTGAGCTAACTTGATGTCATGTAACTTCTCCCTTTTCTTTTTTCTTCTTCCTTTGTACATGTTCCAAATCTATGTTGTGTTTATTAATAAAGTTTTGCTGGGTTTCATGAAATAATACTTTGAAATATAATAGATTATATATTTGGAGTTTAACATACAATATTTTGGAGATGATATTACTCTTCTAAGTAAGATGTGTGTAAATGGTTGTGGGGGGAGAAACTGGGAGCTGTGGTTTAATAATTCATATAAAAATCAGTTTTATTGGCTGTGCCTACCAAGGCAAGGATATTGTGTTTATATTCATTATAGTCTGTAGTAGCTTAAGGGATTCTGGCCCCTAGGTAATAGGTCTAACTATTTTTATATGAAGATTTTTGACAGATGGTATTTTGGATTGTGTTGAAACTTGAGATTAGTTATAGAGTTATAATATCTTGAAGGATTTTGGTTTCCTTTTTGAAGATTATATTTTTGCATGGTGAAACATTTGAGTTTTGGTAATTGTTCTTTTGCATTAATATACTTTTCAATGTTAATGGCAAGGCGCGAGTGTGATACACCGCTTGTAACTGTTTTCCTAAGAGTTTGACACGACAAGTTATGACTTGTACACATAATTCCACAGCACATGCAGTCCTCACCAAATAGGAAGCCCTGATCACCTACACGTGAGCAGACCCAAATTTAGCTGCCTCGGCCCCCACGATGTATCACGGTGGACGTTGGGAAACATTCGGGCTTTTCCAGCAAGCACAGAGGGAACCTAGGCAACATTCTTTGGAAAAAGCTTGGACAGTAGTCCTCAGATTCTGGAGAATAGTCCTACTACGTATAACTCTACTTGGAAATAGAATTGTCAAGCGTCAGTTAGGAATCCACAAAAGGCCAGGTGGACCCCCATCACCACCAGAGTTTCCGCAAAGAAAATGTAATCAGAATAATATTGGTAGGCTAAATCGGCCCATCACCTCACCTGCCTATGATCGAAACTTATTCATTTGAGTGATTTAAAAATGTTATGGGAGTCCTACCCTGTTCTTGATATCATCTTTGAAGTGCAAATGAAAAGGAGTAATAACAAGAAAACAAATAAGCTTTCAAACTTACAAAATGCGTTTTTTTTTCTTTTTGGACCCCTCATACTTTCAAACCTCATAACTTTTTTATTTCTTATTTATCTTAAATGATTTAAAGTTCTATAGGAGTGCCACCTGAAGTTTTACAATTCATCTTTGAACTCTAATAGCAATAGAATAATACACAAAGAATTTTTTGGGTGTTTGGGAATCGACCTTTGTAGGGTTCGGTGGTTTGTTTTTTTCGAGTTTTTCACCCTCTCTATTTTGGAGGGCCCTAACTTTCTCAATTCTATTCTGTTTTAAACTATTTTTAGTGCGCCTGATATGCCAATAAAAAGGGTTTAAGTTTTGAATGGACATTAGAAACAATGGAGCCCTCCCCTTGGATCCAGCCTGTCCTAAATGCTTAAGTGTTTGGTCACTGGCCGGTTTACACTAGACCCTTCACAACCCACCAGTGATTTTTCCTAGTGCAAACTTGCACCAAAATGTGAAAAATAGAAATAAAAAAGGAACATTCTGTCGCAATATTATATTTACTTAAATTTCCTGATTTATTTTTTCTTGGAATTTTTTTAAGCAACATTTGGGCTCTGATTTTAGATTGGTAGTTTTTCAAAACTATTTAGACTGGTTCTAAAAACCTGTTGCCATTTAATGCAAAATCCCTCTTAGGATACTAGCAAATTAGGCAACATCAGAAAATTGGAAAAAATATCACTGCCCACCATACATACAAAATTCATAAAATTAAAAAACCCAGCATGAAATTGGAAATTAAAAAGTCTAATGGTAAATTGATTGCCAGTCTTCATACCTTTGGAGCAACAAATAAAATTGATAGAGAAAATCTTTATGCACTTTGATTATTCACATGACTATAGGTAACCATTTATGTTCCATATATATGTCTAATATATATATGTGTGTGTGTGTGTGTGTGTGTGTGTGTATTATCACAAATATTAGGACAATTTTTTTTTGGATTTTTCTCGAAATGAACAGGTAGTAATTAATGTGTCTCCAAATATACAATATTGTGTTTATGTGATTTATGGGCTGCAAATCAAATCCTCAGAAAGTAGCTATGGGGAGGATTTTTTTTGAATAGTAAATTTTGCGGTGGAGTGGGTGGGTGGCATTGAGAATGTAGTTGTTACTTTTGGAACATGTCCCACTTGTTTGCATGGTTTTTTTCTTTTTGTTTATGCATGTAGTTGATATAAATTGTATTCACATTTTATTGGTTGTACAGTGTCTCTTTGGACCCCCAGTTGCAAAATGTGTTCCCCTAGATTTCACCTTTTCAGTTTTTGATAAGTGGGAATTAAACTTCAAGCGAACCATACAGAATAAAACCCAGGTGCTATTGGGAACCTCTTGGGGAATGCATTTGGGAACACTTTGAGAATTCTTTGGGAACTTGATGGGAACACATTGGGTATAAGGGAAAAAACAAAAAAATCCCTCTCTCTCACAAAGAAAAAAACTGGACCATTCACAAATGCATGCTGAGCCTTCCTATTGGCTGCATGAAATTTCCCTTTCCAAAACTGTTTGTCACCATTTTTCACCTAGGCTAATGCTCAGGGCAGAATTCTGGGGACATGGTAAACAAGGCATCACAAACAGGCTGGCCTTGCCAATGGATAAGATGTTGTACATCGATCTACTGTGTCCACAATCTGAACACCAAAAAAATCCATTCCAATCTAAACAGTCTAAACACTTTCACCAAAGAAACCAATTCACGTAATGTGAAACCAGATCTAATAAGGTAAAACTTCCAAAAGTTTGATCCAATGCTATAGTTCCTGTCCCCCACAGGGGCAGGGCACAACAAATGAGAGTTTATATAGTGAAGGTGGTCATAAAAGTTGATTAGCTCGGAACTAATCTTAAGTTTAAAATAATGCAATCAAAACAACTGGGTTTAGATTCTCGCTCATGATGATCAGAAAACCAATTATGTGAAAAAACAATATGTCACTAAACTACTCAAAGAAAATGAGAGAGTGAACAAGAAAAGTGCCTCCATATCATGACGGGCTGTTATTGTAAGGGTAGGTTCTTCTAGGCTTGGAGTTTTATCGAGTTTACCTCCCATTTACTTAGTTGATATTTCAAGCAACTAGTGGAGGTTTTGGTATTTGGTGGTTCCCTTGCCTCTTTGTGGCTCACCTCTTCTGGGCTATTTGCTTGCCTGGACTTTGGTCCTTGCCCCTTGTTTCTTTTTCTCTCCCTTTCTTGGGTGTTTTCTTTTTATGACGTTTGGCAAGGTTTCATCAGGTGCTTCTACTGGGGGCATGCCCAATGGTCCATAAAAATTTCCAATGGGCCAATCAATATGGTCCTTTTAAAAAAAGAAGTTATGAGCACGCCATATGAATCACACTTCATAGTAGTCACCAAGGTTATAATTTTACTAGAGGTAGCAACTGCTAATCATGGAGAACAAACCAACCCGTGAACAGTTAAAATTTTTTGACCATCATTAGTTGAACCCCTGCCCCCCTGCCCGCCCAAAGCTGAAAGAAATCAAGTCCAAAATAAAGCTAATTCAACACTTGGGCAGCCAGGGTAAACCAGCAACCAATTGGTACCTTCACCTTCTTGAGTGAGGCCTCTTAGTGACCATATTTCACCCAAAAATGTTAAATTTGGACTCTGAGATCCTGCTTTAGTCTTAGGACAAGGTATTTACTGTCGTTAGAGACAACCTGAAAAAATTGTGTTTTTACAATTATTTTTTAAGAAAACCTTTGGTCCTAATTTTAACATGTTAGTTTTTGAAAGAAAATTCTTTGAGTTTAGGTTTGAGCTTGGTTCTTCCAATTTAAAACTCTTCAATTTTGGTTTTGGTACATTTTTTCAAATTCAAGAATATTTGGGCCTACTTCAAAAGTTGGGTTCAATTCTGTGCAGGCATTAGATGCCTGCATCTAGATGCTTCTCAATGCTAGAGGTTGTATAAAATATAAAATTTTACAACAAATTAAAATAGGAATTTATATAGCTAAGGAGTTTAACAACTAATTAAATTTAATATCTAACTATAATGTTTGACCTACTTATCAAGTTTTCAAAAAGTTTTTACTTGCCTATCTAAAAAGGCTGAACCTGTGTTCATGACTGTGTGTTCATGGTTCTAGATTTAAGGAAAGGTTTACTTTTACAGTTTGATTCTCAAGTGCTAGCTCCAACAGAAGGGAGGTAGCTCAGGTCTGTATCAGTGTTGGGTGGGTATCACAGTTTTATGATACTTGTCGAATCTGACTTTAATAAAACAATTTATAAAGGGTTGAATTTTCACTTTTTCCCCCTAAGATTTATATGTCAGGCAAGGGTATCAATATTAAAAAAAATCTGGTTCTCAATATGCTGGTTCTCACAAATCAAATATTATTTATTAATTGGTTATTATTTTAAAAAATTCCAGAAAATTAAAATTTTAAAATTCTCAATTATATTATTTTTCTTACTAATGAAAACATTACAAACATTGTTACAATTTTTTTTTAACATCACATAATATTTTATTTATTAAAACTTTACACTTCAACAACTTCATCCTTTTCAAATTTTTCAAACTCTTCTTTTAGATTTACATCCCTTTCAACGGATTCCAATAAGTTAGAGGGAGACTTACAACCTATTCTAGTATCATTAGGCCAATTTTTGTTGACAAATATTAGCTTTTCTAAAATTTTAATTTGCAAACGACATCTCATAATGTTAATAAATATTCCAATCAAAGAAAAAAACCTTTTTGTTTCAATTTGAGATCTAATAACAACATCGAAAATCTGTCTGGCTAAAAATCTAATTGTAGGAAACATTGTTTCATGTTTTTGCCACCATTGAAGAGGACATTTGATGTCTTTAATATCTAATTGATAACTTTTTAAAAACTAGTAACTCACTCTTCACAAGTTCTTTTGTTGATTCACTTATGTTTGCAATTGCTCAAAAATATCCAAATTGTAATCCTATTCAAAAATATTTTGGTCAACACAATTCTTATCTAATTTTATTAAAGGATGCAAATGTTCATGGCATTTCACCAACATAGGATACAAGGTTTTTTTATTATATTCTTCAACAAGAGCAACACCTTGCTCCCTTTGTCGCAACCCCATTTTGAGGGAAGTGTGAGGTCGCCACTCACACTCCCGGAAATGGGACTTGGGAGTCCTCCGGGACTCCCAAAACTTTGGAGTTCGTTTGCAGGGGTCAAAACACCTTGCATTGAGATGTTCTTTATACCATTGGAAAGGTCTAAAAGTTTAGATGTCCAAAATGGCCTTGCATGAGCCATTTGGACATCTGCAACACAAGTTATGGTCGAAAAAAGGGCCAGGAATCAAACTGGCAATTTGACTCCCGACCATAAAAAGTCAGGAATCGACCTGATCCTAGTGTGTGCAAGTGGAGTGCGACACATTGTTGGAAAGCTCTTGATGAGGGCTATAAGTTTGCTTAAGACTTCATCCCAATCGGAGGTCGGGGTGAGAAGTTATGAACGCCCAAAGTCCTAGGAATCCAAACTGGGATAGTTTCGAGACTTCATTTTGGGAGTCCCGGAAAAAAGTGCCATTCGGATGCAAGTGCGGCGGTGAGACGCAGAAAATACTATATGGGGGAAGGTGATGGCTTCCCCCGAGTCTGGGCCGTGGTGAGTCCAGTGAGTCCAGTGTTGCCCATGGCTTGTCTTAACACTAAGGGTGTTCCAGAATGCAAACTAACCAACTTGTTGGTTAGTTTGATGCAGGTTCGAGTGAGTGAATAGCTTGTCCCTTTTCCTAGTCCAATCCCGGAGCTTCAACACGCCCCTCTACCCCTTTTAGTGCTGAGAGCTAGGAACGTGCCCCAAGTTTTCCCCAATTTCGCAACTTGAGTGACTTGGTCTCAACTTGGGACCAATAAGAGACTTGGGAGCGTGTCACTTGGTATCAGAGTTCCGGTTGAGCTCGGGTCACTTCTTGGGAGTTTTGGATGGCACCCAAGAAGAATCTTAAGCAAGCTCAAAAGACCATGTTGGAAGAACCTAATGAAGATTGTGTAGTCCTGCCAGAATCAATTGGGGAAAAGGAACCAAGAACCCGGGAGGACCAAGATGAGCCCGAAAGTGAAGAGGAGCAACGGAGCTTGGTTTGATTCACCCAGGAACAATTGGAAGTCCTCCTCAAAATGAATAGGCCCGACTTCAGTGAGTTGGTTGCGACCCTCAAAGGAGGAGCATCCAAGGATGCGAAGTTCCAATTAGCTAAACCCGGGAACTTCGATGGTGCATGTGACCGAAAGGTTATGGACGCTTGGCTTGTAAAAATGGAGGATTATTTACATGCCGCCAAGGTTGAGCGACACTCGGCCGTGGAGCTTGCCCAATCCTACTTGAAAGGCTATGCCGCCACATGGTGGAGGATAGTGAGACAAGAGGAAGGGAAGAACCATGGCTACACCTGGAAGTTCTTCAAGGAACGTGTCAAGACCGAATTTGTCCCAAGGAACTCTGACTACATTTCGAGGTGCAAACTTCATGACCTTGTGAATGCCACAAATGAAAACTTGAAGCAATATGTGAAGGCTTAATCCGAGTTAATGTTTGAGATCCGGCACATGCATGAGTTGGATGGTGTGTGCCAATTTGTGATGGGATTTCCAACTTGGGCCAAGCGAAAGCTTGAGGAAAATTGGCCCTCCTCACTATTTGAAGCCATCACGAAAGTGGAAGGTTTCTCGGATGTGGGGCAAAGTGAAAGATCCGAGCTCAAGAAGGATAACAAGTTCCTTCACAAGAAGCCAAGGCATGACGGAGAACGGAACCGTGGGCAAGGAAGCCCAACAAAGGATAAGCCCAAACAATTCCAAGGCACAGGGTTTAAACCAAAAGGGAACTTTGTGAAGAAGGGGGCTCCTTTCAAAGGGAGCCAACCCAAAGGGGTGTGCTTCAATTGCAACAAGATGGGGCATTATTCCAAGGATTGTCCCAAGTCCAAAACGAGGAATGGGGGCTCTAAGGTAATTGCCCTCAACGCCAACCTAACTCAAGTTGAATGCAATTGACTTATCTTTTTGAAGGGGAAGATTGTTAAGCGAGATGTGTTATGTCTTTTGGACACAGGGGCTTTTCACAACTTCATAACCCGAAAAAGTGCCGAAAGGATGGAGCTCTACTTGGAGGAGCTCAAGGCACCCATCAAGGTGCACTTCGCGGATGGGGTTCCCCATCCCACTACGTCACAAGCAAAGGAAATGCCTCTCCAACTCGAGAATTGGAGGGGAAAGGTGAACTTGTTAGTTTCCACCTTGGGTGGAATGGATTGCGTTTCAGGAATGGAGTTCATCACCCAAAACAATGTGCTCATAGAAGGCATAATAGACTAGTTAGGATTCCTTCCAAGAGTGGGATCGTGAAGGTGAAGGCACACGAGATGCCTTGTGTGGGTGGGCTAACCATCCACTTTATGTTAGGAAAAACATGGGAAAGAGAATGTGTGGGAGGTTATGGCATGATGTGTGTTATGCGGGTATTGGATGAGTATGAGCCCAAGAAAACCACCAAGTTGGTGAATTCAGCCAAGTGCATAAAGCAAGTTTTGGAAGAGTTGCCAAATGTGATGCTCGAAGAGTTGCCTGAAGATCTGCCCCCGAGAAGACGAGTTGATCATGTGATTGAGGTGGTACTGGGAGTGGCACCTCCCACCAAGGCCCCATACAGAATGAGCCATGAGGAGTTGAAAGAGCTTAACGTTCAACTTGAAGAACTCCTTGCAAAAGGTTATATCAAACCAAACAAATCACCATATGGGGCACTCGTCCTTTTTGTTCAAAAGAAGGATGGGACGTTGAGAATGTGTGTTGATTATAGAGCACTCAATAAGGCAATGGTGAAAACTCGGTATCTTTTGTTGCGAATCAATGATTTATTTGATCGTCTCTCGGGAGCCAAAGTGTTTAGTAGGATTGACCTACGTTCGGGATATTACCAAATTCAGATCACGGAAGGGGATGAAAAAAAGACCGCTTGCCGCACAAGGTATGGTTCATACGAGTTCTTGGTGATGTTTTTTGGGCTCACCAACACACCCGCCACATTTTGCACTCTCATGAATGACATTTTCCGGGAATGGCTTGATGATTTTTTTGTCGTCTACATAGACAACATTTTGATCTATAGTGGCTCCTTGGAGGAGCATGCAGAGCACCTCCGCAAGGCGTTCCAAAGGCTAAAAGAAAACAAGTTGTATGCCAAGCTTGAGAAGTGCAAATTTGGGGTGACGGAAATGGACTTCCTTGGGTATAAGATAACTCAAGAAGGTTTGAAGATGGATGATCACAAGGTCAAGGCAATTGTGGATTGGGAACCACCCAAGTCGGTGCTGACCTTAAGATCCTTCTTGGGATTGGCCTCCTATTATCGCAAGTTCATTAAGAACTTTGCAAAGATAGCCGTGCCTTTGACAAACCTTTTGAAAAAGTCTGCCGTCATTTATGAATGGGAAGGAGCATGTGATGAAGGCTTTGAGACCTTGAAAGGTATTTTGGTGAAGGTGCCAGTGTTGAAGTTGCCCAACTTTGACAAAGATTTTGAGATCCATTCTGATGCCTCTAACTTTGCAATTGGAGGAGTCCTAGTGTAAGAAGGAAGACTGGTGGCATTTGAGAGCAAGAAGTTGAGTGAGACGGAATGAAGGTGGCCAACACATGAGAAGGAAATGTGGGCGGTCATACATTGTTTCAAGACTTGGGGCCATTACATAGGGTCCAAAGATGTGGTGGTGTGGACCGACAATGTGACCTTGAAGTATTTTGCCACTCAACCCAAGTTGTCCTCAAAGCAAGTGAGATGGCAAGACACATTGGCCTTGTTTAATGTGGATATTCGACACAAGCCTGGGAAGGATAATGTGGTGCCCGATGCGCTAAGTCGAAAACACCAACTTAGAGTGGTGTATGTGGGAAAGATGCAACTCCACAAGGAAGTTCGATTAGCAAGCCACCAAGATGCATTTGCCAAAGAGGTAAAGCAAAATATTCAAAATGGAGCTAAGTCCCGTTTCCATTTGCAAAATGGATTATTGTGGTACAAACAAAAACGACTCTATGTGCCGGAAGGAAAGGTGAGGGAGTTACTTTTGAAGGAATGTCATGATGGACCGCTTGTGGGCCATGGTGGTGCAAAGCGCACCACAACATTCCTTAAGAAGTCCTATTATTGGCCTAATTTGAAAGATGATGCGGAGGAGTATGTGAAGACTTGTTTGATTTGCCAACAAAATCGAACACTTAACAAGAAGCAAGCGGGCTTGTTACAACCTTTACCAATCTCGGAAGGGTCGTGGGAAAGTGTGTCCATGGATTTCATGGTGAGTTTACCCCCATCAAGGGGTTTTGATGCCATCATGGTGGTGGTGGATCGATTTAACAAGATGGCACATTTCATTCCCACAAAGGATGAGGCCACAGCCTAAGAGACGGGAAGGTTGTTCTTCACGCAAGTATTCAAGCATCATGGTCTTCTAAAGGACATAGTTTCGGATCGAGACCCAAAGTTCACAAGCAAATTTTGGCGAACCCTTTTGAAGAGAATGGGGTCGGAGTTCAAGATGAGCACTTCCTTCCACCCTTAAACCGATGGACAAACTAAAAGGGTGAACTTGGTCATCTAATAATTCCTTAGGAATTATGTGGCGGTGGATTAACAAAATTGGGTGGACCACTTGGAGTTAGTCGAGTTTTGTTACAACAACTCGGAACACTTCGCAATTGGGTCCGCCCCTTTTCAAATGGTGACGGGCAAATCACCAATTGTGCCCATGACTTGGGCAGCACATGGACAACCCCCGAGTGATGCAAGTGAGGAAGTGCCAATGGTCACACAACTTGATGAAGAAAGGCGGCGCCTTTGGGAGTTGGCAAAGGTTAACTTGGAAAAGGCGCACAAGAGGTACAAAGATTTTGCGGACAAGTCTCGATGAGAGGTGAAATTTCAAAAAGGAGATGAAGTGTGGTTGAACATCAAGAACTTCTAATTACCCGAAGGATTAAGTCATAAGTTCTTGGGCCCATATGCGGGCCCATTCAAAGTGTTGGAAAAAAAACTTTTCGACACTTATAAGTTAGAACTACGGGAAAATTATAGAGTTCATCCCACATTTCATGTTTCTCTTTCGAAGCTGGTCGCCCGTGATGCCTCAAGGCCTAATCGAAAGCATAACTCAAGGCCCCCACCAGACTTGGTTCATAATGAACCAGAGTTTGAGGTGGAGGCCGTGCTCAAGTCAAGGCAATTAAGAGGACGAGAGTGGGAGTACTTAGTGAAGTGGAAAGGATACCATCCAATATAGGCATCTTGGGTGAATGAATCCGATATGGAACATGCCCAAGAAGTCATAGAAGAATTCCAGAGTAGACCGGCAAAGAAGAAGAGACGTAGAATGTGATGAGGACATCACCTTTCTTTTAGTGGGGCAGGGTGTCACATAAAATGTACCACATCAAGTTGCAAGTGAAATAAAGGCATAAAAGCTTTCAAAAAATTGTATCACGAGAATAATGTATAAGTGCAAATAGGGTTGTTAAGTTAGCATTGGACAAATGGAACTTCTTGTGTAAGCCCAAATCAAAATCGGACTCCTATAAATCAAAATCGGACTCCTATTTTGGGGTTAAGAGAAATCTTAATCCCAAAAGAGGAGGCAAACAAGGCGAGCTTGCGGGGACATGCATAAGCCTTAAGTGCATCCCAAAGGGTTGGTTGGTAGTGGTGGCCAATGCGGGAAGTCATGACCCCATTCGCGTACTTTAATTGTGTAGCTTGGGATTTGGGTTTTGGCAAAACCCAAATGTTGTTTCTCGTACCTTGATAAGCAAACCTTTTAGTCAAGGCTTGAATGTTGTGATCAAGGCGCAAGGTTGGGAAAGGAGTCATGTTAAATAGCTTAGGTTAAGATTAGACTTGGCTTGAGTTCCTCATGAAGGGAAGGTTGAAAGAATGGCCTCCCAAATGAGGGGCTTTGTCAATTAGGCTACTTTAGTCTTTTGTTGGAGCAAAAGTTAATTGTTTTCTATGAGATACCCTTGGACTTGCCAAAAAAATGTTGGAAACTTAGGGATGCCTAAGTTAATGTGAAGCAAGATCCTGCCGCAAAAGTTGACATTTAATGACCAAGGATCCAAATAAGCGATTATAATTACAAAGAAAAAATTCTAAGTGTCAATGAGGACATTGACCTTTTCTTCTAGTGGGGTAGAGTGTCGTAACCCAACTTTGAAGGAAGTGTGAGGTCGTCACTCACACTCTTGGAAATGGGACCCGAGAGTCCCAGAGGACTTCCAAAACTTCAGAGTTTGTTTGCAGGGGTCAAAACACTTCACATTGAGATATTCTTTATATCATTGGAAAGGTCTAAAAGTTTAGATGTCCAAAATGGCCTTGCATGAGCCATTTGGACATCTGCAACACAAGTTATGGTCAAAAGAAAGGTTGGGAGTCAAACTGGCAATTTGACTCCCGACCATAAAAAGTCAAGAATCGACCCGATCCTAGTGTGTGCAGGTGGAGTGCGACACACCGTTGAAAATCTCTTGATGAGGGCTACAATTTTTCTTTAGACTTCATCTCAATTAGACGTTGGGGTGAGAAGTTATGAGCGCCCAAAGTCCCGGGAGTCCAAACTGGGACAGTTTCGAGACTTCACTTTGGGAGTCCCGGAAAAAAGTGCCATTCGGATATAAGTGTGGTGGTGAGACACAGAAAATACTATATGGGGGAAGGTGATGGCTTCCCCGGAATTCAGGCCGTGGTGAGTCCAGTGAGTCCAGTGTTGCTCGTGGCTTGTCCTAGCACCAAGGGTGTTCCAGAATGCAAACTAACTAACTTGTTGGTTAGTTTGATGCAGGTTCGAGTGAGTGAATAGCTTGTCCCTTTTCCTAGTCCAATCCCGGAGCTTCAACATGCCCCTCTACCCCTTTTAGTGCTGAGAACTGGGAGCGTGCCCCAAGTTTTCCCCAATTCCGCTACGAAGACTCATAAACTTGGGGTTTAACATTAAAAAGATCATATTATGAACTTTCTTGTTTTCATATTTGTTCAAGAATGAAAGGAAAGAATTTAGCACATTAATTACCTCCCTTTTAATGGTAGAGGCTAGTAAAAATGACTCATAAAAAATAATGGAATCATCTTCCATTATGCTTTCAAATGAAGGAATAATTTTATTTTCTTCCTTCAATTTCAAATTGCTGGAAATAATAAAGTGTAAAACATCATTGGTGAGCTAATGTCCATGGGATTAGTTAAGAACACAAGCAAAAAATTGGAGAAAGACAATCCATTATAATTTGAGAAATGTGCCAAGTTAGAAGTGGAGGCATTCGACTAGTGACTTTCAAAGTAGTCTATTTGTTATAATAAAACACAATGGTAGAAAAAATTATAAGGCCTCTTGAAATATAATGACCTTATTTGCAAACTTGCAACACAACCAATAATAGAAAAAAATAATTATCTTGTATAATTTATAACCTCAAAAATTGTAAATTGTTGAAATAATAATGAAACAAAGAGACCTAGTTTTCATTAGAGTGTTCAATTTTTTGGGCCAAATGTTAGTCTCAACACAAGTCTTGTTCAATTCTTGCCTTCCTTTTCCAAATTTCTTAAACCAAGTGATGCACTTTTGCAGATCTGCTTGAGTAGACTTAACATAAATATACTTTAGATCCTTACACACCTTTTCCTTTGCAGTGCCATATTGACATGCTTTTGAAAAAACATGCCCAAAGTAAGTGCCTTGAAAGTTGTTTTCTAAACTAAGAGATTCATAATTTATAATAACTTTCAATGTAATAGTCATTACACTAACATTTGACCCTTCATCTTTGACATAAGCAATGATCTTTTTCTTGAAACCATATTTGTCAAATAACTCTATCAAACTTTTAATTGATGCTTGATTAGTAATTTCTATCACCTCAAACAAGCCAATAATACATGTTTTGGCTGCTAATCATTGCCCAAAAAATTGATCATTAATGCAAAACCATCATAAGTTCCCTTAAACATCCAAAGATCAAAGCTAACTATTGTAGAAAAACAATCTACCAATGTAAAAAGAACACATTGTTGACTTGTTTTCTCAACTAACCTTGGCAATATCTCTTGTGAAAATTGCATTTTGGAAGTGAAATTTAATTTTAGACACAAATGCAAAATTAAATGTTTCAGGCACATGCTTTCCACAAATTGAATTGGTAAATTGTTTTTGATAATCAAAAGATTCAGGTCTTTTAAAAATTCTTTCTATGGCACATCTTTTTGTTTGAAAGGAATCTTTGATAGAAAAAAATTTAGAAATTTAAAAAATTTAAACCCACCAAAGACAATCATTCTTTTTTTTGTTGGTTATTTTTATTTTCTTCCTTTTAGCAAAAAATTTACTTCTTTTTCAAACATTTTTGCAATAACAATGTGCTCTACATCCACATGTTTTTTTGAGAAGTTATTCCATTTGTTCTGTAATAAAAAATCAGTCTTTTCCTTGCTTGAGTTTTCGAATTTATTTTTATTACAAGTTCTTGATAACAAAGGATACAATGCATGATTTGTGTATTCTCAAGGTCAATTTTTTCATTATCATTGACACAATAAAAATTCCAACACAAAAACATTAGAAAACACAACATGCATAACACCCCACCTTTGTGAACACACAAAAAAAGACATAAGATGAAAATCTAGGGTAAAAAAGTTCATTTTATGAAAAAATTAGAGTTTTTTAAAAGTGGCTGTTGGAATGTGGTGCCTCCACCTAACCCTAACTTTTTCACATAGGGTTCTCCTGTGACCCTTATCTAGGTAAGGGGTCAAACCTTAATTGGGTCTCAATACTTTTATTTCTTAAAAACTTAATCGGTTATCACCATCTGGTTCTCACACAAGTGAGTTGTGTGAGAATCGATGATCTGATTTTTAGGCAGGGTATCACTTAGTGTGATACCTGAAAGGTTTCAGACCTTTTACCACTAAAAGATTTTTGGCACTAAAACGCCACTAAGTACACTAAGTGGTGACTAGTGGTGCACCATATTGATCCTCTGCCGAAGCTAGTTAACTATAGTGATGCATGATCACTGAGCTCACAATAGTTAGTTAACTATAGTGGTGCATATATGCGCTAACACATTATAGGTAGTTAACTGTAAATAGGACTGGGACTTTGCATACCTAATACACATATATTAGTTCATCCATGTCCCTCACAGTACCACACTCACAGATGCATCGTGAATCCTCCTTGGTCCTTGGGATTCCTGTGAGAAGCACCATTTTTTACTACACTTACATTTTTTAAGTATGAAGAATGTGCGTGATGGAGTTCGTCACGCACTCCGTCACGGTGTTGTCAGTTTAAAAAGCTCGTTTTTTGTTGGGTTGATTATTATTGGCAGATTGAACAATACAATAATTTTATTGATTTCTTTGACTATTGAAATATCGAAAATATTCATATTAATCAGTACTTCTCTTCATATTTGATCTAATATGAATAGGCAATCAATTATTGATTAATTTATATATATTAGTGAATCAATAGGATATTCATCCAACTCCTGTTATGATTGTCGAAAATATTGATCAAACGGTATTGCTCTTCATATTTGATCTAATATTATGAGCAGACAATCAATTATTGATTATTTTATTTTTATTGAATCAATAGGATATTCATCCAACTTGTGTTATGATTTGAAAAGATTGGGGGGGGGAGAGCTTGAGTTCTTGCAAAACACACACACCCCCTTAGAGGTAACAAGTCCGAAAAAAAAAAAACAATGGCGAAGATTCGTCGTGCGCGCGTCAGTTGATGTGAATGTAGAACAGTCATTAAGCGCGCCAGTCGATGTAAAACAGTCACTGACGCACATCATGAACGTCAGCTCTAGTTGAGTTTGACATCTCAACATGATTGTCAAAGATATTGATCGTCCCTTGTTAGACCACCATCACCCACTGAGATCCATCATCACTCGCTGAGCCCGCCCCTACTCATTTCGCAAAGTTGGTGCTGGATTGCACATCATGGCTTGGTCCGAAAATGATGTCGTCGAATCCGGAAGCATCATTGTTGTTGATATCACTGCTGAAGGTGAAGTGGCACCACTCGTACCTATTGAGATCGATGATGAAGAGGTGCAACTTGAAGTTGACGATGCTGAAAGTGGAGACATTGTGGCGGTTTAGATAAAAAACTTCATCAACGTTGGCATTTTCCCAGTTATCATCAAGGGCGTCGCATTTAAGGATCTCAAAAAGACGACATTCCTTAATCAATGCGGCGTGCACCTGATTGACAAGGATAAGGTCGAGTGGTTCATCTATTTGCTGGACCCGTGCTTCAATGTCAACAAGCCAGTTGTCATTAAGTGCACAAAAACGGGAGCGTCGAACGCTTGCACCCACCTCGACAAGAAACACTGCATAACTTCATCCAAGACAATGGCAACTAACAAGAAGCTAGCAGATATCAAGAAGCAGCTCAATCTATCTGACGTGACTTTCAAAAAAGACCCAAAGCGTTGGTTTGAAGTGTAGTTGGGAACCTGGTCTGCCGAATAGTCGATCTTGTACAACGCGTTCACGACTTGTAGATGGCAACTAATTGGTCGTCAACTACTTGTCGGGGAAGGTGGAATGAAGTTAATCAACATCCGCAAGCTTCACGTTGAGCTATACACCACGTGTAAGAAGATCATCATTATGTCACTCGTTGAGGCGCGCTCATTCTTTACAATCAAGTACTTGTCATTGTACCTGGACCTAATAAAGAGCAAGATGAGCAACCAAAAATACCTGGCATTGCGAGTGTGCTTCAATACGTTGACTAGGTTCAATATTGGCTACAATCTCGTCGTCCGCCGATTTGCACCGACTACCGATGAGCATCAAGCGGAACAATTGTTTACAATCTTGCACGAATGGTTTTCAGGCGTCTTCGAGGAGTTCGACATTAAGGTGATGCTCGATGTGTTGACAAGCACTTCAGATTTGGGATCCGATGTAAAGTATACCTTAGACATTCTGATCGATGCTTGGTGGGAATGGTGTATATCACATCTAATCCACCTAGCACTCATGGAAGCGTTTGGCACCTCGATCGACCCTAACAATAGTAAAAGTGTGGACGCGTGCTGCTTCTTCCAGAGGATCAAGAAGGTCATTGAAGTTGTGAACAAGTTTGAGTACCTGTAGGGAGCCTTTGAGGAAGCCATGTTTGAACTCTTGGAGACGTACTTTAAACTATTTAACTCGCCGCAGCATCGATGGTCATCCACAGCGCTTATACTGGAGCGAATTTTAATAGTCTGGGAACCTCTCTTGCAGGCGTATCGCAAACTCAATCAACTAGTTCCATTGACCGGCATGGACCGCACATTGTGCATCGAGTTTTATTCAATGATTGAGCTGGTTCGGGCCGTTCAGATTAAGGCACAGGCTATGCAAACATTTGTCATTGTCGATGTGTATGTCATGTTATACATTTTATACACAACTATCTTCGATGTAAGCAAGCCGGTCGAGTTGATAATACCGGTACGTTGTCAACTCGGTTCTGAAGACCCCGATCCAATGTTGCGATCACATGACGTACTGCAACCAGCCACTCGTGAAGCACGGAAGCTTCTTGGCAAGGCAATGTCTGAACACTATTTCAAATGGTACCATCCGATATTGGCGCTTCATCAGCCCAAGAAGATTTACGGCAACAACCTTGGGTGGCCCATGTTATTGAAAAACGTCTTGGAAGAAACCGATTTCAAGTTCTCGTACTTAATTGACGCACAGAGTATGCTATACCTGCCAATGACGTATGGAAAGATCCTAGTGAAGTTGATCAATGCGATTAACATTGATAGGTTTGATATTCTTGTTAGTTGGACACAAGAAAGCCTACAAAAGCAGCACTTTGTGTTCGTGAACCAGTTCATATGGAACAAAATCAAATGTTTAGCTGAGACCGTTGCAGCTCCGATTGTGCTCAAGAAGCAGCAAATGGCAAGGAGTACCCCAGCTCGGCGACTTGAGAGACTGGCAAAGCGCGTCAAGACATTAGAGTTGCTGTCAGCAACTCTTGATATTATGGCTAATGATGACAAGAAAGACGTTAATGGGAGTGGTGAGTGTTTCGAGACGGCGGCACAGATGGTGAATGTCGAAGTTCAAATCCTCAAAGGAATTGGCGTTGAAACCAATATCGAGTTATGGCCGGAATCAGCCGAGCTGTGCAAGTGGTGGGCTTGTCAAACAAGCATGCCATGTCTCATGCAAGCTGTTCTGGCGATCCTGGCTAACAAGCCATCCTCAGGTGGACTCGAATGCGACCTGGGCAGCTTGTCAGACGTCCTGGCTCCAAAACAATCGTCACTGCGTGCCGGCTTGGTAGAGATCAATATGTTCCTCAAGATCAACAAGCACCTCATCCTAATGAACCCGGCCGAGGTGGCCCCGCTTGACAAGAAAATGAATTGGGAAAACAACATTCCAAAGCGGCCAGTAATGGCATTATATGATGGAGGCGAAGAAGAAGAGAAGGAAAAAGAAGACACTAACGATGACAATGACAATTCTCCTGTCTGAAGAGATTGTATAAGTTCAATAAAAGGCGTTCGCCGTCCAAGGCTAGTTAACTTTAGTGGTGCATGATCACTGAGCTCACAATAGTTACTTAACTATAGTGGTGGTCAGAGGCTGGACCTTATAGGCATAGTTAACTTAGTGGTTGTCACAACCTGAGGATGAAAAAAATAGTTAAAGTAGTTAACTACCGTAGTGGTAGAAGGTCTGAAAGGTTTAGATTCTGATGCCCAACTAATGCCCGGGGAGATTTGTGATACTTGCCCTACACTGGTCTGTATGGTCACATGAACCTGAACCTCAAGATTTAACATTGCAAACTGAATATCCTCACAACACTGGCTTTTACCATGATACTAGTGTAGGTGCTGGTTCACCAAAGGTCACATTGGGACCCAATAAGACTTGAAGGTAAGGGATTCGTTTTAGTCATTGCGAATATTAACCTTTTGCTGATTCTGCTCCCATGTGTTGTGAGTTGACTTATGTTAAGTCCCAAGCTTAGTATGGTGGTCACCCAACAGTTGAATCCATTAGAGTGTGAACATATACACCTTGACAAAGTTGAAGGTCACATATGGACCTTTTCACCTGATGAGGATCTGGACATGGTGAGACGAGGCGGCAGTGAAGCAGCACCGACCAGTGCACAATGAAGGATGGATGGTGCACCATGGTTAGCTCAGTTGCTTTTTTTATCACCTACTAACAATAGTAGGTAGTGAAAGCAGCTTTAACGTCTGTATTAAACCAGTGACTTACCTGGTAGTCTATTTTCCTACCTATCTATAGGACCAACTTCTTACAGAAAGGGGTACCAAAGTGATTAACTGATCTGTTGAAAGTTCATTCACAACTAACTGGATGGCGCTCTGGTGGGTGCTGGTTCACTCTGGCCGTAAGATGTGGAGCTGGATGACCGTTGACAAAATATGAGATTCCCAAAAGACAAGAGGAAATTTCGCAACTGTCAATAATCCCAAGCCGACAAATATGATTATGTTCCGGTGACTTATCAGTGACTTATCACAGGTACTGGGGAATACACTTTAGACAATGCACCCTAGTGGGTGATTCTGCCTCCTAGTGAATTGCCCCAGTGAGTCTCACCAAGAGGCAGATCAGTTCTCGCGGAAGCATATCGCATCCTTACCATTGATTCTTTTGTTGGAGAATTTTTGCCAATCTTCGCCAACAAGTGATTTTTCATGGAAAAAGATTTTGAGAAAAAATTCGCCAAATTTTGAGGGGAAAAAATTGTAGATTACCAAAACTTTATGATAAGTTCCAGTAGGTAGCCAAGAACATAGAATGATTCTGATCACAACCTTGGGTACATCACAAAATGCTTAAGAAAAACACTGATCCCTAGGGCATGTGCCTTAACCTAAAGGTCCATATGTAGGTCATAAACTAGCGAAGGTCGGTCCTTATACAGCATCGGTGAGTAGGAAATATCAGAATCAGCAATGCCGGCTGATGCTTCCCTCATTGAACACAACTTGAAAACCTGCCAAAACCGCAAGCGAAGTATGGACTTAAAGTTACGTGGTCCCCTCGCAACTAGAGTCGTGTAGACTGCAAATTCTCCAATTCCATTCATGAGTGCCCTAAGTAGCTGGTAGATGAACTTAGCTCGGTCAATTCGAGAGGAACATGGTGGTGTTGTAACTGGGTGCATTAGCTGCAGGGGAACAGAGAACGGTATGGGTTGCAGGTGGAAGAAAAGGGCGAGGTATGATCATGTTCGATCATCACCTTGAGATTGATCAGAAACCAACCACCGAGTCGATAGGTAGCTGCGCCGCCCTTCAAAACGGAGGGCGAATCCCATCAATGCCGCCAGCGACCCGCTAGCCCACTATATTTAGCACTTAAAAATAAATTCTCATCCACATGAAGCTTAGATGTTAATCAACTGCCTAGCGCTATACCTGAGGGTGGGACCACTACCCAGTTCATGCGGCCATCCATTCTCAGGCGGGCCCCAAAACAGTCCACACACCCCATTTCTCCCCCCACCCCCCCAACCTCCCATCACACTCTGACCCCCACAACGCCATAAACCACCCCCCTCCTCTCTCTTCGCAGCACGATTTCGCACCTGAATCCCAGTTGAGGATAGCCAATTTGCAAAGGGAGCGTACTGTGTGCAGAGTGATCAGTCCCTGCGAGAGAGGGGTGACCTCCACTGGCCAGCATCCGTCAGTGGCAAAATTACAGTGTCCTGCCCCTGCGGCGCATCATATTGTGGACCATCGGTTCAGTTTGAGTGTCAATATTGCTTGTGCTGAGAGCAGTGACAGAAGAGAGTGAGCACAGTTGCTTATGTACGCTTGGGTTGTACTTCGGCAGGCGTGCTCACTCTCTTGCTGTCACTCCTCTCGCCCTTTGTCTCCTCTGCCTGTGTCTGAAAGTTCTAATGAAACGAACTAAATGCTAGTTAAACATTTTGCAGCAAGTTCCATACATTTCCTGGTAGAGCTCTAGTACAGCTAGTAGATGAATTACACTCCTTATACCTTCCTTGTGACTCCTTTTGCTGCAGGTTAGTAATTGCTGCTTCCTGATCAGCTCGACGATATCGCGATCGGCTCTTTTCCTTCCGGATATGGATGATACAATTCGCCTCAACGACATATTTGGCTGGCGATCGATTCTCGAGATTTCCACTGCACTCTTGAAAATGGAGCTCTTGGCCGATCGAGAAGGCTTCACTTGATCAAAAGGTACGTGCTGAAGCTAGGTGACTAAATTCCACCAGTAGATTTTCGGCCATCAGTACGTTCATAACTACAGCAGTCCAATATGGAATTCCATCAAGCTTGCTGCAGGCTAGCTAGTAAGAAGCACAAGTTTTTCAAAATGTCTCGGACCAGCTCCTGAAAGCTTACAAGAGCATATTACTTTAGAGATTAAATTCAATATTGAGACGTGACCCTTCGTAATTGGTACCCAGTACCGCCGATCGGGCAACTGCACTTCGCGCAATAGGAATCATTTTGTATCGTTGTTCAGTGCTCCAAGAAACTCTTTATATATAGATGTGTTGAATGTTATGAGCGAGCATGTCGGTATGATTAGAAGAGAGGTGCGTGTTGCTGCGTATACGCTTGAAGATAACATATGTCAGCTAGTAGCTCTGAACCGGTCCGCTTTGAAGATTTTGATTTACTTGATATATGGTCTGCACGAGAATGTTTTGAGACGATCTGTTTTAATTCTTCCAGACTTCCTGCTTTTTACTTTGAGGGTTTCAAGCAAATAGAGTATAAACCACAAGCCTTCTTCATGATCGAGAGACTATTCACCAGAGGATCAGGGAATCAGGTTCAGTCTTCTAAAGTCGAGATGAGTACCAATATAAGCACGCCTTCGAGAAATAAGATATAAGCTTTTCTTTGTCAATTGGTGTTTTTGAAAAATCAGCAGGTTTGATCCGCCATCATGATCATGTGGAAGCTCAAAGCAAATATATATGTTATTTTTTTCTGCTACCTTTTAGCTGCTATAGCGTGTTATGATATTTCATTCATGAATAAAATGTTGAACTTACGTGACTTGAACAAAATTGCTCGATCGGAAGTTGAATCTTGATTCCAAAAACCTCAGTACCTATGATATTCTCGTTTCGTGATACTCAAAATTCTGATCTATATGGCTTTGAAAATTCTGACCTCACAAGGATTCGAAATTTTTTGTGCTTTGAAATCAACATCTTGTGGAGCAATTAGTACAGAATATAATCTACATAGCCAATCAAACTGGAGTCGACAGTAGTGATGAGTCCTCCCCAGGTAGACTGTGGATCCAGGTAGCACCCAAGGTGTCTTACAGTGAACCATTTTTGCAGGATCTCGGTCTTACAATGGTTTGTCCAGATTTTGAGCGGATTATCTAGAAACACTTATCTAGAGACAATGGATTTTCCAGACATTTATATTCTACAGACCCACCTTCTCTGTGAAGCTGATGATCAGTAAGTAGTCTTAGCAGCCGGTCACTGCTATGTGTGATGAAGGTGCTGACGGTCGGATCACTAATTTCTACGCTAAAGTTCATAAGGTTATGACTACACTTATATTGGACCACGTTACCTCCAAATTGTTGTGGAAATTTCTATAACGATTTAATAGATTTAATTTGGTTTTTTAAGAATGGTTACGATTGCATACCAGTCTATATTTTTGGTTTGAATTGTGACGCATTCAAATTGTGTTGTCCAAATATCCTTGAGCCAGCTCATGATCTCACCTTTAGTTCCTTGCTTCAAATTTCTTGATTACCGACCCCTACCAATTTAGAGTAGTTCTATGAATGCATTGTTATCAGTGCTGCATAGTGATTTAGTTGCTCGTTGGATCTAGATTCTATCACAAGAGTGGTACTAGTATTGAAGACTTCAGATGGTAATCATTTACCATATCACCTACCAGGCAGCTTCCCCAACTATTGTTTGGACATGGTGTCGGCCAGTTCTTCCAAGCCATGTAGAAAATTAGTGGTATTTGATGTTGTGTCCTTTGGAATGACTCAGTTCACTATGGGTCAAGCATATCATCATGTCAATCCATGATTCCCTAGCATCCATATGCAGGACAATTATGCATTGTAATGTGGAGAGAGGATAGTATTCAAGCTGATGTTAATGTCATCATTATGTTCCTGGACCCCAAATTTAACATTGACACATTTAAATTTTAGAGTATTTCAAACTTGGCAACCAGTCTTCTTGGTGTTTGGCAAACCTGAAATGGAATAAGTCATTAGCATAGTAAATACTAGTTTCCCATGATCCTTTTGAAATAGAGGACCTCAAAAGAAATGTAAAGCAATTCAAATAATTTCCAAAGAATAAGGCATAATGTATTTAAGTTGGTTTTAAGAAAAGGTCTAGAGCTATTGACATACTCTTGTAAATGCATTGTTCTATATTCAAATCTAAATACTATCACTATATTTTGAAGGTGAACCAAAAATAGTAGAAAGAAGGATGTTGCTGGACAAAGAGGCATATTATGGAACAAATTCTAAACTTCGTGTCACCAAAAGCAATTGAAATCAAAATTAAAAATCTAGATCAGTTGACAAGTTCTAGAACTAATTCCTTCAGAAGACTTTTAAGCCCCCAATAATTTTAAACTTTTCCTTTCAATTCTGTATTTCTATGAAATCTAGGTGTTTGTCTTTGGACCTGAAGCTTGTGATTCTTTCCTAGAGCAAATTATTGAAAGAGGTATTCGTTCAAAAACATTTCATCAAACCCCTCATTGCAAATCACATCCAGGTCTTGATCAATGATGCTTTTTGAAAGAGGTTTCCAAATTGATTCACTTTGAAAAATGTTCCAAAAATCATTGTGACCTTTTTTCCAACAATTAGTCATTGGTGATTTAAGAAAGATTATTTGAATTCTAATGACAGAAAACAATTTAAATATCCATCCATTTGAATTTTGAGACAAGTACTATTTAACTTAATTTCCTTTCAATAACTTTTCAACTTACCATGATATTGGTGAAAACACGGTCAAGAAAGTCAAGGGTGTCAAAGTAAAAGTCCTTTTCCAATAATTATGTGCATGACACATGTCATTTTTGTGTTGGTTTATAACTTTAAACTTTGTATTTTAGATACCTCATTTAACATTACATTTTAAATATAAATACATTTTTATTACAAATTGATTTTATATCATGTATATTATACATTCATGCCCTCTATCACATAAATATAAATAACTTTTGTTAAATGCACATTTTCAAAATCTAGAATTTTCAAGGTGAAAAACACTTTTGAGCCAAATGTGCTTAAATGAGTTATAAAATCATTGAATTTCATTAGTTCAAATCCTTTTGTCCTTTCAATTATTACTGTTAAAATCCTTTTCAATTTTTAGAAAAAATGGTGCACATTTGGGGAAAAAAAAAAATGTTTGAAAAAAAAAAGGATTGTCCACTCTTGAAGTTTGATTCTTTTGAACATGCAAAATCATTTTTTATTTGTGTCAAACTTTGAACATTTAAACTTTGCAATTGATGAAAAATATTCCAAAAAAATTATGATAATCCAAATTATTATGCTTCACTCAAATGATTTTTCAAACATACAAAAATGTAATTTAAAAAAATGTCCATTCACTTTGGTGTTTCCTTTGATTGTGTTTTTACCCATATGTTTTCAAGTATCACATTGAAATCCTAATAGGTTATACATTGATTGAATATCATGATTCAACTTATGCATTTAAACTATTATAATCATCTTAGGAAGTGGTTGTTCATGATATTTTTTGAATTCAATGATTACCATTTTAGAACCAATTAAAAATTGGGGTTTTCAATGTTCATGAATGGAAATCCAAGTGTGATCACAATTAAATAAGCCAATGATGACAATGGGGTGAAAGCATGGTTAAGTATTTCAAAAGTGACATTTGAAAGTCCATAATTTAACACTAGTGATTTTTTTGTAATTTTAACAATTATCAAACCATAAATCCTACAATTATCCTTTATGCTTTTAATCATAAATATTAACAAACCAACCTATGAATATCCTTAAACATGTGATTGATAAAAAAATCCATGCAAAAGATTAAAAAATTTAATGTGAAATGGATTCTCAAGGATAAAATTTATAATAATCACATCATTTAAATTTTTTGAAAATTAAAAATATGTATATTAGGAAAGTTTCAATTTCACTACTAAATTCTTCATTTGATGATGCTTTACTTTTTAATTTTAATTTTGACATTATTTTCCCATTTTTTTGAATCCATATTTTTCATTTTCTTTGTGTGACAAACGTAGTGTTGTCATTTCAAAAGTCCATTACAAGTCCATAATCTTGTTAGAATTCATCCAAAAAATTCATGATGATTCTCACTAAAGTCAATGACAACATGAATAATTAAAAAATTGACAATGTTAATTTTAAATATGGTTTTAAATTTTACATTTGTATGTAATCCAAAATAATTCCAAGTGTCACAATCCAAACAATCCCCCTATTCATGCTTTCACCCAAAGGATTCAAAGACCATAATCCTTTTTTTGGTCATCTTCACTTTTTCATAAAAAGGATTTTTTGGATGAAATCTTTTGCAATATGTTATAAAAAATACATATAATTTTTTCAATACATCACTTTTTTGTATTAACTTTTCATGAATAACTAATTTTTGTTTAAAAATGTATAGATTTTACTAGATTATACATTTTGTTTTGAAAAACATTTATCCTAACTTCAAATTGTATATGATTTGTTTTCTTGTATTTTTAAATACAACTTTGTTTTAGATGTCATGTACACCCATTTACATGTGGTAAATGGATTGAATGATCCAAAGATTCCAAAGATTTTTTTTTTGGAATTGACAATTTTGACACATATTTTCCATCAAAATTTGAAAATATAATTAAATTGATTCATATGCATGTAATGTTTACACAAAATTTAAAGGAAAAAATGAATATTGCAAATTATGATAAATTTTCATGATTCATTTGGTGGTGATTTCTATTTTTCACATATGTAAATTGTACAATGGATCATTATTTTGGTTCAAAATTAATAGAAATGAAAAAAAAAGACTAAAGCGATTAATATGTTTTAAATTGCATGATTATTCCCTGCAAATGTGACCTTCAGTGGCACTACAATTCTAAGCCCAATGTTCATAGAAAAATTTGACCAAATCGCCCAAAACAAATCTATATAAATTTTTAATGCAAATGTTTGGAAAAGTTTTATAGCTTTCAAAATTCTCATTTGGTTTACAATTTAGTCAAATATATTTACTAAACATTGTTAAACATAAATGTAAGCATTATATAGTGATAAAAAATTTGCAATTAAAACAAATGATAGATCTATCATCAAACTCAAAAATAATTTGTATAATATTATTTAAATTAATATCAAATTTTTTTTTTTTTTTAACATGACATCATTCTAGTTGTAAACATATAACAATCCACTAGATATAATTGTAATGACATAGGTATTATAAGTTAAAACTCAGTTGAATCATGATATTCAAGTGAACCTATAACCTATTAGGACTCCAATGTGATATCTGAACTTACATTATATATATATATTTTATATCATATAAAAAATTGTACACTGAAGCAAACTGAGACCCATAAATATACTCAAATTATTCCTTTAATTTAGTTTAAATTTTTTTATTAAAAAATAAATAAATAATACTAACTTTGTGAAAATCAAAATATCAAGCCTAAACACCAAAAACGAAATCCAATTTTAAATGTAACACATTTGCAAGTGTATACTTTATGCACATACCATGAAATTGCCCAAGTTGTCCCCTCGCCCCCAATGTGCTTTCACCCCTAGCATTGAATAAACATACTTGAAAAAAAATTAACTCATTGAAAATTTTATTTTATGAAAAAATTAGTTTGAAACAAAAAGACCTTGTAATCCTTGGATTAAATAATGTTCTTGGCTCTTAATATATTGATGGCGATTTGACCCAAACATATCTAAGTTTTCCAATTGCTATCAAATTTCTTACATGAAATGAATTTGAAATTTATGTTTGCTAATCTTTCTGTTGGGATCTGGCACCCACTACCAAGAGTTGATGAAATCAATTGTACCTTATATAGTCAATTCCATGCATGCGTTATTGACGTCATGCATAGGAGCTCCAAATTACTATCAAGTAACTTTTTGTTAAAGTTCATGGTTTTGTTTCTTTTGTTATATTCGAGGGAACGTGAGTTTCTTCTTCCTTATGATTGGGACATGTTGTTGTCATGTTTTCAATAAAATGTCTTCGTACCATCCTGTTCAGATGGGGTTGTTGGCAGGGATTTTCTTCAATTTTGTGATGTAGCCAAACCGTGAATCATCCACATGAAGATTTGGCCAAATTTGGCTATCTAGACTGGATGTGAAAGTAGAAAATCTTAAGAATCTTTTTATATTTTGGCTACCTACTGGAAATTGTTGTGGAAATCTGGCAAATTGGGGCCATTGTTTTCACAAAACCCCTTTGTACACATGAGTCAAAATCAGGTCGAAATAATGAGGAAATTCACCAAACAAAAAAGATACTAGTCATTGGCCATAATTCTTTTCCTGAGATGTTTGAGATTGTAATTATATATAAGTATCATATGACAAAAAAATCAGTATTGCATACTTTTGCAGCATGTCGCAGGTGTCGATTGAAAGTAATACAATGGTTCCATGTACTTCAATGGTTTTGGGAGAGCTCATAATGAAATCAAGTCAAGTGTGCCATTATAATCCAAGGTGTATTTTCAATAGTAGAGCTTGTGTTGGTCAATGCTAAGAAACTTCAATATAGGATTTTGTGTCAAGTAATGCTAGTGATATAGACCTATTTGTTACTTTTCCTAGTTTCAAAGTTGGTAGCTTTCTGGTCATTTTTGTGTACATATTGTATCATGGATCTACTTAGTATAAAACTTTAGGTATCTGGTTCTTGTCTGGAACCTTGGCAACCTGCAGCTGCTTATGTTGGTCAAGGAGGATCCGGATAGCTATATATTTTCTTAAAAAAGTGAGAGCTTAGGATCGATTTGATTCGGTGTTGTGAGGTGTAGCAACACCAGCTTAGCACTCAAGTTCATCCCTGATTGCAGTCAAGTGGTATGTCAAACTTGTGGATTTTCCCCGGCAATGCCAAAGTCTGACACGGTCCCCCGGAAAAAGATTTCATCTGCAGCTTTAGAATATTGTTTTAGAACTCTCGGAACAGTAATACTTGTTTGATCTTATAAGGTCAAAGTTTGGAATAGTGAGCTGTAGCCTCTCGCTCTAGATCTCTTTTGTCAGGGATAGTTTTTCTTTTTCCCGACAACTTGAAAATTGTCTTGTTTTGAACCTACAACAATGTCAAGCTAGTTGATGGATCAGTGGCAATTGTCCATCACTGGCAGGGTTCTCGAAACACTTACCTCAGCTGGCAGCTACTAGTAGGCATGGCAATTAGCCTTGCTAAGTTTAGATCTGTTACAGATCTGATTACGGGCTGATTCCCAAAGTGATCAGCTTTGTAGACGTGAAAATTGACAGAGCTCTCGGTTTCAGTTTTCTGACTTGAGCTTCAGTACTAGTCACAGGGCTCTCGTTCTTGACGCTGGGATTAGTAAATGCCAGGGACATCTGTTGCTTACAGGAGTAGCTTCTTTACGTAGAGGACCAGCTGGGAATGAACTGATCTCAGTTGCAGATCTAATAACAGCTTGTACTTGCTGCTCGATCTTCGTCTTTTTAAACTGAATATCATCTGAAGTACAAAGTGGAAAATTTGTGAGGGCGCCGCTGTAGAAATTTTCAGCAGTTGAAACAGTTTCGATTGGTAGCGATATCTAATGTCCACCTGTAAACTTGTATGCGCACTTGTGAAAGGAATTTTCAACACTAACCGGGCCTTGATTGGTGGGATCCAGTACTAGTATCAAATGTCTCCCAACTCAGCTGAGACAAGCAATTCATTCCTGAAATCTTGGCTACTTACCTCTTAAGATTGAACAAAGTATGTTGACTGATTCCTTGGACCGATCTGAGTGGGCACGTAACGCTGCATATTATGGTCCCTAGCTTATTTTGGACGTTTATATCGTGCATATTCATGGAGATTGGAATGGAATTGTGAATTTTAGGCCAAAAATTGCTGGGTTAATCTGTCTGGATTAATATTCTATGACCTTTACTCGAACTAAAAGTTTAAAAATCTTTGCCTTTCTTCAACTAAAGCAGTTCTCCATCTTGCATGCTCGTACGCTGTATCATGAGTGTTCATGGCTCCAAGTTTGAGAATGCAACTGGCAGGAGATCGTTTGAGTATGGCAATGTCAAGTCGTCCGAGTTTTGCGAAGCAAGATCCATCGGTCCACTACTGAAGAGGTACTGAACAAGAATATACACTGAACTGATCAGCCACTTGTTACTAGGATCGAGGTCTCCATCCAAGTATTTGACAAACTTAGTGCAGATCCAGTGTAGGCTTAGAAATTAGGCAGAAGATCAGAAAGTAGCTGCCTAACTAGTGGCGAGCTTTTCTACAATCTTTTGGGATTTGGCCATGGACATAAGTCCGACAGATCCTGATCCGACAAATTGTCAAACTGCCTCCTAAGTTTTAAAAGTATAATTATTTAAACTTAGAAATCAAGCAGCCTCACAATTTAATAGTAGATCAAGATTACCTGTGAGACACGCTCCTCGGGGTCACAGGCACCGTCAGCCATGATCGGTGTATTTTGGACTACTAAACACTAGTTGCAGATTTGGTCCCCCTTTGTTCTTTTCCTTGTGTTTTGTCATTTTCAGCATGATTCTGGCCACGACGGAACTACAGGAATGGGTGAATCCTTTGAAATTCGGGTTTGCTTGCAGTGTTCTATAAGCTTGCTAAGGATATTGTCCGCCACTTTCTCGTATTTTATTGTTAGTTAAAGTAGAGTTAAGGGGCCTAACTGCCGTGTGGAACACTATTGGGGGCCCTCATAAGAGTCCAAACATACTTGACTCAGGAGCACGTGCAAGCGTTCAAAGGCGACTCTTTCTGTTTACGCATCTCGCATGCCCTCCCCACCCCCACCCCCGCCCCCTCGCTCCTCCTTCGGAGGTGGGCCTCAAAAGTCTGTTTTAGGAATGAAGTTGGAATGTCACAGAATCATGCCACCGACAAATTGATCCTATAAGTTTGTCATTTTAAGCTTCAAAGTCAAGGGTTAACAATTCAGAAATTTGCTTTAAATAGAACAAGAGCCTGCAGGCACCCCCACCTCGGCCAGCACACTTTTCTCATTCATTTCATACTTGTGTGTGAACCAGTGTGGGGGCGGGTATGAGTGCTGGCACCAAATACCCGCCTGGTCTTTGAGCGGGTATACAGGTACATATAGCAGTAGTCAAAAATATTTCCCCTTGCTTCTATGGGTTATTTCAAAATGAGATAAACACATGCAGTGATCCAAAATTGAAAAGCAAGGTAAGGCCACCAAAACAATGGTAGAAGCGGAAATTTAATTACAATCTACCAGAAGTGTAGAATCTATGGATTCTCTACATATCTAGGAAGGAAATTGAAATTGACTTTCTAGACCGTGCAGAACCTAAAGAGAGCTCTCCCGCAAGGATATTCCAACTTGTAGGAGAACTCTACATGAATCAAATAACATGTTGCAAGAGAGTTCTGTAGGAAGGAAATTCAACTAGAACAAAAACTTTGCTAGCAAAAGAAATTGGATGGTTTCAGGAGGTCCATAGACCCAGAAGTTGCAACTTCTAGGAGGGTAAAAAAAATTCAAACTTGTAAGAAGGTTTTTTTGCACTACCTCTGCATCTACAAGAAATTCTTCACGTCAAACGCCTCGCCATGACTAGGTGCTTCCTTTAGTGCTCCCTTTCCTGGCCTAGCTCCTCTACCTGTTTTATCTCTTCATAACAGAAAGTTACGAGAAAAGTTGAATTTAGTTTTAAAATGAAAAAAATAAAATGAAATGAGGTGTGAGAAAAGATAAAATAAAAGCTTAATTCAAATTGTTGAAGCTAAAAGGCTCTGGAGATGAAATAAGATGTATGTGAAGAGAAGTTGTGATGTGGAAGAATGAAAATGAAGGGGATTTGGATGGGAAAAATGGAAGGAATTAAGAGGGAGGTGTTACCATATGCCACCACCTCTTCATCTCCAACCCTTGCAATTATGATTTTGCAATGACGGCAAGGTTTCCATATTTTCATATTCGTATTTCCTACTACATTTATAATTCGCCAGCCTACTGAAACTTCTAAGAAAGTTTTGGTGATATGTGAAGATGTAGTGAATTTGGGCCATTTCACCCATGAGTTTTTTCTTTAAAAAAAAATCCAAATTGTTTTTGTCATGTTGAGTGTTGATGACATTTCAGCCAACAGTTCTTCCTTAAATATCACCATACTTTTTCATATATCAAATATTTTATAGAATAATTTGGAAAGAATATTCCAAGTTAAATGCAAAAGGAATATTTTGGACTAATTCAGAAAAGATGTTTTAGAATAATTCAAAAAATATATTCCAGAATAATTTTTTAAAATATTGCATAATAATTTCAAAGGAATCTTCCAAAGTTATTTAACACGAATTATATTCCAAAATAATTGAGAAATAATATTTCAGAATATTAGTTTAGAAATTTTAAAAATTCAGGAATATTCCAATAAATTTTTGAAATGATAAATTTATTAAATTTAGCTACTTTATATTAATATGTGACGTGGATAATATCCTATTGATTTCAAGTTTTTGAAGATGTTTCAGTTTTTTTTTTTTGAAACTCTTGATTCTAAAAGTCATGTAAAACTTATGTCATTCCAAAGTCTTCAAGTATTGAGGGATGAGAGCTTTAAGGTTTAGTGGCTGTAGTCTATAGACTATAATGTAGACCACAAGGTTAAATATCGGTTGCTTATAATAGAGTTGGTGTTTACTGATTATGGACAACAAAATCAATGTAGATTAATGCTATAAATAACCAAACTAATTATAGGGCTGACGAGTGGTAAATCTTAATATTCTACCATCGGTTCAATTATTGTTTTTTTTTTTGTACATGTTTATTTCCATTCATGCAAAATTTGTAATAGAAATCCATACATCATCCATAATATTTCAACAACCACATGTCCCATAGCTCAAGTATATGCACAATTATGAATCTGTCATAATTATGCCACAATTTTACTTCTCATATTGATATGTAATGAAAAACAATAAATATTAGAAAAAATACAAAAAACAAAAGATAAAAGATCATGGTTCTATCTTCTATTGTTCTATTTTTTCTCTTGTCTTTGCAGTCCCACATTGGTACTCACTCTTGGAGAAGAAAAAACCTCCCACATAAATTTAAATTCCAACTCAATAAGGTAATATGCCCTAACATGTAACTACTAATTCATATGTTCTGTCCAACCTATTTCAAAATAAACATTGCAATTTTACCTACTTTTTATGCTTATATGGCTTGATTACTACATTACAATCTTGCTTTTAACAATGGGGTGAATGTATTTTGTCACATCAGAATAGGTCTAGGGTGTAAATTGAAAAAAGAGAACATTACACCTTGAATCATGATTGGTGTGCATTGTATGAACCATTACACCAATTTCAAAATCCAAAATGTTTCTAAAATGTTTGCACGAAATATTGAAAATGTGCTACAATGTTTGCATGCATATTATTACCATTATTTTAGACCCAATGTCCAAAGTTTCTTCATGTATATAGAATTTAATTCCAAAAGCCTTTTGAAAAGTCCAGAATTAACAATTGGCCATTTGAAAGTTGGCAAATTTAAAAAAACATTAAATTCACTAAGGGGCCAATAGATGTTGTAACAAAAAATATTTCCCGTCAAATATATATCATCAAATTCTTGAATTTCTCAAAGTGGTGATTTTTTCAAGATAAACATGTTTTCTTTTTAAATTTTATTTTATAAAAAAAATTCATTGTAAGTTTTTTTAAGAAGCACAATGTGTGGCCATACATCATTAGTTTATTTGGCATTGATGGTGAAAACATACAATTAAAAATGAAAAAAAAAGACATTGATAATTTTTTCTTTTGCATCCAACATTCAAAATTAAATTTTAATATTTCAATTTCATTAATAAGACTTATTATTTCATAAATGTCTTCATTTACCAATTATTTTATGCATTATTTTTTCATGATAATCCATTTTTATATTGACAATTAGGGAATTCAAAATTCATTGCATAGATATTGAAAATTATGTTTTATGCTATAATACGCAAAATCTAACATTATAATAAATATTTGGTTACATTAAACATTTAATATCAAAAGACTAAATTTTTTTGTTACAAATATAAATGTAATGCCCTTAGCCCCAAGGGTAAGGTTATTATATGTTGCCATATAGTTCAAGTAAATTTTTATCATGATTTGTCCCATATTTCAAAATTATTCTTTGTCCTATCCATGTAGGTGGACAATGTCATGGAAAGGAAGTAAGTATTTACACTTGAAAAAGGTAGATTTTAAAATTATTTTAAGATATAAAACATGGGCATGAAAGTTACATGCTAATTTGCCTTTTCATATTCATGTAGGTGAGAAGGACAAATGAGTGAGGTAGATAAGCTTGGAAGAAGTAGGTAGAATAACCTTAATCAACATATATGGACACCATTTTTTTTAAAAAAAGGCTTGGAAAGGAAGTTACTATTTGAGAAAACATAGATTTCACGAAGAAATAAAATAAATTCATTTGATATCTAAACTAGTTATTCATAAATGATTCTTGCTCACATGGATGATTATGTTTCTACCATGGCAAATGTTGATGTTATATTTGCCTGATATTATGTGAGAAGTAAATTTGTCAAGATTTTGTTTCAATCATTTGTCGTGAAAACATAATGCAAATTTCCAATCATGCTAGACATTGCTTTTAGTTCTTGATTCAACATTTTTTATAAATTGTGAGATATATTTGTTTACAATATTGCAAGGTTTATTACCCATTGCCATTTGTTCCAAATATTCTTGTCATTAGGTTTTCAAACTATCACTATATTCTTTGTAGAAATAAATTTCTTGACAACCCATACATAAGAAAATTTGAATTAAGAAAAGTGGGCTTGTCACCCATGGTCAACTAGTAGGGTTCCTTTAAATTGCATAAAATTGATAAGGTCCTTATCAAAATCAAAACACATTGAGTTGTTGTGATTTGTTCACATTATGAATCATGATTCTCTATTATGTATAGCTATAAAAAAATCAAGATTCATATGATTTTCTCATATGAATATGTTTTGTACACTTATATTAAATACTATTGGTTCCCATTACACTAGCATGCTACTTGATGCTCATATATGTGATCCCTTAAACATCCTACAAAATGGGGAGTTCACATCCTTAGGTGTCCACTTTGACCTTTATCTTCATTAGACATGATTACCAATGACATTAATACTTTAATACCATATTATTGGATTTGTGTGCAAGGGGTTATCCAAGTTTTGGATCCCACAATTTACAACCCACCTTCAAATGCCAACATTACTTTCATTATGCATATGAATTTTTATAGGAACACATATTTAGCCTTGTGGGTATGTGCTCAAATCTATTCATGAAGGAAAAAATTAAAGTTTAGAAACAATAATATGTGGATTGTTGATCATGATTTATTGTAGCAAGAACAAGATCTAATTTGAAAAATAAAGTGCAAGACTCACATTGTATAATAAGTCTAATGTTATATGATATCAAGCTTTGAAAGAAAAAACTTCAAAGTTGTGAACTAGTTTCTTCTTTAGGGGACAAATTGAAATCATCAGCTTAATATGATGATGATGAAGATGAGTCTAAGTTTGATGATGAAAATAACAACATGGTGCGAATGTTGCAATGATGACTGAAAAAATCATAAATTCGATAACATGTTGAATTAAAAACAAATCAAATTGTGCAAATGTTCTATCTTCCATATTATGGAAGAAGAACATTTGCACAATTTGATTTGTTTTTAATTCAACAATGCAGTACAATTTATAATTTTTCTTTCGTCGTCATTACAACACATGCGCTAGGTTGTTAGGTTGTTGTTCTTAAGAAAGAATCTGCAACCTTAAACATAAAACCTTAAACCATAACCTCAAACCCCCTAAACCCTAAAAGATATAAATACATTGAATGGTACACTACATCCAAACCAAATATGATTCATTTACAATAACACAAACAATTATGACATGATGCCTGTTAAGAGGTTAACTTAGAAAAAAGACAAAGTTTTGAAAAATTCAGTAAGAAATGCAAATTATAATGTAACAATTTTGATCTTTGTTGGGTAAAATGCTTTCAATGCATAAAAATGAAATGCAACAATATACACAAAGAAATTGTATATACTATTATAATCCTTTTTTTTGTGTTGAAGACAAACATATATATACACATAGAAACTAATTAACAAATTAAATTACGACTATTTATTTTAGTTTTTAATAAAAAACATAAACAAACACACACATGTCCACATACATATACATCTATACATAAATATAACTTATACTACATATAAATAAACAAATATCATACAATTTTATAGATTTACAATGATTTAATTTATCTAGATGCAAATTTCATTTAAACTATGAATTAGGACATATTAGTATAACAATGATTTCTAAGAAACATCTAACATGAAATATTGCCGTAGTAATAGAAAACAATTATGTAACTATTTATTCAACCCTATAAATCAACTTCAATAGTATAACCTATAATTCATCTTTAAACCTTAAACCTAAGTTGTATACATTAAACTTTAGAAACATTAAATAAATATTTCAAATATGAACCACTTAATAAGTATTTTACTACCTTTGAGTTATTTATCAAGGAATAATGTACTATCCTTGAATGATACATTAAGTAACTTCTTATCTTTAATTTAGTATTGATTCTGAGTTCATGAACATGAACAATTTAATTTAAAGATATTTGATAATTACATAATAACTAACTATTGATGTTTCACTATGTGAATTGCACTTAAATACATATTAAGAAATATGATTCCAAATGGATTTAACATGTATCTTTGAATTTCCATGAAAGTTTTTGTCAATGTGTATAAAAACATTTGAACTTCAATTTTTTTCATAAATAGGATTAGTATGTACCTAATTAGGTAAATAGGTAGGTACACGTGCCTACCTACCTATGTTTTTGAATGTTCACACCTATTTATGTAAACTATAGGTAAATCAAAAAATTGTCTTCATATGTAGGTAGGAAGATAGATAAATAAAATATGGGTAGATGGTACGTAAGTAGGTAGGTAGGTAGGACATAAGTAGATAGATGGTAGGTAGGTAGGTAGATGGTACTATAATGCAACTATAATTTGCGACTATAATTACATGTTTGGATGGAAAAGCAAAATAAAAATGCACATTTTTCATCTAATATTGTGAATGGATCCTTGGATGGATGAAAACTTAATTGCTTTGGCAACTGGTCATAGTTGTTTTGGCATCTAGAACTAATAATTTGTCCATTTAGAATATTTTAATGATTAAAACATTTGTGACATCTTTGGAATTACAATATTTGTCTGATAATCAACTTGAGTTTAATTTTTTATTTATTGATTTCTATGTATTGTTTGTTGAGATGGATAGTACAAATTATCACATTTTTATTAAATATGTTAGAATTATGATCTATTTATTAATATTATATATGATGATTATTTAATTACATAGTATACATGTAAATTAAATTTTATCGGTAAAATTACAACTTATTATAATCATAATCAAATAGAGGTTTAAGATGTCTAAAAAAGATACCATTTATTTGATCATAAGATTTTTACCATTTGGAAGTTGGAAAATGAAAGAAAAAATTTCATTTGGGGGCCACCAAATGATGCACCAATAAATATATCATGTTTATCAAGAACATGGGTTTAGGGAATAGGTTTTTTACTAGCTTGTGTATAGTGAAGTTACTATCTTGTTTAAGTTTACATCGATGATAATATGGTTCATGGTGACTAATTGAATGAAGCTATTGATGCATGCATGTCTTTGGTGTGCTTATATCTGTGGTGTTTATTTCCTTTTGCTTTTCTAATGTTTCAGTGCTTGGAAAAGGATGAACAGCACAAAGGGCCACACTAGCTTGGCACTATGGTGTCCAATAAATCCAATATGACCAAGCCTATTTGAAAAGGTTTCAAATCAAATACATGCATAGGCAAGCTAGGAAAATTGATTATCAGGCTATAATACGTTTAACCACTCGGGATGAGAACAAATAGAACACCACGAAGTACCATTATGTTGTCAAATTTACCAATTAATACAAAGATATTGTGGCTCAAATAACTTCATATGTAATTAAGATTTGATAGTGACATGAATAGGCTATGACCTTGAGCTATTAGAAGGCTTGAAGCGTGCCAGGTCTTAGCATTAATTATGCTACCAAGGTACCATTATGAATGGAACATGCAATGTAGAATTCTACAACTATTTTTCAACAAATTAAGCGACAAAATGGTGATCCCAAACTAAACTCCAATTCTGTGTTTTTTCCATTGTAAATAAGAATGAATTACGGTGAAAAAAAATTATTAAATGAAAACATTATCAACCCAATACCAATTTTACAAAGTTCTTTTCTTGATCATTGAAGTACTTTGGGCAACCAAGGCACTACTATTGCCAATCTTCCGCCTAGTTTCTCCTTCTCTACACCCACCAACATTTGCACTCATTTCAATGGATGTAACTGTGACCTCCTTCCACTCTCCATACTCTTGTTGGCCACCAAGTGGTGTAACTAGTAATGAAAATCATTATAATTTTCATGTGAATGGAAGTCAGACTACCTATTCTATGTTTTTTTAATTGTTGCACACATGTAGGCAAAATTATTTATGATGATTTCTTAATTCTAAAACCCATAAATTATAACAAGTTTTGCTTGATGATGTTCTAACATCCCATTTGTATGATGTCATGCATGTTTGTTCTAATTTTTATACCAAACATAAATAGTATAAAATAATATAATATTAACATAAAGAATTTATAATTTTAATGATAATAACAACTTGCTAAATTGGTTTGAAATCTCCAAAATCTCAATCATAAAGCCTAATGACAATAAAATAGAAGTTCAAAGATGCAAGTTATTATATATGCAACGAATTAAGAATACTCACGCATTGTCAATTTTATATGTATACTATATATGTACTCACACATGTATATTTTTACATTCAAGATCAAATTATTATATTGGTTTAAATCGATGAAACATAAAATGACAAATAAAATCCATGAATTCTGAAATTAATATTATGTTTTGTGTTTAGACTTAAAATTGCATACATCAATGATGTCAAGTTAAAATATGAAAACATCATGCAACAATTGTATTAGAAAAACAATTCAAATTGTGTTTAGTATAATATCATCTTGAAACAAATCTTTAAGTTCGGTAGAAGACTTCTTCCCACCACATTGTGATTGGTGAAATAATATTCAAGGGCGAACTTGGCAACGTGGAACCCAATATACTTAATAACAAAACATAAAATAAATCAATCAAGTGATTTACATTGATGTACAATTAAAATGAAAAAATAATATTTAATTTCTTTACATATAATTTACTTGAACATTGTTATAACCCATAAATGTTGTGATTCTCCTAATGAATACAAGACAATGATCATTATAGAATATGAATATTATTCTTGTAACATTGAAATTTGATTTATTTTTTCCTATTTCCACTTAGTGGTAAATTGGGAAATTACACCAATAATTAATTGTGAATCACTTATAAGAACAATGTTGAATTTTTTCGAACTCAACATTTTAACCCATTTCCACAAAAAAATTTAAATATTAAAATTTTAAAAATAAATAAAGACCATGGAAGTTGAATTCTAATATATTAGTCCCAACTTAATATATGTTTTGTATATTAAACTCCATTTATATGTAACATTATAACAATTCATCATTGTGTTGATTTGCATGATGATTTATTCAAATAATTTGGACAAATTTCAAAAGATCATGGTTGTCCAAATTTTCATTTGGGTACCTTTTTTACTTCAAAAGCAATTCCCAATTTTACAAAGCAATATTATTACTTAGCCTTACATTGCATGAGAACTTTTATTTGTAAAGTGTTTTTTTTCAATTGATGCTTAAATTTTGTCCATAAAAAATAATATTCTAAAACTTTTACCCAAATTTGCAATAGGAATATTAACAATGTTTTACTAATAATAGAGGTCCAATTTATATAATTGATTATTAATACTAGGGAAATTATTGTGTGAAGAAACTTATTCCAACGAATAATATTAATATGCACCTAAATAATACAACAAACTACTTAACAACCAATATTGAAATTATGTTATGAAATGTTTATTAAATTTGACAATTAACAACAACATTGGTTGGTTATGGCATATAGATCTTATAAACCGGCCAAAGCCTTGAATATAAATGTCTGAAACTTAAATGGATCAAACAAGGTTAAAACCCTTTCGTCCATATAACATAATCCTAGTAGCCCAATCTGGAAAAAAGGTAGGGGGGAACATTTCACTTGTGAAAATCCTAATTTAGGGTTTTTGGGCTTTTTTTTTTAGAGGGAAGTCTTCAACTTTTGGAAGTTGCAAGTTAGGGTTTTTAGAGACTTTCTCTCATTTGACATCCACTAGTAGAAAACCCCCCCTTTTGCAACTATGTTTTCAACTACTGTTTAGCTATAAACCAAGTCGAAAACTACACATGTAATTGTAATTTATTTTTGTAACTGTGAAATATTTTTTGCAACTGCTAATTAGTAATGTCAAAAAGTACAAATCGAGAGTGAAATTATAGTCGAAAGTGTATGCCATGTGTCAACACCACAACAATAGCCACTATGTGCCACTACTTACCAATTTAATTGAAAATTGTTCTATCAATATAATCAAAGGATGTTGTCAACTATATTCGATTAATGGATGAACTTCATCTACTAACTAAGTATGACATCAGCCAAAAATATAATTACAATTTCAACTAGGTTGCAACTATGTAAGTTGAACATTTCGACTATGTCGCAACTATGTAAATTGAACATTTGGGCAGTGGTTTGGTGATACATGGCACATTGATAATGTTAACATGTGGCACATCATAAAATGTGGGGTAAAGACAGAGTTAAATGACACGTTGCATGCTCACAAAATTTTGGGGTCAACAAATAATTAAATGACAAATGGCACATCCACATCAAAAGTTTAGGCCACATGGTGCCTAAAAATAGGTTAGATGTAAACCTAGGCACCTAGGTTAAACCTAAACATAGGCCATTTAATCTAGGCTTAAATTAGGGCTAAATCTAGGCACCTATGTTAGGCCTAAACCTAAACCACATGGCAATTAATAAATGAAATCCTATTTCATTTAGTTTAGCCTTTAAGGTTGAACCTTTTTTATTGGATCATCCCAAGTGGCTATTAGAATTTCATGTTTATTGTGTTCTCTAATAATCCTAGTGCATTCTTTTATATAGTTTGGATTCATGGAATGGAAACCAAACAATATCGGATAAAAGTTTTAGTTATAACCTAGGGAAAACACACCTATCACCGAACATTTAACGATATTGGATCATTATAACTCTCTTGTCCATGGTCTATTCCTTTTGTAATCATCCACCTGGCGTATCCAAATTTGTAAAAAACACTACAATCTAATGGAAAATGAGCAAGATATGCCATTTTAAAGTGAAGGGGGTTGTGCTTTGGATTTTTTCAGAATTGTTCAGTATGATTTTGAAGCTTCAGCTCTATTATTTTTTTTATTTTTCACTTTAAATTTTTTTTATAGATTTTGAGATAGTGCATTTGTAGCTTTTGAAATCATTCAAAATGAATGAGAAATGAGCAAGATATAGTTGTTAGAAGTAAAGGGGGTCTAGAGAACAAAATTTGAGACAAAATATCACTCTTTTTCATCTTACATTTTCTACTTTGTTCCTTTGCTTTTGAGGTTCAAAGAACATTTGTAGTTCTCTATTTTGCACTTCCAATGACATAAAAAATGTTCAATTTGGTGTTGCAATGAGAAAAAACTTGAAAGTGTTCAGTGATAGAGTACCATTTGTTGTCTACCTTAGTTGTAACCCATTTGCAACTTAATTGCAATTCAAATAGTTATAATTTAGTTGTACAAGCTAGTCTAAGTTTAGTTAGGCTTGAACCTAAACTAATAATCTACCCAACCTAAGTCTAGCTACTTACCTTTATTACTTCTAGTAATTATTCATCAACTATTTTTAATTACATAGTTGTATAATTAAACAATTAAACATATTATCATCATTTATTAAATAGTTAATTATCACTGATTTTTTTTAAAAATTCGAGATTCATTATAAATTCTTATTAACATTTCATAAAACAAAGAATTAACTCGAATATAAATATCAATAATAGATTTTATAAGATATTTTAATTATAGTAATCATTATAATGTTGTGATACTCAATAATTGATTACAATTACAACAATAACAATATTAATAATATTGTAGCTAATAATTAGGTTAAGCTAGTTATTTAACTATTTTTGTTTGTATTTTTGTCTAACTTGTTGGAACTATTAAATGACCTAGTATAATAAATATTAAATAAGAAAAAAAAATTTATAGTATAGTAGTGTTAAATAAAATAAATATCTGAAATTATATGATAATTTATTAAATATATTTACTAATTATCCTAAAAATTATTATAACTTAATCCTAAATAAATAAATAAGTAATTTTAATAGATGAAAAAATTACACGTGTATTACACATATTAAAAGTAAATATCCTTACTTGATATGTGTAAACTAAAACTGAATTTAGATAGAAATTATAAATTATGCATGTATTGAACATGCACATTATTAAGTTGACTTATATTTCAAAAAAATTTAAAATTTTATTTTCAAATTAAAGTGCAATATTTATATGCACAAAAAAATTCATCATACATGTAATCATTCATGGATACAAAAAACATTTACATGTACCTTAATAATTAATGAATCTTTATTACAATTTTTAAAAATATTTTAAAACATCATACATATAAAAATGACTAAACATTAAAATTCCAAAAAATTATGAATTATGTATCATTACTTGATTTGTTGTAAATTAACATTTGATTTACAAAGAAATAATAAATTACATATATTGAACTAACATTATTACAAACTCATATTTCAAAATTTCTTTAAATTTTATTTTGAAATTAAATTTTTATATTTATATGCACCAAAAAAAATTGCATCATACATAAGCATTCATTTCCACAAATAAAATTTCAATGTAGTTTTAGGTTTAATGAATGTTTTTTGCAATTTAAAGAAAATATTGAGATATCATGTCTATAAAGATTACTAAACATTAAAGTTCAACAAAAAATATTAATTATGTACCATCATTTGATATGTTGTAAAATAAAATCCAATTTACATATAAATAATAATTAGCTGGATTGTTCAAAAATGGTTGAGTTTAATCTTCACAACGCTCCTAGGTACATAAAATGAACTAGTTGTTAAGTCGAAGTCTCAGGGATTCCCACAAAGAAGGAAACAAAAGTAAACATTTACAATTCTCCATGGAAGGAAGGAAGCGATGAGTTAGCATGCCCCAGGTCTGGACATCTCTTTGTTTGGTTGGATTTCAATCCGCTCTTGTTGTTTCTTCCATTTTACTTTCTGTATGGGTGCATTTTCTTTTATAAAATTCGGCAAATTCTGGGTTCATACCAGTGTTGTTCAGTTTTTCTATTTCAAGAATATTTTCAATCTGGATTTTGATAATTTTTTAAAAATTGGAGGTTCTTTGAGTGTGAGTTTAAACCTTTTTTTCTTGTTTTGAACCCTGCAATTCATAGCTAATGTAGTTTTTCAAACTCAAGAACCTTTGAGTCCAATTCTATGTACATATTACACACTCTCTTATGTTAGATATTGTATAAACAAAGAGTTTAATAGAAATAAAAAATAGGGTTTTTATAACTACAGAATTTAATAACTAATAAAAATAAATATTTAACTTTGAAGTTGAGATTTCTTGTCAACTTTTTAAAACCAAAATCAGGTTGCCAGCTTAAAAAATCCTAACCTTGTTTTCAAGGATATTTTTTCACAATTATATTTCAAATCCAGATTTAGCAAGAGACTAGTTGCATGGTTTGATTCTTGTGTCAGTTTGAAAAAGAAGTGTGAACTCATGTTCAAGACACAAGAACCTGTCCTGAAACCCGCATTTTAACATTGAAAACCAATTACCTTCACAAGACTAGTCCATACTTCATTTGTTAATATTTTGATGATTCATAGTTAGTACCTGTTTGTATGTTCCTGGGGGGGGGGGGGGGGGGGGGGGGGGGGGGGGGGGGGGGGGGGTTGCCTAGGGGGGCGTGAGCCCTCTC
>Ga0116227_10001684_pt1 | contig 49973 bp, 32 predicted proteins | sample S1TSphgellanicum_FD_89693 | JGI IMG/M metagenome (GOLD analysis project Ga0116227, IMG submission 89693) | Host-associated microbial communities from peat moss isolated from Minnesota, USA - S1T2_Fb - Sphagnum magellanicum MG | ecosystem: Host-associated > Plants > Peat moss > Unclassified...
ATAAAATTGAAAAAGACCATGTTTAGGGTAGTGATTTTGAGAGTATATTTGTAGTTGCCAACATGCATAGAGAGGATGTGTGATAGAATTACAAAGACAAAAGTATGAAATTTTATCTCCATGCAATTTTGCACAAAATTTGTGCCTGTTTAAAACTGAAACATTATGGTTCAACACATGGACCTGGTAAAGAAGTTGTTCCATAGAGTGCAAGAACAATAAAGTAGAGATTTTGATCCTTGCATTTTCCCAACAAGTAAAATACAAGTAGCTTTCTGGGTTTCACAAATTCAAATTAAGTTTCTTGCCATAGTAGGGTCTATACTTCTATCTAGGTCTAATATAAGTAGTTTTTTAAATTTCAAGGAGTATGTGGGTTTAGCTTCCGCCATCATTGCCATTATCATTGACATTGGTTGCATGCTTCCTTCCCAAGGAACTACTACATTGACCTCCAGAAGTTCAAGCTTTTTTTTCATAGGTAACTTGTTTTGCTAGGTTAAAGTTGCATTAAAGGACATTGTTTAAGTCTTTTAGATTTTCATTACTAGTTCTTTTGAATTTCTTTCTTTGTATATAGGAAGATCAAGCTCAAAAGTTGTGTGCAAGAGGATAAGTTTCAAACTTCTTCATTGAATTTCTGGGTCAAATTTTAATACATTGAGTTTTTATGCACATTTACATTTGTTGTGCAAAGTGATGTGCCAAGTTACAAAGTAATGTGCCACACACTACCACTACAATTAACTTTTGAATTTACACAAATATTTTTTGTTTTTCTATATTTCAAAATTTGATTTTGGTTGTGTGGGGTTTTGCTTGTAAAGATGGCTTTTAAAACCCTGAGTTATGTAAAAAGAGAACCTCATGTTGTCAAATGTGAGAGTTTGAAAAAAAAAGTAGGTGACCAAAAAAAAAAAAAACTTATGAGGGTGAGTCACACTTTTGGTCATTTTGAGTGGACAATCACTAATTTTGCATTAAAACTTAACCTTCAAGTTGAAGGTTTAAACCTTCATAAAAACCTAAGTTCTTTCCCCACATTCGAGGAAATGGTTTTTGTGTTTGGCAAAAGATAATATAATGGTTGTAAGGTGTGAGCGAACAAGCATCTAAATAAGCTTAAATGTGACAAGCTTCTGAAATTATACATTGATGTGTATGCACATGTTCCTACCAATGGAGATTACCCTACCATTTTCCTACATGGATGGTTGGCCGAACGTAACAAGTTTTTGATTAATTGGGCACAATATGCATATGACACCACACAAGAGCAAATGAAGAGATAAAAAGGGCCTTCTTTCTCTTTGAAAGGGAACTGTAACACTACTTCAAATTTGAAGCAAATGAGTCAATCTCAAAGGGGCTTGGAATTTTGTGACAATGAGGATTGCATAGTGTTGGAGGGGCCTCAAAATTTAGTGTTTTCTTACTGAACCAAGTTGCGATTGTGAAGGAACTATTAGAAGAGGCAAGAGGTCTTTGAGCAGTCAACAAGACCCATAAGATCTGCTCTATAATATGATAGGGAGAAATTGGAAATTGAGGCCATCGAACTTTCTTCAAACTTTTGGGACATGATGGGACTATTAGAGGAAGAGAAATCTAGCCTCATCAAAATGGAAACAAAATTGGCGAAAAAATAATGAGAAGTTTTTAATGCAAAAACACAATCTCAAAGTTTGAGTGCCTATACTGACCTAATTATTCTAGAGAAGTTGAAAGACCTAATGGAAAAGTTGACTGAAGATTTTAGGGTCTCTGAAAAAGATTTGGGTATGCAAAAGTTCTTAGTGAAAAAGGGATGTCAAAGAATTGATGATTTTGAAAAAGAACATGTCCATGTTTCTTCAAGGCTCAAAGATGTAGTTGCTTAATTAGAGGTGCTAGAATTCCAAATCTTGCGCAATGTGTTGTGGGCAAAGGGTCTTGCAAAAAACATTAACCTTATTTCCAATGGGGCCAATGTCATAGCTACTACATTGCCTCTAAAAAACCTTAAGTCCATGTTTGTCAAAAGTCTTAATGCTATCATTGTTAAAGCTTGCCTTATTTGCTTAAGTTTTTATGCTTGCAACAACATTTTGGTGTTGTCTTGTGGTTGTATGTATCACTAGTTTTGAGTAGGTTTACATTTAGAATCAAAAGCCACCCATTGTGTGAACCTTACTTGTGGGAAACCCATAACTAATGATTAGATTGTTAGTTATAGTTTTCAACAAAAGAGTCTATTGTTGAAGAGGCTTAAATAAGAGAAGGGATGTAGTATTATCAGCACCACAAGGAGCATACAAGGCTCAATTTCATCAAATAATAAATTTCCTTACCAATGTTTTTGCTTGATTTAGTTGGTAGGAAATTGGTAACTTTGGGTTCTAATGATGGTTCACATGTGATAAAATGATTTTAATTATATTACTTGGTGGTGTGTTGACTCCTTGCTTTTTGATTTGGATTATTAGGGTTCATTTTAATGTTCACTTTCTCCAACTAACATTCAATTGTTTACTATTTCTATGTAGTTAGAAATATCTTTTTGCATTAGTTTTAACATCTCATCAAGTTGTGCCTATTGGACTCCAAATTGTTAGTTGTTAGTTTTGGTTCATAGGCACTAATTGCTAGTTGATTAACACATGCTTACTTGTGCAATGTCAATTGCCTACTTACAAGGTAAGTTGAATACTTATCTTTGTTGCATTTTGGAAAGGCCTCCTTGTGAACAATTCAATGCTACGTGGCTATTTGTGTTGTATATGTTGAGTACTTGTTGGCTACTTGATGTTAACCATCTACTAATTGCCCAAGTCTTTAAGAATAGATTTTTTGTTTCCGAGTGTTTCATGCCTACTTGCCACTTATTATAAGTGGGTTATGTTTACTTGTGGTTACTTCAATTCTAGGTGCTACTTGGTTATGTTTAGGGCATTCACTTGTTGCCTACTTGGTGTTGGTCATCCACTACATGACCAAGTTGGAAAGGATGATTTTGTGTTTGTAAGTGTTTCATGTTTACTTGCTACTTCTTACTAGTGGCTATGGTTCTACTTGTGGTTACTCCAAAGTTAGGTGTTACATTGAGTATGTATGTTGTGTACTCATGGCTACTTGTTGTTGGTTGTCTATTAAACATCCAAGAGGTAAAGTATGATTTTGGGATATGAAGTGTGGCATGCCTACTTACTACTTGTTATAAACAGGCATGCCTACTTGCGGTTAGTTGAATGAGCATGTGGCTACTTGAAATATGTCTATTATGTACTTATCTTGTTGGTTAAAGAAGTGTAAGATGCCTATTGTAACATATTTGGAATCATGTAAAAACTAGTTCAATTGGTGGTTCAGGTTTGTAAATTCTGCTTTTGTTGTTCACACTATTTATACATACCCCAACTAAGAGGCAAGTAGAAGAATTAATTATGGGCCATGTTTATACGTCATGTAAATATATAACACCTAATTAAATCTAATCAACAAGATTATAATGTATATAACATTTAACATATTGAATTGAAGAAGGTTATAACAACAGATTACATACTAACCAACAAGAGTACAATAATAGATTATATATTGATTTGAAGGTTACAATAGTAGATTATACATTAAATATAAAATTTTAGGTATTTTGAAATTGCATATGGGTTGAAAATTTTTAAACCTACATATAAGCCTTTGATCCCTTTGATTGAAATTTTTGCAAATTTGTTATAACATCAAAAAACAACAACAAGCTCCTCATTTTCATCTTAAAAATCATCTAAACTACATAGTAATCAAGAAGGTTACAATAATACATTACATGTACTTATCAAGATGGTTGTAATGATAGTTACATATTGAATATTATAAAATTTCAAGACAACTTTGCCATTGTAGATGGTTTCAACAAATTAGGGATGTAAATTTGATGCTTCAAGCTACACAACAAAAGTAACGAATGTCCCAAAAATCTTGGCGTTCAAAGATTGATTACCAACCTATTATTTTGTCAAAAATGTTTTTGTACTTTTCAAAAGGTTGTCAAAAATAGTTATGTACAAGACTATCTCTACAAAATTGCAAGCTATGCACACCACTATTAGAAAACATGTGGACAAACCACCATACAAAACTACCCAATTTGACTTTGGGTGGTTTTCATATGGGACAAACCACTCATGCGTTCATTGAGTGGATAGATTCCACTAGAATCCCATTGAAGTGGTAATGTAATGGGAGGTAAGAATGGTTTAGGAATTTATTTAATTTTTTCGGAAAATTTATCCCAAAATGCTTCTGGGCAGGGTTGAAAATTTTTCGTTCCACCTTCTCACACCACTTGGGTGGTTTTTCTGAGTGGTCATTTTAGGGTAACCACCTTACAAGGTATTACATAAGAAGGTAGAAGGGTTTTGCACAACTAACTGTTAGCTAACATCATTACTTGTTATTAAAATTACTCTTGCAATTTCTTGCCATTAAAATCCAAATTTCATACAAGAATTCACAAAATTAATTAATGAAAACATATCACACTAGAGAAGACCCCTAGTGTGCATGCCAATTACTAATCCTCGTCTTCTAATTCTGAATCATCATCTTGAGGTTGAACTAGATTTGCATTTATTCATTGAACCTCACTAGTAGGCACCTCCTCCCCGAGCTTTTTGGATAAAACATCGCCATCATGGAGGGCCCTAAAGCCTTCCCTAACTAAATTTTCTTCCTTAGTTACATTATGTGTTCTTAATGAAGGTTTAGCAATTTCAGCCACCACATGTCTTGATCGTGCCTCCTTTTGCAATACAACTTTCCACTCTGCTTGTGCTCAAATGCTACACATGCATTCTAATTGAGATGTGAGGGGAAAATGTCTTAACACCTTCCGAGGCACATTTGACCTCCCCATTTGCTTGTACCTAAGCTCCCCACACTTTGGGCATTGATCTACATTAACATGAGCACTTCAAAATAACATACAACCATTCACACAAGCATTAATGACCTTGTAAGCTAGCCCAAGTTTCTTAAATGTGCTTGAAGCCTCATATTTTGACCTTGGTAATGCATTTGGTTGAGGTAAGATCACTAGAAGAAAAACCCAATATGTGATCAATCATTTACAACTACTTGCCGATTATTTGGTTTTGCAACTAACTTTTTGCCCTTTGCGACTAATGTGACATCATGCTAACATCAATTGAATCACTTATGACTAACTTGCGACTAGTTTGCGACTAAATTGGTTACATCTATATATGGGTTGGATTTATCATCCAAAAATAACATTAGTCGCATTAATCACAAGCGAACTGATGCTTAATCACAATCAACATATGTTTATATACATCAATTATAATAATAATTTGATTTATAATTAAACTTAATATGCATAGTATTTTTATTGTAATTTATATATATATATAAATAATATGTAATTATTTATTTATATATTAATTATAATAAACACATGATTTATAATTCAGCTTAATTATTCATTATTTTAATTTAAATATTTAAAAATATTACAACTATAATTTAATTAATTAATTAAAATTTTATAATTGGAAGAATTTCATTTCGATATACTAAAGTATTTAATTATGTACTTATGATATATAACTTTTACTACATCATAAAAGTTTTTACTGAAAATTTTAAATAATTATAATAAATTATTTTACTTATTATTTATTACTGCTTATATAAAATGAATAAATAATATTACAACAAAAAATTTTCATATTAATTAAAATGATAGTCCCCAACCATAAAAAATAACTATTGTATTTACAACATTTATGTTTTACTAATAAAAAAATAAATTGTATCCTAATTGAGAAGTTATGTCCTATAATTAAGACTTTTATTTCAGAATTTTATATTAATCTTAAAATAATGAGCAAAGTTGCCATAATTATTTTATTTTAAAAAATAAAATAATTGCATGTATTACTCATTATTTATTTATTTCCAGTAAATTTTTAATATAAAAACATAAAATTTTATATTGATAATAATAATTCTATAGTGACATGAAATTAGGAGAATTACTTAATTTATTCATAAGTTGGAATTATAATACTTGAATAATTAATTAATTATTATAATTCACAAATTATAAATTTAGTTTTTATTTAATTTTATAGAATAATCATAATTTAATTAGAATAATTAATGTTGATTATTTTTATTTGTTCATAATATACCATTTTTATAAATAATTATGAATGATTATAAGTTACACTAAATAGTTATTGTTACAATATAAGTTTTAATATTATATAATTTATATTCTTATAGCAAAATAAATCAATTATTGTAATTAATGTTACATTACTTTAAAATCATTAGAATTATTTCAGATAAGTATTAATTATGGTAATTTCATAATTATTTTCCAATTGAACATAATTATTCACAATATGTAATTTATAACTTTTAAATCTGAATCAAAATTTTGGAAAAATTATAATGTAATTCAAATAATTATTGTAATGATTATAATTGTAGGAATTATTATACAATAATGTTTTAAAATAATTTTTTGGTAATTAATTATCTATGATAAATATTTTATAGTAATATTATAGTAATTAAAAATATCAATACATGTTTAGCATATTATTGTATTCATAGTTATTAATTACCAATGGAATTTTTTTTTATTTGACTGATAATTGTTTTTACAATAATAAATGTAATTACAGTAATTCATTTAATGTTATTTTTAAATAAATAATTTGTGTAGGATTTTATTTCTAAATATAAATTATTTAAAATATGAAAATAAATATTCATAATAGGTAATTTTAAGTATAATAATTAAAATATTTTTACATTAATTATATTATCTATAATTCGACCATATTTTAAAAATATTAGTTATTTAAATATTTGATAATGAATACTTAATATTTGTAGTGTATAGTTTATATTTTAAATATATGTTAAATTTAGTCATTATTAATTATCTAGTGAACCATGTACTTAAATTATTTTTAAATCTAAAAACTAAGAAAAAAGGTATGAGGAAAATTTTGCAGTTACAACTTAGTTTGTGAGAAAGTTGCAACTTCAAAATTTTATCCTATATTGTTTGTTTTCCATTCTTAGTTTGAACATGATATAAACAAGAGGTGTGGTCATTCTATTTCACATGAAAAAATGTGGGCACAAGGGATAAGCCATTCAAAAGCTTTAACCCAAAACAAAAAATAAAATTATGCACAATTTTAAACTACTTACTTCCCCAAACTACTTATATACCTAAGTAGGTGCTTAGTTTGACCTACTCACTTAGGTTGACCTATGTACTTACCTACCTAAGTACTTATATGATTCCAGGTTGCACTGCAATTCTAGCTCAAAGCACTCAGAAGTTACACAAACACCATTGTGGTCAGCATGCGTTGTAACCTGTGTACCTTACAACTGAAACTAGCTCATTGGAGCTTTATCATGGGCTCATCAACCCACCAAACTTGTCGTATAATCTTTAGCCAAGCACACTCTCTCATGTAAATCTGATGGCAAACAACCCGCATATTTTGGAACCCTATTGATCAGAAGTTCCAGAGTTCAACTTACATTGCTAGGTTTTACAAAATGTAGGCCCAAATTATGGCAAACTCAGTTTTGTTACCAGTCCTGACCAAAGCCACAAGTGGTGATATAATAAGTACCTTACCTACGTATTCATTGTAAGAATTTGTTCATTTCAAAACTAATTCAGATCTAGTTCTACAGAATTTCCAATCCCCAGACACTTTGTGACAGAGTGTAGTGTCCTTGCACAAAATAGCTGCTTTTGTGTTGGATGGCCTGGTTGACATGTATGCCAAGTGTGGGAGCACGGAGGATGCTCAGAGAGTGTTCAACAAGATGTCATCTCGAGATTTGGTTGCTTGGAATGCAATGATATTGGGACATGTGAAGTGTGGACAAGGGCAGAAGGCACTGGAACTATTTCAACAAATGCAACAGGAAGGTGTGCAGCCAAACTCTTTTTCCTTTTGTGGGGGTGCTGAATGCATGTGGGAGTGTAGCTGCAATTGAAGAGGGCAGATGTGCTCATGAGCAGATCATTCAAAGTGGATGGGATTTAGATGTCTTTGCGGGCAGTAGCTCGGTTGACATGTATGCAAAATGTGGGAGCATGGAGGGTGCTTGCAGAGTGTTCAACAAGGTATGATCACATGATGTGGGTAACTTGGACCTCCATGCTTAGAGGATATGTCATGAATGGGCAGGGTAAGGAATCTCTTAAACAGTTTGAACAGATGTGTGAAGAAGGTGTACAGCCAAATGATATCACTTTTGTTTGTCTGCTGTCAGCTGGTAGCCATGCAGGTATGGTGGATGAAGGCCTGTGCTATTATGCTTCGATGAGCACAGTTCACATGATTTCTGCAACTTTGGAACACCACGCCTGCATGGTTGACCTTCTTGGCCATGCTGGGCATCTACAGGAGGCAGAGAATGCGATCAAGGCAATGGCTTGTAAACCAAATGCAGATGTGTGGATGGCTTTGGTTGGAGCTTGCAGAATTCATGGTAATGTGAAGATGGGAGAACATGCTGGTAAACAACTTCTCAAACTGGATCTTGAAAATCCTACAACTTATGTGTTGCTATCAGACATCTATGCTGCTGCTGGCAAAAGGGATCTTTCTGAGAATGACGAACGGCAGAGAAAGGAAGGTGTATGGTAAAGCCCTAGGGTGGGAGCATTTCCAAAATAAGGGGCCTAGAATGAGGCAGTAGTTGAGTTCAGCCCTGCATTTTGGGAAATGCCCCTGCTGTGGGTTTTACCCATCATAATGCACAAGGTGAACATTATTGTGATCTTAAACATATCTAGATCATGAGGTGTAGAATGGGGAGGGCTCTTACACCTACTCCTTAAGAGTGAGTGGGAGGGATTTTACACCTATAAGTAGACATCCTACTCTTAAGGAGTAGGTGTAATATCCCTCCTCTTTTCTAGGAGGAATACTAATCGATATAAGGTGCCCTCCAAGTACACTAGGAGATCTTTCTCAGTGCTTTATGAGGTGTGAAGAAACAGCTGGATCACACCTGGATTGAAGTGAATAATGAGGTGCTGTATACATTTGTAGTAGACAATCAGGACCACCCCCAAGTGATGAAAATCCATGGCAAACTCAAGAGATTGTTAGGGCTGATGCAGGCGGTACTCTTACACCATCATAGTTGAACCTCAAAGAATGCAGCAGTGCGTACCCCAACAAGTAGCCATAACTCATCTGTACAAATGTTTCATAAACCTCCACTAATCCTTCATTTAGCCTTATCTAGCTTAATTCAGCTCACCTCAGGAAGCTTCTACTTTCAGAGGCTCTGATTCAGTTTTCTCCCTTTCAGACTACACTGTTTACATATCTGAGAGCTTGATGCTGAAAAGAATGGCTTGCCCTTAGCAAGGAGTTGTTGAATTTGAGTTGGGATAGAAATTGCTTACATGATATTTCATTAATTCTCTTTGTTTTCATGTGGAAGATAATTTTTGTTGGATCTCAGGGAGTGTTAGAGGTGCTGCAGATTGTAAGGGCAGGAAACACCCCGTGAACACTTTCTGAGAAGACCAACTTACTGGCAGAATTGGTTCTTTGGCTGTTAAAGCTAAAACCTTGATAAAGTGTGAAACCTCTGTGAAGACATTAACTCTCTTTTGCAATTGTGAAGTTCTTTCACCTGCATTGATTCTTTCACATTGTGTGGTGTCATGATTTTTCATCACCTCCTCTTTGTAAATTTACCCTTGAGTTTCTCAAGAACCGTTGAGCAAGCTTCACTGTCATCTCCACATCTGCTGCATACTGCCACCCAGCGACTAGAATATCAGCATGTTCCAAACACAGCCCCCTATATGCTGTGCATACACCAAAACCTCAAACCCTTGTACCCTAAGCACGACAGACAATAACCCAAATTTTTGGATGAGAGTTTCTTACCATGGTATTATGAACAACCTAGCAGAATGATAATACCATCATTTTGCTCGAACTTGAATCATAGAATCCACAGAAACCTCTAACCAAAATCTTGTGCATGGAGAATTGGTATAAGCATCTAATTTCTAGATTTGAGATCTATGGACATCGTCTTATTGTAGTTTGGGTTTGGGGAAAGGGTTGTACCTCATTTCGTGTTCCTGCTCTTATCTTAGACTGCATGAAACACCATTTCTTGAAATGCACTCCTGGTCAAGAATGCAGATCAACAACAAGAGTCAGTAGACAATGGAAGAAAGTAAACAGCAGTACATGTTGTATGCTACTGTGCATTCATAATAGTTCAATTCAGCCCGCCGTGTGGTTGCACTTCTTACCACATTTGACAACAAGAGTACTAGAAGCTGCTGATGATGTCTCAAACAACCATCTTGCATGGACCTGGTCCCCATCAATAGTGTCCCAGAATTAGGTCAATTAATGCCAGATTTGTTGTGCATTGTTACATGAACCTAAATTTTGGTCCTTGGGTTATGGATCCCACAAGAGCAAGGACAAACTCCATGCACACCTGGGCATTCAAATCAAAGAACTTTTGAGCAGTAGGTCCAGGTTGGGAGTAAAGAATTACCTCAAAACAAGAACCAAAAGGTACATCATGTACTTGGGACACAATTTCCAAAACCTGCAAAGTTTTCCATGAGAGATGGACAAGCGTGCTCAGTAGAAGTCAGTGTGATGTTCCATTTGAATAAATATAGTAGCTTCAAATCATGACACAGTAAGCATGGCAGGACATTATGGAAACTACAAAGGTGACTGAGGTTTCAGGATGATTGGTCCCAAAAATATCCTGCCATTTCTACTGAAAAACTTCTTGTCTAGTCAATATGTGATTTTCAACACACATAGGGATTGTTTTAAATTCTACATTTTTAGATTGAGAACTATATCAGAATCTGAGAGTTCCAGTCTGAGGCCTAAATAGCTATGGATTGGTTCCCCAGCCTGGTTGAGTCATCTTGTTGCTCAGCCATCAACCTATTACAGAATACAGCAAGTTATGTGGCCACAACAAAAGAAAGATACACAAATGCTGACAACTTTTAATGATATTTGCAAAAGCAAGAGTGAGGAGTGCAGTGCAGCATTTAGGGCAACTAACCAAAGCCTCCTTGTCATCAGAAAAAGCAGCTTGCTGCCATACAGTCACAGCAGTGTCAGGTGGACACATTGGACTGGTGCACAATGATTTGTATGTCACCATTCGAGCCATTCTGTGATTCTTGTCTGCCTCACACCATTTTTCCACCTGCCCCACAGGCCACAATTTTCGAAACTCAATTCACTGACTTCGGTTTTCATACAAACAGAAAGCTTGTCCCTCATGGGTAGAAGAGACATAGATACGTGTGAAACTGCAGCTCTGGACAATTTACGTGACAGAATAGATGCTGAAGGAAGCAGGGAATTTTTTTTCATTACATGAAGATCTGTATCTTTCCGCTCTGCACAGTAGTCTTCAGTGAACTTGGAATTGTCTGCTAAACAGAGTGTAAAATACTCTTCAGCTGTACAAGGCAATTCCACCTGCCCCCACAACAAAATGAATCACCAACTATGCAACACTATTTTCAACCAAATCAGAGTAACATGGATAGTCTCACGAAAATAAGGAGTGAATGTTGTTAGTTATTGCTCTGTATGAAGGATCCAGGACTTGATAGGCCAGAGAGAAAAACCTTGCAAATCTGAACAAGGACATCATCTTTTATGGAGGGTTGTACTATCTCCTTAAGGTATCCTGTGGCTGATGTATGGAGATCCTCTATATTCTCCTCTACAGAGTGGAATGATCCTTGTTGCCTTGTCCATGAAAGGACTTGCTCCTGCAGTTTTCATTGCAACAAAAAAGGCGCATCAAAATTGGAATGCTCTTTCCTTGTCATTCTTTGAGGGGAAAAGTTTCACAAAAGACAAGGAAAAGATGGAACCATAGCAGTCCAGTGATGTGGAGGTTAAATCTGCTACCACACAGAATATCAAGAACTCTTTGAAGGTATTTCCCAGGAATATGGACTAAAGTCATCATTCAATTCCCTGTCAATATGAGGCACAAGAAATGCTGTAAGTACTTTACCTGTTTTGCAATAGCTTGCATGCCATCGAAGTTGTCAAATGCTTGTTGGAGTGCTCGGAGTGTACGGTTTCGGCTCCAGAAAGATGCAAATTTGTACTTGGGTCTGCCTACACTAAGAAAAACACAGGTTGACACATGCTAATGCTCTGTTTTGACGAATCTGATGTGGTGCTGGAGAGAAAAAGAAATATATCAAAGGCTGTATAAATTTTTCATAGCCTAGTAACCTGCAGGTCTGATTCTATTGTTGGACAAGGAATGGATGGTTCAATAACATATATTGATAATGAGTATGTCCATGCCATAGCATAAAGTCTAGGTGACAGTGCAGCATAAAATCAAGGAAGACTCCTTGAAAGACAGAGATCCTTGCTTTTGGTAATTTCTTTGAGTATGATGAGGATAAACTTACCATCAAACCCAGCCAAAGGAGGCACTCCTTGACCTCCAGAACCAGATCGCAAGATAATGTTTATTGCAGGGTTAATGACTGCATGTTGACTCCTCTTCATCTGTGGTTCCCAAACACATGCCAATTGTTCAGAAAAAACAACCTCAGCAGCAAAAAAGAAAAAAGAAAACAAGAAAGTTGTTCTGTTCAGATATTGGGGAGCAAGAATTATCAAGTCATGCTCATTTCCTTTGTCCTTTCTGAGGTGGCTCATCCCTCTTGACCTAAAGCAGGAGCTGAGCTGCTTTGCAGTCTAACATCATCAATGAAATCAGAATGGATACCAAGGTCTGCAATCCGAATAATGTCCAGAGCAATCTAACTGCCCAGACTTTCTTTTGTTTTCAGTACTTCTCTGGAAGTAGAGGGAACTTCCAGATGGTGCCCTCGCTTTACAAAACAGCAACAAGAGATTTCCTCACTCCCAAGCTTATATCTAACCTCTTCAATGTCTTCATAAGGCAAGATGACCTGCAGATTCTCCACCCACCCAATGCAAAGTAACAGAAACCATTAGGAACAAAGGAAAATGGACAAGTCTGAAGAGAGCTCTAGTTGTTTTGTGGATGAACGTTAACGGATCCTGCCTGAGACAGAACAAATCCCTACCTTCACTAGACACAAAGAGGAGGACAAGCTCAATTCATGATCTACCATGTCTAGGTACAACCATCAAAGAGCTTGAGCAAAAACCAGAAGAATTGTTCATGATTACTGTCATCTTCCAAAGATTGGTAGCAAGGACTTTTCTTTCTAGCAATTGACTCTCAAAACTTTCACATTGCATGGAAACTTCTTATGTTGTGGAGAACTCACTTTCAGCTGCTTTCCAAAGATATTGGAGTGGAAACAAATGTGCAAGGGTGACACATACATGCGTCCATGGTACAAAAACGAACGCTCTAGTGCACATGAATAGCTGTGCTTGACAACCTGCAGCATAGAGTTTCAAATCTCAAACTCTCTCTGATGTTCCATTGTTGTTGTGGCTGGAAGGATTTTTGTCTGAAAGAAGCAGCTGTGAAAGTATAACATTGGTGAAGCACTAGTAGTGCAACTACTGAAATCAGCACAAGGAAGGTGATGTGTGAGAAATTGGAAAAAATCAGAGCTGTTGATCTAGAGGCTTATGGAAGCAAGAACCCAGAAGGAAAACAATTTAAGGAAATCAGCTGGAAAACAGTCTACAAAAGGTAAGAAAAGGATGAGTTGCTTCACCTCATTCAGTGGCAGATTGAAGATGGTCTGAAGTGGCCCTGGCTTCTGATGCACCTCTGTCCCAACAAGCTTTGATTGATCCTGAGACAGTCTTCTCCGTGCTACAACTCCAAGATAGCCATTCAAGCTCCTGAATAATTCACCAGAATCCATCACTTGACTTACATGGATATGGCAAGATCAAGCTTTCATATGACAACATCTACAACATTCACTTGGTGCTTTCATCAAAATGCCTTTTGAGTACAAGACATGGGGGGATTACCCAGAATCACTGACAGGATATCTCTTTGTCATCACCTGTATGCAAACCTGTACTCATGCACATAAACCAATTGCAAGGTTCTTGATTGTCAGCTAAAAGCTTAGAGGACCATTGCAAAATTCAACACAGAGAAAGAGAGAACAGCATTGCAAGATGAGAAAAGGGAGGAAAACAGCAATTAGGTAGCAAGGTCAGACAAAGAGGAAGTAATGAAAGATCCCAATGGGGATAGATTTTTGGAAGCTGCTTCTTACCTTGCCTGTACTGTCAAGCAAGTGCCATGAAGCTCCATTTTGCTCTTCTGCATTGATAATCAAGCTCATTGATCCAAGCAGCTGACTTTTCCATACTATGTCCCAATCGTATATTGCTATTTGGATCTGCAGGGGAGTTACAAAGTGAAAAACCAGTACCACTACATATGAGCACAAACAAATTAAACATTTTGTGCCTGCTCAACCTGCCCTGTGTCACTCTCAAAAACCTTTGGCAACAACAAACAGTTTGAGCTGGAGTATGAATGATTCAGAGGTGCATGCGTCTATGAGAAACCACATGGATTCAATATATTGTTTCTTGTCTTGTTGCAATTTTTTTGTCAAGCGAGAAATGATGCTGTTTCAAGGAAGATGAGAGATTTGAATGCTGTGAAACTTTTGATGTGAACCTATAGAAAGCTCAAGATCACGACTTTGCTGAACTGCATGTTTGCACACAAATCAAAAACTGTGACACACCTCCACAGGGAGCTCCTCAATGTAGAAGTCAAATTCTTCACCCCACATTGGATTCCTGGAGCCTGCAATCATCGAACTTTGCAGCCAAAAGCCAAAATTCCACCAGAGACTGCCCCAGTCAAGAGCTTAGGTGAAGTGCTTTGAGATTTCAAACAAACAGAAAAAAGTGCAGTACTCTCCTCTTCAGTCTTGCATGAAATTCTTACGCTGTGGCCTGCTGAATTTGTTCACATGAATTTGCCTGACCAGGCAATTGTTTCTATGTTGTGAAATTGCATGATATGGTGTTTTAAATACCTGAAACGCTTTTGTGCACCACATGTGATGATGGCGTATGGATCTGATGTGCCATTCAGATTTGCAGCAAGCAAGTTCCTTGCTGCAAGGAGCTCAAGCTGTAATCCAGATCCAATTAACCATGAGTGCTATATACTGGACTGAATTTAGCTATCTGATTCAAGTCTTGACCACAATGTTTAAAACCCAGAAATCTCTTCAAAACACTACCAGAGCCAACGAGAGAATCAATCGTACAGACCCGAATGAGGTAGATGAAGGAGCTGCTGCTGCTGCTGTTTTGTTGTGGCAGATCCTGTACAACAACGTATTCCCCAATCCCTTCTTTATATTCAGTATATATGAATCATGTTCTTGAGCAAGTGATCTAGACAAATCCCTTGGACTTGATGACCATTTGAGCTTGAACATTGGACCTTGTTGTCAAGAAGAGGAAGTCCTGAAGCGGTCTAGAAGAGGAATAGATCTAGAAGTTCCTTCTCTTGGGAACTAGTACAGAATGAGCAGACAGGATTTACCGTGCTACTTGTTGCTATAGCTGGATCGTCGACGACGAACTCCTCGTTGTTCTGAATCTTCAATGGTGTTGGGAGTATATCATCTTGTAGTCGTCCTTTCGATTCAGGATTTGTCGTCGACGATGATTTGTCATTGTCCTTCAGCATAATTGCCTGATGCAGGACACCTGCGAGCAACATCACAGATAGTGCGGCCACCAAGGACACGTTGAACTCTCCCCATGATTGCATCAGTACCTCGATTGCTGTCGCCGCCAAACTGCCCATCCCCATGATGCTGTTGAAAGTTGAAAACACGCACACACGAACACACGCACACACAAAAGACAAAGATATTGTCGCGATCTGCTTTGACACTTCTTCCTCTTCCTCGAATGTGGGAAATTAATTATGTAAAATTTTGATCCGCGAAGCAAGCATCCGGCAATGTGGTCTTGAAGTTCTAGTTCTAACTTTGCTCGAGAATTTCAAAACTTTTTTCTGCACGTCCTCGTCACTAGCGCACCAATTCTTTCAAAATTCTAGATTGTGAGCTAAACTTGCATTCTCGATTCAGTTCTAGACTCAACGGGAGGGGGGAAATTCATGAAAGAGCTGCTCGAGTAACTTCTCAAACTGACGTCCAACTCTCTCTCTCTCTCTCCCGAGACCATCAAAGCAAAAAAAATGCGATCCTCGCTCGATTTTCAAGCACCATCTCAACTCTTTGTATTCATCATCTGATCCATGTTTTGAACATGCATAGGTGTGGGAATTCTTATGCCCCTGAACTCCTCCTCTTCCTCTTCCTTTTCCTCCTATCTCTGAAAAAGCTTACATCAAAAAACGTCCTTGAACCACAAATATTAGCTCTCAAAAGTCACTTCTTTGGATCTTGTGTTTTCGTTTCTGGATCACATCAATTCTTCTTCATGAGATTCATCACCAAATCTTTCAAATTCCCGTGACGCAGCTCACAACTGAAGATTACGGATCATCGAAGATTCAAAGCTTCTTCTTCTTCTTCTTCTTCTTCTTCCTCTTCTTCCGGGAAAGTGTACGATCTGTCTTATGCCTCACACAATTCCGCCATTTCTCTGCCTTCTTCATACCCACCAGGAAATTCTGTGCGAGGAAAATCCGTTCAAACTCGTCAACTCCCATAGATAGAAGTTGGCTCCCGAATTTCTGCAACGCGAAGATGCTGCACAGACGCGCGATGGGTTTTTGTCTCCAAAAAACACGAAAGCAAAAACCCTGAAGCAGCACCTGACCCAGGGACGTAGGCCGACACGTGCAAGAGACAAAAATCTACCTGATACGTAGATCTAGTGCCGCCTGGTTCTTTGCAAGCGTCACAAATCTACCGTCTACGTAGATACGTTCCAAATGCAAACGAAACTGAAAACAAAAAACCTTGAAACGCCTGACCGAGAAAAACAAATCCAATTACCAAAAAAAACTACGGGATATGTAGATCTAGTTCGCCTCATTCTTGCAAGCGTCAGAAATCTACGTAAAGAAAACGTAGATATAAATAGGTCCCAAATGAAAACGAAACTGAAAAAAGCTTGAAACAATTTGCCAACAAAAATAATTCTGATTCTTGTAAGACACAAAAATCTTATCTCTTATATAGATCTAGTTCCGCTCGCTTCTAGCAAGCGTTTGAAATCTACCCTCAACATAGATCTAGTTTCCAAATACAAACGAAACTGAAAACAGAAAAACCTTGAAACAAACACCTGACCAAGAAAACAAGGCCGATTCTTGCCAAAGATGAAGAATCTACCTGACATGTAGAACTGGTTCCACTCTGATTCTTGCAAGAGTGAGAAATCTACCCAAAACATAGATACAGGTTCCATTTACAAACGATTCCTAACTCTAGCAAGCAAAAATACAAAAGTACAAGAATTCTAACACTCTCTCCTACCTTCATTCACCACAATTACACAGAATTTACAATTTATCCATTAAAAATCCATGTGTTTTGAAGATGTTATAAAGGGCCTTGCGAGAGATGACTTCTTGATGGAACCTTGCAAAATTTTATTTATAAACACTTTGTAGATTTGGAAAATGTACAAAGAAATAAAGATACCCATAGAGTTGATGAGATGTGTGCATATGAATGGAAAGATATGTGCAATTAAAGAATGGGTCCTTCTCAAAATAAGGGCCTTCAGAGGAGCCTGTAGCTACTAAGTTAGACCCACATTTTGAGACTTTGTAGGCATAAAATCCCTCTCACTCTTGAGGGGAGAAAAAAAAAGGGGGGGTGATAAGGTGTTGGTCAAAATACATACACTAGGAAATTTCACCAAATGCTTTTGCGTAACACGTCTCATTAATTTAATTAGTTACCTAATTGATTTACTCAACCCTCATAGCTTTTCAAATTCTTACTCACCTAAAGCATCCAACACCCAGGTTTAGGGTTTACCCTAAACCCTAAACCCTACCTATTTGCCTCATAGTATCAAAATGTTAAATATAAATTACTTATCACTTATTATTTACCCCCCTTGAATTAGGATCTTCCAGTACAAAATTAATGAAAAATTTAACCAGAGTGTTTTTTTTCTTTTTCTTTTTTTTTTGGCCCTTGCATTCTAGCAAGTAATTATCTTTTAAATTTAGAGACTTAAATTATACTAGAGGCAAGTAAGTTATTGATCCAGCTAGTTCCTTACTCTAGCCATGATGAACTAGTGCCTACACTGGTACCTTCACCTTCTTGAGTAAGGCCTCTTAGAGGCTATATTATACCCAGGAAATGTTAAATTTTGGACTTGGAAACCCTGATTTGATCTGAGGACAGGTATCTATCTATGAAGCAAGGTAGTTTGTTTGTTTTCTTTTGTTTTGTACTTATGAGATCCACAGAAAAGGATGCTTCATATCGCATTCTTGGTCTCCTTGGTCTCTTTGGAAAGCTCTAAGGAGGAGGGGTGCATGGGCTTTGGTTTCATGGCGTTTGGTCTTGAGGTGCAGAAGTTCTTGAATATTGAATGATTTCTTGACTGAAAATTAAATTAAATCGTAGCTGAAAATTTCAGAGGAATTGGAATGTGCTTTTGGTGTTGTTGGAAAGATCTTGATGAGCAGGATTCAATGGAATTTATTTGGTAAGATGTGGATTCAGAATGTGGGAGATATTGATTTTTAAGTGTTTTCAAATAAATTCCAAAAAACCAGGTTTTGGAAGGAAAAATTAGTTGAGAATGTGGTAACACTTGAAGGCTTACCATTCAATTCAAGTGTATGATTTGCCTTTCATATTTAGCTGTTCAAACAATTGATACATACATTGCAAAACAATGTTCACATGTCGAGTTTCCCTATTTTGTAATGGGGTCAAACTTGGGCCAATGGCACAAACTACACTAGTTTACATTATTTTTGAAGCAACCCAAAACTTATTGAGGTTTCTACCATGGTACTACCTTATCTGATGCTCAGGCTTGACACTCAAGTATCAAAATGAATTAATTTTGGGCAATAGGATCATTATTAATCATCTCCAATTAGGGTTTTCTAGGTGTTGGACAGGCATATTGATCTTGATATAACAATTAGGTAAGGTTGAACACAAATTTTTTAAAAATATATCAGCTGATAAAGGTATATATTTATTTATTTAATTCTCAAACCTGTTAAAGGTAGATGACAAACATTTGCCCTCTTCACAAGGTAAGGATAGGCGTGAATATTTCATCATCTACCCTATACATATATATTATAGGGTAAATAAAGATATTTACACAAGTATAGAACATTTCAAATTGGAGAAAGAAAATTACTTGTGCAATTGGCATTGCAATTGTGAACACAAGAAACTTCAAAACATCCTCTCAAAACAATTAACAAAATAGAATAGAACCAATCAATAGCCTTAAGAATACATTCAAAAGCATTCTTATAATAACAAATGGTGATAAAATCTAAAAGGATTCCAAGAGAAAATGGTAAGAATTTTTTTCAAGGTCATTTCGAATGTAACAAACATGAATAAAATGTCAAACACATATATATAGTCAATATGTAGTCACCATAATTTGAACAAATCCACCATGACCACATGCATTGCAAAATATGGAAATTCATTTATGATATATAATGATTGGGACATATACCTTCTTTTTATGTTTTTCAAAATAATTGCCCATTAGCCATGTAGAATAAATACATGGTAAATCTAAAATATTTACTAGTGAGGTGGGGCAATTAAGAAGGTAATAAAAAAAATTACCAATTGATTAAGGTATGTCAATTTTATCTAGCTATATGTTCACATGTATATCAAGGTAAGAGATTTACTCGTCCCCAATATTGGTTGAAACCAATATTGGGTGGGTATCAACTTTTGAACATACCAATTGGTATTAGTGTTTGATCTTTTTTTAAATTTATATTAGCCTAGTAGTGGTGTTGAATTTTTTTACAAAATTTCATACAAGCCTAGTCTTGGACATTAAGACTTGAAGTTGATTATTGGGTTGTATTAAACAAATATATTCTTAATATTAAGACTAATACGGCCCTAGTGTGAAGCTGGAATCACTTCAAGTTCCTACCAACCAAGTACATCACAATTTTTTTAAACCATGATTTGACAATAGTAATCAAGCCAAAAAAAAAAAAGGTTCGTATTGTGCATTTGAAACACATATGGAGCATATATAAATAAAATGAATTTTTTTATGCACAATAAAATCTTGCATCATACTTAAATATGTTTTAAACATGCAACATCTATTTCCAAACAATACAAACCTATGAAAAAGTAAAAATCACATAACTATTATTATTAGATCGTGGCATATGAAGTTTGTGATATATTAGTATGATGTTCAAGTCAATGTATTTGATATCAAAACCATTATCAATTTATGTACCAAGGTTCAAACTTGGCACCCACTGATGTTGGTTGATTATTGAAAAAGACCTACCAATTAGTTGTTGATTTTTTTGAAAAATGAAAAATAACCTACCTAGCCATGTATATAACATTTTAATAATTGAAAACAACCTTAACTATTAGTTATTGAAATTTCAAATTTTGATAACTTATTTGGATGTTGAATTTTTTGTCCAAATAGGTTATCAAGTAGGTTATTATTAAACCCTAAACCTATTCATTGTAATTTGCATCAACCCCTTCCCATTTGCTCTTGAATTGGAAGTTGCTTAGAGATGAATGAGTAGCCACCTTTTCAACTTGAATGATATAAACTTGTGATATTGTAATTGATGGAGTGATAAGAATAATCGATGGGTTGGTAATCAAGGAAGAATTAGTTTTTTTTTTAATCTTTCCTATTTTGTGTGGGGGCTATGTTTACATTTGGCATTGGAGCAACACTTTTAAAACTTCCAACCTTCACTTCTATGGTTGTAGGTGCAAAGATCTATGTTTGTTAACTTTAAAATCTAATTTAATTACACACATTAGATGAATAATTCTTTTATGGAACTCACACACATCTTTTCTCCATTCACATAATTATCTTTTGAATTTTTGTGGTCTTGTGATAGTTTGGCACAAGATTCCAATGGTCAGCTATGAAAGTGCACATGAGCTTCAAGAAGCTTTAAGCTTTCCTTTCATAGATTTTGATGAAGATCTTGGGAGGGGCGTGGGGGTTTAAAAGGAAAATAATGTAAGTTTATTCTTATGTTCAATGTTACAATTGGAATTGAAAGCACTATAAATGAAGTTGTAAAGGTTACCTAGGCATCATTGCTACACCAATTAAAGTTAAATAATAAATTGGATCAAAAGTGACAAACATTCTCTCCCTTTGCCCCTCTTTCTAATAAACAACAATAATGTAATAAGTGTTAAAAATGTTCAAATAATGCATTGTGTGGTATGCCACTTTATCTCACAAACACATAGTTTTGGTAGCACCAAGTAGAAAAGAAAAGGTGTGAGGTGTGGTCACACTAAGACATACCACAACAAGTGTAACCAATATTTAGTTTTGTGCATTTAACATTTCAAAATATAAAAATAAAAATTCAAATGGAATTGCTTTTACATAAGATTATTTTTAATGTATTGGTATATAAACTATAATGACACATTTTCATCAATTTTTTAATGTAAACTATAACATGATAATGTGATAAATTTTTTTGAGAATTTTCAAGATTTTTAAAAAACTTTTGTTCAAAATATTCTAAGAATATTTCAAACAAAACACCCAATAAGTAGTTACCCAAAGGAACGGGTGTGGTTTGTGTTATCCCATTTGCACCCTACGGTCATTTATTTACATTGAAAACCACGAAACAACAATGATGAAGAATCACATTACTTCCAAAGATGCAAATGCTTACTCTTGGTGGAATATTGTCAATGTCATAATTTTAACAAAAGAAGCAAGCCAAAAAAGGTTATGACTTATTATCTTCACCCTAGGTTTAAGGGTTGAAAATACTTTATAACAAATTAATAGCGTTTGGTCTTAATGGTCTTTGATTATGAAACTTAAGTTTACAATCAAGAACTTCCATTTGACATAAGAATCAAATTCATACACACAATCATAACAATTCCATTATGATCAAAAGATTATTAGTTTTAGATTCTCTATTAGATTGATCTAAAAATCACAAGGGTTTGAAAACTTGTAACCTTAAAGTTAATCCCAAATTCTAATTGTAATCTAACGGTGCGATAAAAAGAATTGGAATTGGAATGGCATGCTATCCATTTTTAACCCTTTCTTAATCTTTGGTGTACTGATTCTACAATCTTTAATTGATCACTACTCTTCACACTTAATTCTAACTTGCCAAACTCATGTCAATGAATTATGAACTCAAAACAAAGAAGGAGAAGGCAAAAGTGACTTTTCAAGGTGGTTAGTGTTTTGCTAAATTGTTGTCAAGTTCACCCCAGCTCATTCCTTGCACGATTTTTCCCAACACCATGTTCCAATTTTGCTAAAACTTGAAGGAATGATTTTTTGGCTTCTATTTTCTTAAAAATTCCAAAATTCAAGTTGATCCATTGGTGGATCGAAGAGATACTACAATTGGAAATAAAAATCCAAAAATTATTTGACAATCTTGGACCTGGTTCACTTCTAACTCTTATAACTTTTTTTTTTACATACTCAAATTGAGGTCTATAAAGCTTGCAGACTTTCTAAACTCCTCAATAAGTCATCCCTAAATTCTCAACACAATCTGAATTCTAAAACTTCCAATACCTTGTTATGGTTGTTTAATCATTTTTTTTTTCCTCTCTTCATCTCAATTCATATTTTCACCTATTTTTCTCTTGTCCTCCTAATTCTATCACTTGGTTCTTATGTTGTTTGCTACCTTTCTCCTATGGTTCTCACATCACATACATTTCAATTTTCATGCAAATGTGAAAGAAAGAAGCCCAAGAAGTTTTTGCCCTTTCAAGCAACCCTCCATCTTCCAAGGTGAACCTCTTTCCTTGGACCAATGAAAATGCAACAATCTTTTCCAATTCTCCCTCCTCAAATCAATGGCTTTCTATCAATCTTTGATCCAATGTTAATTGGAGGGGATGGTTCATCCACCAATCAACCCAAGAGGAAATTTCCCCATGCATTGGAATTGTTTGTTCCTTCTTCCACATCTAGATATGTCTCCCTTCATCTTCCAATTTTGATCCATCATCCATAAGGTTGAATAAAAGGTCATCATTTTCATCACCAAAAGAGGTTCATTTTTTCCATCTTAAGTGGGCTGCACCATTTTCCCCTTGTATACCATGATTGACATTTCTTCTTTGACTAATGAGAACAAGGGAAAATCCTTCCCTTAGTTCCTCCCCCAATCAATTGATCCTTTGATTTTGATGGACCAATGAAAATTGAAGGAGGCGGTCCATCCTTTAACCCTTCCATTAATTGCTTAAAGATGAGAATCCTCTATCCAATGAGATTAAATCCTATTTTGATCATGATAAATTTCTTCACGCTTGGATGATTGAAGTGAAATTTTTCATCCAGATTTAAGCTACCTTTTTCCTAAACCCCTTTTATTATCCTTTACCTAATCACCTTTCCCTCTAATGCACCGTCCTATTTCACACATTTGACCCCTTCTAATTTTCTATGATAACCATGAATTTCATCATGGTTAATTTTCCTAAAGACTTAATCATCCATCTAACGAAAAAAAATTAAAGTATTAATTATGAAGATAATTCGCACGCCATTACAATTCAACCACCCACTGTTTCCTAACCTAACCTCTCGGATACTTAAATGTTTTCTTCGAACCACAAGCATCATAATTAACACTATGGCGCAACATAGTTTAGAATCACGTGAAGCTCAAATTGCTCAAGTTGCCAAAAAATCTTATAATCCTTCGTTGGTGGTAAATTTAACACAAGTTCCTAGGCTTGAAGAGGAAGTAGGTGGACGTCAGGTGCACCCTCGAATCAAGTTCGAACGCATCACCCGACCTTGGCATCGAAGGTTGGGGATTGATTCATGTTCCTTGGTGCTAGTCTTGAAAGTCAAATCAACTACAACTGACGAACCCAAAATCACGTATGAAGGTGTTTTCGAAGGTGAGGAAGTTGTAGTGTTAATGGGGTCTACAATTTTGGGCGTTGGGCATTATCATTGGCTGCAAGGTCCAATACTTCAAGTCGAAGTAAAGCATAAGGCCAAGCTTTTTCCTCACACTATGCACCGTATCCTAGAGTTTTTACAATTACAATAATGAATTATGATACTAGTGGTTTAAAAACGGAAGAATGTTTTCTTCTAAAACACCTATCAAGCCTATAATAATTTTGTAACACTATAGTTGAAAACATTTAATCCCTCAGCCTACTTGTGGTTCATTATAGTTTAACAAGCATCATTGTCTATTCTTCAATAAACTAACATCATTGCCTTTTCTACTACTCAAAATTTCTTACTTGCATTGTTCCACATTTTTAATCTAATTATGTCCAGTTTAATCCACTTAATTAATATTCTAAGAATGGACTGAAATTCCATTTAATCTTGGAAAAATAACTAACTTAATGAACTTACCAACATTTCAACTAACTAAATACCCATTCCCTTAACTCCATTATTTATCACCTATTTGTTTGAAATTTATTAATTAATGATCATTCACCATTAAACTTATTACTAAATTACAACATCTATAACCTACTCAATATTTTGGGGTTCACAAAGGTCAAAACAACAAATGGGTATTGATTATAATGCAATTATTCAACATTTTGAAAGCATTGATCTTTATAAAGATGAAGACATGAGGCCACAAAATTCCATGAAAATCTCATATTATACATTGCCACAAGGTACCTTCCAATTTCTACTCTAGAAAACCACTAATTCCAACATTTGATTTTGCAACAAAACCCTCATGTTGTGATCCTAAATCAAAAACATTTTATGAAGGATGGCATTCCTCTTATGATGATGAAAACCATGGAAAAGTGTGTTGTTCCTACTTGAGATGGATCTATTATAGTGACTATTTCTTTCAACTTGTGGATGACTAAGTTCGGATTTGACACATTCGGATTTGACACATTTGCATTGGTTATAAATTTCATCAATTCAAACTAGGTGCCATGTCACATTATTGGGGTTTTGTTTTAAGTTGTATATGTGGGTATAACAAGAGCTACAATGGTACGCACAAATGAAGGTGTTCTTGTTTTCATACAAATTGTTGGACAAAGTAATTGCATATGTCAAAGATGAAGGTGAAAATTCGTTCACCCTTGTAAGAACATTTTCTTTTGTTGTGAAATGTGTACTTTTGGCAATTGAAATACCTTGGCAAGGTACTTGCTTTTGGCATGCCTTCAACAAGGCTTGTCAATATGCTTATAATGATACAAAAATTGTAATTGGCTTTTGAGAAATCATTTTTAAAAATAGACCATCCAAGTTGTAAAAAACCAGCATTTGGACCAAGAAGTCCAACAAGGGGTACATTGACAGGAAGAACGCTTGTATGGACCTCGAACTCCCTCATTATAAACTCAAAAATTTGGTGAAGATTAAATTTGCAAGCAAGGTAATCTTATTCCAAGAAACCAAATAGAATATGATGTTAATAATTTACACTAGGATCAAAACACGTAACTAGAAGCCAAAAACGATGTCAGATGTTAAACAAAATTAGTCAAAATCAAACATTCATTTTTTTATTATCATTTAAAGCCATAGTAATCATGGCAAGTTAGCATCTTTCCCTTTATGTGAATGTCAAGGAACTTAGAGTAAAAATTCATTTGATCAAATTTTAAGTTTTGGTTTTAATTTAGGATGTTTGAAAATGTATACCTATATATTGTGTTAGATGGAGTCAATTTTGTAAAGGACTATTAAAAGGTCTCATATAATAAAATAATTTTCATTGAATAAAATATAGATGATAAGAACATATTAGTCACACTCAAAAAATATTCATAATTTTTTTAATGTGGAATTTTAAAACTTTAAAAATTCCAAGAATGTTTCAAAATTACTTCAAAATTTCAAAGCTTCAAAGGCCTTTTACCACACATAAATGGGTTATAATGTAGATGATGTATTAAGAAAAGTTATAGCTTAGAGTATGATAAAATTAAAGAATGTGAAATTTAATTTTTAGTGATGACTAAAATTTTGACCATTTTTCAAGATGAAATATTGAATCTATAAGGAATTTTAACACTTTTAAAAATTCAAATTTATTCAATAATGACTAACAAAAAAATGTGATGCATTGGGGAAAATTTTAATATTTTTTAGAACAAATACAAAAAATTTCATTCAAAAATTCATTTGCATGTAAAAGTTATTTTTGGGAAAAAGGACTTGCAATCCTTTCCCAAAGTAATCTTTTTGGCTCCTAGTTATAGGTTTTGACCCACTATGGATAATAAAAAACTTGGGAAATACAAGCTCAATTATTAAATGCACACACATGGGCAATTCACAAAATAGTTTTTGATATGATGTTTTTTGTGGTGAAACATCGTATCCTAAATCAAACATGCAATTATTGGTTGCTCTCAAATGCATTCCAAATTGCCTATTCAATAAATGAAATCTTGCAATATAAAATTCAGAGGTTTGAGGCCATCCCCATCATTTTGATAAGAAGGGTCTTCAAATCAAAATTCCAAGCCTTACAAATATGGATTAGGGGAGAGGTGCATGTTGTTTTGGCTTTGTTTTTATCTTCTGTTATTGTTTACAACCCTCAAAGGGCTCACAACATGTTTTGGATGATGTAATTAAATCCTCGTTTTAAAAGTTTTGATATGTTAACCATTGTGGTTGGAAGGGTGAATCAATTAAAATGGTTGGAGAATATGAGAGTAAGGCATTTATGCATCTTGTGGTTGCATTTAGATAAATTAATCATGGTTTTAAAATTGTGGCATGATGATGTTTGTTTGGATTGTGCAAAAGAAGAAAAGTTCATGGAAGCCTTATTGACCAAAGAAGTTTCAATCATTGATGAAAATGTCCATGCCTTGGACAAGGTTGGGTTTTTTTATGATGAGTTGTTGGAGTGACAATTCTACCATGTGGTTCAATGAACAACATAATTCTTACCTTTGATTTCATCTAAGATGGGTTAAGGTTTCTCTTGTAATTTGGATATTTTGTTTTGAAGATGTTTAATCTTCACATTCAAATGGGAGGCATATATTTTTTCTTTTTTATTTTTCTTTTGTCCATCCCAATTTGACAATTTTGATTGTTCAATAAATTATTGTTTTTATATAGTGGAATCCGTAGTGGAATGGGGACATGTTTTATAATAATGGTGTTTCAAGCTAATAATGATCATTTAAGCATGAAATCTATGTGCATATTTGTCCTTCCATGATGCATCCAAAATGGAAGCTACAATTTAATGAGTAGCTAAATCACATTGTTTTGGGCCAATGTATCATTTCTTTGAATCATACCTAAAAGATTTCATAAACTGGTCAACTAATTTACACCAAAGACTTTCATTTAGCCAAGGTGTGCTCGTGTTGTCATGTGTATATTAATTATCATTATTCATTGTCCACATATGAAACATTTGCAAACAAGATTTATTCAACTTTGACATTGATGCAAAAAATTATGTTGTGGGCATTAGTATGGCATTGATTTTGGATTTCAACTAATGATTTGTGATAGTTAGGAAGGGAAGGTGGGAAATGTGAATTCAAACAACATTATTGTGTTGCATTATAGGGTTTTTAACAAGGAAGGTTTCCATTTTTTGTTGTGTTGAAAAGTAGGATGGTTGATCTCAATGAGGTTACAGACTTATAGTATTATTCATTGATTTTCCTTGCATGTGCTATAGAATGGTCACCTTTTTAATAACGTGGAATGTTTAAGGATGGGATGACAAAATAAAATAAAAGTTAAGGTCTTAGTGAGGTGGGGGAATTTGTGTTTGGTTTGGGTGTTTAATAATCTGGAAATAACGTTAAGGGTTTGCATTTTTTTACATGGAAACTAAAGTGTGATGATATTTGAATAAATGGGCCCATGTTGGGGAGCTTGTTGTTGGAGAATGCAAGTCAATAGGTGATTGGAATTGGATACCATATAAAAAAGGAACATATGCTATAAATGGGCATGTGTAATATTGTTGGGGTCTATTGATCTACAAAATAATTGTGATGGTATTATGGTTTTTAACACAATATATATTGTTACTAAAGTTAACACAAGTAAAGTTGTGAATTAAAGTAGCTTCCTTATGTCTTTTAGGTTTGAAGTTTAAATGAAACATGTGTGATTTATAATTTTTGAAATTTCCATGGTTGAAGTATCAATGTGTGTGGAGATGAAATTTTAAAAAAAGAAATCAAGATAATATGATCAACCATATCATGAGGGTGAAAATTTTAAAGCAATGTTATTGTGGGTGACAACACAATAAACCTTCCAAAAGTTATAATCACAAGGATAATCTTTGTACAATTTAATATATTTGGTAACATATGGACATTGCATTTTGAATTATTTTTGTCTATTTTAACTATATTTGATTAGCTTTGGAGTTAAGCTAGTCAATTATTTTTGAAATTCAACAAAAATTAAAGATCTTATATATATGGAATATGTTTTTGACAAAATAATACTTGTCATAGAGGTTGAAAATTTGCATATATTTGTCAAAACTAAGGTCATATGTGAAATTTTTGGGCGAGTGATATTGATATCAACAATTAAATCTAAGACCATGTCAAATATTAGATCAATTTACATTCAAAAAATATGTTTTTTTGCATTTTTTTAAGCAATAAATGCGTAATATTTTTTTCATTTTAGGAAAACCATTACCATATGAAAAAGGAGGACATTTTAAAGATGGAAATTTTAGTTTTCTTTTGTTTAAGGGTAGTTGCAAGCTATGGTGGCTAGATTCCCAGTCCCAAAAGTCCATATGAATGGAAAAGGTAACACTAGAATGGAAAAAACATTAAAACTCCATGTCGAGTGGGCCCTATGTGGTGATTAATCAATTAATAAAGTCCATATGAAAGGATACCCATCTAGAAAACTCTTTATCATACATGTTAGGGGAGAAAAAATATCAATTCAATAAAAAGATGACCAAGATCGGGACTTTTGAAAATAAGGTCCAAATCTAGTCATTCAAAAGTCTATAATTATTTGTTGGTTAAAGTTTTTGTTGTAATGTTTTCCAATCTATATTTTTTTTCCCATCATGTATCATATATTGAATCCCTATAAAAAATATTAAGATGAAATCATAACAAAAAATGCATTTAAATGTTAATTCAAAACCTAGATTATAGTCCATAGGTCCATTTTAAAAGTCCATTACTATATGATTGGTGTGTATTTATTGAATTTCACCCCTTAATAAATAATTTTATTCAAGTTGACAATCCCAATCCAGAAATATTTTTGTCAAATTGATGATTTTAGAATGCATTTGTGGCATTTGAATAGAATACATTTTACAAAAAGTCCATAAGGACACAAAAAATGAACCACTGTAGCTTGCATCTATTGTTAGTAATGTCTCATGAACCACAAACATGAAACTTTATGTTTATCAAAAAATTGTAAGTTACATACTCTATATATATTGATTTGATCCAATCCTCTTCATTTAACCATTGGATCAAAATTAATTTTGATGCAAAATGAACTTCAAGCTCCAAAATGTTGTCATGCAAATTCTAAATTTTTTGCTTGTGTTTATGATAGGCCAAAGATGTCATCAAGATTTCAATTTACTGTTGATTACAATATTTGTCATGCATCTTTTTTTTGCTCAAAAGTGGCTTACCCTTAATGTAGTTTCACCCTTGTTTAGGCTTTGTTATTATACCTATGAGTATTTCTTAAATCCTAATCTATAATAATTTGTGTTTCACTAAGTGAATGAAATGATTTTGGGAGAATGTATGTAGGTAGTTGTTTATGTTTGGGCTAGGTTGTGTAGTTGGTGTTCTGGCCTGGGCGCTGTTTGGCCCACTTAATGACGCTAAATTGTAAGTAAGTAAGTAAGGTGTGTTATTGTTTTTCCTTATGGAATTTTTGATGTTAAAATTGTTGAAGAGGGTTTTGAAAAAATTGTTAGTTTGAATGTCAATGTGTGTGTGTGTGTGTGTGTGTGGGTTTGATTTGGGTGATGAACAATATGAAGAATTATAATTTGGGGAGCCTTCAAGTTCTTTGTCATGTCTTTAATTGGTTCAAGGGAAAAACTATCCTTGTTAACATTCAAAGGCATTTTGTTAATTCTAAAGTTAGGACATGGATGCTAAAGATGTGTAAACAAAGATGTTCCATGCATTTGGGAACACATGCGACCACTAAAAAGGGTAATAATTTTTCATCATAAAAAATGTTTTGCATGCAACTTTCATTATGTTGAATTTGTTGAACATTATTTAAATAAAACTTCTTAAGAAGAAAATCTTTTAACTTGTGCAAATGTTTTTGAATGTAATGACAATAACACAAGCCAAATGAATTGTAATTGTGTTTTATGTAAAACTTGTTGTTGCCCATACAAATTGAAATTGCATCTTGATGCAAACTAGTTTTTAAAGGTGTTATGAATATTTTAATCGGCAACCCTACAATGATACAAAATTCATTTCATTCTTGACTCCCTTTGTTTTGTCCAAATGATAATTTTTTGCAATATTGTTACTTGTCAAACGCCTTTCAAATGCAACCCCTTATGTAGGCTTGTTAGCCCCCAACACAATTGTTAAGTATTCCCTAATTTAGAATATCCCTGATTAACCCTTTAGGTAGGCTTTGTGTAATCCCCTAAATGGCCTTTAGGTCCGGGGGGTGTCATTATTCTTTATATCTAGAAAACAAGTGAAAAAAAATATAGGGTGCAAAATATTAGTTGTTGGATAAAAATTATAATTTAATTAGTTTTGTAATATGGTTTATTATAAAATCATTTTATAGTTAATATAAGGTATGTTTTAATTCACATGATTTTTAAAAATTTTAAAAATCATACATATTAAAAAATTTAAGTATTATATGTTAGTGGGTTCAATTAATAATATCAATAAATTCAATTCAATTAATAATATTGGTAAGTTGTTCTGCATCTACCTAACATAAAATGGAAACTGTGACATGAGCATAAGATATATTTCATTGATTAATGTTAGGAATAGCTCTTTGTGTCCCCCAAGATATTGATGTGGTGATTACAAGTTGTTGCTATCTTATTGCCTTACAAAATGGATACTCAAGTGTCTTGAGAAATCTAGGCACTAGAATTATCATGTGTGCTTTGAGGTACTCCTCCTATACACCACCATATATGGACTAAAACAACACTTCTAAATGTTGGCAAGCTTTTGTGCCTAACATCTTTAATAAATTTCTTTCAATATTCAATGGTAGTCGTTCATTAGGGAATTTTTGTTGGTAAGTCTTGAATAGTTTGTCAATTCATATGTTCATTCCATGTGCAATATTTGTTTGATTTGATAAAAGACATCATAATCTTTCAATGTGACCATACAATGCACCTAGATTGCTTATGTGAAATGGACATCCATGCTTAATGAGTCATCAACTTTAAATACCTTACATGTGTTTTACCATCATACAATGGCTTTATATTTGAAAGGAGAATGTACATTATGGACCAATGGCATCAATCCTTATTGATACAAGGTCACACACTAAACATTTTTTGTTTGCAAAAGATGTGAACCAATGGAAATTTACAATAATGCATTTGATAATATTGTTATCCTCATCTATGCACTATGGTATGGTTGTAGATATTATGACCCAATATGTTGCAAGTTTGTATAAGAATGTTTGAAGAATCATTCTTCTTGATCAAACATTAAAAGAGAAAAATTAAATGAATATAAAATATCAAAATTCAATTAAAATTTTATATTTAAATTTACAGTGGTTTAAATATGTGCATATGAAAAAATTAGATAATAATAAGTTGGAGAAAAAAGTTCCCTCACATGGGTTGTAATTGTCAGGTCATTCAGTAGGGCTCGCAATTCTAAAAAGAGCTTCATGTCTCTAACTCCCCATTATAAAAAAAAATTGGCAAGTTACCCAACATGATAAGAAGCTTTGGCCAATTCTAATGTGGAACACTGAAATGAAAGTCACATGAGAAGTTTTGTTGCCCAATATCTTTCAAGATTTTTAAAATAAGAGTTGTATCAGATGATAGAATGTTGGGTGGAGCTAGTCTAAGAGCATCCTCACTGGTGCTCAGTACATGGCCTTGCAAAAATATTTCTCACATCCAACTTTAGTTATTTATTGTTTGCAACCCCACCTATAAAACTAAAACTGGGATTGCAAATCGGTGGGAGACTACTAATAGCAAACCACATGGACCAATCATTATGCTCAATAAATCAAAAATAGGGAGCAGCAGTCAGATCACATTTGTTACACTCTTCCCTCACAGGTGCATAGCTTTGCTCTTCCTTTCACTAGCCTGAGCAAACTATGCAAAATGCCAGGTCAAACGTCAAAACCATTTTGCTGAGCCAAACCAGCCTGATTTTACTTTGTTTCATCCAATAGTAATGTGCAAGGTCCCATACTGAGCACTCCTGGGAATGCTCTAAGAAACAACCTAGAAAAATTACAGTGGAACCCACACACCACTATACCAATCCAAATTGAGAAATTACCTTACAAAACTCCAGGAAGAAGACCCCAAAATCAGTGCTTGTGGTTAAGGGTGGACGATAGAGTTGCCCCTCCACCCTTCAAATCTATGAGAATGCCTCTTGAATTTATGTCCATTTGGGGCATTTTGGAGAGGTGGACTCACCTCCCCCATTCTATGAGTCCAGTTCTACCCGAAGCTTTGGAGTTGAGGTCTTATGGAGCATGGTTGAAGATTCAATTGGCCTAACAACTAGTGCATGGGTGCAACCCTTGTTTACTTCTTCTTGTCCTTTGATTCTTGGTTTAAGAAGGAGGGAGGAGAGGAAGCCAATTGTTTAGGGTTGATGATATAGTTTATATACCTGAACTGCACTTGAGAAATTTCTTGTTCTATTTGGAGGGCACTTTTATATTTGTTAATGTCCCTTGTATAAAAGGAGAGAGATATTATGCTTATTCCTTAAGAGCAAGAGGGATATTACACTTACTCCTTAAGAGTGAGAAGGATCTCTCCTACACCTCATGAAGCTACTACCTATGAATAGGCAGGCTGAGAGCATCTCCAGCGGTGCTCAGTACGTGACCCTACAAAAATATTTTTCACATCCAAGTTTTGTTATGTTCTTTTTTGGAACCCCACCAATAAAACTGAAACTGGAACGGCAAATACGTGGGGGACTACTAATAGCAAACCACATGGACCAATCAGTAAGATGAGCCAATCAGAGACATTGAACAGCAGTTAGATCATATTTATTACACTCTTTTCTGCAGGTGCACAGCTTGTTGTGCCTTTTACCAGCCATGGCAACGTGTGCGATTAAGCTGAGCCAAAACTATTTTCCTGAGCCAAACAGGCATAAGTCCAATTGTACTGTGCGTAATCACAGACCGAGAACCGCTGGAGAAGCTCTAATAATAACATTTCACCTTTGTGATCGGTGAAGCCATGGGTGGGGGACATTCCCAAATTGCAGCCATGGACTTGGGTGCCACTATTTTTGGCCTGGACTAATAGCCCTTCCTAAGAACACCCTACCTAGTAACTAGTTAGGGTGTGCACGTGTGCACTCACAGTTTATTTTTCAGAAGGAGCCATTTGATTGGCCCACCACCAATATTTCTTGAACATGGGAGCACTCCCCCACCCAACATAAAAGCTTTACATATGCTTCCCTCCTTGAAATAGAAGCATGCTTCGTCATGCTTCCCTTGTCAAGTGTTGTTGATATGGTTTCATGAGTTTCTTTGTGTAATCAATACACCATTCTTTTAAAAATGTTTTCAACGTGCAAATATTGAATTGTATGTTGTAAGATTACTATAAATGGAAATGATTTTATTAAAAAAATGATATAATCATTTTTATTTTTTTGATATTGTAAGCTTCAAGGAACAAATGAAAATATATTAATATTACGATCGTATGTCACTTTGATCATCACCAATGTGGAGCCCAAGTAAAAAGAATCCAAAAAAACGAAGAGAAGATGTCAATGAGAATTCCTTTTTCTAAAGTCAAAAATCTTGTTCTCCAAACTTTGGATGATAATGAAGAAAGGATGATACACTCTTTTTGTCACTTATCTAATCCTCCTCTTTATCCTCCTCCTTTTGTCGTCACTACCCATTTGCTTCCAATTGCTTTGGGTTGGCCATTTCTTCGACACTTCTTCTAAAGTTGGAGAGAAATCCAAGGCTCGACAAAAGGCCTACCAAGATTTTTAAAGATACATGTGGGACATGATTAATAGACATCACAAATGACATTCAAGTATTATCCCTGGCCCAAGGTGCAATTTTACAAATTGTCACTAACATAGATGAACCATTCGTAGCCTAGCTAATAGACATGACAATCACGAGTCTTTTGAAAGTCATGAGAGTTATAAACAATTTGCAAATAGGCAACAAGCACGAAAAGTCTTTAATCATAGATGTTAATTTAGGGCTTCCACATACGTCATTGCCACCGATTGGTCTATTAGACCCTTCACACAAGTCATCCCCAGAAACCCCGACCTCCCCCTTCTAAAGAGGAAGGGGAACAAAAGACATAAACGATCATTTGGGTGATTAAAACAAAAAGTTGATGTCAAGATTTGTCTAGCAAGTTTTCATGGGTGTCATCAAGAGACTTACTAGCAATTTGCATGCACCCAAGGCTAGCCAACACGAGTCATGCACGAGAAGAAAGAGTATAGGTTCATGTATATCCACAATATTAGCTTCAAGGTTCAAACCTCTCATTTTAAAAATAAAAAAATTTTAAATTTAGATTAAATACCATCCAAAAACATATTCTTCAACACAAAATGTTGAACTTGCCATTAAAAAATGAAGTCACAAGTATTTGAAACCAATTATTCAACCACGTAGGTAAATTCATATTGATTTTCAAATGAATGTGTTTACATCTTCAAATCACATACTTGTACACCAATAGAGTACATGTGATTGGTTAACACTTGGGGGAAAAAAAGGGTTTTTCTCAAGGTAACAATAAATGTTGGGTGAGTCTCATATTTTCTCATAGTTAGGTTTGTATATTGTAGGTACAACCAATGTTTGGTACTAATCCATTCTCAAGAAGGCCTTTTGAAGAAAAAGAAAATCTTTGAACTTACATTATTAAAATTTCAAGGAATTCTGAAGTCAAGACCTTTTCCATATAGGGGGACAATTCAAACCATCAAGTTATTTCAATAACATGGTTAATGAATAGAAGACTTTGTGTAATTATTATTTATTGTCAAATTTTTGAAATATTCAAATTGGAGTTGTGGAACCTTCTTTTTTGAAAAGTTAATTAAATTGGCAAACATCTATCGATTACCAATCATGGGTATATGGTATGTAAAATTGTGTGAGATTTGCTATTTAAATGTACAAGCTTGAAGCAATGTAAATTTTGACTTTAGAGGTGGTGATTTGAAAGCCATTTCTATTTCTCCCTTGCAAACTCATTGCCCTAGGGTAAGCAAACCAATGTCTCAACACATATTGACTTAGAGGTCTCCCACAAGCTGAAGAGTTCTCCTTTGGGGACATTCTTGGAGTTCAAGAGAACGCTAGAGTTCCTCTAGGTGCACCTGTAGCTCTTTAAACACTCAATTTGATTAAGAAATAAAAAAGATATGGACTCCCCAAAGGTGACTTGTCCTCAACTTGAAGAAAAGAATCACACAAACAACATAGATCCAAACTTTTCTTTTTTATATAATTGCCTTCATCCACACCCATGAATGAACACAAAACTCACTTTTCTAGTTGGATGTTGAAAAACATCCAAACACAACATTCAAGATAGGATGTTTGATCATAGATATCTTTTTGATCGGTGCTAAAGGCATTTGCATCCATCGATCGACTAGGCTTTGCACTATTGAAGTATTCAATTGTAAGCCACTAATTAGTGATGGACATGTTCACCCTACCTATGTTTAATTTCTTTTACATGTTGTATCATGCGGTTCAAGGTCTATTATGAAGCATCACATTTTTTAAAAAGCTTCTTTTCCTCAAGTTTTTTAATTTAAAAATGATGAACTTTTAAAATTACTTTTTAAATGCACTTTATGGAATATTTTGTGGGTGTTGAACACAACACATTTATGTGTACATGAAATATTTGTAACTAGTGTGATATACTATCAATGGTAAACTTCCCATGCTTCACATAACATTCTAAGTGTGATGAAGGCTACCTAAATGTGGCACTCCATGCATTATAGGCTAAAGGTTCTAGATCAATTTCCTTCTCAAGAGTTAAAATGGTCTCCATACCTTGTGAAGTTGGTGTGCTTGCTTTCGTAGCTAAAATGATAATTGATGATGGTGCTTCATAAACCATGTTGGATATCAAGTTGTGATTAGTTTTAACTTTTAACCAACCCATTGAATGATGGGATGCATAAAATTATATGGGATCAAACTTATGATTTGTTGTGATCAACATATCTCATCAAATAGACAACTTGTTATTGGCTCAAATGGAGCTTTTGCATTCTATCTCATGAATCATCACTTAAATTATCAGCTAGAGGTTTTCCTTAAAAAAAGCTTTCCTAAGCAATACAGTCAACTAGTTTTGATCAATGGGAGCCAAGATTGGATGACCAAATAGATTATGTAACCCAACACCCACCAATGCATCATCAACTGCAACCTACAAACTTGAATGACTAATGTTGGGTGGTTATTAGAAATAAGAACAAACCCTAACAATTCTTAGGGTAATTTTTAAGCCTCATAACTATGGTCCCAATAAAATCAAACAACTAGTTCTGATATATAATCATGGTTCTCAAAAAATAATAATAATAATAATTTAAACCCCAACCATTAAATTGTAAAATGTTATTGAATTTTTCATTAGAAATCACATGCTCCTTGAGGCCTTTGAATTAATTAAAACTGGTGGCTGTTTTATTTTGATTTTTTTATCAAGAAATTGGAATTGACAATTCTTTGATGAAATATCATACCTATGACTAATGTTTAAAACAAAATAATTCACAAAAGGTTCAGCTGAAAAAATGGAAAGTTTTATTGATATTTGTTGAAATTGTTGAGAATCAAACTCCCAACTTGTGAGAAAGTATTGTATCATCCCAACCAGTGGGTCACTATACAAATCCAAAATAAAAGGGGAACTTAAATTTGAAACTACCTAACCTAATTTTTTTAAATAAATAAATATTTGACAAAGAAGTGCAAACATCAATTGTACATATGATATTTAAAATTTTGAAATTGATAGTTCTTTCTAAAAAATCAAATACTTGCATAACAATACTTGTCTACCTATATGTGAGGCCATTTAAGTGTTGAACTTGTGAAACCTTGGGTCATTTATAAGTGCAAGCCCCAAAAATTGAAGCCTAGTTATCCTTCGAATGGATCTCATCCAATGTTCAATTAAGACCTCCGTTTGGATGTACCATTGGGTTTGTGTATGGCATCATCTGTTGACAAAACTAGTAGTACAATATGTGGGTATTGATATCCTTGTAACTTGTAGCAAAGAATTACTAGTCCTTCAGACCCAAATGTCAATAACCCAATGAAGCTTTCAAAACTGTGACTTGGGTACCCCACAAAAAAATGAATACCAATACAAATACACTTGTAGCATGAATAGGGTCAACTTGATTCCCTTCATGTGAGGAAATCTGTTGATGGTTATGTTGTTAAGGACAAGCCTTTGTCAAATCATCCTTCAATTGTGAATGCCAAAATGACTTTCTTAAATTCTTAAATGAGAAATCCTTTGGTTCGACCCTCCATTGCTTTGTGAGGGGATGGGGGCTTGATGAGTGGATTGACCCTCATTCACCCTTCATATGTGATATGTGTGATGAACAAGCAACATTCATCACCCAAGTCAGAATTTTGGATTTGCAACAAAAGTTCTTTGAAAGTGGGAGATTGGGGGTAGCTCACTGAAGAAAATTTGGCCTCCAACAAAAGTTCTTTGAAAGTGGGAGATGGGTAGCACTGAAAAATTTATGGCCTCCAACAAAAGTTCTTTCAAAGTGGGAGATGGGCAGCACTGAAAAAATTTGGCCTCCAACAAAAGTTCTTTCAAAGTGGGAGATGGGTAGCACTGAAAATTATGGCTTCCAACTGCAGAGCTTGTGTGATGCCTAAGCAAGGTCACCCAAAGTAACAATTTTAGGGTTTGCAAGAGTACTTCTTTCAAATCAGGGCTGGGTTAGAAGCCTATGATTTTCCATACCAATTGTAGCAATTGCCTGATGAGCAAGCAACATTCACCCCCCCCACAAGTCATAATTTTTGAGCTTGCAACAAAAGCTCTTGCTAAAAGAGTGAGGAAGGAGGGCTTGAAGCAGCTTGAGAAACTTCTGTCTATCCTGAGGATCAGGCACCATTTGTGGACAGCCTCTAGACTTTCAATGGCCCACAAAACTGCCAAATTTATCACTCTCTTTGGACCCTGTTGGAATGAAAGCTTCTTGTTGTGATTGAAAAAGAGCCAAAAAAAACACTACACACACAAGGAAGGAAGGAAGAAAGGAAGGAAGGATCACTCTACTCTTAATGTGTTCCACACTTTGACCTTACTTCCTCACATTTCTTCTCCTTTTGTAAAGATTGAAAAGCATGTAAAGCATTTGAAAATTTCTTAGCCTCTACTTGTAGGGCAACATACATGCTTGAATATCATATATGTATAAATGAGGTGGATCTTATGCCTACTTATAGGTATCCATATATGCTTGAATATAAGTAGGCATAAGATACCTATAACTAGGCATAAGATCACCCTCACTCACACCTACTCTTACACTTCTAATAAGCAGATATATAAAATCCCCCTCACTCTTGAGGAGTTCAGACAAGAACCAGGCAACACTGCTCAAGACTTGGGGAGAGCAAACAGGGCTCATCTCTGTCATGTATATTATTAGCCTCTTGATTGGTAAGAAACTTATACACCCTATAAAGTGAATGTGATTGTGTTTGAAGTACACAAGACATGTAGTCCCACAAAGATTATGTGTTTTAGGCTTGATTCATGAAGGAGTATATTTTGGAAAAGCACTTGAACTGAGTCAAGCTTGATGTGTTTCCCTTGCTTGTTCACCGTGCTAGTTGGTCGTTGTGTTACATTTCTCATGGAAAATAGGACACAACCTTAAAAGGCCTTATTGATATCATCTTCATTATTCATGCATTGCATTGGCCTTTGCTTGTCACACCTAAAGCATTTTAGTGACTAGACGTTGAAGCAAACTTGATGAACATATAGCTACGAAAGAGCAGTGACATCTCTACAACAACAAATTTGAAAGTGATATGATGATGAATGCAATCAATAATCTTAAGAGAGTCACTTCACTCCCAAATGTCAGACCATCACCTTCATCATTCTCATGATTAGCCATGAGTACCCACTAATTTTGTAACTCTTTTCAATGGGTGGTGTAGGTATGGTTGTAGTGGGTGTAGATAACCATATAATAATCCACCCAAAATCTACACAAATCGAATCAAGTAACGACATATGTATCTTGGTATGCACAAGGATTAAACCTATCTATCACTTTCTTCATTTTTTTCACACTCAACACAAGTTTTTGTGTTCTAAGTGCATTAGTGGGTTCTACGTCACTTGTGATTTTTTTTTTTGCAAAGGCCTTTTAGGAGGATTTTAACACTAGAACTAACCTTCCTATCCACATGCAACTTTTGCAATGTGTTCATTTTGTTATGCTTAGCACCCAAACAATTTACAACATATTATATTTATATTTCCAAATATCATCTAACATTACACCAAATTTGATTCATATACCATGCTTACATTGGAAAAGTTATTGGGAACATGATCTTTCAACACTATGATGGGTCATTTGGCTCATCATCAAATCAATTCAATGTTTCTTTAGGGGGGTTTGGCCTTCTTTCAATGGTTCAATTTGTTGTCCCCACTTTCTTAGGATATTGGCCTCCAATCACTCCTACATTTATCATTTGTTTCCAATAAAATGATCGCCCTATTCTTCTCAGTGCAATGGCACATATTCAAACAAACATTTTCCCCTTCTAGTTGGCATTACAAGATATTCGAACTTTATTACTATAGGTTGTCCATTTTGAGGTCCCCTTTTTAAAAAGTCTTTTGAATCTTGTGTTACAATTGTGTCTTCATTTATAAACTTCTTTGACGGACCGCCTACACTAGCATGAATTTGTCACATTTTTAATAGATACTCTTTCAAACATCACATGAATACATCTCCAATCTTGTGTGGGTTTAGCCACAATGCTTAATCATTAACCCACCCTATCACACATGCATTTCATTTGCCTTTGGCTCATTTTCTTACAACATTACATACCATTTAACTTGCCACATCCCATAGTTGCACATCTTTTATGTTGTTAGTGTGGACATACCATTGATGATTTGGTATCCCTTTACTTTGATGCCTGTGCAAGATCAACACACTACAGCCCACGATATTTTGGGATATTGTTGTAACTATTGTTTTGGAAAACGAAGCATATGTACAAAGAGAGGTTTTTCATTTTTCCCCTTACCACATTTGACAATGAATCAATATTTTTATTAGCATAAATAGCTTTTGGGCCTCAACGAACGTTGTCATAACTAATCCAACCCACCTAAATATGGTACAACGTGCATTGTCTATGATAAAGCATGCAACCAAAGTTGTGATTCAAGAAAAGACACAATCATACATGGAACATGCATCAAGAAATGACTTCATTCCCCTTGCCATAGAGATTTATGATTGTTTTCATTCTTGTTTAAACTTATTTTCGATTTATTATGTTCAAGCCATAGTCACAATGGGCTCGCCCCAATTCGGGCCCATGTCAACACCACCATGGAGCAGCCACCATGTTGGCATGAATGGTACAACTTGAATGCCAATCTAAGTTCAACTCTTCGTGTGGTAAGCCATTGCTTAGCACAAAGGTGTGCAAAAATAAGTGGAGGGTTGAAGAGAGGCTTGGGGCCTCTCCAAAATGAACCTAAAGGTTAGACTTCGGATTAGGTTGCCAAATGGAGTTCAGGAACTTGTGGCAATGAATCCTTAGACCATTTGGGAAGTCCACATCCAAATTGAGTCCTTCTTGCTAAGGCAAAAGGAAAGGCCTTCTGTTAAAAAGTTAGTCCAAGATTAGGATTTTAAATAGGTGATTCACCAACATGTGGTTTTGGCTAGTGTGTAGGTGAGTTAGAGTCATCTTAGGAGGTCAACAAGTGTAAAGATCTGTTAAGGGGCATCCGGAGGCAAAAGTTGGTATCATAATAGCACTCATCATTAGCAATCCGCTTTAGTTCAATTGATGCTTTATTTTTATTATCGAAAATGTATGTCCATAGCCCTCCAACATGCGCAGGCCATTGTGATTTTGCAACGTGTTTTTGCTTAAGAAGCATTCTTCATCTCTTCCACACACCACAAGTGCACCTTCATCACTAGCTAATTTGTGGTAAAAAACACCTCCTTAGTTTCCAGTCTTCTATTTGTTAGTGTACCAGACGACACCTTTTTAGTTTACAATCTTCTATTTTATTAGTGTACCAAATGACACCTTTTTAGCTTACAATCTTATTAGTGTGTCCTGATTGTTATGTTCTTTTGTGACATGTGTTCTCACGTTTTTATTTGCCTTGTATTTCTTGTGATTGGGTTCCCATCCCTGCCTTTTTTATAAACAGAGATTTCCTTCTATTATACAAATTGTGCATTCTGACTTTCTGTATCATTTGCAGACAACATGAAGATTTATTACAGTGCACCCCGAGCATATGAGACATGAACCATGGGCTAATCAGAACCCCCATGAAACCTAATTGCAGTAGCACAAAGAATGGAGAATGATCCTCCCCAAACAGACCACATCAGCAATGTAGAGTTCTGTACTCCACAGAGAAGAAAACTGTGAATAATGAGAGAGATTTCAGGGGACTAAGAAAAAAATCACACACCTGTGCTAAAATTTAGGTTTGCACCGTAACTGGAATCACCATGAAATCAGTTTTTTCTGCCAAGCCCAACAGCAGAAGCCAAGGGCAACTCAAGAAAGCAGAACAACATGGGACCTGAGGAGGAATGGAAGAGCCAGAAACTTCCAATACCTAGGAAGGGGAAAGTCTAATACTAAGCAGGTACATAGCTCAATTTGCAATAACTCAGATGTGGAATTGCCATCCTCGGTATCTCTCATGCAAGTTGTTGTTGACAAAACTAGGTGAGAAAATGCATCATCAACTGAGAAGGAGATGATAGGAAAAGAAAAATGATCACCAGGGATGGCATCTGTTTGCAAAATGCATCAGGTATTCAGGTCACAGCAATTTGAAAGCTCTGAAAGAGATAATCATTAGAGCAATATTGCACTACAAAGTGTTTCCTTTCCCAGAACTCACAGTATGTATAATCTAGCATAGACCTAATGATCAGCCTAGAGATTTCCAGGCAAGATGATGCATCATCAAGCTGTTGCTGGAATCATGCCAGTTTTTCGAGCATATGCAAAAATGCCTCCAGCATCAATGACTGGGCCAGCTTCCCCAATCGGCTTCAGTGCATATTGCTTCCCTGTGGTATGATTCACAAGAGAGCCAAGCTCCAAATCCACTGTCACATAGTCACCAGTTTTGTTCTCATCACAGATTCTGCCCTGTGATTCAACAGGGTAAAGCTCTCCTGTTGCAACAGAATTCCGGAAAAAGATTCTGGCATATGATTCTGCCACCACTGCTCGCACTCCAGCAGCTCCTAGTGCCACAGGTGCATGCTCCCTGGAACAACAAAAAAACCAATTCTTAGAATCAAAGCTTGTAGAGCAGAATCGGACATTGCTCCCTGGAACAAAAAAAAACCTCTTCTAAGAATCAAAACTTTGTACAGCAGAATCATGCATGCTCCCTGGAACAAAAACAGTCAAAGCTTATACAGCAGAATCAAGCATGCTCCCTGGAACAAAAACAGTCAAAGCTTATACAGCAGAATCAAGCATGCTCCCTAGAACAACAAAAACCTCTTCTACTAAGGATTAAAGCTTTCTAAAGCAGAAGCATGTATGCTCCATGGAACAAAAACCTCTTCTTCTTTTTCTTCTTTTTCTTCTTCTTAGAATGGAAGCTTGCAGAGCACAAAAATGCTTGGCTCCCTGGACAATGGAGTACCTGGAAGATCCACAGCCAAAGTTTGCACCGCCAATCACCACTTTGTACTCAGTCTTGGACTTCCCTTCTTCGATGAAGCGACCCCACTTCGCTGGTAACCCTATCATGGCATAGCTCCCGAGCTTCTGGTACTCCTCGGGTTTGGACGGCACGAGCGTGAGGTACTCTGCGGGGATGATTTGATCGGTGTCAATATTGTCACCAACGACAAAACACCGCCCATGGATCGTCGCTGCACTGCCACTCTTTGATCCCTCCGATTCGCCGTCTTCCACTGCCGTGGCCGCGCGCACTTGCAGCAGACCGCTCTTGCAGGAGGAGGACCGAACTCCGCTCTTTGGTCTAGCCACGAACTGCACATTGGAGCTTCTTCGCTCGCAGCCACCTGCTACTGCTACTACAACACGGTCGGCAGAAGAAGAGTTGGCAACATGGGACTTCAAAGCAGCAGCAAGTGGGACACCGCGAGAGCAAGAGAGAGTTGAGGAGGAGGAGGAGGAGGAGGCAGGCGATACGGCTATGCCAGGGGAAGGCAGTGCTCGCATGACTACTGTAGAGACGGCCATGGCTGAGCAAACAACAAAACCCCAAGAACAGGCGCAAAAACAAAAAGAACGTGGCAGATAACTGCAGAGCTATGATAATTTGCAAGAAAGGAAAAGAGGAGGAAGAGAATGCAATGGAGATGGAGACAAAACAGAAAGACCAGCGTCACATGCGACGGAAAGAGCGTGCTCTTGGTGTCGGACGGAGCTGCTCCACCTCTTCTTCTTCTTCTTCTTCTTCGAGCCTAACATGGGCGTTGGGCTTCGCGCTGCAACAGCACATTACCAGTGACGATGATAAACCCTAAAACTGAAATTTGATTTTATGGAAATTAAGTCCCATTCACAAGCAACTTGAATTTTAAATTCAATTCAATTCACTTCAAGATAAATCTGCTCATTCAATATGGTGTTGGAAAAAAAAATTAAAATTAAAATAATGCCATAAATTGAAAAAAAACATTTTTTAAAAATTGGAAAAGACGCGTTTCTATCAATTTTTTTACTTCAGAATCGATTAAACATATTTTAATTTGGAACTATCATCCAAAAGGATAACTTATGGAATTTAAAGTTACTCCTCCACCTAAATTAGTTTTTAATGAATTATCATTAATGAAATTTTGGTGGCATGGAACAAGATCTCACATCTACCATCATCTCGACACAAATGGTGTAAGCTTCTTTTTTTCTCTATGAGCGAAGTTGGTTGCTAATGGTGTATACTAACTTAAAGGCAACTTGTATGGTAGTTTTAGGCCTCTTCTTATTTTTTTCCTTCTTTCAGTTGCAAAGCTAATTATATTTCTATCTTGAAGACTTGTTGGATTCATCGTTTGCCTCTAATGTGCTAGGGATGTTTTGTGACTAAGGAAGAGTACCTTAGTATTTTGAAGTTGATTTGCAAAGTTCTTGATAATTGTTTGTCAAAGAATGTCTAATCAACATATACATGTTGAATCCATTCTTGTTGTACAAGTAATCCTTCTCTTGACATGATAGTCCTCATCAACATCACCTCCATTCTTTTCAACAAAATTGTCGAAAAGGAGGAGGGGGGCGAGCACTATTGAACATCTTCCCCAAATGTTCTCTTTTGTTTCTCAATGTTGCATAATTGAATAACATGGTTCTTTGTCTTAACTCTTGCAAAGTTTGTTTGGATGATGTAAATGTGGTTAATTGAACAAGTTTTCACGGTTTCAATCTTGCATCAATAAAAAGCCTTGTTGGGATATCTAGTTGAATGAATACAAAACAAGATTTTAAAGGCCACAAACAAAGAAAAATATTTTTAGTTGGAGAAGTTGGATTATTGCCAAGCACTTGTAAAGAAGTAAGTTGTATAATATGACCAATCGTTGAGATCTAACAATGATGGCCTCCTCCTACTTCCTCTTCCTTGATAACATCTCCTTCTGATACACCTATCTATAGGTTTTCAAGGGTATTGTCTTGGTCTACATGATTGTCCATTTATTTTTAAATAGTTTGTTGCTACCTCCTATGTCTAAGAAAAAAAATATGCAAATTGTGCACATCTTTTTCATCTTTGCATGCATGTTTTTGAATGAAAGCATTTCTATCTTGGATTGGATTTTCATCACCCTAGCAATAGTCTTTAGTTTTTAGAAATCATACATCTTTAGTCTTGGGTAATATGGTGATTATTGTACATGACTTACAGCACATATGATCAACTATTACATATTGTGCACCAATTATTACAAATTTTTATTGTTCAACTCCTTAATTTTTTTCTCGCAATTTTTAGTATAACCAACCAATTTTGGTGGCAATATCATGTTATTAGTGTACATCTTATAGTTTTTTTTGAGCTTGTAATATTTTCTCAAACTATGTTTGTTTGGGTGCCAAGTTTATGTACAAACTTGTGCATATATACGTACATATGCATATATGATTGACTTTTGTTGTTTATGTATGTTGATCCATGATTACAACCTACAAAGGATTTGAAAGTCACACCAAAAATACCACCACCTCAAGCTTTTGTTAATGAATTCAGTTTTGATTTGACTTTGAATCTTTTCTATTTTAATTTTTGAACCCAAAAAAATTCATAATGAAAAAATTCTAGAAGAATAATTTGTGAGCTTATTTGCTTAAAACATTTGCTAACTTAGAACAAATCCACCCACATCCAATATATGGACTTCTACCAATGTCTATCACATCTATAGTAGAATGCAAGTAATTTTGTTAACATGAAATATTGAAAAATATACGACAAGGATTAGTTAAATATCATCACAAGGGTCAATCATTATGATTTGCCAATCAAAATCAATCATATTTCTTTACTAGCCCTTTTGACAAACATTGTATCATGTGTTAATTTCATGTTATTTGAAATTTGAACTTCATCAAAATTATAGTTTTCATGTTATTAGATAAGAACTAAATACCAACCAAGTTGTTCCCAACCATTTCCATTAGGTTATCTATGTTGAAATTTCACAAATGTTGTTAAGATAATTACAATTTTAGAACTAGGAACACACAAAGTCTTATAACACATAAGAAAAGTTACCTATCATGTGTAATAAATGGAATATGGTCAAATTATTTGATCATACATTACACCTTGCTTTTGGCTTGATTTTTTTTTTGATGATGTGTTTTGAATGTGCTACACTTGTGAAGTTTGACCAATAAATTTGGTGTTCCTATGGATTGCAAGTAAACATTTCCAAATGTGCTAGTGGATGTAGAAGGTTGTTAAAACAAACAATGAATGAGCCTGAAACATAAAATAAGATCTCATATACAAAAACATGTGGTCACACCATAGCTTATACTTTAATGTGGCAGCCATAAACGTCTTCCTCAAGAAGAGAAAAGCACCTTACAAACCTAAAGCCTTTTACTAGAAATGCAAAACCCTTATGCTTAAGGTATTGTTCTCATGAAGTAGCCTTGGTTTAGGCTTCAAAAGAGTCGTACTTTACAATTTTAAAAATTAAAAAATAAATTGAATCATATGTTATAATTTATTTTATGGTTGATTCCCAACACAAAATGGCATCTTGTGTTCAATTTGAAATTTGGTTTAAATTACCAATGTTTGAATGAAAAAACTCACTTACCATTGTTACTATAATCCAAGTCTTCCATCAAATCCAAATTTCCTTGGGCCTTCTTTGAAGGTTTATTTTGGATTCCTAACAACAAACACAAAAGCAGCCATTAGGGAACAAAATTTTATACATGATTTGCATGCTACCTATAACTACTTCTTGCCCAAATCAAATGACAAACTCCATTATATTTCTTTTCATTTTTGTACACATAGTTTTTGCCTATATCAAATGACAAACTCCATTGTTTAAATTTTCATCTTTGTACACTTAGTTGAAAGACAACTTACATTACACCTTTTTGGTGCAATCATTTACAATTGCAAATTGACCCAACTTGGAATTTCTTGTAACGAAAAAGATCGAGTAATTAGCGAAAACCATCTATAAAACCTAGGGAAGGATACTATTCTTTGAATTTACAAAATACATGAAAAAAAAAAAAACCTACATATTGGTTGTTGGGTAAGAATTATAATTTAATTAGTTTTATAATACAACTATTTTCATTATTAAAATAAATATACAATTAGTATAAAATATTCATTAATCTTCAATACTAAGAAAAAATAAACGTATGAAATAAATTAATTGTTAATAGTTTCAATTAATATTAATAAACAAATTGATAATCAATTTTATTATGTGAATGTGAAGGCATGTGAATGGAAAGGTCCTTCCAACCATTGACAATTGAATTATTTTGAAAATATATATATTAAATAAATGGATATTTTGTTTTGACACCTCCCAATTATCTAGTTGGAGGATATGCTAAATATGATATGTCAATAAAAATAATAGTTTTATCACATGATCTAACCATGTTCAGTTGAATCATTATCATTCCTCACAATTCCAAATATTAAAATTTAAAATGTAAATATGTGCATACTAAAAACATTTAGGTAATAATAGGATGGAAAAAATGGTTCCTTCACATAACACTATTAGAAATTTACCATTTTGCAATTGTCTTATGCAACTGGTTTTCAGTTGTAACCGACACTTGCAATTGAAAATTAGCCCAATTGCCTAAGACAAGTTGCAAGAAAATTGCAGTTGCATCCGACAATCTGTATATGACAAGTATATACGGTTGGGTTATATGGTTTCATCCACCCATATTCTACACTAACAGTTGTAAGTGCGACTACATGCAACTATAAGGGTTGTGTTCCCATTGCATTACATGTTAATTAGCTAACCCAATTGTATGTGAAAACGTGTATTTTTATTTTGTAATTAAATATTTAATTTTAAGAATTACTTTAATTAATCTAGACCGTCCAAATTGTAGCCGTTGGGGTGGGGCCACGTGTTGAATTTAAGGCTTGATCAACCATGCTATGTCATTGTACACGTGGGGAAGATTAGGGTTAGGGTTATAGGGTTTAGCGCCCATTGAATTATCAAGATCATGCCATATGGCAACCTAGTGACCGCACAATGTAGTTATAAATGCAACTAGTATTTTGAGAGTTTGAATCACCACATGTCACATGGTCCCACTTTACAAGTGTTAGGGTTAGGGTTAGGGTTTAGGGTTTTCATCATATCGTTTATAATGTGCCACATGGCAGCACAACAATTGTTAGATTTAATTCCAAATGCAATTGTTGGCCCATGGCATGCAACTTTTGTCATTGTTAGTTTTAAGGTTAAGGTGTGCCACTATAGTTACATGTGCAACTAGATTAGTAGCATTAACCACTGCCTTGCCCATATTGGGGTTCCTTACACACCTACACCTACTTTAATTAATGTACATTATACATATCACTTTTCTATTATACTCCACTAGTGCTGAAAAATCAACCAATAAATATTACACACATCAATCTGTGATTTGCAATTTTGCATGTAAAAAATCTGCAGGTACTTAACCAACAAATTACCCTTTGTAATAACATTGAAATTCCATCCAATGGGGTTTAATGGCCATTGTTCCAATTACAGCAACCAGGAACCCATCACTATCAGGTCTATTAAACCATACAATGTCTAAAATATCATTGACACCCAAAAAAGACCATAACTATTCATTAGGGTTTTAGGATTCAAAAATCAACTAGCTCTCGACCTATAGTGCCCCTAACTTAAGCATGCTTTTGCATTAAACGACCTTCCCATACAATGCTTGAACCTATTACATGCTTTAATACACATTGTGGGGGATCATCATTCTCATTTGGCACCATGAATGGGGTGTTGCCTTTACTTGTCACAATTTCACCTAACTGGATTCGGAACCATGACTCCTTGATTGGCACCCCATGGTGGACACATCCTTGTCCTCCAACCCCTGTTATTAGCCCCTTTGCTACAACCTCAGCATCAAGGTTACATAAGACAATTGCTTCCCCTACTTTAAACTGCACATCAACGCCAATAAAGAACCTTCATTCAATTTACCATGAGCAACCAATTTAGGAAAATGGAATAAATTTTTGGTACAACATTGTGTCAAACAGGGCATTTGTGTTCCCTAGTTATGAACTATAGAAACTCAAGAGCATGTTGGTATTAACTTACCTGTTACCATGCCTTCTCTCCTACATTCCCCACCCATGCACCAATATTAGAACGTAGCCGACTACTCACACCTCTTTCAGGTGCTGGCCTAATTGCCGCCTTTTTTTGCACTTTCTGCCACACCAAATGAATACAAATGTGAAACCATGTCAATGATTTCCTTCATGCTTGTATGTACCTAGACCCCAAACAATGTGGGTATGTTCTTAATCTTTAGATTATAACAGAAAGAACAACAAATCTAGCTTCCATAATCTAACTTATGTCCTATTTTAGCCATGTAGTTGGTGCAATTCCCAACATCCCACACATATGCCACATTTGATGAAAAGTGCAAGATTATTCCCACAATTGAACAATCCATTGCATTGTG
>Ga0116227_10001685_pt1 | contig 49968 bp, 40 predicted proteins | sample S1TSphgellanicum_FD_89693 | JGI IMG/M metagenome (GOLD analysis project Ga0116227, IMG submission 89693) | Host-associated microbial communities from peat moss isolated from Minnesota, USA - S1T2_Fb - Sphagnum magellanicum MG | ecosystem: Host-associated > Plants > Peat moss > Unclassified...
GAAAACAGGCGTTATCCTGAAAAACCGTTGCAAACCGGTGGGGTGCTTGAATGACCAATTTTTCGATCACACATTGCTCCTTAAGGTGAAAACGGTCCCGGTTCAAAATCATGCTGGAAACTACCATTTAGTTTCCAGCAATCCAAATAGCCTTATCAGTGACGATGTCGGCTGAAGATCGGTAGTCGAATAAAATTAACCGCCGATTAGGTGGATATTCCAGGGCCATTGACACTTCGTTCCGGAATAGCGAACAGTCAGTTGCATTACACTTTGACCATATCAATTCATTGACTTTTAATTGCAATATTAAAAGTCGACTACACAAATCAGTGCTTTACATCCTACGGAATCGCCTGGTCAAGCGTTCCGGAATATCCAGTCAATAATCAGCGCGATCGTTTAGCACGTTATACCCACAACGAAAACATTGATAAGTATTTATTTAAGCGTTATAAATACTGTTACAATATTGATTTTTCAAACTGTTAACTCGGAATAAAGGTTCTGTTAACAGTCCCTTTATACATTTGCGCTTGAGAAAACTAGAATCCAAATGAACTACATCATTGCTGCAGGAATATTCCAAATCATTGTTTCCTTGATCTTGCTTTCCTTAAATCATAGGAAAGACAAAGCTGATTACCTGCTGGCATCATTGCTGGTGGCAATTGGATGGCACCTATTCACTAAATTTTATATTTTCACCAGTTTTAACCACCCATCAGTATCCTATAGGATGCATACTTTTATTCAATTGGCTTACGGGCCGTTACTATACCTTTACACCAAAAAAATATGTAATGAACAATTTCGCCCTTCTAGGCTATGGTTTTTATTCGTTCCTTTAATTATCAGTGCCACATTGTACAGTTGTGTAGTGGCTGCCTTTTTTTCCTATCCCGAAAGGGCCGATTTCGTACTATCTATTTACAACCGATTGGTTTTTCTTCCCATTGTAATAACATATCTCATCTTTGGTATATTAACAATTTTACATGTCAGAAATGTAAAAATACCTGAACAGCAATTGATCAGGAATCTTGCTTTTTTAATAATTATAATAGGCGTTACTGATGCCGTTTTGAGAATAGTAAGTAACAATCCCAGCTACACACTAGTAGTGAGATGTGTGTCATATACTTTATTGGGCCTGGTTCCTGTTTTTATCATCCGGTATAAATATGTTTCGGGGCTAAGCGAATGGATGCCTGATAAAACAAACCTTGGGCTACAACTGGACGGTATTGACGGCGTTTTTTTTGAGGAAAAGGATAGCGCTCAGAGTTTAGCTCAGATCCCGCCTGTCGACGTAAAAAGAAAATTCTTGTTGGACTCATCACAACAGGAGGAGGTATATGAAGTGATCGAATCTTATGTAAAAGATAAAGAACTGTTTAAAGATGAAGATATAAGCCTTGAAAAACTTTCAGCGCTTTCTGGATATAGCAGGCATTATATTTCAGAAACTTTAAATGTATTCGCCCAAAAATCTTTCTATCAGTATATCAACGAATATCGCGTTAAAGAGGTAATAAGGTTGCTGAGTGATAAAAAGAAGGAGGACAAACAAATGCTATCTATTGCTTTCTGCTCTGGTTTTAAAAGCAAAGCATCCTTCAATCAAAACTTCAAAAAACTTACCGGAAAGACCCCTTCCGAATATTTAAAATCAGCTGCTCAGGCATGATTTTTAACTTATTGATTGATCTTCGTCGGGTATAAAAAAGGTAAAGATTGATAAATCCATACTTTCAACGAACAGTTCGACCGAGGCTGTCGTGAACTTGATTTTCAATAATGATTTTTGCAATGCACCAGCCATACAGCATTATAAGAATCATTTATCCATGTCGAGTAGATCATTAATCATACCTGCATTTACCTTGCTTTTTAGCGCAATTTTAATTCCTTCATTTGCTCAAAACATACAAGCCAGTGTACCATCAATAGAAAAGCAATCAGTTAGGGAAATTAAGAAGCTAATTGAGAAAACTATTGTCGAAAAAGCAATGCAGAGCATTATGGACATGGACGCAGAAACCATAAGCAACCAGGTAATGCTTACGGAAATCGCGTCGCCTCCTTTCAAAGAAAGCATAAGGTCAGTAAAATTTGCAGAGTTGATCAAAGCAACAGGGATTGATTCAGTTTGGACGGATTTAGCCGGAAACGTAATTGCGTTACATAAGGGGAAATTAGGCAATAAAAGGATCGTAATTGAAGGGCACATGGATACCGTTTTTCCTGAGGGCACCAATGTTAAGGTGAGGAATATCCGGGACACTTTATTTGCTCCGGGAGTAGGTGACGATACCAGGGCACTGGCCATGCTGATTACCATTGCCAAAGCATTAGTATTAACTCACATCGAAACAGATGCCGATATACTTTTTATCGGGACAACCGGCGAGGAAGGTGAGGGCGATCTGAAAGGAGTTAAAAATCTCTTTAGCCGATCAGGCCCCGGTAAAATTGATTCCTACATATCCATTGACGGTAAATACAATGATGAAATAATTAGTCGTGCACTCGGATCACACCGATATAGAATAACTTTTAGAGGGCCTGGCGGACATTCATCCAGTGCATTCGGTACGGCCAATCCGCATAATGCGCTTGGCCATGCGATCCATTATTGGTCCATAGATGCGGAGAAATATCTCCAGTCTCCAGGTGCTGGTATAACGTATAATGTAAGTATAATTGGTGGTGGAACGTCGGTCAACGCTATATCAGCTGAATCCTGGATGGATGTCGACATGCGTTCGGAAGATCCGAAACGCCTTGCGGGTATTGATTCGCTTTTAAGCGCTGCTGTAAGGAGAGCGCTCATCGAAGAGAACAACAGAAAAAAAATTGGCAGAAATCTTATTGTAGAGACGAAACTTATTGGCGACCGCCCAACAGGTGAATGTGATCCCTCTAGTCCCTTAATTCAACGCGCCATCGCTATATCGAATCACTTCGGCATAAAGCCGAAATTAATAGCCGGATCGAGTAACTCAAATATTCCCATATCAAGAGGCATTCCCGCAATAACGATCACTCGCGGAGGCAAGACAGGAAATGGACATGCTTTGAACGAATATTTCATTAACGACAAGGGGTACATTGCTTTACAGCAGGCCATGTTGTTGTTGCTTGCAGAGGCCGGAATTTCAAATTAATCAAATACATCTAATCTTTTTAAATTATGAAACTAAAACTCCTATGTTTTTTGCTGTTAACAGTTGGTTCGTTGCGAGCTCAACCCTCCAGTTCACCACCTAAAGTCAATATGGCCGCGGCTTCTTCGCAAAAGCCAGCCCTGATCATCATGATATCTGTCGATATGCTTTCTGGCGAAATTATGGATCGCTTTACTGAGAATCTACCAGGCGGGCTGGGCAAATTACTGCGTGAAGGTGTGGTTTTCCAGAATGGGTACCAGGAACATGCCTTTACCGAAACCGGGCCAGGCCACTCAACTTTGTTGTCTGGCAGGCACCCATCGTCTACCGGTATTCCTAATAATTCATGGATTGATATGAACACCGGCAAAACCGAATATTGCGTTGACGACATTAGTGTAACCAACATTGGGCAACCTGCGGGCGGCATTGGTTGCAGTCCCAAATGGTTTATTGGTACTACCTTCGGAACCTGGCTACGCAATCAACAGCCAGGTAGTCGCGTTTTTTCCATAGCTGGTAAAGACCGTGCCGCCATCCTCATGGCCGGCCCTAAAACCAATGGCGTTTATTGGTTCCAGGAAGGTTTTGGTTTCACTACTTCGACCGCTTACTCCAAAACGCTGCCTGATTGGCTTTTGCAATACAACAAATCTTTCCTGGAAACAGTGACCAATAAAAGCATCATATGGAACCCTATGAGTCCGCCAGATGGCAAAGCTTACCCCGGTGTATGGCGCGCGCAAATTTCCGATACGATAATTGTGAGCACTTTGCCAAGGCTGGTGCAAACTCAGGGTTTCCCGAAGGAGGCTGCGCCCGGATTTTTGCTTGGCGAAACACAGAACGGTTCTTTTTGGAGCAGATGGCGTGCCACCCCCTTTTGGGACGAGGCTATTTTCAATGCCGCTGAAGCCATGATAAAAAACGAGCATATTGGCCAGGGCACGTCTACCGACTTGCTTTGCCTGGGCCTTTCTGCCACTAATGCTACCGAGCACGCTTATGGCAATGCCGGACCCGAGATTCAGGATATGATCCGCCGGTTAGATCGCCGGCTCGGCGAATTTTTGAATAAGCTGCAAAAAAGCGGCCGGCCAATAGTGGTCGTACTAAGCGCCGACCATGGCGGGCTGGATTTTGCTGAACGGTTACGCTCTCAGGGTATACCTGCAAGGCGATTGAATACATCTGTTTGGATGAAAGATCTGCAAGCCCGTGTGCGCAAGCAATTTAATCTTGAAAAAGACTTATTGGCAGGTGGTGTTCATGGTATTTACGTAAGAAAAGATATAGGCGAACCATTAGGCAACCGCAAGCAGGTTTTGAACAAAGTAGCCGAGATCGTCCGGGGTATGCCTGAAATTGCCGCTGTCGCTACTTACGATGAACTGGCCGCCCTGCCCGAAAAGCGCTTTGCCGACCCAAGGACGTCTAGCTTACAATATCGCTTGAAATTTAGCGCATACCCTGGTCGGTCGGGTGATATCTTATTTGCTTTTAACCCGCTGGTCGAGTTGGATGGCCCCCCAAAATATGACCCCGCCCAGCATGGCACCCCGCATGATTACGATCGGCGTGTACCGATCATTTTTTGGGGGCCATGGAAAGCCGAACAGCGTTTTGACCCAGCCAGTACCGTAGACATAGCGCCTACACTGGCCCAGCAATTCGGCTTATCTCCTGAAGAAAAAGTGGATGGAATTCCGTTAACACTTCAGAAAAAGTGATATAGAAAATTGGTGTTATGATTATTGCCAGTAGAAGATTTTTGTATATAATTATCTCAAAGACCTAAAAATTCAAATCGGCAATAAGCGTAAACAAGGCAGGAAATATTTCATGATAGTTGAAGCCGGATTACTAGCCGCAACATGTCAACGTTTTTTATTAAGATGCCTTCTCAAAAGTTTTTTATGAGAGGCATCTTAATAAAATTGAATAAAGTGGCGAACAAATAAAATTAGTCGAGGATCTTATGGGTTACTTTGCTGATCAAAATAAAAAGCAACGCGATGAATTATAGTTTAATCTTCTTATATTTAGGTGCCGAAAAGGCAAATTGTTGCTGTGTGAAATGTTTCAAATATGTTACAACGCAAAAATAAATTGGCATAACTAATTCATCCTTAGTTCGATATAGAGGTCGACCATTTCTCTGTTAATCAGATGGTCGCTTAATATCCTCAACTAATTTTTAAAAGAATTATTTTTGTCAGTAGACCTAATCCCGCAGAACGCATACTGTTGTTGTGAGTCATTGAAGGATGGGGTAGGAGAGGAGTAAGGGAGCATAATTTTTTTAGGCATGAGGAGAGGGAGAGTTCAGAACTTAACTCTCTTTTTGATTGATTATTAGCACTTTATTTTAACATTTTGTCACCACTCTACGAATCACGCAATGGGGCGAATAACTCTAATTGTTACGTTTAAAATAAGGATAATATCTTTTAAATGCAATATTTAAACGTGCTTATTTAAATTAACTACGGCGGTAAATGCAATGTAAATGTTAGCCCTAGGGGAGTTTATTTGAACAGATTTACGTTTTCTTAGCTTTAATTGAGCCGATTGTCAAAGACTCTAAGACATAATGCATAGAAAACTTAAATACATTTTAATTGAGGTGCTTAAGAATGGACGGGTCATGAACATCGTTCATAACAGTCTATATATCAAATATTTATATTCTCAAAAAATCAACTACTTTACGAATCACACATTGGATAAATGATCCTAAATCGTTGGTATAAATATACTACTATTCTCTTACAAGGAAAAGGAAAAGCCTTTTATGTCAGAATTCTAAATAGTCTATTTTATTATTACCAATTGCTCAAAATTAGTATCACCGTCCATTCCGCTAAAGGGTAGATATTCCGGAAGAGTTAACCAGGCTATTCTGTGGGATGTGGAGCACCGATTTATAATATAAATTTAGAAAGTAGGGCCACATAATAATTCATTAGCCATAATGGTATCCAAATATTCATAAAGCTGATTGCTGTGCTGATGCCGATGAAGAAGTACACCAAATTCTGCTGACAAAGACTTTCAGCAAGCAGGCGGATATGCTGACCTTGGAAGGATTTTGCAGCCGATAAACAAGGGTAGCCAGCAGATTTTTCCGAATTTATTTATCCAGCTGAGCCTGTTTGGCAATTAATTTTAAATCTTTTATTTCTAAAATATTTTTGTGGTATCCAAGTGTCAGTGTTTGCATTAATGCAGTACCGATCTCATCATAAGTCAGGGTTTGATTTGGAAAAAGAAAAGGATAGATAAGCCCAAGTCCTTTATAAATCAATCGCACATTTTTTTGTGCTCGCAGCGGAATAATAAAACTTGGCCGGAAGCTGTAAACAGCTTTAAAAGGCAGCTCATCTAATGCGTTCTCTGTTTTGCCTTTTATCCTTGCCCACATTATTTTTCCATTTTCCGAACTATCGGCATAAACTCCTGATAAGTAAAAGAAAATCATATCCGGGTTGAAACGGCCAAGTTCTTTTGCAAATATGATGGTGGTATAAAAAGTGATGTGGCTGTATTGCTGTTCATCCATACCAAGGGAACTTATTCCTGCGCAATAAAAACAGCCGTCGTAGCCAGTTAATTGAGCGCTGCAGGCGGTTAAATCTGTAAAATCTATTACGATCAGTTCAGCAAGTTTGGGATGCCTTAACGGGGCAGCTCTTCTGTTCACCATCAACACCCCGGTAATATGGGGATGATCAAGAGCAGCCAGCAAAATGCCTTCCCCAATCATTCCTGTGGCTCCTGTTATGATTATTTTCATTTTCTTATTGCTATTACGTTGCTCATCAGCGTTCAATCATTTTCCAAAACATCAAGAAGGTATCCTCAATGATGTTATGCTGATCTTTTTTGGTGAATTTATTTGAAGAAAGGTATTGATTTACACCAAATGCCTGGTTACTAATCAAAGCGTATAATAAATTTACATCGGTATCTGCGATCTGTTGCTCCTCGATAGCCGCACGAAACAGTTGTAATACGGGCGCTATCTGAGCCGAAATTTCATCAGCCTCGATTTTTTTCAAATAGGGAGAATTGGAAAACTGTGCCAGAAACAAAAACTCGTTGGGATTACGGAGCGACCATTTAAGTGATTCTACATAATAAGTTTTGATAACTTCCTTTGTTGATTTAACTTCTGCCAATGCAACTTTTATACTTTCTGATGCCTGACCTTTTAATTTTAAGTAAAGTGAAATGATCAACTCATCCTTAGTCGGAAAAAAATAAAACAAAGTCCCCGTTGCTATACCTGCCTCTTTTGCAATTTTACTTGTTGGTGTATCATTAAATCCTTGTGATACAAATAATTCCAATGCGGTTTGAAGTAGTTTTTCTCTTTTATCCATAGCTTAAGATTAATTTTTCACATCGTCCATCGGGCCACAGAATAATTCATTTACCATAATGGTATCCAAATATTCATAAAGCCCACTAATTAAGCCATCCTTAAAGGTTAAAAGCAGCATCACCTTATTTTCGTAAATACGACCATCCTTTCGCGTTCCCCGAATATGAACATAAAGTGCTGCCCGCTCTTCGTCTGCCGTGATAGATTGAAGCGTCATTTTCATTCCCTGCGGGAATCGTTCTGCTACGGTGCCCCATAATTTTGCTTGGTTTTCTGGTGATTGGTAACCTCCAAACTGCCAGGATCCCTCACCACTCAGCCAATAAATACAATCAGGCGTTTTTAAAATGTTCATTTCATCGAACTTTCCCGCCACCATTGCATTGAAATATTTTTCTGCTATTTCCCTTGTTTGCATGTTTACTAATTTGGTGACTGTTCAGTCAGTCAATGCAAATGTACAATAATTTATTTGCCCACAATTTTATGATTTAATTAAAGGATCGCCGGAAGGCGAGCGGCGAAAGCTTAGTCTTATTCTTGAACAATTTGTTGAATGACTGGCGATGCTCGAATCCCAATTGAAAGGCAATTTCACTTACTGACAAGTCGGTGGTTGCTAAAATATCCTGTGCTTTTGCTATGAGTTTGTCGTGAATGTGCTGCTGGGTATTCCGGCCGGTAAGCGTTCGCAACATATCGCTTAAATAGCTTGCGGAAACATTCAGTTCTTCTGCCAGGCTGTTCACTGTTGGTAAACCGTTTCGTGCATGATTGTCAAAGTGTTTTGACAGGTTATTACAGCAGCATTAGTTTTAATAACAACATAAAGCGGTTCTATGCTTTTTGGGGACAAATAGGCGAGCATTATAAAAATTATCCTCCAAGTTTATACTTTGATATACTTAATGAACCTAATATAAAAATGGGTGCACCACTCTGGAATGAGTTGATTGCAAAATCAGTTAAAATAATAAGATAAACGAATCCAACCCGAACTGTACTCGTTAGTACTCCGAATCTCGGGCAATTGTGGACAATTGGGTTACTTCAATTGCCCAAGACTGATTGGAACCTTATTGTACAAATGCATTACTATTTGCCACATCTGTTCACACATCAGGGGTTAGCCTATGCTCGGGCTGAATCAAGTTTAGGAACAAAGTGGACGGGAACACCTGAAGAAAAGAAGCCTATTGAAAGCGACTTTAATTTTTGCGCAAAATGGAGTAGAGAACATTTCAGGCCAATTAACCTTGGGGAATTTGGGGTAAACGAAAATGCAGACATGGCATCGCGTGCCAGATATGTCCGTTTTATCCGGGAGCTATCTGAAAAAGAAGGCTTTAGTTTTCATATATGGGGTTTTCGTGAAATTTTTAGCGTTTTCGATGAGAAAAAAGGCGAATGGCAGCAACCTATACTTAATGCTTTGATCCCCAAAAAACCGTCAAAATTCTAGCTCATTTAAAACAACACAAAGAAATAATTATGAAACGTTTCATTCTCGTTTTACTTTTTTCTCAACGAACTCATGTTTATGGGCTGCCATCAAATTACCTGCATTAGTCGATGATAATATGGTATTACAAAGAGATGCTAAAATTAATCTTTGGGGTTGGTCGGACCCATCTGAAAAAATAAGTATCCAGTTTAGCCGCATTAAGCCGACTCAATGTCCGATGATCTGCATTTCAGTGATTGCTAAATCACCTTCAGTCCCTAATTCTGTCAACTCGGTCAGTTAAAATCAGATAGACCTTTAAACTGCTACATTTTTGTATCAAAATATTGCAAGATGTATCAGCAGTCCATAAAAAAACACTACAAATTAATGCTCATGATCGGAGCTGCCGCCCTGGTCGTGGTTGCCGTTATGTATAAGCTTAGCAGCAATCAGGATGACGTTAAAAATGATATTAAACAGGAGCTAAAGCCGGTTGGGTATGCGGCCCGGGCAACTTTAGTTAAAGAAATGAGTTTCTCAGATGCCTATACCTACAGGGGGGCTGTTGAAGCAGGAAAAATCATTACGATAACGGCAGAAACGGATGGCAAAGTTGTTTACTCGGCGATTGAAAAAGGGAATACCGTGGCTAAAGGAGCAACACTGGTTAAGGTAGACAGATCTACACGTTTTTCATCTTACCAGATCAGCGAGGATACTTATAACAAAGCCAAAAGTGATTATGCCAAGCTAATAGAACTTCAGGAATCAGGTAATGCATCCGGAGCAGAGGTTGAGAACGCCAGGCTGCAGATGCAGAACGCTGCTTCTCAATTAAATATCAGTAAAAAGCAGGTTGGTCAAACTTTAGTATTGGCACCTGAAAGCGGAACGGTTATCGATAAGAAGATAAACCAGGGTGAGTATGTTACTCCCGGTACGACACTGGGCTCGATCGCCTGTCTGAATGAGGTATTGGTTAATATATTTGTTCAGGAAAATGAAGTTTCCCGGCTGAAAATGGGAGCCGCAGTAACTGTAAGGGCTGATGCCTATCCTGGAGAAACATTTACCGGCAAGGTATCAGCCATTATACCTGTTGCATCGGCAGCCAAAACATTCCCGGTGGAGACCAAAATTATCAACGACAAGCCGCAGAAACTGTTGGCGGGAATGAATGTGTCTGTAATTTTTGGTGATGAAAAACGGTCAACAGCATTAGTAATACCCCGCAGCGCCTTAATCGGTAACAAAAAGCAGTCTGCCGTCTACCTGATTCACCAGTCCCGCCATCCAGTAGTTATGCCTATTATTCTTGGAAAAGAATATGATACTTACCTGGGGGTATCCAGCGGACTAAAAGCCGGAGATACGGTGATGACGTCCGGCCTGCTGAATGTGGAGCCTGGTAAAAAGATCCAATGGCTTAGGATACAGTAATAAGCGGTTCAATTAATTTTTAAATCATCCCAACTTTATTTTTATGAGCATCACCGGACTGGCTATTAAAAGGCCGATCTTATTCATCGTATTCTTTCTGATCCTGGGTGGTTTGAGCATCATCAGCTACCAGAATTTAAAATATGAATTGTTGCCCAACCTGGCTACACCAACTATTACTGTGATCACAGCTTATCCCGGCGCTTCACCCGAAGATGTGGAAAACAGCGTCACCAAAAAGATAGAAGACGCGGTTGCGGGCGTAAGTAAAAGCAAAAAGGTAAATTCCTTATCTGCCGATAACCTTTCAGTGGTATCTATTGAATTTATGGCTGATGCCAACCCTGATCAGGCCATGCAGGAAGTGCAACGGTCGGTAAACAGCACGCTGGCAAATTTCCCGGAGGGTGTCAAAGCGCCTGTATTAGAAAAATTCAATGTGAACGACCTGCCGGTGTTAAAACTCGCGGTAACTGCAGCCATTGCACCAACCGAATTATATGACCTGGTTAATAACCGGCTTAAACCCCGTTTGGCCCAGGTAAAAGGTGTTGGTAAAGTAAAAATACTTGGCGGGACGCCCAAAGAGATTAAAGTACTGGCTAAACAGGACAAACTGATCAGCAACGGATTATCCATAACCGATCTTTACGAAGCGATCAGGAAAGCAAATACCGATTATCCCGTTGGAACGATCAAGGATGAGGACGCACAGTTTGGTGTTAAACTGGGCGGTAAGTTGACAGATACGAACCAGGTAAAAAATTTAAAGATCAAAAACTATCCTGACGGCAGCAGCCTGAGTGTGAAGGATGTGGCTACAGTACAGATCAGCCATAAGGACGAAGAGATCAGCAGTCGCCTCAACGGCCAGTCGTCCATAGCTTTATTTATTAATAAACAATCTGGTGCCAATGCCGCGGAAGTAACAAAAGTTGTACGGGAAGAACTGCAAAAGATTGAACAGGAATATGCCGGTAAAAAGATCAAGTTTAATGTGGCGCAGGACAGCTCCGAATTTACGCTGGAAGCAGCGCACCAGGTTTATGATGATTTGGGTATCGCTATCCTGCTGGTAGCGTTGGTCATGTTGGTGTTTTTGCACAGCATCCGCAACTCGCTGATCATTATGGTATCCATACCAGCCTCACTTTTCAGCGCTTTTATTATGATGTATGCGCTGGATTATTCGCTTAACCTGATGACCTTACTGGCCATGAGCCTGGTGATAGGCGTACTGGTAGATGACTCCATCGTAGTGTTGGAGAACATTTACCATCACCTTGAAAAAGGAAAAGACAAACGCGACGCTGCACTGGATGGCCGTAACGAGATCGGTTTTGCAGCTTTGTCCATCACCCTGGTGGATGTCGTGGTATTCCTGCCTATGGCGCTGGTACCGGGCTTGGTGGGCAGTTTGATCAAGGAGTTTTCACTGGTTATTGTCGTGTCTACGCTGTCAAGCCTGGTGGTATCCTTTACACTGACACCTATGATCGCTTCGAGATTTGCCAAACTGGAACATTTAAGCACCAAAACGATCTTCGGCAGAGCAGGTCTTTGGTTTGAAGCCAGGATGCATGATCTTACAGATGGATATGGCAAGTTGTTAGCCTGGGGGCTTAACCACAGAATCGTGATCGGTTTGATAGCAATCACCATTCTCGGTGGTTCTTTAACGCTCCTTACTTCCAATACGGTTGGAACAGAGTTTCTGCCGGCAGCAGACAAAGGAGAGCTATCCCTGTTCGTTGACCTGCAGCCAGGCACTAAACTGGCCGAAACTGACTCAACGGTCCGGATCATTGAAAATAAACTAAAAACCGTTCCGGAGATTACCAAAGTGTTTTCTAATACGGGGTATCAAAACGATGGTTTTAATGAAAAATACAGTTCGAACCTGGCAACCATCAATGTGTCGCTAATACCGTCAACGGAACGAAAGAAAAGCCTGTCGCAATTGTCCCGGGATCTGAAGGCATTATCCATGGAAGTTACAGGTGTTAAAAGCCGTGTTTCGCCTATCGGTTTGTTTGGTGCCAATGAAGCCCCGGTACAATTACTGATAACAGGAACAAACCGGGATAGCGTAAATGCCGCTGCAGCAATTATCCTTGACCACATTCGCAGTGTCAATGGATTGGTTAGTCCAAGATTATCTTCTGAATCGGGTAAACCGGAAATGAAGCTCGTCGCAGATCGTGACCAAATGGCTAAACTGGGTCTAAACACCGAGGTGGTAGGTGACGCGATGCGTATGGCAGTTTATGGCAATGACCTGCTTAAATTCCGAGATCAGGATAAAGAAACCGATACCCGGATACAACTGGATGTCAGCGACCGCAATAAAACAGACCAACTGATGAAGCTTACGTTCATCAATACGGATAACCAGTTAGTGTATTTAAGCCAGTTTGCCAAAGTTGTTCAGCAATCCGGTCCCTCAGGTCTTGAACGAAGGAATAAGCAACCCAGTATCACTTTGCTGGCGCAGGTTTCCGGCAGACCGGTAGGCGACGTGGGTAAAGACCTTAAACAGGAAATAGCAAAGCTGAACCTTAATAATGATGTCAAAGTCCTATATGAAGGTGATCTGGAGCTTCAGGATGATTCTTTTACTAACCTGGGCCTTGCCTTGTTGGTATCCTTTGTCCTGATCTACCTGATCATGGTTACGCTTTATAATAACTGGCTGTTCCCCTTTGTGATCCTGTTTTCCATACCGCTGGCTATTTCAGGTGCCTTACTGGCGCTGGCCCTTACCGCAAGGTCCATGAATGTATTTTCCATTTTCGGATTGATCATGATGATGGGGCTGGTGGTTAAAAACGGAATCTTGCTGGTAGACAAAACCAACGATCTTTTAAAAGACGATACTGGCCTTGATCAGGTCAACCAGGCGTTGGTAGAGGCTGGTAAAGCCAGGTTCCGGCCGATATTGATGACTACACTGGCCATGGTGATCGGTATGTTACCGCTGGCATTGGCCAATGGTGCTTCATCTGCATTCAGCAGTGGCCTGGCCTGGGTGCTGATCGGCGGACTGAGCAGCAGTATGTTCTTAACATTGGTAGTTGTGCCAGTGGTGTATAATACCATGATGAAGTTAAAAACAAGCCTGGGCAATTGGTGGCAGAGGCTGTCTATAAAAAGGGTAACAGGAACAGTAGCGCCTGTGATCATAGGCTTGTTGCTGGGAATTAATGGTATAAGTACGGCCCATGCACAGGAGAAAGTACTGCTTTCTTTAAAACAGGCTGTCTCCATCGGTTTGAGTGCCAATCAACAGATTAAACTGGCGGAAATTGATGCGCAGAAGGCCAAGTACGGTTTGAAAGAGGCACGGTCTTATCAGTATCCACAGGTCGGCATCACGGTAGAATATGTTAGAAATTTAAAACCGGCTGTTTTCTTTCTTCCTACATTCGGTATCAACTCCGCTTCGCAGATCACTTATGATGACAAAAACCTTCAACCGATAAATGCCTCTGCCAAAAACGCCTATAACGGGAATATAAACGTTAGTATGCCGCTTTATAATGAGGAGGTTGCCGGCAATGTGAAGACAGCGCATTTGAATGAAGGATTGAATAATGCCAATGTGGAACTGAGCCGTTGGGACCTGGCAGACGAGATCAGGAAGGCTTATTTCAATATTTTAATTGCCCGGCAGAACCTGGTGCTTACCCATGCTGCCCTGAACCGGTCGCAGCGCAATTTAAAGGACAGCCGCCTGTTATTCAGTAAAGGCTATGCCAATAAAAGCGATACGCTGAGTGCCTGGAGCAATGTAGAACTGATGAAGATTAACTGTAGTAAAGCAGGAACGGCCGTAAAGCAATCCAGTAATTACCTGAAATCTCTTTTAAACCTATCCCTGGACAAAGAGCTGGAGTTGACAGATAGTATCGGGATAGCATTATTGGGCGAACAACGGAGTGTCCTGAATGATAGCGTGCAACTTGATCATGGCAAACGTCCGGATCTGAAGGTTAATGACTGGAAGAAGCAAATCGCACAACAGCAGATTAAAAATGAGCAGTCAAAATATTTGCCCTCACTGGCCTTTGTCAGCCAGTATTCTTTGCAGGCACAATCAGATAATTTTAACTTCAGTCGCTACAATGTCCCCAATAGTTTTTATGTGGGTATACAGCTCACTATTCCCATCTTCACCGGTTTTCGTACCGATGCCCGGGTCAAACAAAGCAAGCTTGCTTTGGAAAAGGTGATCACCGAACGCAATTTAATGGAGAATCAGGCGAATCTGCAAGTCCGCAATAATCGCCTGGCAATTACAGAAAATACCGAAAAAATAAAAGGCCAGCAAAATATCAGATCTGCGAGGGAACAGGCATTGACCTTTATCCAGGCAAGATGGCAAAAGGGCTTTGCTAAATATAGCGATGTGGCCGACGCGGAATTGCAGTTAGTACAGGCGGATAATGACTATACCCAAAGCGTTTTTGAATACCTCACCGCAGTTGCCGGATATTATAAAGCAACAGGCAACATCCTTTAAATCTTTTACAACAGTTTGAATGCTCACAAATCGCCGGTAATACTACGGCATCAATTAATCCCCCTTATGAAAACTAAATTTTGTATTACGCTGATGTTCATCGGAGCATTAGCATCCACCGCCCGCGCACAAAGCAACGATGACCCTACTGCACGGAAATTGTACCTGGATTTTGGCGGCTCAGTTGGCCTTTTTATTCCTTATGATCAGGTGAAAGGCCAAAAAACGCTGACCGGCTCTAATGCCATGACGGCTCTTCAGCTCAACTATCACCAAAATTATTTTGCCAAACTGCAATTCGGCCAAACCACGGTTAATTTCAAGTCTCAAAGCAACTTTGGAACCATAAACTCGTTGATTGATGCCAAGGCCAACAGTACAAACCTGGGTTTGGCTTTCGGTTATCAGCATAGCTTTGGCCGCTGGCAGCCATTTATCCTGGCAGGAGCTGGGGCATCCTTTATTGATGTTCCGGCTACGTCATTTAGCCAGTCAACAAATACGGTCAATTACACTACTTTCTCGGGTACTTATTTGTATATCAACGCAGGCGGTGGTGTCAACTACAAAGTATCCAAATCATTTATATTTTTCCTTGAGGGACAAGGATCAACGATACCTCAACTTCCTAATAAATCAAGTACCCATCTGAGTGGGATCAGCGCTATGATCGGTATCAAAGCACCTTTATAATTCACCCTTAAATTGATGATCATGTATAAGCAAATTTTTATGACGCTAATTTTTTCAGTGTTTTTCGGTTTCATTTCCCGTGCCCAACACGCGGCAATTATTGGTAAATGGAAAACCCCGGATAAAGATATTATTGAATTTTATTCCGAAGGGCCCGTGTTTACAGCAAGGCAGATCAGTGCTGGAACAGAAAAGGACAAAGGCAACAATAATAAGATCATTGCGAAAGAGCTGAAACCAACGACTGCAAAGTTTTTCGAAGGGATCGTGATCGACCCGAAAGACAACAAAAATTATCATGGTCGTTTTATGATCAATGATTCAGGTACCCAATTGAGTCTTAAAGTAAAGTGGGGTTTCCTGAGCTTTAATGAAACCTGGACAAGGGTAAATTGATTATTTAATATAGTTCTGCCTATTTTAGCGTATGCATAAACACAGCTATAGGTTATACAGATTATATGGCTATCCCGGCTTTGGACTGGTTTTATATTTGATCATGATACTGATCAATCCGACTGACCGGACCTTTAATAGCTGGCGGTATTACGCGTTCGGTGATTTTATCCTGGAGTTTGGATTTGCTGTAGCTTATGCAACCGCACTCTTCGAGACAGGTATCCAGTTGACCTCCTGGCTTAATAAATGGTATCCGTGGGATGGCCGAATCAAAAGCAGGTTTGGCATCCAGCTTTCCTTGCACATCACAATTATCTACGTCATATTAAACTTGTTTTTTAAATTCAAGTTCCCTAATTATTTCGGCTATGATGAGTTAATGTTCAGGCAAACTGTTATTGTCGGTGTAATTTTTTCTCTATTAATAACAGCCGTTTTTGCTGCGGAGTATTTCTTTTACCGCTGGAATGATGCCAAATTGAAGTCATTGGAAATGGAGCAGCTGACTACACAGGCGCAGCTAGATGCATTGAAATTACAGCTTGACCCGCACTTCCTTTTTAATAATCTGAGCATCGTAACCGCGTTAATAGAAGATCAGCCATCTACTGCTGTTTCTTATGTTGCCAAGTTATCGTCCATTTACCGGTATATGCTGACGAACCGGATGCGGAATGTGATACCTTTAACCGAGGAACTGGACTTTATAAAAGCTTATTTATTTTTGTATCAGATCCGTTATGGGAACGGTATTCATGTCCAGATTGATGAAATTGGATTGGCCTCACTGTCTGGCCTGCCTCCTTTGACGCTGCAATTGTTGATAGAAAATGCCATTAAGCATAATGTGTTCAGTACAGAATCACCACTGAATATTCACATTTACTTTCCTGATGGGAAATCGCTGGTGGTGGAGAACAATAAAATGTCAAAGCCTATACCTGAACATAGTACACAAATGGGACTTAAGAATATAAGTGAAAGATATCGTCTAATGAACGGCCCGGCACCCGCCATCTCCGACGATGTTCACTTTTTCAGGGTGAAGGTTCCTTTAATTGACTTAAATAATTAAACAATATAAACTATGCCCAGTGTTTTAATCATTGAAGATGAGCTTCCGAATATACAAAGGCTTGAAAAGATGCTTCATGTTTTAGACAAGAATATTACCATAACAGCGACCCTGCAAACAGTCCAGGCTAGTATCCAATGGCTAAAATCACATGAGCAACCAGATATTATTTTTATGGATATCAGGCTTACTGATGGTTTGAGTTTCGAGATCTTTAACCAGGTCGTCATCAAAGCCCCTGTTATATTTATTACGGCTTATGACGAATACGCACTCCGGGCCTTTGAAGTAAACGGCGTGGATTATTTGCTAAAACCACTGGAAGCTGATAAACTGGAAAAAAGTATCTCTAAAGCCAAGTCAATTGCCGGGTTGGGGAGTAATGAAAGTATGCTTAGCCTGATCAAAAGCATGCAAGCCAAACAACTGATCTATCGTTCCAGGTTTTTAGTTGCTTACAGGGACAAGTATATCCTTGCTATGGCAAATAATATCGCTTATTTTACTTCGGAAAATAAAGCCACGTTTCTGATCACATACAGCTCAGAACGATATATGATCGATCAAACTTTGGAAATACTGGAAAAAGAACTGGACCCTGATATCTTTTTTAGGATAAGCCGCCAGTTTATTGTTTCACTAAAATCTATCCATAAGATCCATCAGTCCTTTAACGGTCAGTTAAAAATTGAACTTTTACCCGCTTTAGATGATGGCGTTCTGTTGAGCAGAGAAAAATCTAACCAAATGAAGAAATGGTTAGACCAGTCAACTTTATAAATCAGGAATAAATTATCGGCAGGTACTGTAGTTGAGTCTATTCCTTTGCCTGTTCAGTATCTGATTTCGGCACTTCGGTCAGTTTTTTTAAAAAAACACCCATCAATAGCTACATTTTTGCATCAAAACAAATGCAAAATGTACCAGCATTCAGTAAACACATACTACAACAAATCGCTCCTTGTAGGAGCGTCTACGCGATCCGTTGTTGGCGTCGCGCGCAGGTTACAAAGCAATGAGCGTACTGTTCAAACTGAGCTTAAAATGGACTTTCCTGATGCAAAATCCCTCTCGCTTATTTGCAATAAAAATTATTGAATAGAACCTTTCGCTTCCTTTTTATTTAGAAAGAAGTGCCCGATATAAAAAAAATGATCCAGATTAAATCCATAACTTCCGAAAATGGCCTAACTGCCTTTATCGATTTTCCACACGACCTTTATAAGGATGATCCGAACTATGTTCCGGAGCTATTTATCGCACAACGGGAATTATTTACAAAACATCCGTTCCATGAGCATTCAACTGTACAGTGCTTTTTGGCCTGCGATGGGGATAAAGTCGTTGGCCGTATTGCAGCTATTTTGAATAACCGACATAATCAGTATAATCAGGCTGCTGAAGGTTTTTTTGGCTTTTTTGATTGTGTCAATGATCAAATCGTTGCTAATCTGCTCTTTGCTGCTGTTGCCGAATGGCTGGAGGAAAGAAAAGTTACGAAAATTATTGGGCCTACTAACTTTTCATTTAATGAAACAGCTGGTTTGCTTATAGAAGGCTTTGAGTTTCCACCGGTAGTGATGATGCCATATAATGCTTCATTCTACCAGAATTTGATTGAAAGCACCGGATTTACTAAAAAACTGGATTTGCTCGCCTTTCGTTTCGGTGAAAATGGCTATGAAGATAAATCGGTGCGACTACTTGATCAAATCCAGGAACGGTTGAGACGTAACCGGATCATCTTGCGTAAAATTGATCTGAAAAATTTTAAAGAAGAAGCCATTAGTATCCGAGAAGTGTATAATAAAGCATGGGATAAAAATACCGGGTTTGTTCCCATGACTAATAACGAGTTTGATCATATCACAAAGGAACTAAAAATGATCCTTGATCCGGATTTCTGTCACGTGGCAGAACAGGATGGTATCATTGTAGGGTTTGCGTTGGCTATACCGGACTTCAACCAGGTTTTAAAGAAGGTAAAAAGAGGGAGGTTGCTTCCGACAGGGCTTTTCAAAATCCTTTGGAACAGAAAAAAAGTTTCGGGTATCAGGATCATTTTGCTGGGGGTTATTGATGGTTATCGTAAAATGGGTATTGAGGCATGCTTATATGGAACAATCATTAAAGAATACCGCCGGAAAAAGCTGAAATATGCGGAAGCATCATGGACCTTGGAGCATAATCACCTTATCAACAACGCCATAACCGCCATTAAAGGCGAAGCCTACAAAAAGTATCGGATATACGAAAAAAGTATATAGGCCTGCTGGAATGGTTTTCCTTATCATTAGAACATGATTTAAATTTCTAAAAAAAAACCTTTTAATGGCATTTTTAAACATTGTACTCGAACCTCCTTCTTATGGTTGGCAAGACAAATTTGGCAACTTATCAAAGCCTTCTAACATCGAAATTTTAAAAGAATTTGTTTCGCGATTGAATGTTTTTAAGAACAAGAAAAATTGGCTTTCCTTTCTAAGTTGGATGTTGGTCATCTTCCTTGCTTCATTTTTATTTTTATTCTTCTTTAAGTACTTCAGTATTACCGGTCTGGTAGTCGCGTTTATCTATAGTATGATATTTATGGGTACACATGGTACCATTTGGCACCACCGGTATTGTACACACCAAGCTTATACGTTTCCTAATAAGTTCTGGCAGTTTTTTACTCAGAATCTTACGCTTAAGATTATTCCCGAAGAAATCTATGCCTTATCACACCATGTTCATCATGCTTTATCAGATATGCCCGGCGATCCATACAATGCACAAGGTGGTTTTTTATATTGTTTTTTGGCAGATGTTAATCATCAGCCGTTAGCCCGCAATCTCAATGAAACTCAATATGGCCTTTGTGTTACGCTAATGAAACATGTAGGTGTTAAACCTAATACTTATAAACAATATCAGAAATGGGGAACCATCGCTAACCCATATTATACGATGACAGGTATCGTATGCAATTGGACGTTTTGGTTTACAGTTTTTTACCTCGTGGGATCAATGCCTTTGGCTTGCACCATATTCGGTTCTGCTTGTATATGGGCTGTTGGTGTGCGCATTTTCAATTATGAGGGCCACGGAAAGGGGAGCGATAAGCGCCGCGATGGCGTTGATTATAATCGTAAGGATATGTCAGTAAATCAATTATGGCCTGGGTATGTAGCCGGAGAGTGGCATAATAATCATCACCTTTACCCTAATAGTGCACGTTCAGGCTTTAAGTGGTACCAGCTTGACCTAGCTTGGTACTATATAAAATTCATGCATTTCATTGGAGCGGTAAGCTCCTACCGGGATTCAAAAAAGGATTTCTTGCTGAAATATGTTAAGAACTAGCTATTTATTAACATATTACTATTGATCAAGAATATTATGACAGCTTATTCTTTTTAAACTCACTTGGGGTGCAATCATACTTTCCCTTAAACAAGGTTGCAAAATAATTCGGGTTGGAAAAATCAACCATGTAAGTAACCTCGGCTATGGTATGATTTTCATTGATGAGCAGGTGTTTGGCTTTCTTTAAACGCCTGTTCAGGATATAGTCGAAAATACTACAAACCATTAACGCTTTTACCTTGCGATAAAGCTACACCCTGGAAATACTAATTAATTGCAGATATCGTTTACACTGAAATTCTCATTTGATAAATTTTGTTCTACAATTCCTGAAATGTCGTTAACGAATTTTTTGTCAAGACTTTTGGAAAGAGGGAGTTTAGCGCCAGTAAAAGAAATTCAGCATATTGCTTTGAAACCAGTTGTGATCAATAATAATAAACCGAGGAAAACGCCTCCACAATATATATATTAAAGCTCCATGCGGACAATGTTGAAAATTGGTCCATCGTACTTTGGAATATAAATGGCGACATGCTGACAGTTGGCTATGATCAGGAGAACAAAGGGTACGAAGTCTGGAGAGTCAAATTTTAATGCGAATTTTGCTAAAATAGCTTATGCGCCGAGGTTTGCGACAGGATCGGGTTTAGACGTTGAGCTGTAGTCGACGCCTCTTCTATGGAGCTATTTGCGGACGGCGGTGCAACTGTGAAGGCCGCTTCTTTTTTCCAACAATTGAATCAAGTCAGCAACAAGGACTGTATTAATGTTCATTCCACACCTGTAGAATGGCGGCGGCTACCTCCATACTTTGAATGCCTTTTACCAGGAAATGATCAGCTTCACAGGCTATCATTTTTAATTTTGCCTCGGGCGTTAAGGTGGCGGAGTGTCCGTTAACCTCGACTTGTGGCAACTGTGTCCTCAGCTGATTTGCCGTATCAAATCCATCTATTTCCGGCAGATCAATATCTAATATGAGATCTGGCCGGATATCGGTTTCCTGCTTGCGCCGGAATCAGTTGATCTGGGTTCATCAGAATCTTCATCTTGAGCCCGATAAAATTGAAAACGCCCTGTTATCGAAAAAAATATTTGATTTTATCAAAACGTTAAATTACTGTAAATTGCCATTGTGAATCGTTCAAATAAAGGTAAGTTGCGAAGTGGTGATCTGCAAAGTGATTGGGAAAGTCTGCTTCTCAATCGCGACGAATTGGCTTTCGAAGCCCTTTATACCGGTTACTTTCATTATTTGTCCTTAATCGGCACCAAAAGAGGGTTCGAAGCAGAGCAGATCGATGACAATATCAACGAATTGTTTCTGTATATCTGGGAAAACTCATCACGTCTCCATAATGTCACCAATTATCACAATTATATCATTACATCTTTTTTGCGTAAACTTTACAAAAACGATCAAGTTCAAACCGAAAATATAGCCGATCTTGTGAATTTGCCTGACTTTCTTGTGGTTCCTTCCGTCGAAACAGAACATGTTTTCAGGAAAACAACGCAGGAAAGCGAAAATAAGCTTCAAAAATATATTGAAGCCCTCCCGGAAAGACAAAGTTTAATGATATATCAGAAGTTTTATTTGGGGTTATCATACTCTGAAATTGCAGAAGCCAATAATCTGTCCATTAATACGGTTTATAACACTATTTATAAGGCTATATTTAATCTAAAAGCTGCAATCGGAGACAATGGTGGGTTAATTCTGACAATTTCAGCGCTACTTCTGCTCTTTTTTTTATTTTTTTTTCACTAGGCTAGTGAAAATTGCATAATTTTTACTCTATATCTATAACTAAGCAATAGATATGGCTGATAAACTGTTTGAAGAATTACTTAAAGACGAATCATTCCTCAATTTCTGTCTGAACAGGTCGGCTGATGATGTATTGTTTTGGCAGAACTGGATCCTGGAACATCCGGACCAACAGCAATCAGTTAACGAACTACGGACATTGGTCATTAGGTTAAGGCAGGACGTGGCAGAAGCCAAAGTCAGAAAACAGTTTAGCCGGTTAAAGAATACAATCGACCACCGACCTGCCATTCGCCGACGAAAAAGAGGAATTCGTATATCGATAGTTAGAAATATCGGTTTAGCTGCCTCATTGCTCATTTTTGCGTCAGTGGCTGCTTATTTTTACATGGTCCATCAACGCCCGAAGTCTAATTACCTGGCGAACAAGGCGCATGATATTGCAGCCGGAGGGGAACGGGCGGAACTGGTACTTTCGAATGGGCGTAAAATTAACCTTTCCACGGCAAAAAATGGGGTATTAACAACCGAGGGAAATGTGCAGGTGGCCAAAGAGGCTAATGGACAACTGGTCTATCAACCCAATACTGCAAATGCAGGTGCTTGGGAGACAATCAATGAAAATACCATACGAACCCCCGCAGGGGGACAATATGCCGTCCTGCTGCCAGATGGGTCGAAAGTATGGCTTAATGCACATTCGGAATTAACCTATCCCGTAAATTTCAGCAAAGGAAAGCGGTCAGTCCGGTTAAGAGGCGAGGCTTATTTCGAAATTGCGCATGTCACTGATCCACAAACGCACAGGCGGGTGCCTTTTATAGTCGATGCCATTTCTGGTTATAGCGATCAGCTGATTCAAGTGATAGGTACACACTTTAATGTTAACTGCTATTCAGATGAGCCAGTAAGTGTGACCTCGCTACTAGAAGGCAAGATCAGCGTCAGTCAACGCCGAGATACAGGACAATCGCCAAATAGCCACGCGGCTGTATTAATCCCCGGACAGGAACTGCGCTCCGGAAAAGATCTTTTCCAGGTCGGGACTGCCGATGTAGAATCATCCATTGCTTGGAAGAACGGCGATTTTGTCTTTCGGGAAGATATCAGAAGCGCCCTGCGAAAGGTGGCCCGCTGGTATGACGTGGAGATTATTTACACCGCTGATGCGCCGAAAAAGCTAACTATTGGCGGATATATATCCAAAAAAGACAACATTTCGGACGTTTTAAACCTCATGGAAGCGACCGGTAAAATTCATTTAAAGTTAGAAGGAAGGAGGGTATTGGTAACAGAATAAATACTTACGCTTAATACCCAATAAAAAAGCCAAAAGTGCTGGAAACACTCCTGGCCTCTATTTATTTGCCTGGTATCTCCTGATAATTAAAATTAACAGTTAAACCTGTAAAACGCCTGCGTCTGTAAACAATAGCGTTTTGCAAAACCAAACAAGACAAATGTATAAAATTTATACTATTGATTTTCCCGTGCTCCAAAGGCGGGCCCAAAAAATTTTGCGTATTATGAGATGGACAACCTTGATTCTCCTCTTGGGCCTACTCCAGGTGAGTGCCGCCACCCTGGGGCAGCAGATCTCTCTGCGGCAAAAAAATGTGTCACTGGAAACTGCGCTGAAAGAGATCCGTCGCCAAAGTGGTTATGATATGGTCTATGATCTCGAAATCATTACTAAAGCTAAGCCAGTAAGCGTCGACCTCAGCAATGTGACATTGGAAGAAGCGCTGCACGCCGTGCTGAGCGGCGAGCAGCTTGAATTCGAATTGGATAAAAAGAAGATCGTTATCAAGGAAAGGACGTTTACTGAAAAGGTTAAAAACGTGTTTAGTACTGCCTATGAGGTTCGTTGCCGGATAACAGATACGCTAAACAATGCGATGCCTGGCGCAACCATTGTGATACAGGATACCCGGGAACGTTTAGTCGCAGACTCAAAAGGTGAATTTGTAATTCGTGACGTACCGGAAAGCGGTTTTAACTTAACCATAAGTTTTATCGGCTATCAAACCCGTAATATCCTGATCAACCATACGTCACCGAAATTCTTCACAATCGCACTAAAATCAGACATCGCTCATCTGGATGATATCTCCATAGTATCAACAGGATACCAGAGAATCAAAAAGGAGCGGGCAACGGGGGCTTTCGGGCTAATCACCGCTGAGCAGATCCAGGAAGTACCAGCCATTAACCTAATGGAGCGCCTGGAAGGGGTTGAACCCGGGCTCAGAATGGATGTACGTAATAATAGCATCCGCATCAGGGGCTCAAATAATTACGAGCTGGCGACGTCCACCAATAGTATGTCTTCACCGTTAATTATTATCGATGGTTTTCCGGCCATGGATCAGGATCTGACCCAACGTCTCAATTCGAACGCTGCCGGGGGGGGCATCCTCAGCCGTTATAATCCAAACGACATTGCTTCGATCACGATCCTGAAAGATGCTGCTGCTGCTTCGATCTGGGGAGCAAGGGCCGCTAATGGTGTGATCGTTATTGAAACCAAAAAAGGACGTAAGAATGCAACAAGTATTAATTTCGGGACCAGCCTCAGTATTTCTGCACCAGCTAATCTTAAAAACCTGAATGTAATGAGTAGTGCAGACTACGTCAAACTGGAAAAGGAATTGAAGGATTTAGGTTTTGTTAGCGATTCATATAATTACGATAGTAGCTGGATGCCCTTCAATGAGAATAAGCCGAACAGCGAGGCTGTAGAGTGGATGTATCGCGCAGATCGCGGGAGTGCAACCGCCGGACAACGGGATTCCGCGCTGGCCGTTTTGTCCGGGCGAAACAATCAGCAACAGATCAAAAAGCTGCTATTGCAAAATGCCGTCACGCAGCAATATAACCTGTCCCTTTCCGGTGGTGGGCAAAATAATACCTTCTATATCTCTTCCAACTATAGCCGGGATATTCCGGTATACAAAAGCAATAAGGCAGAGAGCTACTTTATAAATGCCAATCTCACCAATAATTTATTCAGTAACCACGCGACCCTTAACCTGGGGCTAAATTACAACTACAATACCTCAGTTTCCAATCAGGCAAGTTTGAATGCACTTGGCACTTCGAGTTTGGGGCTAAGGCCTTATGACATGCTGCAAGACGCTCAGGGAAATACGATCAGACGTTCGCTGGATTACAGGGAAGAGGTCACCGCCGCTTTTCAGAACAAAGGCTACCTGCCATGGACTTATAGCCCGGTGGATGAATTAAATTATGGCAATACGACTGATAAAGCCAGCCGCTTCCGCTTTACCGCAGATCTGAATACCAAAATTACCAAGTGGCTCAACCTTGATCTTGCGGGATCGTTACAACGTATGTCAGATGAATCGAATAGTCTGCAGGAGCTGAATAGTTACGCAATGCGAAGCTTGATCAACGACGGAACCACCATTGATCCCGTTACCGGCAATTTGGTGTACGGTGTCCCCTACGGAGGTAGACTGATCACAGGTAACAATGACCAGACTAACTACAATTTCCGGACACAATTAAACGTTAACAAAAATTGGGGGGATAAATTCTCCTTCAACGGGATTGGGGGTGCCGAGATCCGGCAGGTTACCGGTAGCATATACCAACAGACCCGTTACGGATTCGATGGCGATACTTATACTTCTGCTGCCTTTAATCCTACTGTCGAATATCAAACCGTTGAAGGCTATGGCCAGTCGCTGGGTTATACAGACGGTTCCATTCAAAAAAGCATCAATCGCTTTTTGTCTTATTATGCCAATGGTGCACTCAGTTACCTGAACAATCGTTATACCGTTTCAGGCAGCGTTCGTTTTGATGATTACACACTGGCCGGCGCTTCCAGAAGCCAACGTGCCCGCCCACTTTGGTCTACAGGATTTAAATGGAACGCCTTGTCGGAGAATTTTATGAGAAGTGTGACATGGCTGGATAACTTATCTTTCAGGGCCACTTATGGTACGGGGGGGACAATACCTTCGAATACCTCTAACCGGGCATTGATCAACATAGTCGGCACAGATCAGTTCACCGGCATGCCCTACGGCCAGATCGGGACACCCGGAAACAGCCAGGTTAGCTGGGAACTCACTAAACAAACCAACTTAGGCCTTGATATGGCAGTTTTTAAAAATAGGTTGGCATTAACCTTCGACATCTATGACAAGAAGACCACTGGCATCCTTTACAACTTTCCTATCAATCCAACTTACGGTTGGTCTCAGTTATATTATAACGCAGCCAGTATGAAAAATCATGGACTTGAGTTTGGTCTTAGGGGAGAACCTATCCGTTCGATGGACTTCAACTGGTCTTCAACACTTAATTTCTCTTATAATACCAACAAAGTGACTGACGCGCGCTTTATCAAAACTAATACTGATAATTTGGTGGGGGCTCTTACGCCGCTTAATGGCTTGCCGACAGATTATCTTTATGCCTATCGTTGGGCTGGTCTGGATAATCAGGGGCAGTCACAGGTTTATGACCGAAATGGCAAGATAATCAATTCCAACGTCACCAACAGGATTTTTACAACCGAGGATCTGGTTTACAAAGGTAGGACGACACCACCGTACTTCGGGGGATTTTTTAATGATTTCCGCTACCGTGCTATTACACTTGGTGTGCGGGTCACCTATGCACTGGGCCATGTTTTCCGACGCCCTTCCATCCAAAATTACCCGACATATACGGGTTATACTGGAGTCATAGGTACGCAGAAAGATCTGGCATTACGCTGGGAAAAACCCGGAGACGAAGCATTTACCAATGTTCCCGGACTAGAAAATATCTCAGACAACAGCGTCAACCGATATAAATTTTCAGATGTTTTGGTAGAAAGCGCAAGTAACATGCGTTTGCAACAGATATCTTTAGGCTACCAGGTACCCTCCCTTTATTTAGAAAGAACACCAATCAAATCGCTCAATTTCAATCTGTCGGCAAGGAACCTGGGCATTATCTGGCGGAGAAACAAATCAGGTATAGACCCGGATTACCTCAATACGCAGAGCTACAGTAACCTGCCGCCATTAACAAGTTTTTTCTTCACGCTTAACGCCGGGTTTTAATTGAATGTCTTTATTTAAATTAATGAAAATGAAATCAAAAAGATACCTGTTCCTGTCTATGGCTACATTATTCGCTTTGACGTTCGGCTCCTGCCGGAAATATGTGGAAGTTGACCAGCCTAATAACCGGACTTTGAAATATACTAATGATTACCAACTGTTATTAAATGATATTAGTACGTTCGAAAAAAGCTATTCTACCCCGCTAATCTCTAATGATGATGTTGACGCGGCAAACAATGTAAATATCCAGAATACATTGCTCAACGAAAATGCAAATGCTTATACTTGGAGCGCTCAGTATTATACAGAATCACAAAGCGATGCGGATTGGGATGGGCTGTATAAACAAATCTACACCTGTAATGAAATCATCGCTCATGTGCTTGATAGCGAAAATGGCACCGACGTTCAAAAAAAGAACATCATGGAAGAAGCGAAGTTTCAGCGGGCCTTTGCGTATCTATATCTGGTCAATCTGTATGCTCCCATTTATAATTCGGCTACGGAGGGTACAGATCTCGCCGTGCCTATGCTGCTTACACCTGATTTGTTCGCGAAGCTGACCAGGCCTTCACTGGCTACAGTCTACAACCAGATCATTGCTGACCTTCAGGAGGCGGCGACGCAATTGCCCAAGTACCCAGCCAGCGATCTGCATCCCGGACAGGCGGCGGTAAACGGACTTCTTGCGAGGGTTTATCTTTATAGACGAAACTATCAGCTTGCCGGGCAGTATGCACAGAAATCACTGGATTTGCAAAATTCACTCTTGGATCTATCACAGTTTGCAAACGGAAGTACCACCTTTCCCAACAGGCTGAATAATCCGGAAGTAATCTTGTCTAAAACTGCATTTCAATATTTGAACTTACCCTTGAGCAGCAATCTTTTAAATCTATTCGATAAGCGTGACCTTCGTTATACGTTGTTTACCAGGGATGGAAGCAGTAAATTCTACCCTGCTTTCATCGGTAGGGGTTACGTGAAAAACCAATTGTCTTCTGAGAATAGAAGTGTCGGCTTGACCGTGCCGGAAATGATGCTTATCCGCGCTGAAGCGCTGGCGAGAAACAACCAGGTTATGGACGCATTGACATTAGTAAATGCGCTTAGATCCAAACGCTTTAAATCCATAGACTATAGTCCATTAACTGCAGCCAACGCTGACGCTGCTCTTCAATTGGTGATTGATGAACGCAGAAGGGAACTGATGGGTACCGGCCTCAGATGGCTGGATCAAAGACGGCTGGGTAGTGAACCTAGTCTGGCGCAGACTGTTACTCGTCAGCTCAAGGGGCAAACTTATACCCTGGCTCCGTTGAGTAATCGGTACATCTATCCGATTGCCATCAAATATATCAACTTGAACCCCGAAATCGTACAGAACCCAAGATAAACTATATAACCATGATGTTTTTTAAAATTCCTGTGTTAGCCCTGTGTCTTTTAGCGACCGGGGTTAATGCGCAGGTTACTTCCGGTCATGTTAATCTCCTTCCTGAAAAACCGGTTCCGGGGAAATTCATTCAGGTGAACTATTTGTGTCCTTCAAATATTTTCGATCAAAATATGCCCGTAAATGCCGTCGTTTATCAGTATGCCGCTTACAGGTGGCATATTGACACGCTGGCTATGACGGCAAAAGGACCACTATGGAATGCCCGGATCAAGCTGCTGGACAAAACGGCATTTTTGGCCTTTAAATTCTACCAGGCAGCTTTAAGTTCCCCCACTGTGGTTGAGCACAACGAAGGTGAGGGCTACAGGCGTTTGATCACCGATAGAAAAGGAAGGAAGTTAACCGGCGGTGCTTTAGCGCAAGCGCTCTTCCATTTGTCAGGTGATAAAGGCGGCGCCCCTGGTTATTTCGAGCAGGTGCCCTCAAATTTTCCTATTGATTCGCTCAGGTTATTGCTGGAGGAGGAACTCAACCGAAGAGGTAACTCACCGGGTAATTTTGCGCATGCCTATATTTCTTTACAGCGTACCATTACCGGCTCCCAATTTAAGTCCGTTGCACCTCAACTGTTGGAAAAGCTCCTGGAGGACAAGGGGATCAGTGGTTCGGATTCGGCGGAGATTTATCGTATCTACCGTTTCGAGTTGAAAGATAATGATAAGGCAGACCAGCTCAAAGCCGGGATAATCGCGCAACATCCAAGGGGCGAATTCGCCAGGCTGGAGGCCTATCACCAAGCCAGTCTGCACAACGCCAGTAACGAAGATATTATCGCGGGCACCAAAAAGTTTCTGGATGAATTTCCGATCAGTGAACAACGAAAATATAGTCCGGAGCAGGATTATATCTACTATGGCGTTTTCCGTAGCCTGGCGACAGCCTATTTTCAGACCGGGAATTTTCAGCCGCTGCTCGATCTCCGGAAGTTCTGGGACTTCAAAACAGAGAATGAGATTTGCCGCTGGAACATTGACCGGGCGTTTTTACTAAAAACAGCACGGCCGGAGAGCTTTCAGGCACTGGCGGACAGCCTTGTGAAAGATCTGTTGACCAAGTTAACAGACGGTTCATATCGAAGTGATTTCGATATCATGGCCGAAGGATATGCAAATGCCCGCAAGCAAATGGACGAACGTCTCCGTATGCAGATTAACATCCACTATACGCTCGGCAAAAATACGAGCGCTTTAGCCTATTTTAAACTGCTTTCCCCGGAACGATTGTATGCCGATGCCGATATGAACCAACTTCATCTTGATTTGCTGGACAGACTTGGTCAAAAGCAGGAAGTTGGCCAATTGCTGGAACAAAGTATCAAGGCTAACGCAGTTACCCCTAAACTATTCGCCAGGCTAAAGGAAAACTATGTGCAAAAACACGGTGGTGAAAAGGGTTACGATATGTATCTGGCATCGTTGAAATCGTCGTCGGAAATAAATGAATTGAAATCTTATGTACGCAAACACCTGATGAACCAGGAAGTCATGCCCTTTGCTTTGGAAGATCTGAATGGCAACATCGTTCAATCAGGTGACTGGGAAGGTAAAATCGTTGTCATTGATTTTTGGGCCACCTGGTGCAGGCCCTGCATTATGGCCTTTCCGGGTATGCAAATGATGGTCGATAAATATGCTAAAGACCCGAACGTAGACTTCTATTTCATAGGCACGATGCAATCCGGCGACTATAAACAGCGGGTAAAGGATTTTATGGATCGCGAAGGCTGGCGTTTCAAGGTACTTCATGATGGAGTCAATAAAAAGACAGGGCAACAAGATGCTGTTTTTTCTACTCTGGTACCCATCTTTAACTCATCCGGGATTCCCCGGAAGATCATCCTGAAGAATGGACTGATCAGGTATTCGACCGAAGGGTATTCCGGAAGCCCCAGTCAGTTGGTAGATGAATTATCCTATGCTATTTCGTTTTTAAAATCAGAAAAATAACCATGTCTATAAAGATAATAACAATAACTGCACTTTTAGCAGCGGGAATGCCATTTTTTGTCAGCGCCCAAGTGGCTCCGAAAGACAAATTTGATGAGGCGCTGGTCGCCATCAGGAAAAACTACGTGGACACGCTCAATGACGAAACCCTAGTGGAAGCCGGTATCCGTGGCATGTTCGCAACGCTGGACCCGCATTCCAAATATTTCAGCAGGCAGGAAGCCGCGGATATGAAAACGACCATGAGCGGCAGCTTTGTCGGGATCGGTATCCAGTTTACTATGCAGCATGATAGTGTTTATATTACGCAGGTGTTGCCGGACGGTCCGGCGGAAAAAGCCGGGATCATGGCAGGTGACCGTATTGTAAAAATCGACAACCGGGATGTTACCGGGGCTAAACTCAGCAACCTGGATATCATGAAGAAGATCCGTGGGAATCAAAATACCCCGGTTAACCTGGAGATTTACCGGTCGGCAGCGAAAAGCATCCAATCTTTTGACCTGAAGCGCGGAAAGGTAGCGGATCATTCTGTGCGGACCGCCTATATGCTGGATAAAAAAACAGGTTACATTGCCATCGCTCTTTTCAGCCAGACAACCCAGCCTGAAATAGAAGAGGCGCTTAAAAAACTGAAGAAACAAGGTATGGAACAATTGATCCTAGATTTGCAGGGCAATGGCGGTGGCTACGTGGAAGCGGCACTTGGCGTGGCGGATGAATTTCTAAAAAAGGACCAGATGGTTTACTACACCGTAGCACAGGATAAGGGACGCGATTATTACTATACCTCCGCATCCGGAACTTCGTGGGGTGGTAAGCTGGTGGTATTGGTCGATCAGGCGACTGCCTCAGCCAGCGAACTCCTGGCCGGTGCGTTACAGGATTGGGACAGGGCAGTGATCGTGGGCCGCAGGACCTTTGGTAAAGGTCTGACCCAGCGCCCGGTTACACTGGCTGATGGGTCGGTACTGGAATTAACCGGTGGACGACTGTTTACACCTGCGGGACGTTCCGTTCAAAAGCCTTACAAAGGCATTGATTACTTCGCTGATATCAATAAACGTTATCTTTCCGGTGAACTATTCTCGGAAAAGAAAATACAGCATCCGGATTCACTGCAATTCCATACCCTGGTCAGTAAAAGGACGGTCTACGCCCATAGCGGGATCACGCCGGACCGGTTTGTGCCTCTTGATACGCTGCAAGACGCTTCCTGGTTAAGGGCGGTTGCTGGCAAAGGTCTGGTCAGTCAAACATCCTGGGAACTGGTGGATAGCCACCGTTGCGAATTAAAGCAGGCATTCCCGGATTTCGACATTTTTAATCATACCTACCAGGTGCCCCGGAAAGTGATCGCCGAACTGCTCGGAAAAGCAAGTCAGGAAGGCTATAAGCTCCCGCAAGTCAACAAGGCCCGGTTATTGGATCTCCTCGCTCTTGAGATCAAAGGGCAAGTGGCCAGCCAGCTATTTACCGGTAACGAATTCTATCTCCGGGTCATCAACAGTGAAAATAAAAGTATCAGCGAAGCAGTCTCCATCCTCGATGATGGTGAGCGCTATGCCGCTTACCTGCAGCCTGGAAAGCCAACAGATATCAATAAGGCAAACTAATCCCTCATAATCCCCATTTCAAATGAAAAAAACAACATTTCTTCTATACGCGATGCTTTGCATCCCTCTTTTTAGCGAAGCACAGCAGGGCTACACCATACATGGCAAAGTTGGGACGCTCGATGCGCCTGCAATAGCCTATTTGTCCTACCAGGTCAACGGTGTCAGAGTACTTGATTCGGCTGTTTTAAACAAGGGTGAATTTTTATTTAAAGGAAATGTGACTTCACCCCGTGAAGCACACATCCGTATTATCCATGATGGCAAAGCCGACAACCCGATTTACCGGCCGGTATATGACGTATTCGGTTTCTTTATTGAAAATAAGCCGGTACAGATAGAAGCCCTGGATTCCATCAAAAATGCCAAAATTACCGGTTCTGCACTCAATGATGATAATGTGAAGCTGGCCGCGCTCTTAAAACCGATCTATGACCAGTATACAGCGTTGAACGAGGAGTATAAGGAGAAAACGCGTTCCGGGAAAGTAGACAGTACCTATATCCAGTCATTGGATAAGCGTGCCGCCGTAGTTGCCGCCGCAACGGTAGACGCAAAACGACGTTATGCACTCGAACACCCCGATTCCTATCTGGCCATTGTTGCCTTAAACTCAACGATGGGTAATGGGTTCGATGCCGTAACCACAGAGCAGATATTCAATAAATTAAACGTCGAAGTCCGCAATTCTGAACTGGGGAAAACGTCGCTTAAAAGAATATTGGAAGTTAAGCGCACACAGGAGGGTGTCATGGCTCCTGTCTTTACACAACTGGATGTAAATGGGAAACCCGTAAAGCTTACCGATTTTCGGGGACATTATGTGCTGGTGGATTTCTGGGCATCCTGGTGCGGGCCCTGTCGTCGTGAAAATCCAAACCTGATCAAGGCCTACGCGGGGTTTAAAAATAAAGGTTTTGAGATTCTGGGTATATCGTTGGACAAACCGACCGACAAGGAAAAATGGTTAAAGGCCATCAAAGATGACGGCCTCACCTGGACCCAGGTATCCGATCTTAAAGCCTGGAACAACGAGGTTGCCAAACTTTATAGCGTAACGGCAATACCGATGAACTTTTTAATAGACCCCCAAGGTAAGATCGTTGCCAAAGACTTGAGAGGACAGACGCTTAACGATAAATTAAACGAAATTTATAAAGCAAAGTGACTTGCTCGTCGGGGATTCTTGCAAAATCAATCCTGAAAGCACAATTTTCGTGAACGCATAGGTTTTGAGTTGCTCATGGTTTTTTTTCGTTTGGTTGACTTTTCAAACGCCTACCGTCTCCGGGATGTTCTACCTTTCTTCAATCTGTTGCAAAGGATCTGAAAAATCCCGAAACCATAGAAAATAAATTGGTAAGCAGCTATAAGGTATTGGGTATCCCTGCAAAATTTGTAATCGATGCCAATGGTAATATCCGCTTTAAATTAACGGGTTTTGACGGCAGTAACGAAGTTGCTGTTGATGAACTGTCCATGATGATTTATATGGCCAAAAGTAGAGGATAATATATAAATCTTCTGTAATGTGTCGCTATGAAGATGCTTGAAGGGGATGGATCTTATGGTAATAGCCTGGCTGAAGTGTAAAAAAACTGGGTGGTTAATTAAATAGGCCCCTAAAGCAGAAAAAATACAGTTTAAAACGGCTATTCAGTAAAATTTCCGGTTTAAATGGTAGTCATTGTTATAATGAGCAACAATGGTGAGTTTTACTGAACTTTCTAATTATGCAGGGAATGTTTTAGAGGTATCAGGCCCGGTTAAACTTTTAAGATGAAACCCGAAAAACTATTAAGATAACCACTATTACATTTAAGGAGCAGAGAAATAAAAATATTAGACACACAAATATGAACTACAAAAAAGGAAAATACCTGTTGGCATTTACATTATTTGTCGTTGCAGGCGTATCGAGGGTGAATGCCCAGGTAAAGCACGAATGGAAACAGGGCAGGGAAGCTGGTTATACCTATCGTTACGTAAGCGGTGACCCCATGCACGCAAGGTTTTACAGGCTCAAAAATGGTTTAACAGTTATTCTGAGCGTTAACAAAAAGGAGCCGCGCATACAAACGCTGATCGGGGTGCGTGCAGGAAGTAACAATGATCCTAAAGATCATACCGGTCTTGCGCATTACCTGGAACACTTACTTTTTAAAGGAACTGATAAATACGGATCGTTGGACTGGGCTAAGGAAAAACATACATTGACAAGATTGAGCAACTGTATGACAAGTATAACCATACTACCGATGCTGCCTCACGCAAAACCATATATCACCAGATTGATAGTGTGTCTGGTTTGGCCTCACATTATGCTATAGCCAATGAGTATGATAAACTGATGGCTGGTATGGGTGCACAGGGTACCAATGCCCACACATTTGTTGAAGAAACAGTTTATCAGGAGGATGTTCCTGCTTCATCAATAGATAAATACCTGGCGGTACAGGCCGAGCGTTTCCGTTACCCAGTATTCCGCTTATTCCACACCGAGCTGGAAGCCGTGTACGAAGAGAAAAATCGGGGATTGGATAATGACCCCCGGAAAGCGTATGCCGCCATGTTAGATGGCCTTTTCCCAACCAATAATTACGGCCAGCAAACCACTATTGGTACGATAGAGCATTTAAAAAATCCGTCATTAATTGCAATCCGTAATTTTTACAATACCTGGTACGTACCTAACAATATGGCCATCATCATGTCGGGTGATTTTGATCCTGCTTACGTAATTAAAAAAATTGATGCTGATTTTGCCTATATGCAACCTAAGCCTTTGCATGAATATACACCAGCTCCTGAGGCGCCTATCAAAATTCCTGGGGTTAAAGAAGTATTGGGCCCCGATGCAGAAAGCGTAAATATTGCCTACCGTATGCCTGGCGTACAGGATAGCCACGCACAGGTAATGCTGGAGGTGGTAAGTCAGTTGCTGAGCAATGGCAAGGCTGGGTTGCTTGATTTGAACTTGAATCAGCAGCAAAAGGTGCAGGGGGCGGGAGCTTATAGCCAAAGCTTTAAGGACTATGCCATGCTGGTATTAAATGGCAGAGCCAAAAAAGGTCAGAGCCTTGATGAAGTTAAAGCGCTTTTGCAGGCTCAGATAGAACAAATAAAAAAAGGCGATTTTGATGCTACGCTGGTAAAAGCCATCGTAAACAATGCTCGTCTTTCAGATATCAAGGACCTCGAAAAAAATGATAATCGTGCCAATAACCTGATGGATGCCTTTATAAAGCATAAAGGCAATAACTGGCAAAACGATGTGGGGCTGCTTGATGAAATGGCAAAAGTAAACAAGCAGCAGGTAGTTGATTTTGCTAATCAATACCTGGGGAATAACTATGTATTGGTTTATAAGCGCATTGGCGAAGATAAAAGCATTGTAAAGGTTGAAAAGCCGGCAATTACGCCAATCTTTATCAATAAAGAAGCGCAGTCGCCATTTTTGAAAGCTATTGATGCCATGCCGGCAACACCGGTACAGCCGCAGTGGTTAGATTATCAAAAGGATATACAGAAAAGTAAAGTAGGTATAGCCGATATGCTGTATGTACAGAATAAGGACAACTCGCTCTTTACACTATCATACCGTTTTGATATGGGTAGTTGGAATAACAAAACGCTGCCTCTTGCCGCACAATATCTTCAGTTTTTAGGTACTGATAAAACATCGGCGGAAGCAATCATTAAAGCGTTTTATAACATTGCCTGTAACTACAATGTAGCCGTAGGTAATGATGTAACCACGGTAACCATTACCGGTTTACAGGAAAACTTTGATAAAGCGGTATCGTTATTTGAGAACCTGATAGCTAATTGCAAAGCCGACGAAGCGGCATTTACCGCTTTTAAGGGCCGTATTGAAAAAGGAAGGGAAAATAATAAGCTTAATAAGACAACCATCATGCGCGGGCTGATACAATATGCCATGTATGGTCCCAATAACCCTTATAATTATCAATTAAGTAAAGAGGAATTGAACAGCGTAACTGCAGAGCAGCTTACCACTATGCTGCACAACTTCATGAGTTATAAACACACCGTGCTTTATTACGGGCCGGCAGCAATCACATCATTAGCAGCTACACTTGGTAAACTGCATACCATACCGACGCAGTTTGCAACAACCCCGATTGCCAGGGTATTTGACAAAACCAGCCAAAGCAGTAACCAGGTATTATTTGCCGATTATGACATGGTACAATCAGAAGTACATTGGGTGCGTAACACAAGCAACTATAACCCGGATAATACCACTACCATAAATGTGTTTAATACTTACTTTGGTGCCGGTATGGGCTCTGTTGTATTTCAAACTATCAGAGAGTCGAAAGCACTTGCCTATTCAACCTTTGCGCAATATGTATCACCAGATAAAAAGGATGGCAGGTATTCGGAGGTAGCTTATGTAGGCACACAGGCCGATAAAATGAACGATGCCATACGTGGTATGAATGAGCTGTTAAACGATATGCCTGAAAATAACACGCTGTTACAAAATGCCCGGCAAGGTATTAAGCAGGATATTGCAACAGAGCGCATTACCCAGGATGGTATTATTTACAATTACCTGGCTGCACAAAAGCTGGGATTAGATTATGATTATCGAAAACAGGTATATGAAACAGCTGACAAGATTAATTTTGCCGATATTCAAAAATTTCATGATGATAATCTGAAAGATAAACCTTACATCTACTGTGTTCTGGGTTCGGAAAAGAAGATCACTCCGGAAATATTAAAACAGTACGGAGATGTTAAAAAATTAACATTAGAAGAGATTTTCGGCTATTGATGTAACACAAGCCGGCAATATAAATCACTATCAACTTTCAGATAAGTGAAATCATCAAACAGGCAACATCCTTACAGTGTTGCCTGTTATTAAATAGTAAAATTTATAATGGATATGCCGTATCGCTCTTGGTTTCAGACAAAACAAAGAAACTTTGCACGGTAGTAATATTGTGTAGGGTTGCCAGCTTGTTCCTGTAAAAATGATGGTAAGCCTCCATGTCACTTGTAACTACAGGAGATACGGGAACTTTGGAAAACAAAAATTATTTCAAGAAATCAGTATTTAAAAATATTCGCTTCAATGTTGCGGAATAAGCTTGTGCCGGAGGCTGAGATAGAGGAGGCGAACGAATTATACGCGTTTAAAAAATGATTTGCGGTTGATGCGCAGGACCGCTTTACATTAATAGGAAATGGCTTTGATAAAGTCCTCTATAAAAATTATTTATCGAGCCTGATAGGGCTTACTACAAGTTTTGGGATCGGATTAATCAAGATTCGACCGGCTATAGAGAATACATCGAATTCTTACCTATTGATAAAACCATCGTGGAATTTGTTAGCACCGAGTTGTCAAAAGAATTTACTCCTTACTATTTGATAGGGACTTTAGAGCATTTGTTTCAAAACAACCCTGTGAAAAAACAAGAATTTAAAAACATCGCCACTACTGAAAATATCACAATTCCGAGCAATCTTCCAAGTTTGGCCTAGCTGGAATTCTTTTTGGTCTTGTGGATGACCAGATTCATTCGTGCAAGGTCGCTTAGAATGCTTTCCATTTCCGGAGTGATCAGGTCCTGTCCCTGTTTGATTTGTTCGTAGTTTCGGGTGTGATCTCGGTGTTGATGGGATGCACATTGGGGATGCGCGCATAACCTGCTTTTTCAATGGACAATGGCATCGTGGTCTTTGATGATGTTGCCGTGGAAGGTCTTGAGAGCAATAGGCTGGTCTGATGTTTCGGACCTAAATGCATTTGATTATGTAAACCAAAAATCTCCAGTAAATAAATAATTGAATAAATCGAGAATAAATATAATGGAAAGAAAACAACGATCTTTTGAAGCGGAAATTAATCGATCCTATTGGAATCATTATTAGGAAATAATGGATTAAATAGACATTATTTATAATTATTCAAGTAAATTAAAATACTCAGTACACTATGGAACTAAAATTTTTTGGATGGTTGGGGCAATAATTCTAACCAATTTTTCTAATTCAACCTCCACGAGAAATGGGGTGCCGATAATTTGCCTGCTGATGATGACGCCGACGAGCATGGAGGCAGCCAAGCCTGAGCGCAGCGCAGCTTCGGAATTACCCCCTTCACCTAGTGCATTCATTAATCTCGACTGGATGAAGTCCCGTAATTGATCTCGTGCATGTTCATTGACAATGGCACCACGTAACATCGCTAAGAGGGGCTCAGACTCTTCCGCAAGGGTCACCCATGATGTAAGGAATGCGTGGGCGACCCTTTCACCAAGGTTCTCATCAGGCCCTTCGAATACAATATTGATACGTTCGATCGCGGATTTAGGTATGGCCATTACAGCCGCGAAGAGATCATTCTTCGAACCAAAAAATTGCATTACCTGCGCTACATCGACATTTGCATCAGCAGCAATCAGGCGTATCGTCGTACCGGCAAAACCACTACTGGCAAAACGCGCGCGCGCTGCATTTAACACCGTTTGCCGAGTACTTTCAAGTCCCGGTCGCCGACCGCGGGGAGGTTTGCTTGGCGTTCTACTGTTCGTGGTCATTTTTTATTATTTCTTTAGGTAAATCTTCAACACCAACAAAATTAACGCTATAACCGTACTTTTCCTAAAAGAGGCATCATCCAGTTTAATATAATAAATCTGAAAAGCTAGGTACAAATTCGAATAGGAATTAGTGCTACACTAGCACCTGCTCCAGCAAGTTAAACAACATCCGCTAATCCATAAGCTTACTAAATTGTTTTTAACATTGTTGTGGCTGCATGCTTATTTAACTAAAATCTACTTAACTCTAACAGACATATCAAAACGAATTATATCAACGGTTGTTGATATTTAGTAGATGTAACTTTATATTTGCATTGAGCCGGGCAATTTCGTCACGGCTATATTTAAAAAATTCTGCTATGATTGAAAATAAAAAGATTTTTATGCCATCCCGGCCATTGGTTCCTAATAGCGAACGTTACGGTCTGCTAAGCAACTTCGAACCGGGAATGCGCACGCTTAAGGCCGGTACTCAACTTGCGCCAGCATTTCGTGAATTGCCGGTGGATATTGTGTTTGAAAAGGATGTGGCAGTAGCGTTGCGTGATGGTACTGTTACCCATATTGATGTGTTCCGACCAGTTGGAACCGAGCCTGTTCCAGTGATCGTGGCATTCAGTCCTTACGGTAAGGGACAAGGCACCTCATCCAGTGCTAAGCGTGTTTTCAACCTTGTTGGTCTAAAAAACTCGATTCTTTCGGGCTTGGCTAAGTTTGAGGGACCTGATCCTGCGTTTTGGTGCGCCCAGGGTTATGCTATCTGTAACCCGGATATTCGTGGTGTTATGGATTCGGATGGGGACAGTGTCTTATGGGACCGTCAGGAGGGGCGAGATGCTTACGACCTCATTGAGTGGCTCGGTGTGCAGGAGTGGTCTAATGGAAAGGTCGCCATGAGCGGTACTTCTTACCTTGCAGCTTCACAGTGGTTCACTGCGGCTGAGCAGCCACCTCACCTCGCCGCCATTAACCCTTGGGAAGGTATGAGCGACACCTATCGCGATCTTGTAATGCGAGGCGGCATGCCCGATTACGGTTTTGCAAAGCAATTGCGCGATTTCTCCTTTTGGGGCCATGGTCAGAAAGAGGACATTATCGCCGAGGCGGAGCAATACCCATTAATTAATGACCTGTGGAAAGATAAAATTCCTGAATACGAACAGATTACCGTGCCCGCCTATGTCGTAGGTAGCTATTCCAATACCTTACATACGCAAGGCACTTTCCGTGCATGGCGCAGGTTGTCTTCGCAACATAAGTGGCTACGCATTCACAACAGCCAAGAATGGCCGGACTACTACGATGAAGCTAACAGAGAAGACCTGCGCCGGTTCTTCGATCATTTTCTTAAGGACATCGACAACGGCTGGGAGCACACACCCCGAGTTCGCTACTCCCTGCTCGACATGGAAGGCGGTGACAAGTTAGCGATCGGTGCAGATTATTTCCCACCGAAAGACGTAACTTCAACGAAGTTATACCTCAATGCCGATACACGTGTGCTCAGCACGGAAGACCCGATTAAAGCAGCAAATGCCAGCTATGTGGTCGGAGCGAATCCGGAATCAATCTCATTCATTCACCAGTTCGATGATGAGACTATCCTGGTTGGTTATCCAAAGGCACACCTTTGGGTCGAGGTTCAGGGCGCTGACGACATGGATCTCTTTGTCCTTGTCCAAAAGCTCGATGCTCATGGAACACCACTGGCCCAGTTTACCGTACCGAACCAAAATGCGAGAGTTCACGACGTTACAGAGTATGGTGGCTCAATCTTACGTTACAGAGGCTCGGACGGAAGGCTTAGAGTTTCACTACGCCAACTTGACATAAATCTCTCAACGGATGATGTTCCCCATCACACCTTCGAACGGACTCAAAAACTTTCCGCAGGTGAGATCGTCGATGTTCAGATCGATATGCTTCCCCTAGGGCTCGTTTTTTATCCTGGCGAACAGCTTAGGTTCATCGTCAGCGGCCGAAGTCTGCTGGGTACAATGATGCCCGGCATTCAGGAATACATTTCTCCAAATGCCGGTACGCACATCTTGCATACCGGTGGAAATCACGCTTCCTATTTGCAGTTACCTTACAAAGGCACTCAGCACGGAAACTGACAAGGTTGTTTGCCTCGTGATTAACTTGATATTAATTTGCATTTAAATGCCGCGTTCATTCAAAGTGAACGCGGCTTAATGATAGGTAGCCTTAGATCGAATTCATTAAAAATCATTAAGAATTTGAATAGCGGTCAGCGCATTTCATTATGTAAACCAAAATTCCCTTACAGGTGGTTGAATCCTGCTGAATAAACGAGGATTTATTAAGTTTTGAATAAGTGCTGACGGTGGTGCATTCCCCATGTTCCGAGCGATTTAATTATTGGCATTATCGTTTCACCATGCGGCGACAGTTCATATTCAACTGTAATCGGTTTAGAATTCATCACCTGGCGGGTGATTAAGTCATTTTGCTCAAGTTCCTGCAATTCTCTGGTGAGCATTTTTGCTCCTATTCCAGGAATTTCACGGCGAAGGTCCATGAAGCGCATTTTTCCTGATATCATAAAACGTCCTAAAATTTGAATTTTCCATTTGCCGGATAATAACACCATGGTATCCTTTACAGCAAGCAGTGTGTCTTCTCCGCACGTTATTAATGGTGGTCTTTGCTTCTTGTCTTCTATCATTTAACAAATATAATGACCGCTAATTTAGTTTCATCCGTGAAACTGGTTTACTGAATGAAACCAATAGCGATTTTAATTCGTGCACAATTCAAATTTGCAGAAATAAAAAATAAATGGAAAACTCTAAAAAACTATTATGGGCAGGACGCATCATTTCTGCTTTGGGATCACTGCCATTTATCTATGGCAGTATTTTCGGACTCTTACCGTCGGTAGATAATACTATTGCACTTGAAATGCAGCACATGCAAATGCCAGATTATACATTGTTACTTTTAACCTGCCTGGAGGTTCCCTTCTTGGTGCTTTATTGGATTCCAAAAACGACATTACTCGGTTGTGTGTTGTTTACGGGCTATATGGGGGGAGCAATTGTTGCACACATGCGTGCAGGCGACCCTGTAACGCTGCAAATTCTAATTCCACTGGTTCTTTGGTTAGGCGCATATCTGAGGGAACCTCGCATACGGATTGTAATGCCAGTATTGAAATATAATTAAACTCAATTAAAATAATAATATGAAATCTATGATTTTAGTAACAGGAGCAACAGGGCAATTAGGGGGTTCTGTAATCAAACATCTTTTAAAAATACTTCCGGCTGACCAGATAATTGCTTTGGTTCGTGATGAAAATAAGGCAACCGCGCTGAAAGAAGCCGGAGTAATCGTTCGTACGGGTGATTATCATAATGCTAAATCCTTGAAATCAGCTTTTTCAAATGTTCAGAAAGCAATTCTGGTAAGTTCTAATGATTTCCATGATCGCCTCGGGCAGCATAAAAATGTAATTGACGCCGCAAAATCTGCTGGCGTCAGTCATTTGGTATATACCGGGGTAGGCCTAAAGGATATCCATACATCAGCGCTAAGTAATTTTATGATCGATCATTTTCAGACTGAAGATTATATAAAAGATAGCGGGATCACCTATACTTTTATGCAACATAACCTATATGCGGAAATGATTCCTTTTTACATTGGAAAGCAAGTAATGGAAACTGGTATTATTTTCCCGGCCGGTGAAGGCCGTGTGCCATTCTCCTTACGTGATGAAATGGGAGAAGCCAATGCCAACGTTCTGACCAGGCAAGGTCATGAAAACAAAACCTATAATATTGGCAGCCCGGTTAGTTATTCGTTCCAGGATATTGCTCGTATACTTTCAGATATAAAGGGAAATGTTGTTCCTTATAATAGTCCTGACCTCAGTTCTTATATCGAAGAACTAAAGGCTAATGGAGCGCCAGAGATAATGATTAAAGCAGTTACCGGGTTTTCAGCTGCGATGCGTAATGGAGATTTTGACCTTCCTGGCAATGACCTGGCTAATATTTTAGGTAGGGAGCCGGCTGATATCAGCGGATTTTTGAAATCTGTTTATGGCGGTTGAAATTAATCTTTTCAAAAAATTCATTAAAAGGCAACCGTACGAAGTACAGTTGCCTTTTTCAACATTGCAAGGGAAAGAAATTGCATAATAAGCGTATTGAGAAACTCAATTAAAAATTCAGATCAAATAAGAATAGTTCCTTTATATAATTTTTAGTTATCGGTATATGCTACATATGCTGTATCTCCTTGCTTTTGCAGGTAGACATTATATGAGCCAGGACGTGTTTACCCAATGGCAATGGATTTTGATAAGGAAGAGGCAATAATTGCTTTAGCTATTAACAGCTGTACGACCAGCATTATTCCATAACCAATGGGCTTCCGTAAATGTATATGCCATTGGTTATTTATATTTACAGCTTTGCTGTGAACAGCATGTGTTGAGGAGTCGGTAACACGGAGGACGTCTGTGTTTATAATTCAGAACAAATATGTATAAAAAAATCGGTGCAGGATTGTTATTCACTATGCTTTGGGGCACAGGTTCGGTTGCTGTTAAGTTTGGGCTGCACAGCGCAGATGCGCTTATTTTGGCAGCTGTCAGATTTATTGCAACGGGCCTGATATTCGGTCCTTTTTATTTTTTTATAGATAAGAAGCGCTTCTGGCCTAACAAGTCAGAATGGAAAAGCATATTCATATATGGCTTCCTAAGTTCTACCCTGATGCTGGGCACATTCTTTGCCGCCATGCGTTATTCATCTGCCGGGATCAGCATGCTTTTCATCGCGGTAGGGCCATTGCTTATTGCACTGTTTTCTACTGTTATTTTAAAACGTAAGCTCAGCCGGTTTGAAGTGATTGGTATGCTGATATCCTTCACCGGTTTGATCGTCGCCAGCGCAGCTGCTTTACCTGCTGCCAGCATCAAACCAGCAGGAATTATATTGCTGACCATTTACATTCTGGCTTACGCATTAAGCAGTGTTTATTTCAGTAATATCAAATTAGGAATTTCCAATGCGGTATTTAATATATGGCAGGTATTTATTGGCGGGCTCATGTTGTTACCTTTTTGCTTTCTAGCTGGCGGGTACCACATCTATCAATTGGATAATACCCTGTTTTTAACCCTCGCATGGTTAATCGTCATACTTTCTTTTGTCGCTAATCAACTATGGTTATACCTACTTGACAGGGATCCAGTGAGCGCGGGTAACTGGCTTTATTTAACACCGATATTTGGCTATGCCTATGGTTATTTTTTATTGGGAGAGAGTATAACACTTTATGCAGTAGTCGGCACTATACTCGTGTTATCCGGGCTGATCATTTCTGCCAAACATAAGCGTTTTGAATAGTTGTGTTTAGTTATCGAGATAAAATCGCTGATTTTAAACTTTACTCCTTCCGTTCTGGGAAATCGGCCCCAGCAAATTGAAAACATCAACGGTAATAAAGTAAAAATCGATAACATATAAGGTTTATATGTCAATCTCCACCGAGTATGAAAAGAGACGACAAAATTAAAGTGCTGCTGTCTAAGGATTTAAGTGAAGGCGAATTGCCAGATAGCTCGCTTTATGTAGCTATTTACATGGTCCTGTTGTATTAGCAGCAATAACAGGTACCTCAGCCTGGATAACTTAATCGCCGATGCAGACCATTTGGTGGTAGATCTTTGATTAGCCTTATAAAGCAGTATCCTAGTCAAAAATGAAACTTAACTATAATATAAACTATTTTATTGCCAGCGCATTTGCCACAGGTGCAGGTCTGCGATTATTGTCAGCAGTTCGTCACCTTTTTGCGTAGTGGTGTAGGCGATCTGTTGCGGAATGGTATTTTCAACTGCTGACTTGACTACGAGTTCGTCTTGAATTAAATCTGAAAGCCTTTTACCTAATATCTGATCTGATATAGAAGGGAAAGCCTCTTTCAACAAGCTAAATTGACAAATACCTTCTTTTATACTGTGTAAAACCTGCATTTTCCACCTCGGACTCATGTGCCTTAAGGTTTCATTAACTTCGCAGGAATTATAGAGCACTTCAATGTTGTTTGCATTCGTAGTGCCATTTTTTAATTTACTTGCCATAGCTAAAACTGTTGTAAGCTCACTTTATAATGAATTACTAAAGCTGTTTCCCTTACAGCTTTGTTTACACAAAATTAATTATAAACGGAATCGATAAAGTTATATCAATCTCCTTTTTGTCGGAGCATAGAAAGATTAATGTTTTGTGTCTTACTCTTTACTGGCTCTTTCTTGGTAAAGCATCAACTAACGACGATCTCCTCTCGTGAGAATCCGGTTATATTATCATAGTCATTTACACCTCTTATCACCAACATGAATCAACAAGTGATTTATGTCTTACGGCTCACTTTGGGGTGAGTTATTGTGGGTTTTTACTTATAAAACTACGTTTGCAAAAAATAAATATTATGAAAATTACTGCGGTTAAATCAATTTTTTTTTCTGTTCTGGTCGTTATCCAGATGGGATATTATCTTAATGCCAATGCGCAGAAAAAAGCCGGAAAACCTGTTTACGTTTTGGTACACGGAGCATGGCATGGCGGCTGGTGCTGGGATAAAGTAAGTGAAAAACTTCGTGCTGATGGGGATCTTGTTTATACTCCTACGCTTAGCGGAATGGCTGAAAACAAAAGTACGCTGGACTCCACAATTGATCTGAATACTCATATTAACGACATCGTAAACCTTATTGTCAGCAAAAACCTCCATCATGTTATCTTAGTAGGTCATAGCTATGGCGGATTAGTGATATCAGGTGTGGCAGACCGGATTCCCGGACGACTGAAAAAACTGGTTTATCTTGATGCTTTATTAGTAGAAAGCGGTAAAAGTGCACTTTCTGTAAACCCGAAAGAAAGCCAGGATGTGTTCACTAAAACGGCTATGGATTTTGATAAAGGACTGAGTATTCCAGCCCCTTCTAGTGCATGGTTCGGTGTAACAGACAGTCTTACTATTATCTCGACTAATGCGCGTTTGACCAATCAGCCTTATAGAACATTTACTCAGCCTTTAATTTTAAAGCACCCTTATGGCAATCATCTTCCTCTGATCTACATAGCCTGCAGGAAACCAGAACTAGCGGTACTTGAGCAGTATGCACAGAAGACGAAAAAAAGCAAAGCATGGAAGTATTATGAACTTCAAACTGGTCATGACGCCATGATCAATATGCCGAATGAACTTGCCGCGCTATTAACATCATTCAGCACCAGATAATAAATACATCTGCAGATTACAACCTAAAGTGAATGTCATTATTAAACTACCAAAATGCAACTAGTTTTAATCCTGCTTATTCGCATGCTTTGTAAAAGCTATTTTTAAAGTTGAAAAATTAGCTCATTTATTTTGATGGTTATAGATCTCCATTTCGGTTTAAATGATCTTGATTTCGTTGACCTTTCCATTCACTGATTTCCAACGCTCTCAATAAATTTAAAAATTTAAAATTGAATAGAACCAGCAATCATGTTGTTCAACACATGATTGCTGGTTAATTAAGAGTCTTAAGATTCTAAGCCTGCCGCGAAACGTAAAATTGGGATAAGTCCTTGCGGTGGAAAAGTTGGTGGTAGATTAATTAAAATATCTATCATGATATCACGTAAACGCTTTGCCTTGGATGAATTTGCATTTTGTAACAAACTTGGCAACTCTTGGAATGAAGATTCAGTGCAATAGGCTGGTTCACCGATATCCTGTCTCCATGACTCTTTGAGTGAGCCTGCATCAAACGCGTCAAATCCAAGGTCATTTACTAAATTCATAATTACTTTTTTTTGCTCAATATCATCACCTGATATTGGTAAAGCAATTCTTGAATCAGCGTCCTTTGGTTTTCCATTATTCACCATTCCATAAGATGTTATATTATTAAAACCTTTGACGATTGGAACATTCAATTGTTGAGTAACCCATTCGCTGAGCGCCAATCCATCCTCAATCTCCTGAATAGTTCCGTTCAATAATGGGATATAATTGCTTGTATCCATGATGGCAACTTTTGGTGACACTTTTTTTATGATTTGAGTCAAATCAGGAATTCTATGCAAGGGTACAGCGATGATTAATACATCAATCCCTACTACAACTTCTTCAATATCCACCACGTCTGCACCAGTCTGTAATGAAAAATCTTTAAGATGTTCTTTACCCTTAGAATTCGCCACTTTTACCTTATGACCTGCTTTTACCAATGCGGTCGCTAGTGAATGCCCAACATTTCCCGCTCCGATAATTCCAATTATTTTGTTTTCCATTTTAAATATTATTTAACTGTGGCAAATTTATTTACATGTATAGTTAACTTTACTATCAGTAACAAAAAGGAAAGTGAGCATATAAATGGAGAGTGAAACTTGTCAAAACGACTTATTGGCTATTAAAGAAAAAGGGTTAGCATTAAGAGATGCTATTGACCTTTTAAGTGGCAAATGGAAATTTTGCATTATGCTTAATTTGCGCAAATACGGAACACTACGGTTCAAAGATATGCTTGAAACATCTAAGCCAATTTCCCCTAAAATTTTGGCAAAGGAACTTCAGGAAATGGAGGAAAATTTTTTAATCGTCAGGACCGTTAATGATACCAGACCAATTACTGTATCATATGCGCTTAGTGATTATGCAGAAGAAGCAGACGCAGTTCTTAACGCCTTAATCTCCTTTGGTTTGAATCACAGACAAAAAGTTAAGACAACGATCTCACCATTGCTGAACAAAAATCAAGATAAAACCAGAACTGCCCCTTTGTCATATTAAATATATTTTCGCTTTAAATATTCACCTACAACGAAATACGTTTTTTAAAAAGTCTAGACTCCTAAAGGAGAGCCTTTTCCAAGGCAGCTCTATTATTTTCTCCCCATGATTCCAACTCTAAAATAATAGGAAGTAAGCTTTTTCCTAAGTCCGTAAGTACATATTCTACTTTAGGAACTTTGGTGTCGAATATGGCTTTATTGACAAAACCATGGCTTACCAGTTCATTCAGTTGATTGGCTAGTACCCGCCTGTCTGCGGTGCAAATTTTTCGTTGCAATTCACCCGGTCTTTTAAATCCTGCTGATATATAGAAGATCAGCATGAGCTTCCATTTACCATTCAATAATTCCTTGAATAAATGAAGACCGCAATCTACACGACGCGGTATTTTCTTTTCATACATATTTTTAAAAAAGTGCTAAATCCATATAGGCATTAATTTATGCGTACTTGCCCTAAGGGGTATTATGAAATAGCTTAGCAGAAAATAAATAAAGATATGATTAAGTTTTCATTTTTAATTAAAAGACTTCCTGGGATGAGCTTTGACGAATTTGTCGATTATCACAAAAATAAACACGCTCCCTTATTCGCTTCAATACCTGAGGCGGATAAATACGTACGAAAATATGTTGTAAGTCATCCAATAAAAGCACCGGGTTTCCCTGAACCTATGTACGACGGCATAACGGATATATATTTTGATTCATTTGATGATTATCATCAATTCTTTGCAGCAGAAAACTTCTTAAACAAAGTGTATCCTGACCATAGTAACTTTTTTGACACGCAAAATGTAATAATGCTGGTAACTATAGAGACAGTTATTAAATCCTAAAAACCCAATAACATAAATATTATCCTTAAGTTATTTATCTGCAATCATAAGCTTCTAATCTCGGTTAGAAACTTATGATTGCATTTGCTGATGTTAGTTTTAATGTATCCTATTGAATGAGGAGATTGCACTTTTGAAAATGTGCGAATTTGATCATTTTCTTATTTTTTGTTAGATAGCAGCCGAAAATGCACCATGGGCTATTTTAACAATAGTAAGATGGCGCAAATAATCAGCAAACAAATTCCAATCTCATCTTTTTTTACAAATTTCTTTATATTTGTCAAAAACAAGATATGAACAGAAAGAGCTGTCTTCCTCCACCAAGGGTTTAATAATTAAAATAGTTGCAGATATAGTTTTTTATCAGCTTAACTGATCGAATCTATTTTTAGCCACAATCCTGTTTTATTTATTAATTATTAATACTTGTCTTTCTGGACGAGCAGACAATTCTTTTATGAAAAAATCATATCTGGTATTACACTTTGCTGTAATCCTCGCCGGCTTTACCGGTATCTTTGGTAAGCTTATATCCCTCAATGAAGGACTCTTAGTTTGGTATAGGGTTTTCTTTTCTGCCATTATTCTTTTCTTGGTGCTCAAGTTATTCAGGGTCGCAACTAATATCAAAATCAAGGAGAAATTTGATATAGCCAAGATCGGAATGTTCATTACGATACATTGGGTATTTTTCTATGCCAGTATCAAATATGCTAACATTTCCATCGGCGTTGTATGTTACTGTTTAACCAGCTTTTTCACTGCCATCTTTGCACCGCTGATCAACCGGCACAGGTTTAAGCCTTCCGAAGTGTTGTTAAGTTTACTTACCTTACTAGGCATAGCTTTGATCTTCCATTTTGATTCTTCTTATCAATTAGGCATAAGCTTGGGTGTCATATCATCCGCTTTTGCAGCGCTCTATACTCTCTACAACGAGAGGCTTGTCAGAAGTTATGACAGCAGGCTTATCAACTATTATCAAATGGTTGGCGGGACTATGGGCTTAGGTATTTTGCTTCCAGTATATCTCCATTTTTTTCCGGTCCTTAGCCTTTTGCCAAGTTTACAAGATACAGGCTACCTAGTTCTTTTGGCGTCTTTTTGTACGGTAGGGCTTTACGTGCTTTTTGCTGAGTCTTTAAAGCGAATACCGGCTTTTACGGTAAACCTCAGTTTTAATCTTGAGCCGGTCTATGCCATCATATTAGCATTCCTATTCTTTAATGAAGGTAAAGAACTTAACCTTTCCTTTTATGTTGGCTTGCTTTTCGTGATGGCTTCGGTTGTCCTGCAAACACTGATCTCCGTTAGAAAGTAAAATTATGGGTAATTAGTTTTC
>Ga0116227_10001687_pt1 | contig 49943 bp, 45 predicted proteins | sample S1TSphgellanicum_FD_89693 | JGI IMG/M metagenome (GOLD analysis project Ga0116227, IMG submission 89693) | Host-associated microbial communities from peat moss isolated from Minnesota, USA - S1T2_Fb - Sphagnum magellanicum MG | ecosystem: Host-associated > Plants > Peat moss > Unclassified...
TCTCTCTCTCTCTCTCTCTCTCTCTCTCTCTCTCTCTCTCTCTCTCTCTCTCTCTCTCTCTCTCTCTCCTGCATCATTCTCGAGCTTGGATTCAGTTTGATTTGTTTTTGCAGCTTGCAAGGCTTGATTCTTGTTGTTGGTATGCAGTAGAGTCGTAGTTGCTTGGCTTGCCTCATGACTAGTTTGCAACCTGTTGTGGGTTTGCAACCTGTTGTGGGTTCCAAGCCCTCATGTGTGCGCTCTAAGTGTCTTGCCCATAAGTTCCTAAGGTTAAGGGTATAGTAGAGCCTTTTGAGTCATGTTTCTTAATAGTAGATATGCTGACATTCTTGTCCGGCTGCGTCGTGGTGATAATGGGAATGGTGAGAAATTGCAGGTTTACGGCTGAGGAGGTAACGGGGCAGAATCAAGTAAAAGCGTCTGTGCAGCGGAAAATTCGACAGAGCATCGCCGATGAGGTAAATGCAACAACGATCTCCGTCCTTCACCGGAGATACGAAACCCTAAAACTCATCTTTATTTGATTTCTTTATTTGATTTGAGGATTTTCTTTCTCGTGCTTTCTTGGAGTAGGAAGAGGATGACTTTTTCTGTAGAATTGAAAGCTGTTTTCATTTTTTCTTTTTCACAACCTTACAATCCCTGAAGACACTAAAACCCTAGCGGTTTATGTGCAGTACCCTGATCTTGAGCCGTTGCTGGAGGATATGCTTCCCAAGAAAGCTCCCCTGATTGTGGCCAAATGGTGTGCATCCATTACTCTCCTTCAACCCTAGCCTGAATTATCTATGTCTGAAGGAGGTCTGCAGGATGCTGAAGATCAGTTAGGGTCTTGGAGTTGGATGTCAGATTTGTATTTGCTCAAAGAACCCTAGCAGTTCACTAAAGCACTCAATGGATGTGCTGCCATATTTGGTGCCTTTTGCATAGTCACACTTGCACTGTGCACTGTATTCATTAAGGCATTTGAAGGACCTGAATGGATTCAACTGATGCTGTGAAATTGGCTGTATGATATTTTTGGGGGTTTGTGTGGTGGCAGCCAGAATCACATCAATCTTGTGGTTGTGAATAATGTGCCTCTTTTCTTCAATGTGCGGGATGGCCCTTACATGCCAACTTTGCGGCTTCTCCACCAATGTAGATTTCACTCTCCAGCTTAATTATGAGGAACATTATGTGTCATTGCAAAAGTGTCTGTCATGGAAGCTATATGAACACTCTCTTTCCATGGTGCCAGAAACCTTGGTGGTGCAATAGCTCCATTGCAATTGCCACAATTAATTTGCTCATATCTTGAGTGCTCTCTCCAGTTTTTAGCTCAATTCTGACTCCAGGATTGAGCATCTGTGATTGAGTTGGAGCTGGCAATGTGTACAGATCCAGGAATCATGAAGATGTTCCGGGTGGATAGAGGAGCAATAAAGTTTGTGCTGTCAGGTGCCAATATCATGTGCCCAGGTCTCACATCTGCTGGTGGTGCACTTGATGAGGAAGTCCTAGCAGATGCTCCTGTTGTATGTGCACTCTCTCCAATTTTCTCATTTTTGTTTGAGTTGAGGAGGAGAGGGCACCCCAATCTTTTCTTCTGCCAGGGCATGTTCATGATGGGTTGCACCAGTCCTTAAATATGGAATGGTTTTTTGCTTGAGGGTCTTTGAGTCATTTCTAATCTTTCTGAGTTTGCGCAGGCAATTATGGCTGAGGGGAAGCAGCACGCTCTTGCTATAGGCTACACCAAAATGTCAGCCCAGGACATGTATGTGCTGTCACTTAAGTACTTTGTACAGTGCATTATACTACTGTTGGTAGAGATGCTCTCACAACTGCAGGAGAAAGGATGTGTGCCCATGATTTGTTTGTTCCTGGATGTTGCAGAAGGAGCATTAACAAAGGAATAGGAGTAGACAACATGCATTACCTCAATGATGGACTTTGGAAGGTATGTCCACCATTCGTGTTATGCATTTTGTTAGCATTTTTTGTTGGCATATAAGGATGTACACAGCTTATATAAATGGCCTTGCTCCGTCTTAGGGTTCAGTGCAGCCTTCTAATCACAAAATTCTAGGAGGCCATCCAGCACCTTGGATTGAACAACCATCAGTACTTCAGAAGACTTGTTTTCTACCTTTTCTTCTCCTGTCTTCAACTAAGAAATCAACACTTAGTACATAACACAATATGCTGACTGGGGATTTGCCTTGGGACAGACACTCCACCTCGACTGAAGAGGTCTTTAAACCAGCAATAGGAGGAGGCTTTGGGTGTGGCTGGAAAATTAGCTGCCAACAAGTTCATGAGTGTGGAGGGAGCAGTTGGTAGAGGATCAAATGAAGGAGAGACTTTTAAAGCTCTGGAGTATTATAAGATGCATGAGCCAGTACCAGTACTACTGTATAGTTCACTCAGTACCAAGCATACCCTGAGTCAAATGCTCCCACTAAAGAGCTGAATTCTGCCTTTATCCACAGCTCCTCTTCTCTGATCCTGAGCTCCACTTATTCTCTGATGGACTCCACAGTTTGTTCAGTAGTGTGACCCAAAGAGGACAACTACTGAATCTGCAGTGTTTCTGAAGCACAAACACATGCTTCTATTTGCTTCAAACACATGCTAGGATGTTTCATATACCCCCGCACACTTGGTCATTGTGCAGATATGCAAGATTTGATTTGCTGCCCAAAGAATTGATGATCTGGTAACTAAGCTATCCACCAGGGGTTGGTTTCATGTTGAACCTTGATGAGGATAGTTTAATGGTAATAGGCATGACATAACTGGTGCCAATTGCTTTGTACTCTTCACCTAAGTCTGTACTCATGAATCACATATTTCATGAGAGTGCAGTTCAAAGTAAAGTTCTAAGTTATGTCATAAAATACTGCCATAGGTCTGTTCAAAGTCAAGTTAAAAGTTCTGTCATATAATACTGGCATAAGTCATTAAAACAGTTACAATTATCTTCCAACTGAGAAAAAACAAGCTGAAAGAACATCCTATGAAATTTCCATAGAGCAAACCAATGACTGAACTGCTTGAAGATGTCCAATCTCAGAAGACTTATCTATGAGTAAAAACTTCATTCACCTTAACCATTAGAAATCTATACTACAGCAGTAACTAGCAACTACCATCATTGGAACTCATAGAGAGATAGCATTGTATGGAATTGATACTCAGTTGTACAAGAGTCGATGCACATCTACCTACAAAGTCTCAGCCCCACCTCAAAAAAAATTATACAGGCCTCAGTGAGGTTTTAGTAGGATATATCTTGGAATCTATGTACCCAGCAGTTAAGTCAGGGTACCTCAGAAGGCTCTGTTGAAAGACTTACTGCTGCAGCATGTTGACTAGAGAACTGGATTCATAACCATGTTGAGAAGTGAAGTTTCGCCCATGTTTTGCGCACAACACTCACTGGTAATGCTTTGCTCAACAGCCTCGTGTAGAGCTGCAATAATTGGCAACGATATGGGCTTTGGCATCACTTCACATGGCAGAAGACCTCTCAACACTAGTGTGCATCTGGAATCAGGAGGGGTAACAAGACCAAAAGACCACAAATTTACAGGCATTTGGTATGTGACTTCAAATTAGTTCTAAAAAGAAATGAATGGATGTGAAATTAGAAAAGCAGGTCCAGTCTTAACTCAAACCAGCTCAAAAGCCTTCTGGATAATTAACTAGTTCTAACAACTCAGCATCAAATGTATACTGTCCTTGGGATTCCTCTTGCTCTGGATGCAAACTGAGCTTGCAGTCTATGGCCACCAGTGTATGACAAAAGTGAAGTCTTGAATACAGCCTCTACTCTTCTGTCTCCCTCCCCTTAGTCTACAAATTGGTCAAGAGAGCAGAGGACCCTCAAAAACCAAAGTCATACCTCTAAACCTCCCTTTCTGGTGCCCCTCTTTATCATGCCTAGGATTCATGGAGGGCATTGAAAGCAGGTCCAAGTAATGGTGGTTTCTCAGCCCCATAGCTATGGATTTTGTTGAATCGCCAATAACTATCTGGTAACTCTGCTGTGAACCAGTCCTTGAAGTCATCATATCGCTGCGATACCTCTGAAACTGAAAAATAATTGATGGGGAACTCTTCTGTAAGCAAGCCCTCTGTGTGCCTTTGGACCTTCTTGTGCTGTACAACCACAATGGCTAGTAGATCAGATCCAGCAGTTTGATAAATAGGATACCTACCTTCTCAACTCCATGGAATTTGCATTTTAGGCACTCTTGACAAGCCAGGCCTAAATGAGATTGAAGAGCAAAATAAAGGATAAAACATTGGGAGGAGACAAAATCAGCACTAACCAACAAAAAGGCAAAGACCCTTTCCAAGAAGATGTCCTCTGGCATATTGACTGCCTCAGGATATATTCGGCCACAAACCACCCGATGCCTGCACAGAACCACCCACACCATAAAACTTTTTGACCAATTTCAGATTGGGAATTGAGTACTCATGCTCTTGCCTCCTTATATATCTTCAGGTAAAGAACAGGCCTGGTGTCCTACCAATTCATGATAAGTGTTGAGTGCCAGAATACTCTTCACCCAAGCCAACGTCACCCTTAGTTGCAACTTAACCAGTGAAGTTCTTTCACATTCTCTTTTCCCTACTTAATATGTGCAACCAGGGCACATATAAGTACCATACATCTCTGATTGCAAATGGACACACATGTGAACAGTCATACAGATGTAAATACACCTGTGGTGCACTCATATGCCAAGATCCACAATTATATCCACCTTTGGGAACAATATGCAGTCAAGGGTGAAGACAGAGATGGCAAACCTTGTCTCTTTGTCATCTTTGCTCACAAGAATATCGTACATCCATCCCCCATTTGTCTTGATTTTATTTTCATAAAACACCTCAAAAGCCACTTCATCACCAGCTGGGGTTGCAACTACAATAGATTTCCTCCTGGCTGCTGCCTCTGCAAGAGTCTTTTCAGCTTCTGCTATTTCCTCACGTGATTGCTCCTCTGACTGATATTCAACAAAGTATTCATCAAAACTTCTCTACTACCAAGGTAAGTGGCACTCACATGACAACAGTTAACGTTTTTTCAAACCACCTTCAAATACTTTGGAGTATAACACTCTAAACAGGCAACCTCACTGGATCTTCTGTAGGGATGGTATGTGAACCAGATGTGAAGACCCTAGGACAAACATGATGTACAAGATATAAATTGGCATGACATGGACAAATGCATGCCCTGTTATGAGTTTACTTCTGGAACTGAACTCTGGACCTCCCAAGTTCATGCTATTCAACCACAATCCAAAATGTACCCATCTCCCTGCCACAGATTCCACCTTCCTGATGTGTCAGTCTTGCTTATGTTTGGTTCAATAATCATTGATAAGGCAGGACAATAAGAAAGGGGAGGAACAAAAGTACACACCGGTAAAACATCACACTTTCCAGTTTGTAAGAGTTCAGGATTGTAAACCATCTGCATCACAGAAATTCCACATTATACAAAACTGTAGAAGTGACAATCATAATTAAGGAGAAGACCAAATTGTTGCAACAAGAAGTGTGCATGTACCAATGAGTGGTGCACAGAAGAGTAATTCTGACCTCCTCTGTTAGGCCTCGATCTTTCATAATCTGCAAAAAGGATTTGGCTTTGGCGGTTGCAGCAGCACTTTTCCCTCTTTCAGAAATAGAACCAGCATCACCAGGCTGTTCCCACTGGTTTCTCTGTACTGGATCAGAATTACCAGGTGGTGACAGACCAAGCTCTGACATCCACTGTGCAAGCCATTCCAGTGCTTCAGCAAAATGCACCCTATTCTTAAATGGGCATTGCAAACTTCACAACCATGTACCAACTCTTTGGAACAAACATCAAAACAGAGATGAAGCAAGCTGAAATTGCAACCAACTTCAGTGGCAGAAGAATTTGAGATGTTGTGTGGCACCAGACATGATCATTATGAAGCTGACCTTTAATCAACCATCTGCACTTAGAAGAGGGATGAAAACAGACCCTTTTCAGAAATAAATTACGAAAAGGATGGAGATCAGAGCAATCCAGTATTGATTGCAGCATCAAAAGCCAGACAAAACAATACAGGAGAGGAGATACGAGGACAGCAGGCTATACAAAGGATACACACCTGTTTACGAACAGCAAGCATCTTTTCCTGATCAAGAGTTGGTAAATTGTATAGTTTGTAGTAATGGCAAAGCTCAGGCCGCCGCCCCATCAATGTTCGCAATGAGTTCCGAACATCCTTGGAAAATCCAATGTACTGCATATGACAGGGTTGGAATTTTAGTTCAGAAACTCAATTCCGCATTGACCTCAAACGACCTAAAGTGAAGGTCTGTCAGGTGAGTCATACAAGAAGGATGAACATTGGCAGAAGAAGATTTTACCTGAATCTTTTTGTTCTTATCATAGACTGCAAAGATGCTGGCTGCTGTCTTAGCTTCAACAGGTGGTTGGATTCGGCCTGTCTGGCTGATGTAGTTAATGAGAGGCAAATCATTGAGGCTAGGTAAAGCTCCTATCTCTGTGGCGGCTGTAGCGACAACAACACAAAGCTTACACGAACCAGAAGAGAGTCTCCTTGACCACGAGGGCCTAGCGTTTCGCAAGAAGGCACGAGAGGACGCAGACACGAAGGAGCTTTCAAGCTTTGTTCTGTGAACAAGACCGTTGCACAAGGCCGACATTACAACAACCCTGGAACAAGCAGGCTCAGCCCGCACATGATCTAAACAGCAAAACGACGTCGCTTTTGAAATCCGCGTCGAGAAGCCGCGCTCATTCAAAGCAGCAAAGGAAGCCTGCATTTTCCAATTCCTCACAATGCTTAAAACCAAAGAAAATTCTACAAAAATCCAACGCCTCAAAAAAAGAAACAAAAAAAAGTTGTGTCAAACAGAGAAGCATTCCGATGCAACTCCATTGTCAGAACTCTCTTGTCACAATCTGACTGTCTGCAAAGGAGACATCGCAAATAACATCGAGCAAGAAAAACCTGAGTTGAAAAGCTAGAAAACAAACCATGTCTTGGATCTTCTGTTGCTGCTGCTGTTCTTGACAAAAAAATCCACGGATGTACGTTGACCTCCTCAGCTACTTCTTAACCGCAACGAAAAGAGCAGCTCTCCATCTACTCTGGATGTCGCAAATCTCTCGATATCTCTCGGTTTCTTCACCAAATTCCCGCCGCTTGCGCGACAAATTCCGCAAGCCAAAACTTCCTCTCCGCGACCTCAAGTGCACAAAAGAAGCCAGCTTTCGCTGCTCCTGGTCGAGGGGGTTTAGAATGGATAAGCCTTTTATGGCACGTGGCCTCTTCTTATTGGACAATGGATACTGTCCACCTTCTTTGAAGAAAGAAAATAGAGAAATATATTTTGAGAAAAATATAGGTAGGTAGAAAAGTGGCGAAATTCAGTCTATTGCAAATCAAGTGTAGTCCAAATCAGAGAGAAATAGAGACATTTCATTAATGGCTACAAACAAAATTTAAAAGCAGATTTAAGGCTATTATGTGGCAGCATATGGAAATTTCTATAACTTGAAGAACTTCTAGCTATGCATGCCAGCTACAAGAAGGAGGTGAGGATTAAATTACCTTGGACCTTGTTTTTTTTTAAATGCTAGAGATAAGAAACAATGTTCATCCTTTTTACTTCCTAAAACATGAACTATGGCCATCTCTAGGAGCTTAAGGTACTTAAGAAGGAATGGGTCAAAACACAAGACATGTGAATTGTCCTCCAAATGCATGTAAATGGATTGAGATCAAATAGTGGTTCCATAGTAGTCTTGGAATTGTTTTTCATTCACAACTTGAGTATGCCATGTTGAGCATCAAGTTGCCAACGATCAAGCAAAGGTGGAATTATAAAACTTGACTCAACACACCTCCAATATTTTTGGTTTACAACACCACAACTTCAATGCTTTAAGGTGTTTGACAAAGTTGTCCTCGAAGTTGGGCTATAGCCAATATTGTGGATATATAATGTCCATGGCATCGACCAAGGCACACTAGAGGAAGCAACTATCCAACTCCTTGATCAATTAGGCAATTGCACTTGTGGAACAACATAAGCAAATAAAAATGACTCGCCCATCAATGCAAAGCCCCAAAACTCAACATAGAAAACATTCAATACATTTAAATCAAACAATAAATAGTTTAGAAAACTCACTTGAACATTTTGCCTTCACTTGTGAAATCCAAGTTTGAAAAGATTCATGAATCACAATTGTTCACACTTTTGAAATTGGGTTGTTTTAGATGGCCCAAAGCTTCTCACCATTCACAATGAAAGCAAGTTGATTGTTGGAATCATTCAAATCTACCACCCACTACATGTGGATGTGGTCATGCCTATAATCTAATAAACCTTTAAATGCCCAAAACTCATCACTAGAAAAAGATGAGCTTCCATCAGTTTATAAATAATAAAGTTTCCCTTGGTAGATCTTACTATGACCACAAAATCAAATATGAAAACATCACATTGTTGTGCAAATTGCAAAAAGGAAGTTAACACATAATAAATGTCGCACATGCCCAACATGTAGTAGGGTTTAGCAAACAAGATCATATTCCCTTACAAATGCAACCAAATGAAAAAATTAACAAACTTGAAAAAAATGCAATAGTTCTAAAGAAACTAGGAATTTAAACAAATATTTATGAAAAAAATTTGAAAAAAATGCAACCAATTGTGAAGAAACCAAAATCCAAGTTTGGAAAATAAATGTTGTAACTCTAATAAAACTAAGGTCCAAGAACTAGAATCCACTTCTAGAAAAAAAATTGCAACAATTCTAAAAAAACCAAGAACCAAAATCCACCTTTGAAGACAATTGTTGCAACTCTGAAACAACTAGGAATTAGAATCCACCTTTAAAATAAAATGCAACAGCTTTCAAAAAACAAAGTGTTAGAATCCACATTTGAAAAAAAAATTCTAGTTCTAAAAAACTAAGAACCAAAATCCACCTTTGAAATAAAATGTTGATGCAATTTTAAAAGAAGGCAACAAGGCACCTTGCCAACTTAATTGTTTGTCATATTCATAAATATGTTGACCAAAAGTGGTTGATATCCGAAAAGAATTTTCCTTAGAGGATCCAAGAATGATATCTATCACGTTTTCACATTCTTGAACATTTTAAGCCCTTCATTTCCATCATGAAGGGCATGATTGGCTCTTTTTTTTCATGTTTTCACCTTTGGGCCTTCGTCTTGCCCACATGCTTCATCAATGTATCCCACTTGGGAACAAACAAACAAGGTTTTCTTGTTAATGATGTTGCAAACCTTGCATCTAAAGTTGTGAAGAATGCCATTAGTGGCAAGGACACCTTTACTAGTTTAAGGGAACTTTGCAACCCACTCAAATTGTAACTTTTATGTGTGATCATGGGATTTTTTCAACATTTGAAGTGGAGTAGAAGGCAACAAATTGATATTTGATTTTGTATTAAGTAAGTCACTCAAATCAACGACCTTTTCTAAATACATGGGGGAATCGACATGGCAACTATCACTCAAACTAGGTTGCCCATATGATGGAAATAAAGGGGTTGCATCAAAAGGCAACCCAAAATAAAAGCCTTAAATGAAATGGCAACCCAAGAAAAAGAGGAATAAAAGAAGGCCCATTAAGAAAAACTACATCAAGAAATGGCAAGGGTAAGATGGCAAGTGTTGCAAGAGAAGTCAATGCAATTTTCAACAATCCAAAAGACTATGAACCACAAAGAATCAATCTTGAAAAATCTAATGAGTCGTTGCCATCAAAAGGTAATGGTATAGAATCACAAATTAATCACGATGGCTATATATTTAATATTTTTTTCTATTAGATAAATACCACAACAATTTGGGTTTGCACCCTATTGTCAATCTTACTATTAACTTTAATGATTTTCTCTTCATGGTCCTATTGATGTGTGCACATACCAAACATGTACAAAGACAAAAGGCAACAATAAATAGAAATGCAAAACATGCAAAAAATGAATGAAACCAAATTCATAAACCACAACAAACTTACAAATATTTAAGGAATGAAAACATATTTAATCAACTTGGAATTGGAAGTAGCAACCAAAGCACACATCTTCAAGAATCTCAAACTCATTTGGGGGAAAAAGTTTTACATTTTGTGTTGATAGACTCATAATAGACCAAGAAACTTGAAAGCACCCAAGGTTTGATTCAACAACATTGCACAATGAAATCTATGGCCGGTTGCTACTAAATGTTCAAACCTAAAAGATTTGTTAAAAGATCTTGACCACGGATTTTGGAAGTAGGAATATTGAAACATCATGGGCATGCACCCACAAAGCCATATGGCTCCATTAGTGGATGCCACAAATGTGACCTAGTTACCAATGATTATTTTTTTCCTTTTTTTTGTTGGTGTGCATGTACATGTCTCTTTACAAATTTGTATAGTGTTTTCTTCTTCTTTTTGTCACCAAAAAAAGGGTTGATCCCCATTGTTAGTGTTAAGGTGAAAACTTAAATTTGGCATACCTCTAAGTGTGGTCATCCCTTTACACACTTTTGTGTCACTTCTTTTCAATTAGGTTCCAAAAGAATGGTAATTGTGTATCACAACCCATGGTATGTTACTAGTTACTACATTCTTCATTTTTTTATTCTTGGAACATTGAGTAGTAGGTAGTAAAAGAAAAAGCCTCCATTTTCACTTTCATGCTTTTGTGTCAATTTTGTAATTCAGTTGCAAAAAAGTGGTAATTGTATGTTAACTTGTGATATGTTATTTAGTTCAAGCTACATCCTTCAATTTTATTCTTGGAGGATTGAGTAGTAGTTAGTAAAAAAAGTTTTACCTCTTTTTTCAATTATTATTTTCTAGGTCACTTCTTGAATTTAGGTTGCAAATTCCACCCCCCAAGATACATAAATGTTTTGTTTGTGTATGAAAGGGGAAATGGTATGGAAATTTCAAATTAGCATTTTTCAAAAAAAAAAATAGAATTAGAAATTTCATATTAGGATTTTCCAAAATCTTTCACAAAATTGGAAACTTCATGTTAGAATTTTTTCAAATATTTTTTTAGAATTATGAGTTTCACATTTAAGAGCTTTCCGATATATATATATCAATTGGAAATTCTCACATTTAGTGTTTTTCAAAAACTTTGTTAGAATTCAACTTTACAAAAACTTTTTTTTAATGGTTAATTTCACATGTAGGGTTTTCCAAAAACTTTCTTGGAATGGATATTCAACATTAGGGTTTTCGAATAACTATTCTTGGAATGGAAATTTCAAGTTTAGCTTTTCCAATTACTTTTTTAAAATGAAATTTTCACATTAAAGTTTTCCAAAAACTTTTTTGGAATGGAGATTTCACACTAAAGTTCTCCAAAAACTTTTCTTGGAATAGAAATATCACATTAGGGTTTTCCAAAAAATTTAAAGAGTTGAAATTTCACATTAAGATCTTCCAAAAAGTATCGGAAATGGGAATTCTTGTAATAAATTTTCGCATTAGGCTTTTCCAAAAACTTTTCATATGTTTTGAAGTTTTGTTGGTATTCAAAAACTTTGTAGATATTTGTACACCATTAGCCCTTTTTTTTTTTGACTCCCAATCAAACTAAATTAAGTTTGTCTAATATATTATGTTTTTAATTGTACTTGCACATGACTAACCTTTCATTTGGTCTTGGGACTTTAAATGCCATTGTCATCATGGGATCCAAGGCTTTCAATGTCCATAGTAGTAGTCTTGTAACTATAGGATTTCAAGCTATCAAATGGACAAATGCAATTTCATGGATAAATTTCATGATTTAATTATACCCAATTTATTTCCAAATTTGGCTAAATTATCATCCCATGGATGATCATCACTTCAACTCCATCACAAAATTGAGAAAAAAAAAAAAAACATTAATCATTATCAACCCAAATCATGCTTGTTTTAGGCATATTAAATGCCATGTAAGGTTACACATCCCAATATTATTTTGAAGGAAGTGGGTTTAATTTTAGAATTCTTATGTCATTAAAGGAAGAAAAAATACATATGTTTATATTTATTTTCATCATACTATGAAGGTGTGACAACATATGAAAAGATTAAAAGAATTGTAAAACAACATTTTTTAATCTGTAACAAATAAAACATCCATAGAATCCAATTGTGAAAAGATGGTGTGCCCCCAAGCTTGTCCCAAGGTGTATCAATGGTAATTCTTTGAAATGACAACAATGGAAAGAAAGAAAAATTCAAAGCACATTCCTTAGCTCCATTTATTGAAAAAGAGGGGTGTGTGAAAACCATTGGATGATATTAGGACAAATTGACATTCATGAGCACCTTTTGATCAATTCACTTGCACAAGTCAAATAATGCAAATGGAGACAAATTGGGTCATGGACTTGCTTTGAACTAACCCTAAATTCACACAACCCCAAATGAAGAAGCACCACCTTCCTCCATATCAAGGTTTTTTTTTTCAATTTTGTCATTTGTAGGTGGAATGGCAACCATCCACAACATTAATGAACTAAATCTAACTAAATGTCAAATAAGAAAATAGAATTTTTTTACAACCCCACTTTGTTATGGTGATTCCATGACCTCAACATTTAAATGTGGCAACTTCTAACAAATTTTCCTCAAAAATGGCAAATTTTGCAATAATAATTCTAAAAACATCATTTGTACAATTCACATTTGCTATTTTTTTTGTCATCACAACATGAAATTTTGCCTTAAAAAAATGTTCCATATAATATACTCTAGAGTTGCTAATAGAGACTACATTGAAACGGTTAATGTTTTTGGGAATCCCAAAATTGACTCCCAAAATGGACCCCCAAAACTAGGATACAATGTATTTTGAATCTTTGGAGTATCATAATCCCTTCAAAACAAGTCTTTTCTAAATGTGTAATCATATTATCTTTTAGTTTTTGTTGATTTTTTTTTCTAGCAAGTGAAAATTCTCTTGATTCGAAAGTGATTTGATCCCTCAAATCATTGAAGTAGTTGTTGGGAATCATTTTTAATTACCCCCAACCTTTTTCTTGACCATTTTAAAACTCCCAATACATATCCTATTTCCTAAATGTAGCCTTATTAAAGTGTTATACTCTTCAAGACCTTTTCCAATGGTCTAAAGAAGGCCTAATTTGGACAAGGTTCCAAAGTTGTGAAACATTTGGATTGGACAATTAGATTCCCAAAAATGATAATGCATTTGGAAGTCTTGAGGATTCTTTCTTACATTCCCCTTTTACAAATGAACTATGTTTGGATGTCTCACTTACTTTAACTTATTCCCAACCCATTTCCCCTTTGTCTTTGTCCTTGTCATAGCCTTTGTTGTGAACCCAAAGCTAAGGTTGCAACAAAAAACCCCATAAAAGGTGCAACAACCTATGAAAAGATTCAATTCAAAAAGAGATTTTAAGACAACCTTTTTAAGGCTTTAGGAGATGATATGGTTTTCCAAAAGACACAAATGTGAACAAATCATTAAAAAAAATTTAATTCATAAATCCATAGATGAAAATCATTCTAATTCAATATTTTTTGTTTTTTTGGTTCAAAAATTACGAAGTGACAAACATGCACACTCTTTCATCAAGGGCTTTCCAATGATGCCAAAAGTGAACCAAGGAACCCCACAATTTGGGAAGGTATGGTGCATGGTCACATTTGGACAAACAAACAAACAAATTATTTTTATTTTAATATGTATTGTAAAAAATCAAATCATTTAAGCAAATCATATGTTTTTGCCTTCTCATCTACTTATGTTAGGTTACAACTTTAAACCATCCTTCAAGTGTCACTAATATTATTGTGGGCAAATTGATTTGCTTCCCATTAACCTACCTCTTGACCATAGTTAACACGACACCATAAAAGTAACGGAATCCACCAAATTTAATCATACATCAGCCATTGATGGTAATGTCACATTTGAGTTGCTAAGGACCCACAATGGTTATGGCATTTATCATCACATTCCCAACTTATCCATAAATAGGTTAATCATTCATTTACCTTGAGATGGAAAATGGGCTAGTAATTGATAGAAAAGTTTACATTTGATTTCAAATGAAAGAGATTGATCAATGAGTATTACAAGCACTATTAACATATCTGTCCTTTTTATTTGGATATTGAGTTTTTTTAAATAATGAAAATTTGAGAGGACATAAGGCTCATGGTTCAAAGCCTTGGAACTTTGAAATTCTTATGAATTCTTAATGTTCAAGTTAAAATGAATTGACAACTTTCATTGTGAAATGTTTTTTTGGAACCCATTTACCCATCTTCATCATGTAAATGAAACAATTAACTTTGCATCAACTTAACTTGTTTACATGAATGTAACAATCAATTTGAGGGCTTGCATATGGCATTGCCATCATGGGTTTGCATACCTTCAAAATGCCATGGGGTTTCATAAATGTCAAATGGAATAAAATATTTTGGAGGTTTTTAGAAGCATTTATCCAATACATAATGAAGATGACCAAGATGGGGTAGATGAACAATATACCACCCTCCATAAATGTATTTATGATTCCAAGGATAAATTAATGCTTCAATCTAGTTGAACCTTATAATGGCACAATGAGTTCATAATCCTATACGTTTGTCAAAAATAATGTTTCTCGCATGTGAACTCATAAAAACAAATGTTCAAGACTTTCAAGTTTCTTTAGTTAGAAATGTTTCATCTTTGTTTTTGCTTCTTTCCAAAGACCATATTTTTCTTTTCAAATGATATTGCCTTTTGGCGTCTAAAGTTTAAATTTGACCATCTATATATGAAACAAGTCAAAAATTTGAAAAGGCTTTTGGGGTTTAACTTTAAACCCCAAAATGTACATTAATATATACACATATGATATAATGCATTAATTAAAAGAATAATAATTAACCACATAAAATAAAATTTCCCAAGTTCAATTGTAAAATTTCTTGAACCTAAATTTCTTGAATGTTTTCCATGCATAAAGGCATGTGTGAAGCCTTCCACAATGTGAACAATAACATACAAAATTTCTATTTCATAAGTAACCTAGATAGAAATTTAGTGTATTAATTCATTGTGGTGTATCCAAAATTCCCATCAAGTTCATTAGTTATTTAATTTATAGGACACCTTGTTTGTAATGAAATATTCACAAAGTGAAAAAAGTTTCATCTAAAGGTTGGCATTTCATCAAAATGATCATAGAAATGAAAATGTATTTGGAAAGCACCTTGTATCAATTTTGTTGAATAGGTGGACTAATGACCATATACAACATTAATGGGCCAAATCCACTACAAAGAATCATGTCCATTCCAACCCATGCATTTGTGACTTCTATCCAAATCAACCATTTTTGTGACTTTAGATATGATTGTCCTCCATGGCACTTGGTAAAAACAATTGGTAATTGCATAATGACATCAAACTGGTTTAAAGTTACATATGCAATTTATACTTGCAATTAATGTTGATTTGAATGAATTGAAAGATACATTTATATCCTTCATTTATAGTGGCATCCCAAAATAGATGAAAATGTAGTTGTTTTTGCAACTTGGAAGGTGGTTCAAAGGCCATTGGAAACTGCGTGACATCTTTTCAACTCAATTTGTGACTATAAATCCTAGTTGCAAATGCACATGTAATTAAATGTGAAAAAAATGAATTGGTTAATGAAATTGCTAGATTTATTGGTTTAATTTTTTTCCTTTAAATTGTTTTCAAAGAATTAACCACTAAATGTGTAATATGGTTTGGTGGGTTTGTGAAAATTTGAAAGGACTCATAGTAATAACAATAGAAATAGGGTTAAGTAATAGATCTTATCATGTTGATATGTGATATGTTTTAAATTAATTATTATATTAGGTAAGCAATGTAATTTTTTTTATTGAATATGTTAAATAGTAGGAGTAATCTATGACTAACTTAATATCATACATTTAAATTATATTTTTTTGGTAAAATTTTGATCTATTATAAGCAAAATTGTATAATATAATTTTAAAATTCAAATAGATGTTTGAGATGTGAAAAAACATAATTTATTTTTACATAAGAATTTTATCATAATTTAAAGTAAAACTTAAAATATTACATGTGTAAACATAATAAAATTTATAGTTCCATAAAATCAATTAATATGACATTAATTAATACTCAAAAAATTTAATTGATTACATAGATTAATATTTTATATTAAAAATAACATAGTTAATTAAAGAGCTTTTATTATATTTCCATTATAATTTATTTGTCATTTATAAATATTATATGTGAATAAATTATATATCACATACTTTACTTAAATTCTATTAGTAAAGTTATGATATATCAAAAGAAAAATTGTATAATATAATTTTTAGAATCAAATGAAGGTTTAAGATATGAAATTTATTTATATATTTATTATTATATTTTTCGTTTATAAATCATGTGATTGAATTCATTTTTTCCACTGAATCATCATTAAAATTGTATTTAATAACAAAATTCAAATATTTTTCTTTTCAAATAAATTTATATTTGAAAGAGGGAAAATATATGTTTGTGTACATTATTTTTGAAATTAAATTCAAAAATTAATCTTATTATTTGAACGAAATTGTAATAAAATATCAAAGTTCAAAAATGATGTTTTGTGTAATGTTTTAAATGAAATAGGTTATGTCACAGGCACAAAAAACTATGAATATAGGAACTAAGCCAATGACACAACAAGAAAAACAAATTAAAAAAAATGCAAGCCTAAGTCTAATCCAAGACTAGAAACACAAAGACACAACGCAAGCACACGGTATGTGCTAAAAGATGATTTAAACAGAACTTTATTTTGATGACATATGAAAACAAAGGTTAAAACAAAAAAATGTACTCAAAACTAGTGTTGAATGGATTGAAGGTAATGGGAAGCCCCACCCCTATTTATATTCCTAACCCTATTTATAACCTTAAACCCTACCCCTAGTTTGAAGAAGCTTTTTGAGAAACTTTTTACTTAATAATGAACTTTGAATTAACTAATAATTAACGATGATGCAAGCAATGATGCATGTGATTATGTTAATGCAAGTGATGATGCAAACAATTATGTTGGTGCAAACGATGATGTGAGCAATTATGTTGGTGCAAATGATAATGCAAGCGATGAGTGATGGTGGTAAAAGAATTGATATGCATCCTGAAGGTTCAAGGATCATCCCCCATAAATGACATGGGTTGTGGTCAACGTTGGAATGTTGATGGAATATTTTCGACCTGTATAACCAACATAGGTTAGGTGCCTATTATGTGACCTTAAATAGGTACAATAGTTATTTTACCTAGCAATTTAAATTAATTTTTAAAGCCTAACCTGTGTAATGACATGTGTTAACATGGTATATGTTGAATTTAATGAAATTAAAAATATAAAAATATAAAAAATGATTATTTTACTATTTAAATGATAAATATTTAAACAAATATAAATAATGTGACTACATTCTTGAGTCGTAAAATCAGTCGCAAAATGACGATACCACGTAAGTTAGTTTGGATGGATGAAAAATTCATGTAAGTTCCATTTTTATGTGACTGCCATTACATCTTGGTGCCACGTATTATCTTTTGTGACTAGAATTTTATGCGACTTATACAAAATGACTAGGCATTGTAACAAGTCACACATGATAATTACGACTAAAAATGAGTTATAAATCTAGTCATATATATTTGGAAATTCCTTGTAGTGATTTGATTAGAGGTTAAGCAAGAAAATAAAAAGTTGAGAATTTCATTTTGTTCTAATAAGCTTCATGACCTTAACATGTAAACGTGATGAACTTAAATTTTTTTCATATCATAATGTGATGACTTGGGCCCATCTTTTCTAAGAAAAACCTTTTGTACCATTCATAGTTTCCTGTTTTTTCACCAAGTTACAATTCACCCCAAAAAAACATTTCTTCTATCCATGAATATATATCCTTCCTATAGTAGAGGAAGGATATTAGACCTTTTAAAAAAAAGAAAAAAGATCTTATGTCTATTTAGGGGCATAAGAAAAATGAACATAAGATCCCTCCCCTTCTTAAAGAATAAAGGTGTAAAAATCATCCACTCCTATACTTTATGTTCATGATAACCTTAACTCATGTTTTACAATGTATAATGTCAATAAATGTGCAACATTCCCAAAGCATGGGGTCAAAATTAATTATAACCTTATCCTACTTGCCCCTTACTTTGGAGATGCTTCACTTGTAAGTGCCTTACTTTACATAGACAAATATATCATAACAAAATACAATTCAAGATGTGACAATACATATAAGTTATACAAAGATTTTTCCATGATAATTTTTGTTTTCTTTCAACAAGACAATTATCCACCCCCAAGTAAAGGTCAACCTAGAATATTTGCTAGCTAAATAAGGTTGGTATAAGTTTAACATAATTATTAATGTTCATTGGTTTTTCTTTCATAATTAATGTGGGAATGTTTTTGTGAAATTATTTTTTTGTCAATACAAGCTATTAAATATATATATTTCTTTTTTTGGAAATTTACATAAATTAATTATTTAAAAAACCCCTTTATTATCAATTCCCCTAGTTAGATTTTTAAATTATACCACCCATGACATGTTATATAGAAAGGTGCATTTTGAAATACTGAACTTAAAAACCACTTAACATAAAGTTGTTTTTTTTAAGACCTTTTTTTTAGCCTACTATTGGACTTGCCTTTGCCTTCTCATGTTAAGTTTGAGCTATTTTTTAAATCACCCATATATGGGAGTAACATAAAAATTTAGCATGAGACCTTTCTTGTTCTAACAACCTTCATCTTTGGCAATCTCATCATACCTTGTTCATAAAAAAGTAAAACACACAAATCACCCAACCTTTCTTTACTTGGAAAATTTGCAAAAAGTAAATGGATGTTCCAAACATAAACATGCCTTGCTTGAAAAATAGAAAACAAAAACATGCACACAAATTGTAAAGCCAATTTCTTCACTAAAACTTCACTATATTGAAAACCTTAACAAAAAGAAATGATTGTTACAAACACACACCTTACTTTGCAAAAAATAAACACACATGCACAACCTTTTTCCACCATAATCTTGCTACCATGCACACACAACTTGCAAAGCTTCCCTACTTGAGTGAAACCTCATTATTACACCTCACTACCATGCACATGAATTGAATGAGGTCACTATCTTGCCATTGAAAGTTGCAAAACAATCTCCACTAAAAAAAACCATCACCTCTTCTTTTTGCTCACATCTTTCAAGTTGTTCTTAAAAACTCACCTAAACCTAAGCGCTATCATATGTGCAAATAAGCAAGGACCATTTCAAATGAACTCAGGGCGAAATTCAAAAGAATGTTGATTTTGATGCAAATTTGAGTTTCATTCTTGTTATTTTCTTTAATGATGCATTTGCATTACAATTGTCAATTCATACAACATTTGGCCAAAATTGCCCATTATTGCACAAACTTCAAGACATGTCACAAATACCTTTTCTAGCATGCTCTCTGGTAGGATATTTGAAACCCATTGTGCCCAAATTCTATCATGTTTTGGCCCAAGGGTGAGTGCTTGGCTTATAATTTGACCAATTTTCCCAAACTTTTGATTAGCTTCTTTGGTCTTTTCCATAGTGTTTCGAATACAACTTGGACTGCCCCATCCTTTAATTGCAGGTATCCCTTAATGCATGTGCACATGTCCCATTGACTTTATGGGTATCTACCTTTTATGTTGTGCTCATGGCAATGAGCACACAAAAACCCATGATGAAGTTCATGACACCTTTGTTGCCATTGTGCGAAATGTTAGCTTTCACGTGGGGCGAAAATAATTACATGCACTTCCTTTAAACACATTCAATTGCTTTTGTCAATGAGTTGACATTATGTTCACCAAAGATGGTGTTCACACCTTATTTAATGTTAACATTGTTGACCCAACATGAACATATTTACTTCCTTCATCTTACGCCACCCTAAGATTTGCTATTTCCAATGTGGTTCAAGCTAAAAAACAGAGCTATTGCGACTAGCACCCTATTGATCAATTCTACCCCTTAGCAGAGAGGTATTTGAATGTTTACATAAGTAGGCGAATGTGTTTTTACACAATTGTGCTAATGTCATTTGGAGTTTGAAAGGACTAGATGGCCCTCTTCTTTCAATCTTGGTTACTTTTCCTTAACAAAATATTTCAATCACATTGCAAAAGGTGCAAGCATCCTCCATCTTAAGTTAGGCAATAGTTGTAGGCCTAGCTATTTCCTAACTTCTAACCCTTCACGACACATCTCCCATCTCCACAATCGACTTATTGTAAGTAGTTGATTTTTGATATGGAAAAATATGGCCGACCTAATACAAGCGATCAATTTTTGACATGGATAGGTTTTGACATATAGTTTGAGCTAACTTGACATCATGTAAATTCTCCCTTGTCTTTGCATCTTTTTTTTTAATCCCTTTGTACATTTTCCTAATCTATTATGTGTCTATCAGTAAAGTTTTACAAGGTTGCATCATTTTATGTCAAGGTAGATTCTTGTTATTAAAACTTAGCTCTGAAAAAGATCCAGTCGTTATTCTCTTCTCACAATTGCCAACTCACACCATTCAAAATCAAGACAAAAAAAAGGGGGGCTAAACATGGAATTGGAGAAGTTCATCGAAATGGAAAGCGAAAGCTCAAAGGATTTGATGTTTTAAGGATTCAAGAAACATAGTTGTGGGTGGAAACATGGCAGGGTATGGGTCAGTTTTTGGTTTAGGGTTTAGGGTCTGGTGGAATCTCTATACTAGCAATAAGGTAGGGTAGGGTCTCTGTCCACAGACCCACCATGCCACTTATCGATAACCTGACATCGTGTTCTTGTTTTGCTGGCAAACCGTAAAAAATAGGCCTTTGGAGTAAACCCTAACCCTAACCCTAATTCCACCTCCTGTATTTCTCTGCCAGCGGACTTGCCCTTTTCCTGCGGTTCAACAGCGATGGCTGCCATCGGAGTCCCTGCTTCGCCTCGCCTCTCCCTGGCCATCGTTTTCCGCTTGTTTCCTCCTCTGAAGTGCTATTGTCATCTTAACTCAGCCGCGACGTTGCAGCTGAGTTGCAGTTTGCAGTTTCGGTAATGGTGGGCTTTGGGATCGAAGTGACGCCATGTTGTGGTGCATGGTATAGAGAGTGTGCTAAAAGGTTTTTGCATTTTATGCATTTATATATGTAGGATGTGACCGCCGCCGCTTTTGGCTGGGATGTGGCCAAGGAAGGAATTCTCTTGAGTTTTGAGGCTCTACATGAGTTGAAGTTTTACATCCTTAATGCAATTCCCTTATCTCTCCTTTGTCATATGGAGTTTTTTCTCCAAGTAAGTGAATGTGATAGTCCATCATCTCATCATACATACAACAGCAGTTCGTCTTTCATGGATCCTGTATGAATCAGTTTGTGGTTTCCCTGTGACGGAGAGTGTTCGTAAATCTGAAGTATGCACAGCAGGAGCAAGTTGGGAGTTGCAATTTGCCATGAAAACATCCTGTATGGTCAGTTTGTGCGGTGTGTCCCTATGAGGAAAGTTTTAGTAATCTGAAGCATGCACAGCACGAACAAAGTGGACTTCAATGTTGCTCCCTTCAATTGGATGGTTGAGTGATGTTGGTCTGTTAAGTCTATTTTTGCTGTCTGTGGGCGCATGTGGATTATGAGGCATTTGCCAACCGAGGGAGCTGTCTGCATTAGTAGTGGCAGTGATGAAGCATGTAGAGAGATTGCGTTGTCGTTTAATGAGACCGAATTCTCTCTAAAATGTTGGATCACAGTTCAAAGCTTTTGCAAACACTAAGAACAATTACTGTAAAGCGATAGAGAGATACATATACAGTATATGTATCTCTCTATCCCTTTGCAGAAATTGTTCTTACTGGTTGCACCTGTATTCTTATATCTTCTGCAATTGGAAATTTATAAACACTTCAATTGGAAGATTTCTAAACACTTCCTCAATATATAGCCAAATTATGCCATAGTTGAATGTGCGATGCAGCAATGCGATGCAGTAATGCTGAATGCGCAATGTTGTATTCAGAGAGATGCTTCAACCAGTACAGCAAATGCATATTTCCATTGATTCAAGAATTATTTTTAGTTGGCTTAGTGTCTTAGTTATTAGTTATCTCAATGTCTTTTATATTGTGCAGGTGAAGTTGTTTTCAAACATTTGACAATGGGAGACTAGAATTTTTGGGAATTATGCACTTGAAATGTGCAAGGTCAATGTCAGACAAACTGTTTGCAACTCTCTGATCCAAGACTGGGGAGTCACAGGAAGATTCAGCCATGTTACTCAACAAAATATAATAGAGATGTAGGTTGCTGAGAAGATCAAGAAGAAAGGAAAAACAAGAACAGAGGGGAATGCCACATCTGGAGGTTATTGTTCTCCTTTTCAGCATTTTTGAAATAGGGTGGTTTGGTACAAGAATTGAATCCAGTTGGAATGCTCAGAATCATCAAAAGCTCAGTAGAACATTTGCAATGCAGCTTTGTTCATAATGTTAATTAATAAAAAATGGCAGCCAAATGGGAAAATTCCTTGTGGGAGAAGCACCCAATTCCCCAAAAAACATTAATCTGTTCTGAAATGCTTTGCAGTTGACAAAGAAAATAGAAATTGCACTTGCATCTGTTGGAACCCATGTGTTTTAAAATTGGGCTTCAGTGGGAGCACAGGTGGGTTGCAAGTACAAATGGCCTGATAAGTCTTCATGTGAAGAGCCCCAAGAGACGTGAATGAAAGCCCCATTTTGCAGTGGACACATCCTCTAGTAATTAGGGCCTCTTGAGGTGAACGGGCACCCCATCTTAAAGCTTTGTGATTAAGAGCTTAAGATGGGTGCCTCTTCAAGTCAAGAGGCCCTAATTACTAGATGAGAGTGGTAGAAAAGCTTCAGGTGGTGGTGGTAGTGGTGGGTGTGCATAAGCTAAAACTTTGTTTCATGAGCTTTTGAATTTTGTTGCTTTTGGAATGCAACAACAACAAGATGCCATGCTCAAAGCCAGTTATCCCGAAGAATAGGCCTTTTAGTTGTGGAGATAATTCCCGCAAGTTCCCCTATGTGGAGGTATGGGGACCAGATGGGTTGCCAAGGAGGTTTGCTCCAGGTACTCGATCAAGTTTTGCAGTAGACAGATTCAACAAGCAGCTGGTGGATGCTGTTAAACCTGTTGTATGTGTGGAAGCTTGCAAAGATGGTGAGGACCCAATCGAATTTGGACCTGAGGCTGAGCTCATTGCACCTTGTTCATGGGATTTGCGAGTTGTTCAAGAAGCTCCATTTGCACCAATTGCAGCTGGTGATAAAATCCCCAATGGAGAGCTGACTTACTTGGATGATGATGGCAAGCTGCAGAAGCATGTTGTGTATGATTTGGTGAGGAACAAAAAGGTCATCTTCTTTGGTGTTCCTGGAGCTTTTACTCCAACATGCAGTGTGAAACATGTGCCAGGTTTCATTGAGAGAGCTGCTGAAATCAAAGACAAGGGAATTGTTGAGATTGTTTGCATTACTGTGAATGATCCTTGGGTTGTCAAAGAGTGGGAGAAGACTTACTACCCGACAACAATGACAACAACAAAAAATGAGGATGAACATCTCAAATTCTTATGTGACGGATCTGCAAAGTACACTAAAGCCTTGGGACTGGAACTTGATTTGTTTGAGCGGGGCATGGGTGTCCGATCCCGCAGGTATTGTTTGCTAATTGACGATCTGTTTGTGAAGATTGCCAACATTGAGGAAGGAGGAGCTCTCCAAATGTCTACTGCAAAACAAATTATGGAAGACCTTGATTCTGGCAAAGGTTATTGAGTGAGTACAAAAAGAATTGCATTTCCTCCTCTATAAGTAGTTTATAATCCCACTTCAATTTGATTTTAGTAATGAATTTTGTGCTTTTGACAGGAAAAACAATCTCTCATGAAAATGAATGTTTCAAGCATAAATAAAGGTATCATGTCTCCTTTTGTGTAGACGGTCATCTTTTTGGTCCATGTAAATTTCCACTTCTGTACAGATTATTTTGAAGATCATAGATTCTTCTTAGCTTGGGACCTTGGGTCCATTCTTATTAATCCAATTCTTGGAGCATTGATTGTATGCTTTTAGAGACAAGAATCTTGACCCAGCTACATAGCATTGATTACATGCTTTGATAGTATTGATCTTATGACAACCATCTGGTCAACACCCACCCCAATGTTAATTAGGCTCATCACCTAATTAGGTTGGAAGCTTCAAAGTATATTATACTCATTTATGCCAATCTCTTCACACCAAGGTCCCCTGGAGCCATTGACATTCCTAGGGACCCAATATTCATCACATCAGGTACCTGAAAGCAATCCTAATTCATAGCAAAATATATACATCATCCTAAACCATAGCAAATACACATTAATTGGTTGGTGCCAGCGCAATTTTTTATTTGGCAGTCTGTGCATGCTCATTTTTTTGATAGGTTGATACTTGGTTCAAAATCTCACCTTTGAATACACAGTTTGCTGCTTATGTAAGATACTAGATTTCGCAAGAGGATTTAGCAACACCCATTTTCCAATAGACTTTTGGATTGCAGCTTTGAAGCAAGCCTCATTGTACCTACTACCTACCACATTTGTGGAAAAAAACAGTGCCATGGACATGTTGCACAGACCCATATAATTGTTGAGCAAGAACCATCCATATTAGCCATGACAAAACCTTGCATTTTTGTACTCCGTCTGCAATGACAGACAGCAATTTGAGATGCAGATCTTCCACGCTGCAATTGGGTCATCGTACAATTGGGTTGTCATCAGAACAAGCTTACATGATCATCAAAGGCAAGGTACAAACTTTTTCAGGATATAAATTGGAACTTTGAGAGGCTGGTGTTAAAACAGACCCGTTAATCTCTCCAAAGTTGCACAATTAGTATGCAACTTGATTTGTGTGGTATCAAGTCACTTCCATTGGTAGATAATGTTACTAGACAAAAGAGGGGTTGTTGTTGCCACATATGTACAAGAAAATCCCGCATAGTATCTATCTATGGGTGGCTATCAGCAGTAACATTAACAATTTGCTGGAAGCTACAGCATATGAGTAGAAGTGGTTTTTTGTCCAAAGGGAAGAAGAATGGTAGATGAACATATGGGAGGAGAGTAAAAATTTACTGCAGAAAAGCCACACACCCCACTTTTAAGAACATCAGTCAATGGCCAACGGCATTATGTCCTTCCCAAGAATGGAAGAACCAGAGAACATCATCATTGGCACATTGAATGTGAGTTTCTGGAGCTGCAAAACCAACAAACCCAAATGCCCACCCAGAAAAAATTATAATCAATTTCTGCAAAAGAAAAGTAGCAATGAGGAAGAAGAAACACCTGCCCCAACCATGCAGAAACCCATCAATCAGAATATGATAAAATGCACAACATACCTGAAGGTTAGAGATTTGATTGAAACCAAACTTGGTAAGCCAGATGTCCTCTGCACCTTCTGCTGCTGACAACACCAGGTGCTTCACGTGCAACACACCCAGTAATCTCTCAATCGACAGCATTAGTGCTTTACAATTTCCCTGCGTGCAAGCATCAATTGCTCTCAGAACCAAAGAGTTTGAGATTTTCATTGCCTCCTGATTCATAACTTTGTAGATTTTCCAATTGCACACACACCCTGGGAGTGGACTGATGGTATTTTGTTGGCATATGAAGTAACAGCACCGAAAAGAAGAGGCAAAAACAAAAAAAAATAGCCTATCCTCATTTCAGAGAGCAGAGGCAAGAGGTAAAAACCTGGCCTTGATCTTTGGAGCTAGTGGCAACAAGGGGCACCTCTGCAAGCTGACGGCCAAAAATGCGAACAAGAGCTGCAGATACTACCTTATCACTGTTGACACACACAATCACTTTGAGAATCAATCCATTGGTCAAGCCATACCTTCAATAATGCCAAAATCAAAATGACAGGGACCGGCAGGGCAGGAAGATGGGGAGGGGGTAAAAAAATGGCAGAAGAGACGTGATGGAGATGAAGCTTACTTGTGCTTGAGCACCACACAGTACATACCCGCATACTCTTGATCTTGACAATTTCGGCTGCAAAATGCAAATTAGAAACTCCATAATTACCAGCTAATAGCAGTTGCATCCATGACTACCCCACTGGCTTCAACAGATCCCAAAGGTGGGTTGTAGAGAAGTATGAAGTCATATCTGTCTATACAACATGAGAGGTATATGACGAAGGTTGAATTTGCCCCACACCTGTAGACCATGAAGGGTATCAAATCATCTCGAGGCCTCTCCTCCAGATTCATACTAAAGGATTCCTGCAATGATTTTAGATGTCAGTCAAAAGGAAATGCCAAAAGGTTGGTCTTATTGAGGCGCTGCCATGGTACCTACCCCAATAACCAGGAACCTGCCACAAGAGAAACAAAACCAGGGGACTGTAGTCTGTTGCAAAGAGTACGAGGGGGATGTCCACTTACTCTGAATATTTCAACAGCTTCAGCAAGAGTTCGCCCATTTGTGGAATCACCACGCCTGCCATGGAGCAGCTGCCATTCAAAAAAGCTCTGCTTCTTCCTCATGTCCCCATTCCTACTGTCATCCTCCTGCTGCTGCTTTCTTTCCAATACTTGGCCAACAATGCTGTCCGCAACTGGTTCAGGCCCATTGGCCACCAGCAGACTCAATATGCTGCGGATATGCTTGCAGTCTTGTCCACAGAACCAATCTCCCTCTGGCAGCTCCTGTGCAGATACACACAATTTCTTTGATCAAAATTGAGAGGATTGGATACAAAGCATAAACTTTTGAAAACTAGCATTCACATGGTACTGCTGCATTTGTATTTAGACTCTGCTTAGTGCTGCATTCAAACTTACTGTGAGGTTTGCCAGCCCAAGCTCCTTCAAGCAGCCAACATGGTATTCCTGCTCACACTGATCAAACCCACAAAACACACATTAAGATGTGCTTAACCCAGTAGCCCTCAAGAGTTGTTCCTGGAGAACCTATTCCTACATATGAGAATGGTAAATTGGTTGAATCATTCATAAAAGCTTTGCTTCAGCAATGGACATTTTGGAAGAAGGAAACATAAGAATTCCAAAGAATCCACATGAATACATTCACAACCGTATGAGACTGAAACCTGCCAGAAAGTTCAAATGGGTGACAAAGGAAAAAGGAAAGACTTGTTCTTTTCCTTACTTGGTAACAGAGCAAAATAGTCATCCGACCAAAACCTGACTTGTCAAACTCCACCGATCTGAGAAGACAATTTCTCACAAACTTCAGAACTACAGAACCACCTGAAATAGCATTACATCAAATCAAGCTTACAAAGCAAAAGGACTGACAAGAGAAATGGGCACAGGTCTCACTTGCAGAGCACACAACGGCCAATGGTATAACCCTCAGGAACCTTCAACAAGCGGGTACAGCAACGAGTGGCTTGATTGTCGGTAACAATGTCACCAGTCTTCTTAACACCTTCCTTCACAGTTAAGTCATCCTTGCTGTCTGAAATGCCTGCCTGCTGTTGCTGACATTGTGGGCAGTACCAATCACCAGCAGAAGGAGGAGCACTCCTCAACCCCGCACAGTCTACCCAGGAGATAACCCATCAAGCACATCAGTGAACTGGGTTGAGCACACAGCCTGCAGAGAGCTTGCTCTAGGAGGAAAACAATTATCACAGAAAGTGTGAGAACCAGAAGCATACCTTCATGATAAGAACGGGGACAACTTGTGCACAGAAGAAGCTCTCCACCATCACCACATTCATTACAATAGACCATACTTTCATCTGGTCTTGGTGCAATTCCTAATTTCTTCAACTTTTGCTGACCCATCAGTGATTGAGCAGCCAGGTGAAGGGAACGACCATCAGCAGCCAAATAAATGCTTCTGTATCTGTGAAAAAAAAGGCATTTTCCATGAAATGAGTAATCTGAACAAACAGGGTGCCCCACCCACACATGCATATTCATGTTGGAAGTAGACATGTTTCAGATATCAAGCAAAAGAAATGTGTATTGACTCTGCTGCAAGGAGGCCCGAGAACCATACGGATTGCAACGTGCAGCCCAGCCAGCATGCTGCTCAAACAACCTGCAAATGATCTGCACCAACAACAATTGTAGAAAATCTCAACGTTGACACAAGTGATGGATGTGGAGCCTGTAGCTCAGAACAGGATCAGGCTCTTCTAAATGGTGACAGAGAGCTCAAAGTTTAGCAGAAAGCAAAGCACCTTTGAACCTGATTACCGAAAGCAAACCACTAATCTCATACATCCGCCACAGACACAATACTCACCGTTTGTTGACAGCAATTGCAGTAGATGCCTGCACCTTTCTTCACTCCTGTCAGGAAACACTGCAAGAGCAAGCTTGATGAGTAAGTCAATCTTTAACCAAGCAAAGAAGAGGTCTTTCTTTTGCCTCCTTTGCTGACTATGGATTCTTTCTTTGCGCAAGAAAGTAAAACCCATTGTCACTAACCTGGCCTTTCACGTAATAGCCAACCTCGGTATCATCTGGTAAACCTCCTGGCAAGAAAAGTGCCTTGTAGAAACTGGGTTCACGGATCTCATGGGTGGAGCCCTCAGTCATGCTCACTGGCTCCCTGTTGCTGCTGCTCACCAGCTCCATATTGCTGCTCACTGGCTCCTTGGTGCCGCTCACCACCTCTTTGGTGCTCTCAACCCTGCACCAATCCAAGAAAACCATCATATAGGAAGCAGCACAAAAGGACCAAATGCTAACCTATGGATCATCACCCAACATCACTTTCTGTAAAGACTCCCTTGCAATGTAGAGTGCACATGCCAACTGCATGTGAGCCCTTGCAAACAAAAGTCCTGCCTTTTTTAATTACCAGAGTGAGTGAGGAGAGAGAAATACACTGACTTCTGGTACCTTGTGACCATTTGCACTGGTTCTTGGGCAGCAACAACAGCAATGGACCTTTTATCAAGACTTGTTTTTGTTGTCTTCTCTGCACTCTCACATTTTGGGCACAGCCGATCACTAGCCAAGGTGCCAACACAGTCTGCCAACAGAGGAGAAATTCATGACCATGTATCATCAAGATAGAGCAGCAATCAACAATCTTTGAAGCAAAACTTGGGTGACAGCAAAATCCATGTGAGAACCTTTGTTTACTGTAATGAGGGATGTGTGCAGCGGCAAACAGTCCTGACAATTTGCAGCTGAAGAAATTCAGCAATGTGAGTCTCACTGCCATCCCAAAAACATCAAGAGTTTGAAGCATGCAAAATAGGAAGGTGTACTACCTTGGTGAAATGTGTTAGAGCATCCGCCCCTGGCACATGAAACTAGTCTCCCATCCCTTGATCCACACTTGAAGCAAGGTTTCCTTTTCCGATTGTTGCTACTGATGATCTCACCGATTGCAGCTTTGATAACTTCCAACACATTCAACTTTTTCTCTCCCGCATTCCAACCCGCCTTCAGAATATCACGCAAGCACTTGCCATTCTCAATGAAAATGAAATCACTTGGATGTCGATTTGAGCTACCCGCATGCTTCTCAAATGCAGACACATTGATAACCTTAAGACATTCAACACCCAAACCAATATATAATTCCAAAAGAGGTTGTGTCTCTCTCCAAGCTTGCAAATATCCTCACACCAGAGAACTTCAACAAAAAAAAACCCAACAGTTGTTTCCCATTTTCCAGTAAAAATGCAAGTCAAGAAAACTACTTCATGATGGCAGAGGATTGATTTTTGGGCAAGTTGTGGTACCTGCAAACCTCTGCAATCACGGCAATCACATTGAACACCTCCTCCTTGAATTATTCCCGTAAGCATAACCTGCAAGAGAAGACCAGAAAAGTGGAGAAAATAAGCAAATCTCAACATCAAAGCACAGAAAGGTATGGCACCTATAGCTCTAAAAATACAACAGAATCCAGGAAACAATCAGAGAAACACAATGGAACAGCAAGTGGTTCTTGCTTCATCAATTTCCTTCACTTGTGACCACAACCCATGTAACAACTAACAAGACATGTTTCATTTGGATTTTCTAAGTCATGATGTCCTAGAGCTGCCTTAAAGGAAAAGAAACAGCAAAATGGGTGTCTTACATCTCCACCACGACCCACATAACGCACATGATGCCCTTCCAGTAATCCTGTTGCAAGCAGCTGTTTAGCTGTGATCGGTACTTCTTTCAACATATTTTCAACTGGAGGTTTTACCCGTAATCGGACCTGTACAACACAGAAAAAATTGTATTCAAAGAAGTGAGGCAAGTTCTTGAAAGATTGCAGCAAAAATGGTGGAAATGGGAGGCCCAGAAAAACAAGCTTGAAAAGAGATCCATAGCTCAATGCACATCTGACACATATCTCTGCTGGATCCACAGACCCATTGATATGTGCATGCAACGCCACTATGCAGAGGATACTGAGGCCAGAGTCAGAACACAATTGTCTAGAGTAGATTAACCTTGATGACAATGGTGACAATGCACTAAAAACCTAACACACACCAACCTTCAAACGAGCAGACTGTTGTGGCGGTGGCAGTGGTGGGTGGTGCACAGGTGGGCCTGAAACCTCAACTACAGAATCTTGTCTTTCTAAACTGGCCTCTCTGTCTGTGCTCCCTGTCTCTGGTGGACATTTATGATGACCCTTCTTGAGCACCATACACTTGCTGCATAGACTACTCTTTCTTATGCTGCGAACTCTGCGCACGCTGGAAACACCTTCATGGTCAGGATACAACTGTGAGAACTGCTGGGTAATGCTTGTTCCTCCTGTTTCTGGGGTCTCAGATTGAACAAGGAGGCTCATTGTTTGATTCAAGTATTGGACAGGAGGAGTTTCATCTCCCATGTAAATGGGCGATTCTGTTTGGGTGATCACCTCCTCTTCCTCATATACCACGTCCATATTGTCAGCTTCCTCCTCCTCATCGCTCATCATGTGTCCATTTTCTTCTTCCATCAGGTTTTGAGAACAGACTCCTGGAACTGCAGGATCATCATCTGTGATTGTTGATCTGACACCTACAAGGAGAGGATTCTCAACATGCACATTCTCCTCACTGATCGCACTTTCACTCTCCTCACCCTCTTCTTCATTGGCATCAGTATGTGCTCCTGGTTTGATATCAGCAACTATGTCTGGCTCCTCCTTTCCTTGCCATACAAATCCCTGCCTTCCCATTGCCTGTTCGTCCAAGGTGGAAGTTTGTAATTCTGTATCATTCTGATCGCACTGCCTCCCCTCCTCCCCCTGCAGACAAGTATTCTGTTGCTTTGAGAGGTTTTCCACAGACCCAAGCAGCTGGAAATTCGTGGAATTCGAGGAGGAAGGAGGCTGAACAACTGGAATAGGCAGAGGAGATCGCCTTGCAGGGAGAAATGGGGAACCCAAATTTGACGCAACTGGAGAAGTAGGTGAAGTAATCGAATTCGAGACTTCACTGGCAGCAACATGATGATTACTTAGAGCATGAGTTTCAAGTGGCCAAAATGTTAGAGGGGTTCTCTTTGCCTTTGGTGGTGCTGAGAGAGCAACTTCTGCTTTTGCTGATGATGATACAAATGCTGCTGCTGCTGCATTAATACATGCACCCTCCTCGAGTATCTCTGAATTTGCAACTGTGTGCATTGGGCCTTCTTGAGAATCAATGTACTCGTTCTCACATGAAACTGCTGCTGGAGCTTCAAGCTTACCCTCCATCTGTTTGCACTCCACTGGAGCAGACACCTCCTCCTCAGTTTGCAACTCCAAGGTGGTACCACCTTGATCAAGTTCACCAGTAACTAGCACAATTCCAGAGGGAGCCTCTGAAGCAGCAGCAGCAGATTGACCATCTGTGATGCCAGCTTCTTGAGAATCTGAGTGCTGCACATTCTCAGACATATCCACTGGAACTGGAGACTTCTTGGGCTCTTCCCACTGCATCAACTCCACTGGAGCTGATGCTTCCTCAATTTCCAAAGTAGAGGTGGCAAACTCTTGATCCACTGCTTCTGCTGTGACCAACTCAATTCTAAAAGGACCACCACTTGAGGCCACCACTTGACCATCTGTCACAAGAAGCAGATCTGCCTTGGGTTTGTTTGCCTCCTCCAAAGGACACACACTTTTCTCAAGCTCCAACTGAGGGTGGCTAGCCTCTTGCGATTCTGCACCATGCACATTCTCACATGAACTACTTGCTGCACCTGGAAGCTTGGCCTCCCACTGCATGTAATCTACTGGAGCCGAGATTTCCACAGTTTCCAACATAAAGGTGCCATCTTGGTCTGCTTCAGCTGTAACTGATTCGATTTGGGAATGACCGTTTGAGAGAGGCACTTGACCATCATCTGTCACAAGTCTCTTTGGCTCCAGAAGACCTGCAACTTTGTCCAACTCCACCTGAACCACACTAGCTTCACCATGCAGATTCTCACATGATGAACTCATCCGACCTGGAAGATTGGCCTCCCACTGCATACAGTCCACTGGAGCTGATATTCCTGCAGTTTCCAACATAGAGGCAGCACCACCTTGATCATCTTCAGCTGTACCCAATTCGATTTTTGAATGACAATTTGCAGGAGTCACTTGACCATCATCTGTCACAACAAGCGAATCTGTCGCAGGTCTGTTTCCCTCTGAAAGGACTGCAACTTTCTCAAACTCTGCCTGACTGACACTAGCTTCTTGGGATTCTTCACCATGCACATTCTCCTCCAAGGAACTCACCACACCTGGAAGCTTGGCCTCCCACTGCATACAGTCTGCTGGAGCTGATACCTCTTCCTCAGTTCTCAATCTAGAGGTGGTGGCACATTGATCCTCTTTGGCTGTAACCACCTCACTGTTGGAATGACCATTTGTGGGCATCACTTGACCATTTGCAGGAGCTGCTCGATCATCTGTGGAAGCCACTTGACCATCTGCTGCAACAACAAGTGGAGCTGCAGGAGGTCTGTGTGCCTCCAGAAGGGCTGCAACTTTCTCGGACTCTACATGAATGAAGCTAGCTTCTTGAGATTCACCTTGCACATTCTCATGTGAACTCTCCAGGCCTGGAATCTTGGCCTCCGACTGCATGGAGTCCACTGGAGCTGATACCTCCTCAATTCCCAAAGTAGAAGTGGCAAATTGATTTGCTTTTGCTGTATCAGACTCAACCTCAGAAGAACCATTCAATGCAGCCCCTGGATCATCTGTTGGAAGAAATGCATCATCTGCCACAGCTTTCCTTGATTCTGGAAGAAGACCAACACTTTGAGACACAAGAGCAGCTTCTTGCAAGTCACCATGTGCATTCTCAGCTGAACCCATTGGATTGGGAACCTTAGCCTCCTCCAGCTGCATAGATTCCACTGGAGCTGATACCTCATGCATTCCCAAAGGAGTGATGGGGCAGTGATCAACTCCAGCTGCTGTGGCCAACTTGATCTCAGAAAGACCATTCAATGCAGGCGCTTGATCATCAGTCACTGTAAATGAAGCTGCTGCTGCCATTGTTCTGCTTGCCTCTGGATATACAGTGGCATTTTCAACCTCAGAGGACTGAACAAGTCCAACTTCTTCACCATCAACATTTTCATAAGGACCCAACAGAACTGGAGGCTTGTCATCCAACTGCTGGCAATCCTCAGAGGATACCACCTCCTCGATCCTCAAAGTTGTTGTTGGGGATTGATCAAATTCAGCTGTGATCTGCTCGATCTTGGATGGACCATTTGATGCAGCCACTTGATCATCATCTGTCATGATGAATACAGGCACCACCACAGGTTTACTTGCCTCTGGAGGAGAAACTATACCATTCTCTTCTAACTGCGACTCAACAAGGCCAGCTTCTTGAGAATCTCTGTCCACATTTTCACATGAAAAAGACATCGGAACTGGAAAGTTGGATTCTGACTGCTGGCACTCCATTGAAGCTGTCACCTCCTCAATTCTGAAAGTAACAATGGGCGGCCTTTGATGATCACCTTCAGCTGTACTTAGCTCACTCTTGGAAGCACTGTTTGAAACAGCTGCTTGCTCATTCATCACAATGCATGCAGCAGTGACCTCAACTTTGCTTGTCTCAGGAGTAATAGTAGAATTTCTACACTCTGACTGGATGAGGCCACCAGCTGTAGAAGAAGAAGGTTGCTCCTCCTCCTCACCTTTCACAGTGGTGGTCATCAATTCAACTTCTGACCTATCTCTCTCAACCTCAGAGGAACTGAGAGTTGGCTCAGTTACTCCAGGAGGAGCCTCACTCATCATTGCAGGACTTCTTTCCTTCAACAACCTAGGTTGAGCAAGAGTAGTAGTAGTACACACAGATAATGCACAAGTTGACATCCTCTTTGGAAGAAGAACGGCATTCTCCATCTGGCTGCTGGGAACCGACGGACCCCAAAAACAACAAAGGTGTCAAAACTCCTGTCTTGCAAGATACTCATTTCTCTATAGTGAGTCCTATCACTGAACATATCATCAACCTAGTTTTTTACTGTATCCATTCTCACATCTACAGATGCATAGGAAGTGCATGAGACAAGATCGTGTGACAAGAAGAATGCACAGCAAGAATTGCAACACAATCAACACAACAATTGCATGATACAATCAAGAACAAAACCATATCCTTACTATTATGAGATCACAGAAGCTGGGAATGTAGTGACATACTGGTTGCTTGAGACATTTTGTCTGTTGTTGTTGTTGTTGTTGACATTGACAACCATGTCCTGTGAAGTTTCTGAGAGAACTGCCTCCAGTGGCGGCATTGATGTCGGGGTCCTCAAGGGCTCCACCATAAGAACTGCATCTTTACTACCTCCAGCAAGACTGTCCACATTCTGCTTCTTCAAAGGAGATTCAAAGAGATGAACCCCTCCTGCATCACGGGACTTACGCTTCACATAAACTTTCACATTCTCACTTTCAGTGGAAAACTTGCTGATAGTAGTCCGTGCACTAATACTACTACTACTACTACAACTACCACTAATACTACGACCTGTTGAAGGCCCAGTTGATGTTCCCTTCCAAGTTGCAAACTCAATTTCCATTCCACTACTATTACATTCTGCATTCACCACCTGCTCCTCGCCCCGAACACTGTTCTCTAAGAGATTGGATCTCTGACCAGCAGCTACTGCTGGATCAGGATCACTCTCTTCCATCCTGTTCTTCACCAATCCCAAACCCTCTTTGTGAACAAAAATTTGTTTGTGAAGTTTCGTCTTCTTCTCAACCTGCAAAGTTGCCTGCAAGTAACTCCACCCACAAACATACCTTAAAACCATATGCTCAGAAGGAAGGTGCCAGTCAGTACATGTTCCTACTGTCAAAGAGATTCATTGAAGAACTCCAGGTTCTGCAAAATACCCATTGCCAATCCAAAAGCAGTCTACAGAAAGCAGCATCCTGTATATGTGTCTATCGCTCACCCTCAAAAGGTGACAGACAGTATGTGAGGAGGAGGAGGAGGAGGAGGTTCTTCTCACAACTCCTGTCTGTTGCTTTTTTGACTGACCTCAGACTCACAACTCTCTAATGGGTAGGTACCCACAATTTTTTTTAAATCACAATAGTACACGATTCTCCAGAGGATTGATCATTTCATGGTCTATCAAATGAATGCATCCATGCACAGAGAAGAGAAATTCATTCTCATCATGTTGTTGCAACAAGTCATGGGTTTGATTTCCAGGGATGGATGAGCTCTGCAGAATCATGGGCTTGGGGCAGGCTCAATTCCAGAATCACCTCTGAAATTCAAACCCCCACCCACTGCCCGAAACCTTTCTTTGTTGTTCATGCATGGCATGCATGATGGATGCAGGAGGACAAAACAACACAATTCTTTCTTCAGGCGAGCAACCGAAACCCATTGTTCTCATCCTGTAGCAGGAGGACATGGAGACACACCCAATTCTTTCTTCGAGCAACCAAACCCATTCTTCTCTTCTTGTAGCAGGAAGAGGACATGTGTGATGGATGATGCAGCAGGACACGGAGAGACACACACAATTCTTTCTTCTAGCAACCAAACACATTCTTCTAGTAGTAGGGAAAAAAGCTTTCTTCTTCTTCTTCTTCTTCTTCTTCTTCTTCTTCTTCTTCTTCTTCTGCTTCTTCTTCTTCTTGTAGATTACGAAAAGTGCAAAGAGTCAGAGCAAAGCTCCAACGGTGAGCTCGACGGAGTGAGTGAGTAAGCGAGTGAGCAGACGGGTGGGTGGGCTTGCTGTCGCCAAACGGAAATTCAACTCTCAGATCTTGTTGTGCTAGGAAAACGCAAGAGCTCAAGCACAGTCTCTAAGAGACGACCAAACCCAAATCGATGATCCTGGAAGAAGAAGAAGCAGCAGCAGCAGCAAAAGCTTACAGGGATGGATTAAAACAGCAGCACAAAACCCCAGAGTAATCTGGAGGATGAAGAGGAGGAATGGAGGAGGAAGGGAAAGGTGGGTTTTGTTGCAGGAGGCAAGGAGGAGTTTTTCAACTAACCTGAAAAGCCACAGTCTGATGAAGACAAACCGAAACTCCGCTCAGCCTCCTTCCCTCCTCCGACGACGAAGACGGCAACGACGACGACAACGACGACGACGACAAAAGTAGTAGTCCCTAGTCCGCTTGCTCGCTCGCTCGATCGATCGCTCGCTCGCTCGGAAACAAACCCTAGTTGTTCCCTTCTCTTGTTCGTGTGCGTCGATCGATCGAGGACCCCGTTTTGTTGGCTCTCGACGATCTCTTTTCGCAGCTTCGCTTTTTTCCGCACACGGAAGAAGCCAAAACTCCGCTTCTTTTCTTCTTGTTGGTTTTTTTGGGTTGGTTTGTGGCGGATAATTCTCACTTGGATGAGAAGAATCTCTTCAACAATCCGCACATGTGTCGTGATGGGGTCATGTCATGCATGAGCGTTTTCTTTGTATTTGTGTTCTGTTGGATCGATTGATCATCATTTTTTTTTGCCCTCTCAATCATCATCTTTTTTCTTGTCCTCTCGATCGATCATCGTCTCTCTTTTTTTTTCTTCTTCTCCTTCTTCTTCTTCCCCGAGGAGAAGATGATGATTATGATTTTCTTCGTCTTGCACTAATAATTTATGTTTTACTTTCTATATTACCCTTTATTTGCGGAAACCCTTGTATTATGTATGAATGTACGTGCGTGAGAACGACCTAGGCATGTCGAATGAACGAAGATCGCGCACTTTTCGATGATGCGCATTTGCGATGCTTTTCTTTTTCAGTAGTTTTTTTTTGGTTTACTTCAGCTATTAAGTAATCTCCTGCTTCTGTTGCTTCTGCCTGATTGTGCTTAGATCTCGGTTGATCTTCTTCCCACATCTTCTTTCTTCCCCGACCGCCTTCAAGTCCGAATGTGGTTGGAATTTCGCAACTTTTTTTTTGATATTTTTTGTCGAATTCTCTTTTCTCGATTTTTCTTCTTTGAGGATCAAACAAGATACCCAGCGGGACGGACTTCCGACGGGTCACAAAATTTTCTTGGGGTATCCGCCATTTCAGATCACTTTACACAACTCCCAATTCAACTCTTTTGAGTATTCTTCTTCTTATGCTTGACGGACTTCCAACAGAACACCAAATTTTTCTTGAGGTATCCTCCCTTTCAATTTAACTTTGCACAATTCCCATTTTGACTCTTGAGTATTCTTCTTCTTATACTTTACGAACTTCCGACAGAACACCAAATTTTCTTGGGGTGTCTGCCCTTTCAGATAACTTTGAACAGCTCCCATTTTAACCCTTGAGTATTCTTCCTCTGATACTTGACGGACTTCCGACAGAACACCAAGTTTTCTTGAAGTATCCGCCCTTTCAGATAACTCTGCACAACTCCCATTTTAAACTCTTGAGTGTTCTTCTTCTTATGCTTGACGAACTTCCAACAGAATACCAAATTTTCTTGTGGTATCCGCCCTTTCACGTAACTCCGCACAACTCCCATTTTGAACTCTTGAGTGTTCTTCTTCTTATCCTTGACGGACTTCCAACAGAACACCACATTTTCTTGGGGTATCCGCCCTTTCAGATAACTTTGCACAATTCTTCAACAGAACACAAAAAAAATTTGAGGTATCCGCCCTTTCAGATAACTTTGCACAACTCCCGTTTTGACTCTTGAGGATTCTTCTTATACTTGACGAACTTGCAACAGAACACCAATTTTTTTCTCGAGGTGTCCGCCCTTTCAGAAAACTTTGCACAACTCCCATTTTAGCTCTTGAGTATTCTTCTTATACTTCTTGGATTTGGAGAGTTTCATAATTTTAGTAGTTTCAAATTTCATGGTTGTGATACACAACAACATCAGAGGGACTCTTTTGTGTTGAGTGGATTTAACAGAGAAGCAAAGCAAAGCAAGCAAATCTTGGGAAGATCTTTTCTTCTTCTTCGCTTGGAGCATTTCCAAATGCACATCAAAGTTGTATTAGAAAGTTGCATGAAGCAAAGCACTTGTCTTGAGACCTTTTCTTTCTTCCCCTTGAGGATTAGTTTCAATTTTCACCTGGCACACATTTGAGTACCTACACATCTGAGTGCCAGAACAGTTTCATGATATATGCTCATGTACCCATGTGAAGAAATTTTGCTCTGATCAGGAAATTCAAGAGGAAGTGGTCAGCTGTCAAGTGTCTTCTTCACAAGGTTTTCTAATCTGTTGGAGCACCTTTATTTTCCCCCCTTAGCTGTTTTATTTCTCAAGTGCAGGAAATTTTTACCTAAAAAATTTGTTGTCTGGCAGATCAACAGGAGCAGCTAATGACGAATGATGACACATTTGGAAGTCAAGTTTACAGACTGTGATATTATTATCGGGATTCAACTTGCAATATATCGATGATTTTGAGGACAAGGAGGATAAGAGTGTAACTACCTGAATTATTTTCTCAAGGATAAAGTGAGTATTGTTTGCAACAAGGAAAGCTTTTCCAAACCCCTTCACTGCAGAATGTGTCATAAAAAGAACCTTGACAACTATCGAGGTGTTAAAAACACACAAGGCTTTTATGTTTTCAACCTATCTATGAGCTTTTATGATGTGCTGAAAATAGCCCAGAATTGGATCATCAGCTCCCAAGATTATGAGAAAACACACCCACAGCAAAAGATGCATAAAGAGCTCAGTGCTGATCCCCATTGGAGAGCACTTGAATGCTGATCTCTCTAAAGGGAGGATGTACCTATTGGATTACCTTTGACAGCTGTAGAAAAAATGGTTCTTCATCATTTGCTTGCTCAAGCATTGTGCTTTGGTATCAAACCTTTTTCTTTTGACAAACATGTAAAGGGGTTGCTTCAGCAGCTTGAAGAATATCTTACTCCCAATCAGTGTAAATGAAATGAGTTTTTTTTTCGTTTCATGCGTATACTGAATCCCTGTACTAGTTTGTCCAAGTTTACCAAAAGAAAAAAAACAATATTGAAGCTTTGAGTGAAGTTCATAATACGAGATTGCCAAAAGATCTTTAAGTTCTCATATCCAATGGGTTTGTGTGCAGAGGTTGGGGGAGAATTGTGGCTTGAAGGTTACCTACGAGCAAGCAAGCGAGCAGACCTGCAAACATTGCAAGTATAATGGCTAACATGGTGGCCAGGAATGTGTTTGTGTATGGAACACTGCTTGCACCCGAGGTTGTTTCTGCACTCATCCACCGTGCTCCCACATCTTCTCCAGCTCTTGTTCATGACTAGTAAGACAAACCTCCTCTTGTAACTTATTTGGCCCTGCAAATAGACAGACAGACACACAGGCATGATTGAGTACTAGGGCCTTTTTTTCCTCTTCTTCTTCTAGTAAGACTACTACTATCTCCTATTCAGATGTTGTGACCTCCATAAATCAATCAAGGCCAACTTAATTGACTACTCAAGACACAACCAAGAATCAACAAGAAGCAGCAGCCCCCAAAATTGAACTGAGACATCTTTGCCCCTTCAGATTTGGAAAAGGAAATTTAGCTTTTGCAAAGGAATTTCAAGAAGGGGTCTTTTCAATAATGGGTGATGTATTTCTGAGGGTTAGGATCCAAAGGAATGGTTTAGGGTTTGGGGTCTGAAGGAATGGTTCCGAAGATGTATTGGTTTGCAACAAATGATTTGATAAATTATTTGGGGAGTGGAAATTGGGTCATGGAAATTCAATATTGGTTGAAGAGGAGGTTGGGATGTGAATTGCAGCCATCGACATGGTGTCAAGGACCGCATATATCCTGCTGTGTCACCTGCCAAGGGAGACAAAGTTTATGGGAAGGTAGGTGTCTTTCTAAATCCTGGGCCTGCTGTTGTTATACTAACAACTTTGAAAATGAACTCTTCCTTCTCTCTGTTCCATTTCAGCATCATGCAATCACCCAATTGCAGCAAATCATGAGATTACCACAGCCATCATGTATTCTCCTTCTGGTTAACAGAAATAAATTAGGGAGCTGATGAACCACGCAGGACCAATTATTTTGCTCTGCTGTGTTGTAGGTACTTTTTGATCTGACAGAATGGGAGCTTGAAGTTTTTGACATGTTTGAGGATATTGAATATACAAGAATGGTTACAACACCCATTCTTTTGGTATTTCCCTAACCTTCAAAGAAGTTTCATGCCTCGTACAAGATGGTGTTATGAAATTAATGAACTACCGTGTTTGGTATGCCTGAATACTTTGATGATAAATTGTTACTGTGAGTGATCAGTTGTGATAGCTAGGATACTTTCAATTTGTGTTGATAACTTAGTAGCCCAATTGCGAGCTTGCAGGGCAAGACCACCATGGAAACCACCCTCAAGGACCAAGTACCCATAGGTATGAATGGAGAAGATGCAGTGGTTGATGCTGGAATTGAAAATGTAGCAAAGGTCGGAACAGCAACTAGTCACGATTCTTTGCAAGCATACATTTATGTCTGGACCAGTGATGTTGAACTCATTGGTGACTGGGATTACGAGGTAAAACTCTCACACCCTTTCTCTTGAACTTGTTGGTGACTCGGATCATGAGGTAAAAACTCTCACACCCTTTCTTTGGAACTTGTTGGTGACTGGGATTATGAGGTAAAAACTTTCTTGCCCTTTTCTCTTTCAAAAAGGTGAGATCAGGATAAGTAACCAACACTGAACATGTTTCAGGAAAGTCCTCTCTTCTACTACTGACTGCTGAGTGACGGTGGCTGTTGGTACTATTACTACTACACAGGCATGGAGAAGGATTCACTTGGAAGAGTACGTGAAAATGTGTGAGGAGTTTGCATCTCAACTCCCACAGCGTACCAAAGATTGAAGTCCCTCAGTGTGTACATTATGGGTAGGCAATCATACAATGTTGATACACCTATTGCACCCAATAACACATTTTTTGCCTTATTCAAGCTGCTACCAAGCTAGCTAGCAACACTGGTTTGTCATTTGTGAAAACAGGGCTTGAGACTACTTATGCCCCCGCTCTTGATTCTGAGTTGTGACCTTGGTTTTTGTGTTTGCTTGTTACACTTTGAATTGCTCCTTATTTATTTATTTATTTATTTGGACATATACAACAAATCTATCTTATTATAGTTTACATCAATGGAAAATCAAATACATTTCTTTAACCATTTTCTTAAACGTTTTCATTTTCAATCATTGTGTGAGGGTTCAATTTGCACTTCATTTCTTGCAATTATGGGTTCAATCCAATTGGGAAAAGATTCCAATCAATCCAAAAGTTTTGGGTTAGCGTGCAATTTGTATTTCCCAAATCCTCTTTTTTTTTCCTCATATATGTAACTACTCTTGTGGAAAAATGATGAATCCTTGATGTTCCCAAGTTGTTCCATGACAATGAATTTACTCACATGAGTCAATGATCAACATGTTGGAACAAACAATTTTTTCAAACATAAAGACACATCCATATCTATGTGTATGAATCTCAATACGGTTGTGGAGTAAATAACTAAAATGCCCCAAGAAAATAAATCCTCAAAATGTGAATATCAACTGTTGGATATTATGTCAAAACTTGATTTACAAATCAAAACATCCTAATCACAAATTGGATGTGCTTTGAGTTGGTAATTATGTTCAATGTTACAAATGTAAACTCTTATTTGGAAGTTTGTCTTCTTGGTATTTGTTTGTCTTTCGAGATCAAGACAATAGTAGCTTTTCAGGTTCAGCACTTGCCTCTAGTGTGTCAAAGAGGTAAATTATTTTGTTTTTCAATTTTCATTTCTACAATTATTATTTTTTTAACTTATGAAATTTCAGCAATAATATAGCCAGCTTCTTTGGCAGGTTCTCTAGACTTTGAACCTTTTTTAACACAACGATGCTTTTTACAAAAAAATTTACTATTTCTTTTTGCAAAAATGTGAAGAGATAAATGTTCCACCTTGAATAATAGGATAGAGAAATATTATAATTATTGGATACCTATTTTGCAATGGTAGATTGGCCTAAAGCAAGAAGCTCATGGGTTTCCACCATTTTTTTCTCCTTTCTAATTTTATTAAATTTGACATTTCAACTAGATAATTTCTAGACAATTTAACATTTCCAAAAATGATTTAATTACTACCAAAACTACAAAGGTACTATAATAATAATTTTTTTGATAATTCTTATTTTGATTTTGCAAAATTAATAGGTTTCATATTGTATCATAATCAACATTTTTTTGATGTGAATTATTTTTTTAAATATTCAATCACAATTTTATTTTATTTTTAACATTCACAAGAAAGGAGATTTTTTGATTATTTTTGTTAGATATCTATTCATAGTTAATGATGCTCTAGCAAAAACAAATGAAAAAAAAAAAAACACTAATTATAATGGATGTTTGAGTCCGTTAGCTAGTTGTTATTTGGCAATCCCAAACTTTTTGTTGCAAAAGCCTTTATTTTATTTTGACATAATATTCACTTAAGTACTAGTTCAATTCAAATCGTTGTAAGTAAACAATTCATTTATTTCAACTAAGTTCAAATCATATATTTAGTATTTTTTTGGAAGATCATAATTACTAACTAAATGTTTCAAATAAAAAGGTGAATTACATTCTTAAAAAGGTGAATGCAATCTAGTAATAACAATAACAATTCTTTTGTTAATGATTCACTAAAGAAATGATGTGGTGACCTTTCATGGTTGAATTGTTTAGTTTTGACAATACAACAATCTCCATGGGAAATGTTTGCAAACCAACAAAGAATTCATTGAAAATCAAATAGTTAATTCATCAAATTATTTTTTTGGTCCCAACATTAATTGTATTTAGTAGTCGATTACTACCATATTACTTGAGCATTTTATTCCTTTCCCCAAATTTTCTCAATTTTTTTTAGTAAGAATGACCATTGATTAAACAAATGTTTATCCACATGTGACAAAGTTTGTCAAAAGATTTATTGTTGTATTTTGATAAATTAAATTAAATTTTCATTAACAAACTTGAAAAGTTATTTTCAAAACTTGTTAATTGAGGACATTCATGTTAAAAGCACCTAATATGACAATGTGACAAAAAGTGAAATATTTTTTTTTAATTTTTGAAATGCAAATAAAAAAGTTCTCAAAGATGAGATATGAAGGATTAGAAGTGCAATGTTGAATTATCATATTAACAACCAATATTCAAGATGGCCAAATGGTGCTGCTTTTGAATTAGGATTATTTTGTCATTATTATTGATTTTTTTTTCCTTCTCATTAATTTGCAACCGTCACACCGATTTGCAAGTGCCTAAGTGATGTTTTCTACGACATCTTCATTAGCACCACCTATTTGAATTTTGAACCTTTATTAGTGTTTACCATAATACCTTGTCCACTTTGACACATGTTTGTCAAATAAATAATTAACTTTGAGGATTCCATTTTGACAAATGATGAATTCTCAAATATTCCATTGTATTTTGTATTTTCTTTTAGAGAAAATATTTTCAAAATACATTCATTCACCTTTTCAAATTGTGAATGCGAAATTGGCCCAAGTATTATCGTATCACATCCAACATAAAGAATTAATTATTCCCCCATCCTCACCCATGAACATGAAAAGGTCAACAACATAAGGTGAGAGACTATTTAATTTCACTATAACCCAAAAAGTTGGGCAATTACACACAAACAATTGTTCAAGATATTACAATATCATTTTTTTTAATTCCAAAAATCACATAAATCCATCATTGAATTGCACTTTGTATAGGTGTTGATGTGTTGGTTTAAAACTTCCATTATGATTACAAGCATTAATTTTTTTTCTCCCTTCTTTTAGTATCATAAAAGTCTGAACATGTAAGGATATGATTTTTTAACATGTTCCACCTCTAAGTGGATTGACTGGTTTAATAGCAACAATAGGTTGCACAACAATTGGTGTTGCTAATGTTGTACTATTAATTCTAATTTCCACATATATAAAACTAAGGGTTCGTATTTAAAATCAAGGAAAGTGGTTTGATACGCTTGTAGTTCTAGTTGATAATTCTATTCACTACATCAAACTAATTCCATGTTTTCTTGAATTTGTTCCTTTGTGAATTCTTGAATGATTTACCACCACTCCTTCCACTTAGGGTTCTTCATCTCCAAGACATGATTCGAAACTTCAAGCAAGGTGTTGTCTAGTAATAATTCTTCAAACTCCTTCAACTTATTATTCATTACAACATGTAAAGTGGGGTTTGGTTTGCTCAACTATACCTTAACTATTTCATATTAACCTTTGGGTAGTCAGAGTTTGTTTTTCCTGTTCAAACTTTATATGAATAACGACTTGTTGCTCCTTGAACTCTTGACAAATTTGCTCCAAATTGGTTATGGTACTTTGTTGTTACATATTAAATTCCTCCATGTTGTTGTAATCTTGCGTCATTTGCACAAATTCAATTTGGAGACGCTTCAAATCATTGTGAGTTTTCCAATTGAGCTGATTGAGTTCAATATATTCATGTTTTGGGTTTTCAGTTTTCCTAACAACATGTTTTGCTTTTTTCAATTTGTTGGACAAGTTTTGGTTCTCATGCTCTCAAATGCCCCTTGATTGTGACAAATTATTTGTCATGGTCCTTAAAAGTTTGTTGCACTATTTATAGTTTTAGGTTATAGGTTTGCAAGCGATTATTAGACATATTTTCCCCAATTTGTTCATACTCAACTCTAAGGTTGGCAAGTTCTTGCAATGTCCCTAACCAAGTTGTAACATTCTAGGTAGCTTACTCTAAAAACATACTAATTTGTCTCAAATTATCTATAAAATGACCAAAAACTTGGACAAGTTGGGTTATAGAAACTATGGGTTTTCTACATGAACAAGTTCAACTACATGTTGAATTAGTTGTGATGATTTTGCAACTACAACTACAAGTTATTTGGGCTTTACAATTGATACCACAAGTTGAATAGGTTAAATAGGTTCAACTTGGATGTTATCAATTACCTAATCCAAATTGGGCTCAAGTTTTTCCTCCATGTTGCCCTATGTATTGTTGTTTGAAACTTTTTTCCACCTCCACCTCCCATCATGTTTAAACAAGTTCAATCCTCCTCCTCCTTTAAATCAATAACATGTGACCTAAAAGTAGTTTTATATTTCTTTCTTGATGGTGAGGTAATATGTTTAGGACTTAACATATCCCTTGGTGTAGGTAGTTCTATATGCATTTTTAGTTGATGAAACTAATGTATTGGTAAAAGCAAAGTTGTTTGTTGAGCGTGCTTGTCTTCTTTCCTTCAAGAACTATTCCCTTATAACAAGTTTAGGTGAAACATGTTGCTTTTAAACAACCTATCACTTTTGGCTAGTTCATGAACATGTTCTTTTGGAGTTGTTATTCTTGGTGAAGGCATTTCATATAATGGGAGCCACTTCCTAAACAAAATATCTAAAATAGGCCCCGAATAGCAATTATTTGCCTTGGTTTTGTTGGAAATTAGGTTAGCTACTACTTTCTTTTAATGTTCAATCCAATACGTAAATTCATCCAACAACTAGGTCAAAACTATAGAACACAAATTCACAAGTCCTTTCTTGGTTAAATCAAAAGTAATAGCATTCTTGTAACTAAAATACTCTAATCACTCTCTTTGGTAAAAAAATTGCAAAATAACTACAAATCTAGCATGAAATTATTCCTTCATGCGAATTACATTCCAATGTTCATTTTCAACAAAGGCATGTGGACCTGCAATCTTCTTCAAAGTGGTTTTTGTTTATTCAAAAGTTGCATTTGTAGCATCTACTACTCCTTCCTTGGAAATCCCAAGTTGCTCATGAATAAGTACTTAATCAATTAAAATTTCTTGACCACGCACTTGTCTTTGGATACTTCCATCCTCCAATTTTTCCCAAGTTCATAAAAATCTTGTAACGTGTCCTTTCACAAAGTAGTCCGCTATAAGGTGAATAGGTTCTCCAAATCAGCTCGTCTAACCCATTTGAGTTCGTTAGCATTCATCTTAATCCATTATAACATCTTCTATGTCTCCTTCATTTTAGACATTGTTTTTTTCTTAATAGGTTTGTCAACATGTTCTTTTATAAGCGTTTTACCTTTTTTCTTCATCATGACTTTGGTCCTTAATCACAGAAATTGAGGAATAACATTGCAAATAAGTTATTCTTCAAAGAGATCTTGGAAAAACTCTTCTCCAATGTTCTTGTTTTCAAGTTGTTGCAACTCAATGGGTCTCAATATGCTTGAATGTCTAAATATTGTCCCGCACATGTTTTTATGTAATTTTTGAAATAAAACACCATATAATGCAATATGAGATGTTTTCATATGAAAATTTGAAATTGCAATCTTGTTGTGTGCAACAAACACATCACAAAAATGTGTGGATGTATCCAAACATATGAATATAAGTGGTATTTTGATGGTATAATATAAACATCAAATTCATGTCCCACATAACAAATACCTCCTATGTGTATGGCAATGGTATAGTTAAGATTATTTGTATGAAAAAAAAATATTTCATTTTGATTTATATAAGTTAGATGTATTTTTTCACCAATTTCTAGGCCTATCCATTAACAATGACTATAACAACTTATGTATTTTGACTTGTTGGAATGGTCCAAATGCGAAAATACCACATTTTATTAAGAAATGAAATGAAACTAAATTTGAAAATGTCAACAAGGAAGTACATTAGTGCCTTATCCAAAAAAATTATGCATATATAAATGGTAATGGTGTAATTTTTAAGTATAACCAACAAAATCAGTCTTCAAAGGATATGTTTTAATACAAAAATACACCCAATACCATACCAAAAATTGGACACTCAAAGCATAGTAAAACCCCAACTTCTTCCTCTACATGTCCTGATTCAAGAGCTTGGGGTGTTTGTTCCTCAACAACAAGTTGAAAGATAATTCCCACTTCCTCCTCTGGGTCTAAAATAACAATAACTCATAGCTCTATTGTAGCTATAAAAATCATAGTTATCCTAAAAAAGTTTAAAGTTGCTTTTAATTCCTCTTTTAACTTTCTATTTTTATTTTCTTCCTTAAAGGTTCTAATTTCCTTTTCTGTAGGTTCTCGCGAAACTAACACTTCAACATAAATTGCTCATGTCAAACAAACTTGTTACGCTTTCTCCCTCTCCATTTGTTTTTTCTTAGCTGATTTATATTTCTTCTTAGATTCTCTCTCTCTTGTTTCTCTTCTCAACTTCTCTAAGGGGCTTTCACTCATGGCCTTTGATAGTATTTAAAAAAAAACAAGAACAAAGAGGTAGGACAAAGAAGGCGACAATTCTTTATACCATTTCAAATGATAACAACTTTGTGGCTGAAAATGGATGCAATTTTTTAGGTTCCAAACCTCTAGGATATAAATGTCTATGGGCTTCTCATTAAATGTGTCATTTTGATCATTACAAACAAGTATATAGTTCAATTCAACAAGTACATTGTCATAATAATGAATTGGTACATTTGTTCCAGTAATATTACCATATGTCGAGTAATTATTAACCAATTCAAACTTTATAGGTTCAAAATTTGCATTTTCAACAAGTAATGGTTCAAGTTCCTTTATTTGAACATGTTCATCAACAACCAAGTCACTAAGGTTAGTTAATATAGGTTGTAAAATTATATCTTCAATAAACATGTGTGGCTTCAACTTGTTAATGTTGACAAAAACTAGGTTGGTATCAAATTTATTAATGGTGACAAGTAAAACAATATTATTGGGCAAAAAATATTGGATTCTATATGGCCCAAACCATTGTTTTTGGGATTTTGGAACATGTTTAAAAACAACCCCTGGAAACCCATAAACCCATAATCCAAATTGAAACTTAATTTCAATGAATCGATTCAATGACCATAATGACCTATTCCACTAGTTAGAAGCAACTAAATCATGTGCAATCAACTTGTTTTCTTGTAACTTCTCTTAACTCTAATAATTAGTTAGTTAGTACTTTTATAGGTTTTGGATCTACATGTTCACTAAGTTTGGATGGTAACATGTGTTTTATAAGTAATAATGGATGTAATCCATACACAAGTTGAAATGGGGTATGACTTGTTACAACTTTGTAAGCAGTTTAATATGAGAATAAAACTATGGATAGGTGCTCATCCTCGTCATTCATGTTCTCATTAACAAATTTGATTAATAAGGTTCCAAAAACCTTGTTTGTAGACTCATCCTATCCATTTCCTTGCAAATAATAAACAATACAATTAGTATGTCTAAAAATAAAATGGTTAGTAAGGTATTTGATCACATCATTGATAAAATGGGTACCTTGATCGATCATGATTGTCAATGGACATCCAAATTTGGTAAGGATATATTCGTACAAAAATTTGGTAGTTATTGTGGCAATATGGGTGCGAAATGTATTTGCTTCCACCCATTTTGTTGCATAGTCAAATGGCCACCAAAATGTATCAGTTGTTTGACAATTTGCTTGCAGGTTTAATAGGTCTAATAAAATCCAATCCCCATTTTTTAAATGGTTTTTCAAATAGAGTAGTAACCAATTTGGCCAAGTTCTGCATCAATAGGTTACTTATTCTTTGACATTGGTCACAAGTTCGACAATATTCATGGACATCTCGATTCATCATTAGCCATTAATAATCAGCATCTAAGATTTTTTTCATAGTAATGTCAAAAGATAAATGTCTTCCTATAACTCTTTCATGTAAGTCTGGCAAGATTATGGGTACTTGTTTTGGTTGCAAGACTCGACAAAACCTATTGTATTGTCCAAATTTATATAGTATTCATTTTTGAAGCACAAACGATTTAATTATTTGGGCTAAACATTGTCTATGTGATGTAATAAACCTTTCTGGCATCACTCCGTTTAACACTTGTACTCATAAACACTTTGTAACCACTTAGGTTATAATGTGAACATGTGAACATCATAGGTTTGATAAGGTAATCCAATAGGTTTAGTCTGGTTGGGTAACCTACTTTGGTGCATTAACCACTAAATGGTAGATGGGCACATTTTGGACCTCTTCTCACGTAAATTATCACCATTTTATGGTGTTTTTTATTAACAAACTAATGCCACAAATTTTGACCATATATCCATCCAATTGTCAAAATCACAAATATGAAGAGCATTGAATAGGACCCAAGGATGGTACAAATAAACATAAAACCCAAACCCCTTGGTAGATTATAATTGATCTTTAAACCCTAAAATTACTCTTTCTAGAAAACAAGTATTAAGTTTAAAGCTCCCAATTTCACAAGTATTCAAAACCCCCCCCCCCCCCCCCCCACCACCCATACCAAACAAAACACACACTCTCACAACTATAATAACA
>Ga0116227_10001688_pt1 | contig 49912 bp, 48 predicted proteins | sample S1TSphgellanicum_FD_89693 | JGI IMG/M metagenome (GOLD analysis project Ga0116227, IMG submission 89693) | Host-associated microbial communities from peat moss isolated from Minnesota, USA - S1T2_Fb - Sphagnum magellanicum MG | ecosystem: Host-associated > Plants > Peat moss > Unclassified...
AAAGAGTCTGAAGAGACTTGTGTTGCAGAAGATCTAATGTTGGAATTTGCAACCAAATTCACCTCCAAAGAGTTTGGACAGCGACTAAATTGGGACTTCTTCCTTGACAACAAGAGGTTAGGTGTGAGGTATATATGGTAATGAAGGAATTTGCTAGAGAAGTTCAAAATTGGAAATGGAAACGAGAGGGTGGAGATTGCCACAAAGGAGTCAAGACTCACAACTTGTAGATGGGGAGCCTGCTATGCAATGACAACAATGATTGCAATTCATAGTTCAGAAAAAAAAGACAGCAGAATAAGCAGCATATGAAAAGACAAAAATAACCATGACCCAAAGTCCTCCCCCATCAAAAGCTCCTGCCTAGTAAGTTGGAATTAAAAATGCTCATTGCATTGAAAATTGTTCTAACCTTGAGGTTTCTCTTTCAAGTTTCTCCCTGCATCCAAAGGGAGGATCTGATATATACCCACAAGTTTTTGGCTTGCAAAAGAGGCAAGCCATGACCAGCTCATTGAAGTACCATAAATAAAGACACAGAGGTTTTTATTTCCTATCAAAAGAAAAGAAGCACATCTGAAAAAGTTGCAAAGCATCACTAGACTCATGAGTCCATGGTTGCAAAAGAAGATGGAATTGGATATTAACTGAATTTACCAAATTCCTGAATTGGTGAAATGTTGATATGTTGCTGCCTCATGATCGGTTCATTGGGTATATCAATTGGGAGAGTGTAAGTACAATGTCTGAGTTCCTCATGTTGTTGTATCTGGATCTCAGAGTAGCTTGAAGAATTCCCAAAATTACAGCAGCATCATCTGCTCATGGATCTCAGAGTACAGTTGTGAAGAAGTCCCAAAATTGCAGCAGTTTCTGCTCATGGATCTGAGAATACTTGAAATTGTCCCAAAGCCACTGCAGCACTTTCTGCTCAAGCATCTCAGAATACTTGGAGCTGTCCCAAAATTGCAACAGGGCATCTATTCTTCACCAAAACTATTGATATCGGTCAAACAGATTAGGGGCTATGGAGTGTGGCTAGTTGCAAGGAGCAAGAGGCAAAGCATGTAACATAGTAGATAGCACAAGGTAGGTGCATCTCAAATAACCTTTCGCCTATGGATGCATGTTGATATACTTGTTTACATCTTCCCCAAGCTATCCCAGGGGATGCCACACAATCCCAACAACACTGGTTCTCACCAAATGGCACCCTAAAGGAAAATTATAGATAAGCAATGTATCTATCTGTGATGTTTGAATAGCTTTCCTTCATCATGTCTCTTCCCTGCTTTTCTCAATTGGTTTCAACAGTGAAATGCTTTTGTCATTCATCTGGTAGTGAAATGGAATCGAGAGAAACCTTGCCTGTAGGGCATTAGATCATTACCTTCATGATAGGTACGTATGTAGCCAGAGTGGTCTGTTGGACAATCGTATCAGTCGATATGCTGATATGTGTAGTGGTCTGCCCCTGCAATATCCTTCACAAGCCAATGCTGATTACCTCTTGACATATGTTTAACATACTAGCATACAGTAAGTTGAGAAAAAGAAAAGACTTCGATGCTTCCAATCCATTCAAAATACACTTCTAATTGGTGCAAACCAGCTGAACTTCTGCAATTTCATGAATAGACAAGCTTATGACATAATTGAAGGTGAAATTTAATCCTGACTTCAACTACAAACTGTAACTTTCATGCCCCCCCCTTCCCACCACTTCTGAACTTCCTCGAATTCAAGTCAGTCAGGGATACCCTGGTTAGACCATTATAGCATATTAATTTGGACATAAAAGAGAAGCAGCCAGATTTGTGAAGTTCTGAGCTAGGCTTGATGATTGCAGCTCCTTGCTTCCAGTTGCATCTGTCTGCTCCATATTAAGAGCAGAAGAGAGCATACGGTGATGCAAAAAGCCCCTGAATGACCTCCTTTGTACCTTTACATCACCTCAACATCTTCAAGACATGGTATAGATGCATAAACAGTACAGATGCCGGCCTTGAAGAATTTGTACAAGTAATTTATTGCAGGAATGGAAGAACACAAGATAGAGATGAACCTCTATGACCTGATGTGGGAGGCTGGAAACTAGCAAATTAGTGACTGGTATTGACAACAAGCAAGCTTGGATACACTTTGTTGAATGCTATGGTATTAGATTACTATATGGAACAAGGTACAACCATGACAGCAAACCAGGGGCTTACTGTGGCTGGATTACTCTTCACCAAGTGTAATTATTTGTACATTGTACAAAGAATATCTGGGCCGACAGAGTTGCATCTGGATAGTCAGGCTGCTTCAAACTTGATGATCTAAGATGGTCTTGGATTTCTAACTTAGGTCTCTGGTTTACAATTTGAGCTTCGAGTTCTCTGTAGATTACAACCTCTGAACGTGGAAAAATATCCCAGGAAGACACCATCAGTATGCTCTGGTTTCATTGACTGTACACAGACAAACTCTCCATGCTTGGCTTGATGGACTGGCTAAAGCAAAACCTTGCTAAGAAGGTGATACTTCACATGATGTTACCTTGATGCTGGAGCCCCAACACCACAACCAGCCCTGGATCTCCAAAATTTTGTTCTAAATGCCATGCAATAAGGATGCAAACAGCAGGGCATTTCTATGACATAATTAGTATATAATATGTATATGCACATCTGAAAGTTTCCTGCACAACAGAAAAATCAAGACAGAATATTTTAGGATAGAGATTGCAGACTTAGAGATGCTTCAAATGTACCTATCTTGTTATTGCGGACTATCAAAACAGCTTCAACGTCAGTTGAGGTACTTCACTACCTGGAGCATTGTTGGTCACATGAGTGGGTCTTCAGCTGTACACAGATTGGCAATGTGCAGTACTTTTAGCGTGCTTATCTTCCATGGCCCATTGGAGACAGTGGCATCAAGTGTCTCTTGGGCCGCTCCCTGCTTGATCATCTGCCGCACCCATCCAACCAGATTACCTCCGTCAATGTCCTTGAAGTCCACTCCTGTTGGCTCCTTGCCAGTGAGCAGTTCTAGGAGTATCACACCATAGCTGTACCCGTCTCCACAAGTGGTGGATCGCCAACTTTGTCCATATTCAGGAGGGATGTAACCAAATGTACCTGCAATGTCAGTGCTCATGACATGGATCTCATATGCACTTATGAGTCGTGCAAGACCAAAGTCTGCTACTCAGGGTTCAAAAATCAGCATCCGGCAAACTGTTACTGGTCTTCACATCCCTGTGCAGGATGATGTGGGGTATGAAACCATGGTGAAGGAAGTTGAGACCTCTTGCAGACCCCATGGCAATCTTGAATCGTTTGCTCCAATTCAGAACCTCAACTGCACGGTTCCCAAGCCACAGGTCAAGCTATATATTTTTTCACTGCTCCCACCTGTTCAACTACTATAATTGCTCTCGAACCTTGTGCATTAATTGCTGAGTTTCAGCATTTCGTACTGAGTTGCAACATCTTATCTACTTATATAAAATAATTGGTGTCCACACATGCTTGATTCGGTAATTCGTGATTGGCTGGAACTCCCCGCCCCCCCCTTCCAGGTGGTATTACAATTACCTTGGCAGGTTGAACCAATGTTTGTCAAATAATTAATTAGTTAAAAAAAAAGGAACATACCTTGGTAGCAAGCTTCAAAAAATGTTTGTCAAATAAATAAATAAGTAATTTGAAAAATCATTTCAACCAAATAGAATTTTCTTGAATGGTCAATGTTTTCTTTCAGAATTTTTTTGTTACTTGGGGGACAAAAATAAATAAAAAATTGAAAATTTCAACATTTTTGAAATATATATAGATTAGTGTGGAAAACTGCCAAGGTAGTAGTAAGGTATATATTATTAAAAGCCAATATACCCATCATCTATCTCTTGCAAATGATGTCCCCACTCATCCCCAAAAGAAAAAAAAGGTTTTGGGATTTAGCCTTTGGTGTGTGAAAAAAATAAAACACACACACACACACACACACACACAATATACACACACAAGTTGTGGAAGAAAAGAGTGCCTTTTTACACAGCATTCATTTGATGGGTAGAAGTGGACAAAATGGACTTTGATACATAACACTTTAGTCTTTTGCTTATTTGATCATTTTGCTTGCAAAATGTGTTTACAGACTAGTTTCATTAATAAAATGTCTTTACTTTGCAGATTACCACGGAAAGATGGGATAGGGGGTAAAAGGAGACCCAAAGACAGGTGAAGACAGGGTTCCTTTACGGGTAACTCTATGGCTACATTGATACTTAAAGGCTCCTTTGATTTTGCTATGGTCAAAGATGGGCTACTGTCAAGCATCATGCTGAACTTCATTTCCTCCAGATCCTTGGTTTTCTTCATCATTGCCTCCCTCCTCAGAAAGCGCCACCCCAGCACTACAAAAAGCATGCTGTATTTCATTTCATCACAATTTCATCTACATTTGATTAACAATTCAAACACAAAATTTTCATCCCATACTTTGGACATGTAGTTTGTATACATAAATATGTATTTTTATAATAAAATTTGGACTAATATTTTTAATCAAAATAAATAATGCTTAATAAATTTTATGGCTTAATTTTTTCAAAGCTCAATCATTTTATATTGATTCTTCGTAGAATACTTATAAATTTCTTCAATAGCATGTCATTAATAATTACAAAGTTGACACCATGTTACATCCCAACATGTATTATACATATTGAACAATATATATATAATCATATGAATACATGTCGAAATGTATCTATATAACAAGTTTAATAATAATAATAATAATAATAAGTCATAACAACTACAAAAATTAACTTTAATTATTTATTTCAATCGATTTTTAATATTTCAATATTATGTCAATTCAATTATGGAGAAATTTTGTGTTTGAATATTTCAGTAATATTGCACTATATTTAGAAAGTTACAAAAAATTATTGTCATTCAATACATTCAAATGTTTTTGTGGTTTAATAAGCTAAACTTTTATTATAAGTCCAAAAATTATTAGACCTAAATATCTTTTCAAATATATAATAATAATAATAATAAATTTCTAAAAGCATAAATAAGTCTTTTAAGGAAAATTGTAACTATAATTTTTCACAGAATTCTTATATTTAATTAATTTCAAGACAATATTGTAACTAAATCATTATAAAAATAATTATAAGTACATAATTTCGAAAAACTAATATAACTAAATAATAACATAAATAAATGTAATTGGATTACAAAACATTATGGTGATTACAATATTCATAATATAATCAAATCATTACAGTAAATTTTTGTGAATAAATAATTTTCTAGAATAAGAAAATTTATCGATAATAATTTTTTTTTAATTTTAAAATTGATTCAATATCTACAATAAATTATTATAAATGATTACAAAATCATTTCAGAAAATTATTATAATGAAGTAAAATTTCTAAACTTATGTAATTAAGTACATAAAAATATATTGTAACTAATACTTTCAAAAAGTATCAATTAATAAATAACCATGTTAATTATAATTAATTACAATAATCAATTCTAATTCTAAAAACCTTAACATCACATGAATTGAAGATTTTGAGAAATGATATTTATAACATTTTTCCAAATAAAAAATGTAAACAAATTGACTAAATAAACTTTGGTTTACATAATAATGTAATATGTCATATTGTTACTAATTGACATAATATTTAGGTTATAATAGATATTTTATAGATGAAAGATTTAAAATATCAACTAATAATTAATTATTAAAAAATCAAGATTGAAATTTTACTTTTAATAATATCAAAAAAATATTAAAGATAATATGTTTTGGTATGTACACAAATAAACATTAAAAATGTTTGTTTAAACCATATTTGGTATTAAACCAAAATTATGAAACATACATTATTAACATTGTATATGTTTAACTTACCCAACACAAAACTTAGGGCACCTAATTAATATAAACAATATTTATCTATTTTGACGAGGCCAAGTGCCATTTTGACCAATGAGACCCCTAGGGTATTTACATAATATACATACCCCTTGTCACCTTTGATTAGGCCAAATGCCATTTTGACCAACAAAACCCATAAGGTACCTAAGTAATATAGGTACCCCTTGTCACTTTTAACTAAATCAAATGTCATTTTGACTAGGATATACATTTTTAAATACATTTTGACTAAATGTTCAATTTGACACCTAGTTGAATAAGTCATCTTGGTCAAATTGCTTAATCAAAAACTACACATGTCATTTAACACTTGAGGTTCCAGTCAAAATGGATATGTTTAAAGGTCAAAAAGAATCATTTAACCAAGTTGTATGGTTTGATAAATCATGAATTCTAATAATGAAAAGAAAAAACATTCAAGTTGTTATGGCTAATCCATTTTGGAGATTCCACAAACTACTTTCAAGGGTTGAATTTTTAATGATATGGTATAATTGGTATCTCATCAATAGAAGTAAATTGGTTTGTGAGTTAGGTACAAATATGGCTTTAACAAAGGATTCTAATGTTTGAAAAAATAAAGAACATAATTAAAACCCAATAAAAAATGTTCTACTTATGATGTGATTGTCAATGAAGGTGTAAAGCCACTAATCATGAGCTTAAAAATATTGTCTCGTTGTGTTGGACATATGAACTAAAAGATTGATAAGAAATAAGAATCAAGATTTGTGAAAACAAGTAAACAAAACCAAGGAACAACAATTGATGAAAATCAAAATGGATGAAAAGTGTGCATGTGGATTCATTCATGTTGAAAATATAAATAATATTTTAATGTGTGCTGAGAATATTGAAAAATAAATTATAATTTGCCAAAATGAATTTTTGAATTAAATAATTATTTGACATAATGTGTTGAATCTATTAAGGTGTTATAGTAATCAGTTGAAATCTTTTGACCTCAATTTGAACTATTGTCACATGGTTCTTGTTTGTTTATTCAAAAGGTTTAGGAATTTATCCCCATTTAATTCCCATTGACCTGAACATGAATATCTAATATAATAGTTCCAAAGTGATTTTTGGATTTAGTATTTTTTCCAATGTTATGTTAAGGGCAATTCACATCAATTTTTGTGCAATTTTCAATTATGTTTTGGTTAGCTCCGTAGTTAATAATATAATGACATGCATAATATATTTTGGATGAAGTATAGCCATTTTATGGTGGAAAGTATCAATGACATTGATAAATGTGCACAAAATTCAATTTGCTTTTAAAACACAAGTTGGGCAACTATAATGATTGGCCCACATGATTGCATTTAAATAAAATTTTGCCTTATATTTATTTATTTTTCAAATTGTGTGGTTGCTAATGATTGCAATACAATTAACACAATTAATTAGATGTGATAAATATTGCTAGAGACCCAAATAGGGGTTTTAATGGACAACCATTAAACATGTGTAATGAATTAAATGTGGCATTGGGCTTGATGTAATTATAAGATAATACTCAATAGATAAAATATTTTTGAATTTTTGGGTTTCAGTTTTTAACATATTTTAATTGAAAAGATGATTTAAAATGTAATTATCTTTCTTGCACAATATTTTCAAAGAAAATAAATGATGCAATGGTTAAATCCCCTCCACCCTTTTATCACAAAGGTTCAAGGTTTAATTATTTTCCCAAATTCTTCTTTTCTCCCACAAACAAAATGAGTGGGAAAAAATAGCCCTTGGGCAAATTCTTCAAGTTTGCTACCATCAATGAACAACTTCCGCAAGGAAAAGTGGACAAAATGGCAATCTCAATCAAATTGCCCAAGGGAAAGAACGGGACTTGGAATACTCAACCGAGAAGAAATGGACTTGGAAATTCCAACCAAATTGCTATGAGGAGTAATTTCATTGAAGAGAAAGGGACTTTCCCCAATGAGAAAAAATCGATTACATCACAAACTTACTAATCTTTCTAAGTTTGTATTAATTATGTGCAAAATCCAATTTTCATAGGTCCATACAAGAATCACATGAATTTCATGTTATGGTTAATATGAACCATATTTGGACATATTCAATATCTTAATTATTCATACGTGAATGACATACGTGAATATTCATGTTTAATGAATATTCAAAAAATTACATAGTTTTAGGCAAAATTACTTCACAATAATTGCAAAGATTTAGTTAAAATGTAAATTGTATGTACTTCACATCAAAACATCATAAGTATAAAAGATGCATCATTTATATAAAAATAATATTTATTTATTTTTCGTGTCATTTTTACATTTTGAAGCCCATGATTTTTTCATAAACATATTGTTTCATGATTGACACATAGATTATATTGAAATTTCATGATATTGGAAGTTTGTGATGTAAGTGGCAACCCCAACCAAGTTACCCAAGGAACCAAGTTACCCAAGGAACCATGTTTTGGACCCAAGTTCCCCATGGTTGGGGCTACCATGATTCCCTTCTCCCCTAGGAACTTGGGCCCAAAACATGGTTTTCGAAATAATCAGGGTAGGTGCTCCCCAAGACAATTGCCCCAACCATGTGTTCCACAAGGAACTTGCACCCAAAACATGGTTTCGTAGGCAATTTAGTTGGGACTACCAAGTCCCTTTCTCCCTAGGGAAAGTCCTTTTCTAGGTGGGGAAGTTGCTCTTACGGCAACATGGTTAGGACTTCCAAATCCCCTTCTCCCCAAGGAAATTGCTCCCCCAAGTATCTTGGCCGGGGCTACCACTTAGTCCCCTTTTCCCTTGGGAAGTTGTTCCCCATGGTAGTTTGGTTCAGTATTTCAAGTGTCTTTCTCTCCTAAATAGGCAACTTGGTTGGGGCTATCGCAATGTCCTTTGTAGAAAGTTGATCCTTGGGACAACTTGCTTGAAGAAGTTGCCTAAGGGTTTTTATTTCATCCATTTCATCTATGGAAAAGAAGGAGAATTTGGGAAAAGAATCAAAGTTTAGACTTGCTTGTTGAAAGGGTGGAATTCTAACCAGTACATCACATTTTTTTCCTTGAAAATATTGTGCAAGAAAGATATTTAAAAAGTTAATCATAGTTTTTGGGTATAGTCAAAATATTTCAAAAATATTTTTCCTAGTATGCATTATCCTACAAACTATGTCAAGGTTAGTGCTACATTTAATATGTTGCATATGTTTAATGCCTACTAAGGTAATGGGTGGAGCTACCTTTATGGGCTAAATGTGAATAAGTGCTTCAAGTGATTCAAATCTAGCTGCACCTTATATATATGTGAGTTTTTACCAATATCTACCACATTTTTTAAATATATAAAATATTTTCCAACACTCCCCATAAACATAAAAATATTGGATAATGTAATGTAAAATGAAAATCACTTGAATTCCATCACATGGGCCAATCATTATGCCTAATCAATTAACTATAATTAGGTTATGTATTAGAATATAAGTCAAAGTTTCTTTTGTGGTGTCGTAATATTGGCATACTTGTCATCTATGATATGTTTTTGTTAGTGAGTAATTATACACACAAGAGTCAAAAATACATAGAATGGTGTATGTACTAGATTGAATGAATAAAATTATACAAAAAGTTTGATATTATAGTGTCTAGGTGTAAGTACAAATAATTAATACTAATAACCTAACACTAACAATGATATGACCAATAATTAATTAAATTAAATTTCAAACTAACTAGCCAATAATTAAACAAATATTAATTAAAAGCTACAAGTGATTCATATATAAGAGGATAAAACAATACAAATATTCATTAACAATTTTGAATAAATGTGACTCGAATTGTAGCTATTTTACTCTACCTTCATTGTATTATTTCATTAGATTACTTAAAGGAAGTAAACAATTATATTTCTCATTGAAAGGATTGTTAATTTGTTATATCATTAGAAAAATTCTTGTCAATTTTCACCCTATGTTTGCAACTAGTGTGTGATTAATGTTCAAATTAATTCATTTTGCAACTACACTTGTGTAATCTACCTATGTCACTATAGTTTCAAGTGCTTGTAATTACAAATGCGACTACATCCTTATGAATCTAGATTTTAGTTGTACATGTGACTACAATTTGTCACACATTGGGGCTAGGCTACGTAATTTGGACATGTGGCATCATGTGACTATTTATAATATAACCACAAATGTAATTGCAAAGGACAAGTTTTACATTGGCTACATGGGGACCAAGGTTCATGTCACACTTATGTTCATTCATGATAGTGAATAAAAAAATAGATTGTAATAACAAGGGTTTGCAATTGTTAGTGCAACTTATGTGCCACATGATTTTCTTGTGAATGATTGTTTTGATGGCATTTGTATAAGGTGACTAAAATAATTTGAAATCATAAATATCTATTATGACTCAAATCCAATCACTAATTGAGTCATTATTTTCTAAATTTCTTTTTAGTGAAATCCTTCTTCAAATTAAATTATAAGAAACACACATGTTATTTGCATCCTAGAGTTCATTTTTCATTCTCATGAAGTTGGAATTATTATTTTTCACCATGAGTTATTTCTAATTTATAGGAACTTGTTGTAAAGGGCAACTGATCATATTTTTGCAAACTTTGGTTGTGAATTTTAAAATGCAAGATTCTTGAACACAAAGGTGATATTAATTAACTTCTATTCTAGTGGATAAAAAAAGATGCACATTTAAGCAAACTCTTCAACATGTTTATAGTTTGAGTTTTAATGCAATTTTTTTCAATTTTTAATATTGGGATTTCTCGTTTTCATGAAAACTATTGAACTTAAAATTTTCAAATTTGAAATTCTAACTATGTTTTTGTATAAGACATGATAAATCTCTTTGATTATAATTTTATAAAACTTTTTATATATGTTGAGTCTCTATATACAAAATAAATTGGCTCCTTATGGAAGATTTTATTTTTATTTTCTTTTGGTTATTTTCTCATTAACATCTTACAAAATGTTAAGTCATAACCTTGAATTGACTTTGGAAATCATGTGATTGTAATTAGAATTGCTTTGTATGTTAGATTTCACAATTTAGAAAGTTGAAACTTGAAAGATGGTCAAATAAATGCAAATGATTGATTTTCTTTAATTTTTTTGTCAATTTAAAAAAAACTTGACTTTTTCATGATCCTATAAAATTCTTCTTCATTGATTTCACCATCACCTGGTATTGCAATTTTCCAACCATCCAACCCAAACGCTTTGCATGTCAGAACGTAATCCTCACCCTCACTATGAGTTCTTTCTCATCCCTAAATTTGGCCAATTGTTTTTAATAATAATTTCCAATCTTATATTCATGAAACTACTTTCATTAGAAATTTTATAGTTTGAATTGAATGACCAAAAAAAAAAACTATAGTTGCAATTCAAAATATTTTTGGGGTATATTTATATTACAAGTTCTTTACCAATTCAACCTTTGATATTTTTTTTGACTTTATTTCAAAATTGTGCAAAAAGTCTAAACCTTAAATGTGTTTATAGTTTTATGGATTACAAAACTACACCATCATGATCAGTTTCATCAATCATCTCTTGCAATTCTTCATTAGTCATATTTTCACCAAGCTCTTCTGCAACTCGTTTAATATTTTGGAATGAAATCTTACCCTACAAAAAATGTGAAATGTGAAAAAAAAAAATGGAAATTTTGAGTTGTAAAAATCAATTGAATAAAGGTTTTTTTGAGGTTTATTGCTTGCACTTTATTTTATACATTAAATTTTTGGGAGTTCAATTATTAAATTCATTCACATACTAAAAGGTTTATGTAAATAACCCACAGTTTCATCATCATCAAACAAACGAAATGTCTTCATGATTTCTTCCTTTGAATCCGGTTCACCCATCTTAGATGTCATTATGTGCAAAAACTCGTTGAAATCGATTTTCCCACTACCATCCTTATCTATTTCAGCTATCATTTTCCTAATTTCCTAAATCCAAAAACTCAAAAAATACATATGTGAAGAGTTTTAACAATATTTGAAGATTAGGTTATGCAACGAATCCATGACAACTTTGACATATTTGAAATATGTGTGCATGGTATGTTTCATGATGAATTTAAGGCACTTCTCAAATTTTTCACTTATCAAGATCCTAAATTTTAATTAGGTTGTTGGGTCAAATTAAAACATTTGACATTAGCTTGCAAAATGAAAAAAATGAGATCTCCCAAGCAATATAAAGAACTTACAAAAAAAATTCAATCACAATGTTTCATGAGTTTAAAATTTTAAATTAATCACAACTTCTTTTACTAAACAAAAATGGGGTCATGTGTTTTGAACCAACTAACCTCTTTTTTTGGTTCAAACCCAAGAGCTCTGTAACATGTACCCATATGTTTGTCAAATGTCAAAAAATATTGAACATATGTTGAATAGAACATATATTTTATCTATGTTTCAATAATACAACATTAACTTATGGTGTGGGATTTTCTATTCAACTATTTTTTAAAACATATATTGAATAGAAAATTTCACACCATAAATTGATATTGTATTATCAAAACTTCCTAAACCAATTATATGAATATGTGAAGTGTCATACCTCATTGCAATTCGAAGGTCATTACCATCGATTAATCCTACAAGAATTAAAGATGACACAAATGACATTAGCATCAAATGACATGTCAAAATATAACAAAGAATCCTAATTTTAGTATCAAAAGTTGTGACAAGCTTCATCCCAAAGTCATGATTTTGGGTTGCAATTTGTTGGATTGCTTAATTAAAATTACCATGGAACTTCCAATTTCTAATGATCTTGCAATTTTTGACAAAATGTTTTGATTCAACATGTCACTAATTTTGTTAAATTCCACTTCTTGTTAGACATTATTTTTATAGCTCAATATCATGATTTGTGAAATTTTTACTAATATTATAAATAGGACCAAAAGTTTAGTCCAATCTATTACCATTGCCATCCTTGTCAAAAAGATCAAAAGCTTCACGAATCTCTTGTTTTTGGTCTTCTTTTAAGCCTTGTGTGCGAGCTTTGTTCTTGGCTTCTTTTTTTGAAGGCCCCGCTCCAAGGGAAGAATTCTATTGCCACACAAAAGATGCAAATTAAAAAAGCCAACATTAGACACAAAATTCAAAAAAAAAAAAAATTCACAAAATCCAATATCCATCTATAGATCATTCACATAGAGTTACACAATGACCTATGTGAACACAACTTCAATAGTTTGGAAAAACACAAATGTAAAAATTCAAAGTGTTTACCATGCTTGATCCTTGAACTTGGTAATCTTGTGACCTAAAGACAAAGTATCCCAATATAGATCTAATATCCAAATCACCTTCAAAATGCCCAATCAAACATCAAAAGGAATTACATAAATCCATGTCCAAACCTTAAAAGTTAAGTTTATGATATGAATGTTGCCTATTTCCTTTTATGTCACTTCAATGGCACTTTTAAGCAACAATGTAGATGGACAACCCCTTTCCAAATGGTTGTAACAACTATGAAGATACAGAAAAAACAATTGAATGTTTGATATGCATTGCTCATCACAACTTGCAACCCACAATTGAACTACCCACATTTTTTGTTATTTAATGGTTGGCTAAATAAAGGTCTTGAACACAATGCCATAGATTCTTAAAATTTACATTATTGTTTTGAGGTTGCCATATATACATAAGACAATAGACATTATAAAACCATTTGAATAAATATGTTATAATGGCATTATTAGGTTTTTTTTGGGCATTTATTATTATTATATGTTGAAATGTTTAAAGTGCTAGTAAGAAGACATAAGGCCATAAAAACTTTCAAATGATTAATACCAAATGCTATCAAAGCAACTTCCAATGGTTAGTACAATTTAAAACCCCATTTTCAAATTCCAATTTATGTCCACATCTCATTCAAATATGTTAAGCATTTACCTTGAAATCTAATGTGTCCATACAAAAGATTTGGGTAAAACCAATGGTTGAACTTTTGGCTCAACTCATTCTACAGCACACAAGTTGTTACATGGTTCAACAAAATAATTCAAATTTAAATCTTTACAAGAATGTGAATTTGATTAAATCAAGAAATAATTGTTTGATATTTCATGTCCAAATTGTAAATAGCTTGTGGGGATCCCTTTTGAACAATTCAATGTGACAAATCAATAGTTCAAAATGAAAAATCCCTTGTTTGCTTGACAAAAATTACAAATTTTTATTTTCAATCTTTTTTAGTTAAAATGTGAGCTAGTCAAGTGCATTGTATGAGAACAATTTCAAAAAAAATTAATAAATGGCACTAAAGTTATGAATTCCCATTTCCACAATGCACCCATTAGCTCTTGTATAATATGGTTCAACAATAAGGTGTTTAATATTTTAAAAAATTGGTCATCTATGTTCAGCAATAAAAATTAAAATATTTAGTAACTCGACATTATCTTAAATAATGAAGCTAGTGTGGTTTAAAGTTTTCAAAATTGGCAATTCCAAAAGGTAATCAATTAGTGCTTTACCAAGGTCCGTGTTATGATGTCACTAATATGAACATCAATGATGCTAGTAATGGGATTGATGATCACATTTCAAATGATTATGAGTTAAGAGTCAAACTTGGCCATCCTAAATGTACATCCTCGAGTCTTTTTACTCATCAATAGTGTGGTCACTAGGTACAAGGGGCTGGTCAACAAAAAAATGGTGGATCATTAAACCTTTAGGTAAATAATAGATTGGGTTGCTTTTGTTATAGCAATTAAGAATTTTGCACAAGCAAAAAAGACTAAACATAATTTAATTGGCAACTTCGTATCATTTTTCTTCTTTCCTCAATTTTATTGAATCCTACACCAAGTTTGAATTTGACATCATGTTTGATTTTGAACTTGTTTTCAATGAGTAGAAAAAACATAATGATCCTTCATTTAATAAATGTCATTAAACCATACAAGGCCTCCCAAACACCTTCCACAATTTCAAGAAACCAATTGGTTTGGATTAGAATTCATTTGGTGATGCAATTCATTAAGGCAATTTTCACATGGAATTACCCATTAAAACATCATATAAAACATATTAGGCAAAAAGCTTTCTCTACTAGCTCAATTTTAAATATTTGCACATTTCATAATTTGAGCTTTGCATTGCTACACACTACTAGCGATGATCAATTTTATTTTTATTTTTCTTATGTTTTCATATGATTTTCAATAATTCATCATTATTTATGTCAATGTCAAATTTAATAAAAATTAATATACATTTCATGGACATGAAAAGAGATATGTTAATTTGTTTTTTTATATCCATGTTGGTGGATAGGGAAAAAGAGTGAGGTGGTTATATAATGGAGATAGTTATTAAGAAAGAAATGAAATAGTTAGGGTTGAAAATGAGGTAGTTATTTTCGAAATTGTCTTTGGAATGGTCCATGGATGACAATGCACAAGAGGAAGAAAAAAGGGTAGTCTTTGGCGTCACACAACTCGGGAGCTTCCGTTGCCGGGACTCGAACCCGGGTCGCTCGGGTGAGAGCCGAGTATCCTAACCATCTAGACTACAACGGAGGACAGGAAATACACCGACAATAAAGTACTTGTTTCTTTAAGTAGGCACTTTGTCAGGGTTTAGGGCTCATGCCAGGCTGCAACTGAGATGGATCCACTTCAACAGTGGCTCTTTCAGAGGAGAAAATGAACTTTGCAAGCTCTGGTTTTGCATGTCATGATCCATGTGACATCCATATCATGAGCCTTTCTTTACCCAGGAGAGGCACACTAAACATGATAGTCACAATTTATCATATTCAGATTCTTTTGATATTATATGGAAGCTGAAACATGTTTACACAACTTGACATCAAAAGGATTCGTTCACTAGCATTTGCTGTATTGCTTTGAAAACTGCTGAGAAAGCTTGCCTCTCCATCATAAGCTAATTGGATATGTAGCAACATAAATGAAGAGTTAAGCTGAAGTTTCAAAATGCAAAATTTGTAGAGTTGGTTGGGTGCAAACATGGGTTTCCATGAACTGCATTCTTCTCTGTTTCATCCATGCTGGGCAACAAGCCAAGCCAATTGGCTCAGATTTGGAGGATCTCCTTTGCTATTGTCTAAGGTTCCTCAATCATGTACTCAATGGACTGAGATTTTGTCCATGGGGTCAGAATGCTCATCTCATGCTGGAGGAAAGAAGCAATAACATTCCCTTTTTTCTTCCAAGTGAGTTCCATGAGCAAATCCCCTGGTGCTAAAACTAGCTCTGTTTCATCCATGCTCTGCTACAATCCAAGCCAATTGGCTCTGATTAGGAGGATCTTCCCTGTCTAAGGTTCCACAATGATGTACTCAATGGACTGCCGTTTCGCCTATGGGGTCAGACAGAATCCTCATCTTGTGCTGAAGGAAAGAAGCAGCAACATTCCCTTTTTTCTTCCAAGTGAATTCCATGATCAAATCCCTCAGTGCTAGACTTCCTTCCTTCTTTCTGCCTGAAGTAGACAATACTCAGGGTGGGGTGATCCAGAGCCTTGTAAGCGGTCTTGCAGTCAGCGTCAGAAGAGAACCCTGTTTCAGGTCCATCTGAAAACCCTAATCCATTCCTCTTGCTTCTGGAGATTTAGTGTAGGAAAGGTATGGGGCTAAGAAGGCAGGAGGTTTATCAGCTCAACCATCAATCCCATGAACTCGGGGCGGTCGCAACACGAAATGCTCAATGCAGACACCTCATGTTGATTACTGAGATCTCATCAGCCATATACTAGTTAGATTCCCCACTTCACAATCTCTGCAGGTTGACAACAAGTACTTTCCAAGAGTGTCAAAAAAACGTGGCCTTGGCCAAGCTGCTTAAAGCTTAAACCCTCCCTGTTGTTCCTGACTCAGTTCTCATTCAGCCAAAACACCAGTTAAATTTCCCACTTCACAGACTCAGGAGGTTGAAAACAAAGCACTTTCCAAGAGTGTCAAAAATTATGGGCTTGGCCAAGCTGCATAAACCCTAAACCCTCCCTGTTGTTCCTCACCCAGTCCTCATCATTCTGCTTGCTATCTCCACTCTCGCTTGCTCCTCTCAAAAGCTTGCTGCAGAATAGAAACTTCACAGTAACGTGGGTCTCTAGTGTTGAACTTTCCTGTGGTTTTCAAGGAAGTAGGATAGTACAGAGATGTGACCTCTTTGCCGTATTCAGAGATCCGCAGATAGGGTCCGAATCTTTTGAAAGCAGCCGCCGCTGATCGCATGCTATGCTTTCTTGCCAATGTGAGAGCACAAGACTTTCTGTAGATGGAGGTCACCTTCCACAGCGACGAGCGCTTGTTCACAAATGCGTAGTAGTCCACGATGCTGCGTATGATGCACGAGAAGTGATTCACAATGACTCTGTCCTCTGCTGCAGAATACTTCGGCTGCGAAGTCGCTCGAGCCAACCCAATTGCGTTCTTCTTCGCATATCCTCTTTCCACAGCTTCCGCGATCAGATCCCTAACGGGTGCCAGTAGTCGCGGCTTCGACATGGAATACAGTCTGCTCTTTCTGCTGCCGTTGCTAACTCTTTTGTTGCGCCTCACTTCCACTTCGCCATCGCCGTCGTCTTCGTCTTCTTCAAAACCCTCCTCCTCATCTTCTTCCTCTTCATCTTCACTAAGGTGGGTGTCAGCCTGAGCCTCCACAGGCGCAACTAATTTTCTTCTTCCTCGAGACAATCGAAGCTCCCTGGAGTCTATGAGCTGTGTTCTAGTAGAGAACATTCGGGTGCGAGTGAGCAATGTCTGGGAAAACTCTCTTCCCACTTCTTCTTCTGCGATCCATTTGGAGGCAGCAGCCAGGGGGAATGCTGCTCTTCTTCTAGTAGCGGCGGCTGCAGCATTCGACGACACCCTCCTCATCTCCTCCTGTGCCGTTGTCAAATGAAAACGACACGAAGAAGACCACATGAAATCCGAGCAAGCTTCCGACAACAGATTCTTCTTCTTCCTCACACACCTTCCTGCCACAGTCTGCAGCAATCGACTACCAAAAGAGGACCAAGGATTCATGACATCAAACAAAAATCCCGCACTTGCTTGCTGCCCCTCGTCGTCGTGCACGAGCAGCAGCGACAGCTCCTACGACCCCGAGCTCTCCATTTTCTAGCGGATGCGAGCAAGCTCTTACAGCGCAACAGCACCTCCTGTTAGGGTTTTGTGAGCGTTGCTGCTGTTGTCGCGCGCGTACTTTGCGTCTCTAGACTGACAAAACCCTAACACTTTTGATCTCTGGTCGGGTTTCCACCCGTCTTCTCGCTCGCCCCATCTGAAGAGACATACATTCATTGTTGCTCACCTTCATTTGCGGATTTACTGTTGTGGGTACTGAGCAGAATTTCTCGAGACTGAAGCTCGAATGCTGTGAGGATTGCTGAAGGAGAGGGAGAGACAGAGACAAAAAGGAGAGAGACCGAGATGATGCAGCAGCAAATGGCAGCTTATGCTAGCACCACTATCAGCACCGAGCTAATACAGAAGGTACGCTCAAGCTCCCGGTGCAGACCCAAGGACCATCTTCTTCCATGATGTACTGCACTCTCTCTCTCTCTCTCTCTCTCTCTCTCTCTCTCTCTCTCTCTATCTCTCTCTCTCTCTCTCTCAGAGTTGTTTCCAGTACTGTCCGATGAAGATTCAAAGCTGCTTTTGCCGCTCAAGCTCCCGGTGCAGACCCAAGGACCATCTTCTTCCATGATGTACTGCACTCTCTCTCTCTCTCGCTCTCTCTCTCTCTCTCTCTCTCTCAGAGTTGTTTCCAGTACTGTCCGACGAAGATTCAAAGCTGCTTTTGCCCTTTCTCTTTGTATGTGTGGAGTTCATTCTGCACTTTACTGGAAACCGGGCTAGAGACACACGCGCACACACAGAGACACGCAGAGACAGAGACAGACAGATTCCTGCAGAGGAGATCCTCTCTGCTTGTAGGAAAACCCTATTCAACAAACAATTTGCAATCTGTGTTCTTTGATAAAACAAGCTTGCTGTTGCCTAACTGTGCTTGCAAAACAATGTAGTTGTCTTCTCTGGGGGCAGCAGGGGTTTATCAGTGGAGGGGTTTCTGTGTAACATTGCTAACTTTTTTGCCGAGAATCTCTGGCTGCAAGAGAATTCTGCAAGGGATGTTGACTGAAAAATCCTTCATCTCCACAATCATTCATGATAAAACTCTTGCTGCTGAGAGAGCTCTGGAGCTTTGTTTTTTGTTTTTTTTTGTTTATCTTTCCCACCTTGCTTGATAATGGACTATCTGATAATGATGCTATCCATCTATTCACAATTCTCAAGGATACTCAGTTATGCTTGTGCAAAAAGATGTGAGAGATATATATCACACAGCAATTGAGCTCTTGCACTGGAACCCTAAACCCTGGATGCAATATGAGAGATGTGTGCCTGGGGTGCCCTGCTTGTCTAGTGTATCTGCTCTACCCCACTAATGTCATGACTAATTTGATGCGGAAGAGGGGCTGTGGATTGTGCAGTATTTGGATGAGAACAAGCAGCTCATTCTTGCTATTCTCGACAACCAAAACCTTGGAAAGCTCAATGAATGTGCAACGTAAGTGGAATGGTGTACCAGCTTTTTTTTTTCAAGTACCTACCATCTTTTTTTTTGGCACAGAGCTGTCTCCTGTGATTTGTATGTGTCTGGAAATGCGATAGTAATCTTATCAAGTGTTATGATCTGATCTTATTCTGCGTTGGTGGGGCTGTGCAGTTACCAAGCCAAGCTGCAGCAGAATCTCATGTATCTGGCAGCCATAGCTGATGCGCAGCCACAAGCAGTCCAGAGTTCGCCTCAGGTACTTCTCTATAAAAGGGAACGCTGACTGACATTCATGACAGTAATCTGAATTTTTCTTCAAGTCCTCCATGTAAATTTGGAGTGCAAAAGAAGGGTGTATTGATTCATTCTTCCATTTAGACAAGCATTCTCAGCCAATATATGCAAGCGTTGACATGACACATATGCCTCATGTGGATTCCAATATCTCAAATTCTGCCAAATTTGTATTCAATTCACTTTTTCATTTCTCCCAAGTCATTAAGCTTGACTAACTGATGTTGAAAGTGAGCCACACAGGCTGCCCCAACACCATCAATGCAACAACAATACCTGCAGCAGCAGCAGCAACTCATGATGAGCCAAAGGACACCAATCCCACAATATCTGCAACAAAGCCAACAGGTCTCACCGCACATGTCACAGCATTCCTATCATAGCCAACAAGGAATAGTGTCTGGTGGGAGTGCAGGAGGCCATTTGATGTCCACTGATGGAGCCACAGGGCCTGGTAATGGCACTCAGTCCATGGGGGGATTACCAGAATATGGAAAATTGCCCGGATCTAGGGATGGGGGGAACCAGACAATAGGCATAATAGGAGGGGTTGCAGGGTCATCACCACTCAGCCATCCTGGAAAAGATGGAGGATCTGTGCAGGGTGGGGATGAATCAGAGGTCTCATATTTGAAGGGCTCTGAAGAGGATTGACAGTGAGTTGTAAATTTTTAAGATTGTGCAAATTGCCTGGTTGTTGCTTTTTTTCCTGCCATTTTCCACATGGCTTTGCTGCTGCCCACCCTGGTGTTTCTAATTGGTGCCTGGAGTTTTGTGGGTCATCAAAGCATGTTGTTTTCAAGTTTCGGGTCAGCCTCAAAGTAGAGGTGCAAATGTGAACAACCCTCTTTCAGGCTAAAACTGAAATATCTGAGTCTGAAGGCCATATCTCCAATCCAGTTTCACTACCATTCAGTGCTGGAGCTTCAGTCTCTGGCTCCTAACCAAAGTTTGATGAGAAATTTAGCCTTTGGTTGGAGGCATTTGTTACATATCTGCAGCTGCACTTAATGCTATTCTACCATTCTTGTGGTATGTACAACTCCTTTTCCATGAGTTTTTGTCTTGAGCTAGATCTAATGCAAAGTTTCTGCTCATGAAGTTTCTACATTTTTAAGTACATGCCAAATTCACAGTACTAGTTATACTATTACTCTCTAAACTACAAAGATTAACAATACTAGCTGATAAGCATATTTAATCTCACTAAAGGTACATGGCGTCTCTTGAGTCACTCTCCTTAATAGTGTTTTTAAGGTGACTACAACATGAGGTTGGAAAATTTATTCATACACTTGGTGCCTTCATCCATGGGTGTATTTTAAGATTTGAATTTTCTATATTTAATCTAGCATTGAAAATGGTGAAAGATGATGCATATTTGTGTAGTGGATGACCATTGGCAGGCCCAAGTTTGCTAGCTTGCCAATTGTGAAACTAATGTGGACATGGCTTTTATTGTGCATGGAAAACAAGGAGAATATTGTTGCTCACACGCATGCATGCTCTCCACAAGTTGTTGAGAACCCTATCTTTATATCAACCCTATTTTGTAATGATGCATGTCAATGAAGGATGTGGGTTTTTGGTTCATGGCAATAATGGCCTTCAAATGCAAGTACTTTTTCACCATGTTCTTTATGTACACTCTATAGAAATGAATAACCCTTCATTTCTTGCATGTTTCCAACCATGTGGGATCTGCTCAATTTTCCTTATTTTATGTCTCAAAAAGATGATAAAATGAACTTGGAAATCTTGATATCTACAACCAAGATATCAAATGCATTGCAAAAGTGATCCAACCTCTCCTTTTTTGCTTGGGAGAGAACACAATAATTGTGTCTTGTCATTAGAGTTACCTGTGAAGTCACCCTGTCTTCACGCTCTCTTTCACTCCTTATTTCCTCTTTCAAGTGGTATTTGCAAAGTAAATTTCTGTAAATTTCTGATTTTTTTAAAATCTCAGTATGAAATGTTGGAACTTAGCATGCACAAGGTTCCAGAGTAATTATAGTAGTTGTACAGGTAGGAGCAATGGAAATGTATGTAGCAGCAGTGGAGGCGCTTAGGAATAGGAAAGACAGGATGAAACTCAGTTTACCACCAAAATTGGAGGGAAAACTAGTTTGGGTCCTAGTTATTTTGTTATTGTAAAATTGTGATTCCCAGTTGTGTTTGATGCCCTATTATACTGAAACTGGCTTTTCTCGCCCCTTAATTGTGTGACTTTATGGATAATTCTATTGAAGAAATTAAATCTGCAAAATTTGCATAACTTTTTTTGCCTTTGGGATATTGGTGGTATTGTGATATTTTGTGTGTCACTTTTATAATAAGCATTTGTGCTGGTGTCCAAGTGACATCAAGGCCAAAAGTAGCTCACACATTGCCAATTTTTTATTTTCTTTTGACTAATAACCTTAAGTTTGAGGTGGATTGTTTGTAAATAAGTTTGCTACCTTCAAGTTGATAGCCTAATGGCTAGTATTCATGACAACCTTGCAAATGATTGTTATTCTAATTTTTCATGTTAAAATGTTACTCATCAACATAATAACCTATTAGACAATAAAAGATGTTCACCAAGGGGCTTTTTTTTTTGGTGAAATTTTGCATCATAGTGACCAAAACACAGCTAGTGATATTCATACAAAGAATTTTTATTGGGATAAATGTCCCAAAGTTGCCAAATTTCAAGGGTTTTTTCTTTTTGAAATCAGCAAATTTGAACAATAGGTTCCAGCATATTGTCAAAATATAGGAGGATTCCTAAAATTTTCTACTTTCTTATTTAACATGTAACCAAATTTGGCCAAGTCTTCTTGTGCAAATGATTGTTAGACCACCTACCTCACCAAAAAAAAAAAAAATTGAATCACTACATCACATACTTGCCCCCTACAAGATTTAGTGCTTTATAATATTTTAATAATGTGTTCAAGATTAAGTGTTAATTAAGTGTTGATACAATCATTAATATGACGTTGTGATTGCATTATAACACATTGTGATGATCAAACATTATATTATAATGTCATAATAATATTATGTCGATAATTTATTAACACTTAATTTTGAACACATTGTTAAAATGTTGTAAAAGCATAAATACATGGAGGGGGCAAGTTTGTGATGCATAGTGTAGTCAATGGGTCATTCAAAGTTGTAGGGAGCTAAATTTGAGGAAGAAAATTTTGAAAAAGAAAGCCCTTAAGTGATGGTTCATTAGTGTAGCCCCTTCTAGGACCTTAAAATTTAAAAGGACTTGGGTTCAAACCTAATGGTATGCAAGTGAAATTCTTGTTGGCCCTTTACCATTGGGCTTGACTTGGGGTCTTCACCAACAACTTGTCAGTCAAGTTTGCTCTTGTGTGCCAAAAAATTAAAAAATTAAAAATAAATTTGAAATAAAAATATTAAATAACCATTTCCCCCCTCCCTCTTTACAATGGTTATAAACTTTGTAAATGATGCAACATTACCTTCAAAGATGAAAAGATATTTGTTACTTTTTTTTTTAAAAACTCAATCCTTCATTTTTTTCATATATTACAAAAACAACAATGGTCAATTCTTTTAAATTCTCACACCTCTTCAAATGTGACTAATTAATCTCACTAATCAATTTCATTGAAAGTTAATGCATTATCTAATATTCCTGCTTAATGAAAACTAAGATTGAAACAAATTAATATTCTTTTATTTCCCCACTTTCAATTGAAAGGGTTGTGACGTCAAGCATGCCACAACAATAACAATCTTTAAGCTTAGGAAAAACCTTGGTCAAAACATCTACAAACATGGACTCAATAGAAATATAACCCCAAGACAATAATTTAGTTTTAACTTGCTTGTGCAAATAATGATATCAAATTTCAATGTGTTTGGAATGATCATGAAATTTTGGATCTTTGAACAAGGCAATACAAGATCAATTGTCACAAAATATCATTATAAGTAAGGGCTATGAGTAGCAAAGGTCATCAAGAAGTTGATGTAACCAAGTGGGTCAAAATGAATTACAAGGAACCATTGTTATTTTACATTAGCATTGCCTATCCTTTTTCCCCAAAATAATTTTTTCATACGAATGATTTTTTGAATGATTTTTTTTGCAACTTGTTATGAAAAATGATTAGAATTTCCCCAATAAGTCAGAAAAAATTCTTAATCATTTTTGAATAAATATGAATATGTACAAATGTACAAATTCCTTGCAAGTTTTATGTTTTGTTTTGAAAAATGATGCTAATTTGAAATCATACCAAACAATCTTAATATTTTAAAGTTAAATTTAATTTAACATAAACTACAACTTTGTTTGATACATCATGTACATTATACCCCATTTATATGTGGTAAAACACTCTTGAAGTTTTGAACTTCTAAATTTTCAAATATACATACTTTGAATTTTCAAAGTTTTAGAATTCCACATTTTTTACATTATGGATGTTTTTTTAGTGTGTCTAAGAGGTTATTATCATTTCATATTTTTTACCATCAACTTATGTCTATTATATGAGTCCTTTGAAAGTCCTTTGTAAAAGTGTCATTTTTTAATGATAAATTTTTTCATTTTCAAAAGTCCTTAACTAAACCAAAACTTTAAATTGGGTCAAATGGATTTTTAATTTGAGTTTTTTGACATTTATGTGTGTTAAAAAGGAATAAAATGCCATGATTACCATGTTTTCAAATGGCAATAAATAAATAAATCTCTAGTTTTTTATGACAGAATCTCACATTTGATGTCTTTTGTGGCTCCTTGTATTTCATTTTGACCCAAGTTGATTCTTTAACAATTGTAACAACAATATTTTTTTCTTTTGTGGATGATAAATCCACCAATTTTTGGTTTTAAGACTTCTAAGAAATAGCCCCGTCCAAAAGTAAAGACATATTTTTAAATGGACTTTTGAATTTGCACATGTGATCTACCTAGTTTGTATCACACTAGCCAATGATGCAACCAATTAGAAAGGATGTCAATCTACTATACTAAATGTCACATTTGGAGGTCTCTTGCAAGTAACAAAATATACACTTGATAACATACCAATGAACTAGTCAAAGGTTGGCCATAAATTAGGTTGTGTTGTTGACTACAAATGCCATGTCAAAGTGAGTGTAAGTGGTCACGTGGATGAAATTACTAACTACACTAACATAAAAAATCAAAGTCATGTCTTGAACTTCAATGTTAAATGGGGGAAACATTTCAAAAGTTGGCTTCATTCCAAATGGCATGGGTGTTAAACTCGGTTTACAGTTTACCATCCCAAATTGTTAAAGCTTTTCCAAAATGTATTTTTCTTGATTAATATGATTAGTTTTGTTTGGCCTATTTCAATGGACTTGAATGTCAAGATAGTAATGAAACTTCCCATTGTTGGTCATCTCAAAAGCTTGAAATAGTTCCATTTTTGTAGTGTTTAAAAATGGAATATTATTGGAAATTGAAATAGAGCCATCAACATAAAATCCCAAAATGATAAACATGTGAATGAAATGTTCAATGTATACTTTCGGGTAACTTTTTTTTTTAAAAACCAACTTGCAATAAATATTCAATAAAACATTCATACCACATGCAAAGGGATTGTTTAAGACCATATATGGTGCATAACAATCAATAAACTTTATTCTCAACTCTAAGTTGTTAAATTGAAGGGCTAGTTTATATAAAAAATTCCAGCTAAAACATTGTATAAAAATGTAATTTTTACATCCATTTGATAGATTTCAAAATTAAAAATGGTTGCTAAGGTAATCAAAATTTGAAGAAAAATCATTTTGATGACAAGAGAAAAAATCTTGTCATAATTGATGCCGAACTTCTAGGAAAAACCACAAGCAACAAATTGGGCATTATATTATGCAAGGGAACTATCTACATTGTGCAATTGGGTGGTAAGTCAACAAGCTCCAAAGTGCTATTCTTAATAAGGGAATCATATTCTTGGTTAATGGTTTTTCACCATTGGGGAGCCTCCAAACTTGAAAGAGCTTTTGAAACAAAAAAAATATTATTAACTTGGGATGATGTGGATGCACAAACTTATTTTGGAAGTGTCAAGCCTTATGGCCTTTAATGAATTGAACAAAAATGCATTAGGAGTCTAATGTATGGTAAGGACATGTGGTAAGTACCTTTTTGGGTAAAGAATTTGAAATTTATGGGTTATAGTTAGTGTATTTGGAGTCAAACTTTGAATAGGATGAATAGGATTTACTTTTGGTTGTAAAAGTGCAGTTTGAATTATTGGTGGGACCATTTGTGGAGGTGGGGGTATAGCTAGAAGTAGTGGTGGGGCCACTTCTGGGTCATCCAAATAAATGAATTCTTCTATGTGATTAGAAGAATTAATTGGAGCATCAATGTGTGTGGGTCCTTGGTCAAGGAGAATTACTTCTTCATCAAATATGACATTTCAATTCAAAATTGTTATGTGTGCATGTCAATCATATAATTAATAACCTCTACTGTTAGTTTGGTCTCCATACCCAATGAAGACATACTTAAAAAATTTATTGTCCCATTTTTTTCAAATTCATTGAAAAACTTGAACATAACAAAGACATCCAAAAATATGCAAATGGGCCAATGTTGGGTTGTGATGGTTTGAAACCTCATAGGGGATGGTATTTTTAAGGTCAAATATGGCAATCCATGGTGATCATGAACATGAATCATTGATTGTTTATGGATAGATCATGAACACAAATGAATGATTAATTGGCTAATAATAAAATGATTGATTGTTTGTCAATTATAATTAGGTTGAGTGATGCTACTTCATCAAGTACCTTTTGAAAATCCTTTAAAAATATGGTAATTAAATGGCCTTTTCAAAGTTTGATGGTCATCAATTTTCTTTGAATATAAAGTTGGGAAGCATGATCTATGTGTTCATAAATTTGTTTGAATTTTGCCCATACCCCAATTGAAGTTTTCTAGGATTGAACCAAATGAAGTTAAACATTTCCATGATGTAGGAAAATATATGACCATGTTTTGTTATCACATAGAGACCATGCACGAAGTGTTACATGATTTGTGTTTCTAGGATTGGGATTTGACCCATCCACCATGGGAAAAAATCATTCCTTTTTAGGAACATTTCAACTTTCATGTTCCATGTGAAATAATTTGTAATATTGAACCTTTCAACAAAATAAGCTCTCACCTCTTAATTAGCAATAGAAAATAACATTGTGATTATCAATCAATGGATAATGATGTACTTGTGATTTTGTTGATAAATTTATTTTAAATTATCCATGAAGTTATTAAAGTTGATTCAAGAATGCCATGTAATATCAAAAAAAATCCTACTTACAATTTTTCTTCTCTTGTTGACTTGAATGTGCTATCACTGGACATATTATTTTAAATAAAATACACAACTTAAAACATGTCATGGCTTTGATACCATGTTGAGAATGCAAAGTTGAAAAAAAACAAAAAAAGGATAAAAAAGACTTAAACATTTATTGTTCTTTTGATGATGTATTAATACAAGAAAGTCCTTTATGTAGGTTAAAGTGAACCATCACACCTCTTCATATGTGATTAATCAATTTTATTAATCAATCTCATTAGAAGTTAATGCATTGTCTAATACCTAGGACAAAATTTGGGCCAATATGGGAAAGGAAAGAATTGAGGCAAGAAATTACAATTATAACAAATGCACATAACATTATGAGAAATCATGTTCATGGCAATTGAATTACCTTGCAACTAAAGCTCCAAAACAATTAATATATAACTACGTTACAATTGTCCCATAGAAATAAGGGGAATTAATGAATAAAATGTCACATTAAAAAATCATGGAATTGTATTGTAATTATAAGTTAGTTGTAAGATGGACATATCTATACAATAGAATGTACACAACATACGTACGGTTGCAAGCAACCATGTTTGATTATGTTGGCAAATTACACTTTGGTAACATGTGACAACTACATTATAATTACAGTAAATGTAACACCCAATTAACGATTCCTTTGCAACTAGTGTACATTTTTCACACATCTGATCATGCCACATGTATGCATTTTCATTGCCCATTACATATAACATTTTCAATTTGTTTGTAACTAGTTGTCAACTATACTTCCCATTGATCTAGCTAGTTGTGCCATTAGGTTGTCACTACATAAGTATTACCTTTTCACTATTTTGTGATTATTGTTCAAATTTTTTATTACTAATTTTCCATTACACTGCAATTCACAACATCATGTCACCTTACAAAATTATTAGACCATATAATTCATTGAAGATGAAAGTTTACTCTTGAAATGAAATTTAAAACAATATGTATATTGTATTGCAAATTTAATTAGGGTGTACATGTGGATCTACTTTTATAAACCTATCTTATACCCCAAATATCTAATTGTTTCATTGACAAAGGCTGATTTTTCAAGCCAATCATGTGCCTATGTCTATTATAAAAAAATTCAAGATGAATTATAAATAATATATTTTTTCCTTCTAATAATTAAATTTTAGTAAATATGTAAGCCAAAGTAACAAAATTAGCCAAATCAACAAGTGGACACATTAATAAAATCAACATGCGATTATTGTGAATAATTAATATGCAACTAGATTTCAACTTGGAATTTGAAATTTGAAAATATGAAATTTGGGTGAAAAACTTTTAAACAAATGACACATGAGAATAAATCAACAAATCTCCCCTTTTGAATTAACAACTTCCATGCATCTATGCCTATTGTTTAAAAACTCGATATGAACTAAAAAGGAGGTTTTTTTCTTTAAACATTTTTGTGCATTTCCTCGTCTTTTGGTCATGTAATTATCATATCATGTGTTATATAACTAAGATTTATTTTTTTTTCTAGTTTAGACGTGAAGCTAAAAGGTTGTTACAAGTTTTTGATTTATTTAAAAAATTTCGAGTTTGAAAGTTCTTATTCTTGTTCTGAGAGTTGAAGGTTCTTGTTTTTGTTATTATTCGTATCCATTGAAATTTCATGATCTATGCATCATGAAATGTTTATTTGCATGTATTAAAGAAAAATGGTGTGAAAAAATCTTCCATTTTTTTAAGAAGTTGACTTGTAAAATGTAATTTATAATGATGAGGGATTTGTGAGGGGTGAATAATTTTTTACGAGAATCATGTTGTGCCTTTTGTTTGTGTGTTTCAACATTTGGATTTTTGAAATGGAAAATGGAGTTGAAATAAAATTAATTTGTTCAAACACACATGTCATTTTTGTGCATTTAAGATGATGTCTATTATTCGTGTTATAAGGTGAAACTTTGATAATGTTTGAATCCATCAAAATTAAAGTTGTGCATGCAAGGTAAGGTTTTTGCAAAAATAAAATGGTGGTTTTGTTTGAAAAATATTGTCTTGAGTAGAAGGGCATGCACATGTGATGTTGTATAATTTGGTTAGGTTAATAAATATTTCATTGAATGTGTTATTGTTTGTTGTGTAATAATCCAAACCAATACATGCAAGAAGACGAATTCCAAAGCAACAAATTAGGTGAAGTAATAGACCAAATATGGTGAATTCTAACCTCAATACTCCAAGTATGTGATGCATTTTATTTTGAAAACCACAATTTTACATGAGTGTAACTGATTACATTTTAGTTTGTATCATGTTATGTATGTTACACTCTAGTGATAAATAATGTTTATTAATGACATTATAGTTATAAATTTATTTATTTAAATTGAAAGAATGGACATTTAGATATCGTTTGCATTACAATGTTATGTATATGTTATTGATCTCATTTCACGTGTGACATTGAATACCATATTATGGTAGATTTTAAACAAACAATGTGAAATGAAGAAATTATAGTTCAAGTTCCATTTCAATTATATATATATTGTTTAGATGACAATATTTGATTATGTGGTTCATCATCTTTGTGATGAACTTTTGTTATAAATAGTTTGGGCAATATATTTAGACTTATAATCAATTTGCATTTCAATAAATAATTTTTAAAAAAATGTTTTTATAATGCATTTTTCAACTTTGAAATTTGAATGCCAATGTACACAATTTTTGATCTATTTCATATTTGTAAATAGTGATGGAATGCAATTATGCATTATCCATCACACTTTGGACTTTGATAATGCGTGTGCAAGGTCTACACATTTGCATTATAAGATGTAATTTAGTTGTTCAATTTTATTAAAATCAATTGCCATACAACTACTTTAAAACCCATAACTAAACACATAGTTGTAAAGGACATCAACAAATTTCATTTAAAAATGCATGAATGAAAAATCACATAAGCATCAAGTTATTAATGGGTGAATGAAAAACCATGCAACATTAAATTTGTCAATGAACGAATAAAAAAATCAAACAAACATTAACATTACACCAAAATGTGATAAATACAACTTGACTTTTTAGATTAACACTACACCAAAATGCGTTTTGGTTCACTCTAGGTTTCATTAGATTTTGAATGAATTTGGACATTTTTACTAGGGTGAAACTTGTCAACCTTTTAGTGAATAGGGACCAGTTTCTATGGACAATGAATTGATCCATTAGTACCTAATGAAACAAGGTTATTTTCAAATGGAATACTAATTTACCAAGTCATTTCACTTGCTAATTAATTAACTAAGCAACATGAAAATCAATTAAATTTGAATTATTTAATATTTAATGTAATATTTAATATTATTGATAATTTCATGGTTTTTAGTTTGTGAATTATTGACACGTGTCATTACCTATGCAAGGTTAAAAACTTATCATAAGTACATAAGCCATGTAATCAACCTAAGTAGACACCTATTTAAAAAAATTACATAGAAAAATATTTGGTCAATTTACCACTGTTGACCATAAACACATAATTTGTGAGGTTTGATCCCTTGACCTCTAAGATGGAAGCAAACACCTTTACCATCAAGCCACCACACTTTGTTGTGATAATGTGTTACATTGCATTTGATTTATCAAAACTTCATTTTAAACTTTTCAAAAACATAAATTTTTAAAATTCATATTTTAATAAGATTTTGTCCAAATGAATGATTAATGTTTATTTTAATTTTTTTCAATAATGTACGTAATTACATTTATTTTTTTTTGAAAATGTAAAATCATTTGAACAATTTTTTTTTTGAATATTATTATTCAATAACATTTCAATGACCATTTTTTTCAAAAAGAAAATGTTTAATAAATGGATAATGTTTTTGCTAATATAATAATACTACCTATGTTAAGTTATTTTTAGTTATTTTAGGGCTACTTTTCATTGTTCTAAATTATGTCACCTTAAAATATTTACAACTATTTATGGTTATCTTTAGTTATTTTGGTTATTTTTAATTATTTCACCCTAAATTACTTTCAATTAATCTAAGTTTTTTTTGGTTATTTTAAGTTATTTCACCTTAGGTTACTTTCCATTATTTTAAATTACTTTTGGCTATTTTAAAGTTATGTCACCTTAAAGCTATTTTTTAGTATTGTAAGTTATTTTTGGCTATTGTAGGTTGTTTCACTTTGTGCTATTTGTAATTATTAAAATATTTTTTAGCTATTTTAAGTTATTTCATCTTAGATTATTTTCGACTATGTGAAGTTATTATTAATTACTTTTGAAACTTGGTTATTGAAGGTTATTTCACCTTATGTTATTATTGGTTATTTTAAGTTATATTACCACAAATTATTTGTGTATTATATTGTGGTTATTGTGGCTATCGATGGCTATTATATTAGTGGCTATTAATGGTTATTTTATTAATGGCGATTGGTGGTTATTAATGGTTATTTTATTGGTGCCTATTAGTGGCTATTGATGGCTATTTTATTAATGGCTTTTAGTGGTTATTCTATTAGTGATTATCGGTGGATATTATATTATAAATTATTTGTTGGATATTCTCAGATATCATAGGCTATTAATAGTTATTTTATTGTAGGTTATTCTAAATTATTTTTCATAGGCTATTATTGGTTATTATATATTATTTTACCTTAGTTCATTATATTATATTATAGATTATTTTAAATTGTTATACTTAGGATAAAATACTTTATAATAACATAAAATATAATGACCTTGAATAACCTAAAGTATAATTTGAAATAAAATATATTAACTTAAATAAAATAATTTAAGGTTAGTTGAATAATTTAATTTAAAATAACTTAATGCAAAAACCTATAATAAATTAACTATGATACCTTAAAGTAAAATAACACATAATAGTTTAAGGTATAATAATTTATAATACCTATAATAACTTAGGGTATAAGTTAGAAAAACTAAGGTATTTTAAATTATATAGGATATATCATAAAATAACATAGGGTATTTAAAACAACAACATAAAAAAAAAAAATTTACCATAATAAATTATAATAGTGAATTATGTCAATTAATAATGAAACACAATGTTTGCATAGTGATATTATAGTGAAATAACTTTAATTAGGGTGAAATCATTAAAATGAAATGAATTTATTTCACTTTTAAAGTTCCATATTGATTTAGGCTAATGAACTACACCCCACTTTTGTATCAGTGTGGGGAAGAAAGAGACGTAGGACAACTTTTTTTTAAGGCATTAAGACATGTTGCTACTATGGGAAAATGACTTGAAAAAACATTACGAGGCTTTCAAAAAGAATTTTCACCTTTTGCACTTACATTTTTCATAATTAATGATTTTAAGGAGGAAAAACAGGTGGAAAAGAAAACTATAGAAGTAGAAGAAAAAGTTGAACAACCTGTTGAAGTTGAACAATCGATGGATTTTTCATTAGCACAAATTGAAAAAAGATTTTTTGATGTGGAAGTTAATTTTCTTGACATACTTGTTGCTATACCTACCAAGGCCCGGTCCAAATACATGATAAGGTGCAAGGGAAAGGAACATGTGGAGGAGGGCAGTTCATTTGCCAAAATGACTCAAAAGCAAACACTTACTGAAATAAAATAAATTCAAAAACTAATTTAATGGATTTGAATGGGATCCAAAAAACGACAATGGGCAAAGTGAACCGGTTTGGGTGGCCTATTTGTTGTTCATTAGATAATTCCATGACCAGAGTTGTTGGAAAAGTTTTGCACAATTGGGAATCCATAGAAGATGGATGCATTAGGGCAATTGTTTGTGGTGAGAAGATCACCATTGACCAAACATTAATTGTTCAACAAATTGGTGTCAGTGCTAAAGGGGCAGTTGATGTATTGAACACATTGGTCAAGGAGGCCCAAATTGCTCTCAAGAACATAGTTAAATCAAATGCGTTTGTGAACAAAGAATAGTGGAACATCATCTAGGTGAAGGAGGAGTACCACATTAGATTTGCAATAATTATACAAATCATTTACCAACGAGAAAGGTTAGTTTATTTCAATAACCATATTGCCATTATTCTAAATTTGGCAAACAAGGGAAATAAAATCAACTGATGCTCCATTATGTTGACACAAATGTTAATAGAACTAACCCGATGGACTGAACACCAAAAACAGATTGTAGTAGGGTTAGCAGTGCTTGATAAGAAAGCAACAACTTGTTACTTTAAAAAAATTATAAAAGTATGTTTATAACATCGATTTCACTTCTTAGAGGGAGATATGCCTATTTATTCTCCAAAACCACAACTGGTTCAGGAAAGAAAGAAGAAGAAGGTTTTTGTGAAGCAATTTAGAGATACTTCTCTTGAAGTTGTGAAGGAGTAATTCATTAGTGAACATTGATCAGTGTGCTTACCTAACATATCACCACAACTAATTCGATAGTCAGAATGGGTGAAGATATGAATTGAATCGTCAACACCTAGGGACTGGTTGAATCCAGAACCAACCAATTCACCACTGAAGAAAAAACCTCACACCTGTCAATGAATTATGATTATGGAGGGGTGATGAGGACATGACTTGATGTTACTACACAACAAGATGATGAATCAATAAGGACAAAAAGTGACCAATTCATGGAAGATTGAAGTGAATTTGATTTTGAACAAATACCAAATCAAGAGCCTTTACATGTTCAAAAAAACTTCTGCTCCTACAAAACATGTTAGCAACCCATTATCAATAGGTACATAACCAATTCAACCAATTCAACCTAAACCTGTTGAACTAGTTCAGCCTAGACTTGTTTATATTTTTCCCGAGATGTCGATAGTCTATGCTCAACATGAAAGTCTAAAACATGTTACACTTTTCTTTGAGCAAGTAGCCTTGATTGCTAGACTTGGTTTCAAACAGTAGATAACTTAGTTGATTTGAAAACCAAATACAATATTGTTAAGAACTTGTTAGAGGACACTAACAATTAGCTACAGGCCTATTGCCTAAAATTGGTTAACCATAAACAAGCCTTGTAGAACAAAGATAAGGACTCAATTATTATGAAAACCCAACTATTTAAATTATAAACAAAAAATACGCATTTGGCTACTAAAAATGTTGGAGCTAAAAGGGTAATCAAAAAGGTTAAAGTTATGTAGTTAGAGTACAATGAGTTAAACCATGTTCATTTCAAAACTCATAATGACTTGAAGGCCCTGCAGACTAATTTTGACCAGTTAACAGTGGACTATGGCAAGATGTAGGCCATTGTGTACAACGGGAGAAGAATTTGTTGGAGCTAGAGAATACATGTTTGTAGCAAAGGGAATAGTTGATGGAAGTCAACATTAACATGGAAAATTGTACCCATGTACTTCGGGTATAGATCTAAGAACTAATAGGCAAATTGGAAACACTTCGTCAAGCACCAAGTAAAGTTTTTCAAACCACATACGTGGATAATTGGTTGAAAGAGTTTGAGGAATGTTTTTGGATAATGCCTTACTTAAGGTACAAAACCAAACATTGGCTGTTAAAAACTCGAAATGGAAAGAATGGTGGTAAACTGTATAGGAAATTGGGGAGGAACAAATCCAAGATAGTTTGGAGATAGTTCGTGCAAATGAATAAGCCTACTTGAATGAACTGGTTGCATATCGATTACAATTTGAAGGCTATACATATGATTAGTTTACTAATAAATTGGTTGAGGTACTTGTTATTGTTTTCTAAAAAATTTCACCTATATAAGTAGCAAATGTAACTACAAGTTCTTGGAATGAATTTGTTGTCATTATTATTGAGGAACCCAAACTAATTAGAGGAGGAGCAGCCTTGAACACATAATCCCTTAACCACATGATGTTGATCCAAGTAAAACAAAAACAAACCTCACATTTAACCTTTCCAAGTATAGAAAGACATTTAAAAAGTATGAAATGAAGAACACAAAACAAACCAACAAACATCAATGGCAATTTTTAGAACCCTAAAACTTGTCACCACCCATTTTCACTTCAAAAAACCCTAATTTCAAAACAAAAAAAAAACATTACCCAATGTGAAATCAACTCAAATAAGATAAAATTTGAAAATCTTGGATTCAATGCAACAATCCTTGTCCCTATGGGCCCAACAAAGCCGAAAATATACACAAGATGTGCAAATGTTGAAAAAGTCAACCTTTAAATAGGATGATGAAAATAAATGTTATGGAACATTTATGTAATTTTACAAGACTTAAACATCTTTCCATTAAGTATTGTGATCACAAAAAAAATCCATTTTGTTTTTTCAACTAATTGTGTTCATAATTATGTCACAATTCCACCAATCAAACATTGACTAATTGAAAGGGTTGTGTGTCAAATTGTAATTCACCACATAGTGACATCTATATATTTTTTCATGAGAACACATGTTCCCAAAGTTCCTAACATGATTAAATATATATTTTCAATGCACTTGGAGCTTTCCAATCAAAAGATATTGTCTTTGGAGCAAAATATAAGGTCTTATGTTAATGGCTTTCCATTAGGTTGTTCTGTGATCACATCACACTATGTAACTATGATCATAGTAACCTAAGACCCTTAAGAGACCCTTAAGATGCATATGTGGTTGAGCCACAGATCCAAAAGGGATACACCTACTTTGTTGCGTTCATGGGGGAGAGTGCACGACCACATATGATGCAGTTTGATTATTTTGCCTCCATAAATTGCTAGGGATGGTGAGTTAATGTTATGCACAAGCAAACACACGTTCTCCCAATGCCATCTTTCTAATCATCATGGTGACAAATGGACATTGTGCTTATAATAAATGATAGTCACACTTTGAAAAACATAATCATTTTTAGCCTAACTTGTGCGGGTCTTGTTTCACAAGTCACTTTTTTTTTGGGGAGTGGTTGTGATGATTATAACTTAAGCAAAGATTGTGTCATATTGCGACTAACACCCTAAGAACAATTTCATTCCTTTAACAATAGAAATATTTGGATGTTTACACCAACAAGCGGATGACTTCCTTCATTGATGTGCCAACGTGACATGATTAGTGAAGGGCTTTGGCTTAGGTCCTCCTTTTTCGATTATATGTTCATTTTATAGGTAGAGGGAGTCAATGACTTTTCAGAGAATTTAGGCCAACATTATTTTACGTTGGACAATTGTGGCAACATGAGATCAACACTTTTTTAAAGCTTAGTGTCTCTCTAAGTTTTTCGCCAATCTCCTTGCACAACTTGCTTTGTGTTAATGATGATGGATTTAGGTCCTAGGTTTGATATTTTCTCCTCTTAGGGCTCCCCATTGTGCATTCTGCATTTTTGGGTGTGGTCTTATGTTTGGATTTTAATCCTTTTTTTTTTTTGTTTTTGTTCCCTTGTTGGGTGTTTTTTTTTTCTTTCTTTCTTTATTTTAAAAGACTGTTCCTACTATGAAATGTAGGAAAAGATAACTAGCAATTACAAATTTTTTGTTTGCTTACAATTGGTTGAAACCAAATCACCATTGGAAATCACTAGTTATATTTAAAACCAAAATTGACCTTGAAAACCACTAATAAAATTGAATATATTTTTATTAAAGAAAAAAAAAGAAAGCTGAAGGAAACTAACAATGATTCACCTCCCAAAAATTAATAAAATCTTTAATTCAAAATTAATATGACCAAATATGATTAGATTTACTGTTTTCTTCTTTGCTGGTGCGGAAGCGTTTATTGAAAGCGTTTATTGCTCGTGTAAAAGAAAGCGGTTCGCTGCTGGTGTGAAAGCGGTCGGTTGAAAGCAGTTTGCTTGCTAGTGTGAAAGCGGAGTGTTGAAAGCCATTTTTTGCCTGTGTGAAAGCGGTTCCATCCTCATCGCTGGTGCGAGAGTGGTTCCGTACTAGTTGCTGGTGTGAAAGCGGTTCTGTCGTCATTGGCGCAATCGGACGCCGAACGGATTACCAGGAGGATGTCGCGCCGGAAGATTGTGTTTCGGCGGTGGATTTGGAGGTTGGCGATGGCGAGGCTGATGTTGGGCGACTAGTTTTGGAATTGGGTTTCTGGATTCGGCAATATCTGAACATTGTACGTGTGCGCAATTTGAAAGTTTTGTTGTTCCAAATGGAGATGGAGGTGAGGAGGGTAGGGAAGCAGGACTGCTTTGTGTCGCTGCCTGGCAGCTTGCTGGAGGTTTTATTGTCCAGTCGGGAGCTTCCCTCCTTCCCCGTGGTACTGGAGCTGCGTCTCACGACCAGCAGCGTAAGAGGAGGACGAAGTGGCGGCAGCGTGGGCGACGGTACATGGTTCCTTGCATGGGATGGCTCTGCCTCTCGCTCTTCCCAAGTTGAGGTACTTATCTAGGCGCAACCAGCAGACGACCTAATTCTCTTGGCAATTGCTCACCGTATTCGATCCCGTTCTGTAATTCCTCTTTGTTTTTCTCGAGACATCATGCGTTGGTCCTCAGAGTAAAGAAGCTTTGAAACCCTAATTTTGTGTAACTCGTTGGTCCTCAGAGGAAAGAAGCTGTAAAACCCTAATTCTTTCTGTGCACCAAATCTGAATCCTGTTGATGATATACACAAATCACAATTGCTCATTTTTTTTGTAATTGCAATTCTTACTTTGCTGTTCACATGAATGATGACATTGCAACCAACAAGTTTTCAGGCACTTGCTTCACCATCATTCCTTACTTGCCTGTGAAATTGTACTACCTGGAACATGATGCTGTGGAGTTTCAATATGCGACCTGGATGGTACTTTGAACTAGCCATGGGGATTGTGATTTAAGGAGCTTGTGTATGTGTGTGTTTAATTAAGGTCTCAGAAGCATTGGCAGAGTGCATTGGCTTGAAAGATGGGGCAAGAGTACTTGTGCGGGCGAAGGTGGAAGTGGCAAAAGCAAAGACGGTGACCATTGAGCCTGCAAGCGAAGATGACTGGGAGATTCTGGAGCTTAATGCTGACTACTTGGAGCAGCATTTACTTGCTAGGGTTGGGTTCATACATCCAAAGCAAAGCCTCTTGTTGTCATGGAGATCCGTCTGGGGTTTTAGGAGAACCTGTAAATGCTTTGTGCATATGTAAAAGGCAAAAGCATGTTTGCAGTGAGCTTGAACCAGTGAATTTGTTTCTTCTTGCAATCCAATTTATCCTTGTCACATTTCTGCATATCAAGCAATGGGATTATAACTCATTCCTGGATGAATTGGGGATCACAGGTGGGGGTGTTGCGTGAAGGTCAGCGATTTCCTGTGTGGGTGGAGAGTGGCACTGTCTTGGTTCTTCTAGCTGTCTCTACACAACCAAAATCACTGGTTTGTATGTTTGTCACTTCAAAACCTATTGTTTTCCTTTGTCCAAATTGCGTTTGTCATTTTGTTTGTCTCTGAACCATGTTGCTGACATTTTGGTTATTTTTGTGGAAATCATCTTCATCCTAGCTTTTCCCTTTTTATTTTTATCCTGTCCCATGATGCATGAACCTGATTTGAACAATTTCAGGTCCGGTTAGTGGCAGGTGCTGAGCTCATTGTTGCACCCAAGAAGCGGCAAGTGATGAAATCACTAAATGATGCAGGAGTTCCAGAATGTGATGGCAATCCTTCTGGAAATGTCTGCAAGGATACATTTCCAACTCAAGCTGTGGAGGTTTGGCTTCGGGTGCAAGAGTTGGACCCTTCTCTTTTGCAACCAGTTGACCTTCAGGGGACTGTCTGCACTACCTTGCCCACAACAGTCCTCTTCATATGTCACTCAACTGCAAAGATGGCTTCACTCAGGCATGGTCAGCTTGTTGTTTTGTCAGGTCATGATTATAGAAACTCAATTGTTGAATCTAGAGACAACTCTGTTGAGAAAGATTCAGCATCTCGAGCCTACTCAGGCAACAGTAGAGATGGACGAAGATCTCCTGGAGTTGCGAAAGATGATCCTGGAACTGAAGGTTTGGGAGAAGAGAAGGCAGGAGTGAGGACGGCAATTGTCAGGGTTGTGGTAACAAAGGCAGTGACAAGAGGCCATGTCATGCTTGCACTGCCTCTTCGACTGTACATGGGTTTTGAAGTGCATAGCCGTAAGACCACTAGTTCTTTCTTCCTTCTTTTTCATATCATGGATCCAGTAGATCTCTGCACCCTTGACTGTGGCTTATCTCTTGAGTGCTAGCCAATATCATGACTGGGTCTTCCTGTTGAGTTTTTTAGTCTCTTGGTGCTTTGGCTATTGAATTCCCCACTGAATCATCATGATCTAGCCTCTAATGTGCGTGGGATTTGTTGTTTTCTGAAGCAGGTATCTGTATTAAGTCCTGCAGTGATTCTTGGTTGCCGCATCCAAATTCTCTTAGTCTTTCGCCAACTTTCTTCAAGCCAGCTAACAATGAGGGCTCCTTGGATGTGGAAACTATGGAAAACTCAAGGAGACGGGTTTCAAGTATTAGTGAGGATGGGTATGGTGTGAAACAGAAAAGGCAGGGAAGATGGAGTTGCCATAGAGAGCTGCTCGCAGAGATGGTAGCTGTTCAGGATAATGATGTTACACAAATTGATGAAAAGACAAATCACTTGGGTATGGCACCAAAATTCAATTGGAGAGGTGGGAGTGCTGAGGGTGCAACAAGGTTGTTTCAGGGATGGTTGGCAGCTCAAGCAGCTGCTGTAGGTGATGAGAAGACCAGTGTGCCAGTTTTTGAAGAAACCATTGTGCATTTTCGGCTTGGTGCTCAAACAGACAGGCACAAGGAAGATGAAGAGAGAAGGGCAAGCCATGGATTAGCTCAAAGCTCTGCAATGCCCGATCTCTTTGTCACCACCAATAGATGGCAGGGGCGTGGTCCCAAAGATCTGTTGTTTTTATTAAGTGTGCCTGGCAATCAGAAACCAGACTCAACAAAGCAGGGGTCACCAAACCAGTTTGTGTCAAATGGGAACGAAAGGTTAGGAGCAAGGGGAACAAGTGGTTATTTTCTGCTGGAGACAGGGATGCTTCCCAAGGGAAAACCCATTCAGACGAATGAGCTTACTAAAGAATCCTATGAAAGCTCATTGACAGTTGAAGCTGGAAGTGTCCGTATTCTTTCATGCCTTCCTGGGTCAGATTGTTGCAAACTTGATGGGCCACCGCTGTCATCTCTGGGATGGCTGGAGAAGGCAGGCTCTGAAGCTATTGCTAGTAAGTCTTTCAACACTATGTTCTTCTCTTGCTGAGATAACAACCTGTCACAGGTTGTGGATAAGGAGGTGTACATTGTGGTACTTTAGCTTTGTTTTGTTGCCTTCCAGGCAGGTCCGTGTAAAAAGTTACAAGCAATTTGCAATGCAGGATTGCGAGTGCTGCTATCTCCTGGTGCTCGGAGAAAGATGAAGAAGATTGGATTTCCTCTTCCTGGAGCTCTGCTTCTGCATGGACCTCCAGTAAGTTGGGTTCAACCTTACCAGTCCATAGGATCTGGTACTCCTAGCATTAGTGGCTGTTTGTCACTCTGCAATTGGTGTTCTTAGCCACCTCAGTATTTGCAAGTTCCTGTGGGAATGAAGTTCTATCAGAGTGCAGATTCAGACCTGTAGCCACAGTTCTCTCCTCATATTTGTTTGCTACGTAGGTGCATATGCAGCTGGTGTGAGGGACAGTTGATCATTTGACAACCAATTTGGGAATGTGGTATCTGCCTTTAGTTTGTGGGACACACACTAACAGGTTAACACTTTCACAGGCCTGTGGGAAAAGTCGATTGGCCCTTGCACTGGCTCAGGTGCTGGAAGAAGACCGAAATGTGTTGGCTCATAGGTGTGCTCGTCTGTTCTCACCTTCAAGGGCAATACTTTGTTTGTTGAATGGCATGCGAGAAAGAGAGTGTTTTTGTAAAGACTTTACTTGCTTGCTTCACAATTCACATCACATTTTTTGTTTCATCCTATCATTGGTGGGTTCATCTCAATATTCTGTCAGGTTCTGATTTGGAGTTATACAGGGTCGTCATGAGCTGTGGTGAGCTAGTTGGAGGAGAGGCAGAGATGATTCGGAGGGTACTGGAAGATGCTGTAGCTGAGGCTGTCGACCATGCACCCTCTTTGATTATACTGGATGATCTGGATGGCCTTATCCCTGGTGGATCAGAGGGCCCTGAACCAGCAACAACAGTTGTGGCACTAGCTGAGTTTCTTGGTGATCTCATGGACCTTTACCAGGTATAGTCTAGATATCTTGCAAGTGCAACAGGTTTATGTCTAGTCATCTCTACAGTGTTAGGTACTGTCTTGATAAGGAGAGACTGGAACCCAAAACTGATTTACCTCAATGGGTGATTTGTGACACAGGGAGGTGGCCAGAAGGATAATGGAAGGCCAGCAATTGTGTTTCTTGCAATTGCAAGGTCACCTAATGCACTTCCATCAAGTTTGTGCCTTTCTGGTATTTCTTTCTTCTGTTTCTTTGTCCCAGTGTTGTTTTGGCTAGGGTGTCACCATAACATTTGCCTTGGCACCAAAATCTTGCCTTGGACATTGGACAAATCCATCATTACTTTCAAGAATCAGACACAATCATATCAATTGCAGACAAACTCATGGCTGTTTGCATGGAGGAGTAAGTAGCAGTAGTCAATTCTGAGGTTTTAGAGGACATGTGAAGAAAGATGGCATTGTTCAAATATCTGGACTGAGATCTGCTTGCAAATATTGGTAGAGTGTGTATGAAGCATATGGATAAATAGGTCTGGATGATTTGAAGATCCTGTTGTCTGCAGGTAGGTTTGACTTCCATATTGGGTTGCCAACACCCGCAGCTTCAGAAAGGGCAACAATTCTAGCTCAAGCTGTGGCTGCAAGGGGGCTAGTCTGTGCTGAACCAACTCCAACTGAAGTGGCAGCAAATTGTGATGGAGCTGATGCTTCTGATTTGGTGATAATTCTCTACATGTCCTCTGTACCTAGCAAAACTGTTCAATGACCCATCTCTACGACACTCAGTCATTCTAACCATTGTGTCATTGTGGCCTGAACAATTGGGCAAATGTAGGAGGTCTTGGTGGAGAGGGCAGTGCATGCTGCAGCTGCTCGATTTCTTTCCTCTTCTTCAGCTGCAAATATTCCAAGCTTTGCTGCCACCTCCAGCTTGGTTGCACAGGTGGATGGTACAAAGAACATGCAAATGATGCAACGACTTAGAGTTGAGCAAGCAGTGCCTCTTATGAGAAAGAGTAGATTTGAACTGGGGGCATCAGACTTTAGTGTGGCTCTTCGAGATTTTGTGCCTGCGGCTATGCAAGGCATTGCAAAGGGAGGAACTCAAGTGGGAAGATCTGGATGGGAGGATGTGGGAGGTCTTACTGAGACACGCCGTGCATTGCAAGAGGTTGCTATTTCACACCCTTATTGGTCATCATTTATCTCAAGTACGAACATTGGGTTTTGCATTAGTTAGTTTTGACTATTGCCCCATGTGTTTGCTGTTGTATTCTATTACTGTGCGTGTTTGATATGATAATTCCATCAACATTTTTCAGAGCAAATCCGCATTTGTCTATGTGTGTGCTACACATCAAATTGACTCATGCTGGAGCCTCAATACCTGGGTATTGGTGTAACAGATGTTAGAAATGCCAATCAAGCATGGAGAACTCTTTGCAGGAGCACCTTTAAGGCTACGCTCTGGTGTTCTTTTATATGGTCCACCAGGATGCGGCAAAACCCATATAGTGGCTGCAGCTGCTGCAGCATGCTCTCTCCGATTTGTTTCTGTGAAGGGTCCAGAACTGCTCAACAAGTACATTGGTGCTTCTGAGCAAGGGGTGAGATCTCTTGTCCCCTTCTCTCTGTTGTTACATGGAGATTGGGGATATTTATATAAGGATGGGCATTGATCCAGGGATTGCATCAGAGAGTAAGTGGCAGTTCCATGGGAAACACTAAAATGCAGCCGAAAGGAAAAGTAGGTGCTTTGCTGCATAAGACAAAAGTGACAATTTGTATTGGGTTTGTTGGCTTGGACAACAGGTACGTGACATCTTTGCAAGAGCAGCAGCAGCAGCCCCGGCACTCCTCTTCTTTGATGAGTTTGATGCTATTGCTCCACGGCGAGGGCATGATAACACAGGTGTAACTGACCGAGTTGTCAATCAAGTATGTTATCCTGGCCATTTATTTTTATCAACAAAGTTAACAGATCTCAGAAGCAAAGTACCTTCATTTATTCTTCTAAAGTATGTTTCTTCTGTAGACTGGATGTACCCTCTAGTCTCACCCAATTCAATGTTACTCTCCTGCCATGAACCCACAATGGTGTGGATGCTTGGAAGCTTCTGAATCTGGCAGGTTTGCTGTCATGCTCTCATAGATGTGATCCTATTTTACCCAGGAAATAAATGGAAGACTGAGGAGGAACTCTGCAGTGATCTAGTTGCTGTGAGAGCATGTGCTCGGTGATTGAATGAAACTGATGTGGCATGTTTGCAGCTGCTGACAGAACTTGATGGAGTGGAAGCCCTTACTGGTGTGTTTGTGTTTGCTGCTACCAGGTACAGTCCTCTTTGAGGTGCATGTTGTCGTTCATGATACATGCTCTTTCTTCCTGTGCCTACCCCATTTTTCAAAGTGCTCACTTGGTCAGTGGGTTGTGATGTTTTCTTGCAGTCGGCCTGATTTATTGGATGCGGCACTCCTACGACCAGGGCGGCTGGACAGGATGCTTTTGTGTGATTTTCCTTCCATGTCTGAACGCTGTGAGATTCTCCAAGTGCTCTCACAGAAGGTAGAATTTCCCCCAGTCTCCAGTTGCTGCTTGACTTAATGAGAACATGTGGACACATCAGTACTAGTTGCATTCACAGCTGAGTACAATATGGGACTAGCTCAAGTGGGACTAAATGGAGTGAATGTGGGATTGTGACAGCTACCTCTTGCAGATGATGTGGACTTAGAGGAGTTGGCTACATTGACAGATGGTTTTAGTGGTGCTGATTTGCAAGCAGTGTTATCTGATGCACAACTAGAGTCTGTACATACCTTCCTGGATACACCAAAAGAGAGTTCAAGCACTTCCTCAGCTACCACCTCTTCAGAAGGTATGCAGAAGCCATTGATCACCATGTCTCAACTTCAAGCCACTGCTCTAAAGGCAAGGCCTTCAGTACCGGAGTCAGAGCGACGACGATTGAATGACATCTATGAATCCTTTTTGGGTGCAAGATCCTCTGCTTCTTCAAAGGTCTTTTTCCTACCATTTCTTTTTGTGGTTTGTCCAGAACTAACAAAATATTGAACATGTTTTTGTGCAGTTTCTCACTGCATTGATATTTATTTCAGATTGACCTCAGTGTCTTTACTTGACATTTGATGATTTACTTATAAAGAGAACTAGATGTCTTTGCAGTCAGGCTGCTTGACAGTACATTACTGCATTGGCTTGTGATCAGAATGGCATAAGATGTGCAGTAATGGGTGTACCTTGAGATCACAGTCTGCAGGCCATTACAGGCTTGCCCAAGGGACTGTGCTTCTCCTCTGATGTATGTGACTTTTCTGTCATTTTTGCAGACAATAGAAGCTAAAGGAAAGCGAGCCACTTTGGCTTGAGAATCTTCCTTGACTATCATGGCTGATGGTGGAATTCACCTGCTGGAGAGTTTGGACTGCTGGAGAGTTTGGAGGAGATGTACCAATTTACGGGGGGCGACCCAATTCAAGCAAAGACTAGAAAAACCTCTAGTATTATTGAGGTTTGTCATTCCACAAAATTCTTTGCAAACTGTGTGCAGTGATAAGAACAAAGTTCTTAAAGATCAGAAATTCATCAGATGACCTGAGACTGGGTAGTCACATTTTGTGAATTTCCTTGGTAAACCAATTTAACAGTTTTAGGCAAGCCATTATTCCATTAGTTCTTAGACTTTTACAAGGTTTCAAAATCCCACTTGTTGCAGCAGTCCTTTATGTGTAGGCTTGATGGCCTGTAAGTGTTTAGAAATACTGATAGATGGAAGAGGTTGAAAGCTCTCAAGTATATGTGATTTTGAGGCATATCATGTAGATATGTGACAGTATTAGTGGGTTTGGGTATGAACCATGAACCAGTAGTTAGGTCAATTTGGGGATGTGCTACAAAAGTCTTGACCATGCAACTTCTAAGACCCAGTTTGTTGTTCACAGGAGGAGTGAATGTCCCAATACAGTGAATGATCAATTCTTATTTTGTGGAAGAGCTTCCAGTGGAATGGCATAATAAATCAAGGCCAATTAGCTGAGGAAAAATAATTGGACATTTTGGGTATGGAAGGATCTGGTTGTAGATGGTCTGCCTACATTGACTACTGAAGATGCTGCAGATGGAAAAGACATCCCAGGAGTGAGCAGTCATTTTTGGTGGCCTGTGCCATCACTTGAGGATGGAGCATGTGCCTCTACATCCAGGGTGCTAAGTCTGCAAGCTCAAGATCAGAGGTTTGTGATGGTATGTACCAAAATGAGTTCTTCTGTGGAACAATGGGAATTTTATCGGGGTCTTTGAAAATACGATGGTAGGTAAGGAACTGTTTGGGAACTGTTCCTTTTGCTGTCTCTTAAGTTATGAAGTCTTGTCATGATCTCCAGATCTTTACCAACTTTGGTGTAGAATCATAAATCCTTGTCTGCAGACACAGTTTTCCCTCGTCACTCCCACTCTCTTCCAACCTCTCTATTTCCAAGCTAAATGCTGAAGGTTACTTTCTGTTGCTCATTTTTTTTGGCCCATTTTTTGTCAGTTTGGGCTATATTCGAGAAGATTGGTATATACACATATTTGAAATCAGATGCAACAGATAATTTCTGAAGCTGAATTCTTTTTATTTAGCGCAGATTGTTGAGGACTTGAGTAATTTCGTTTTGATATTCGGAAATTGTGTTCCTGCAGTTAGTATAATGTTGATTGACCAATCTGTATATGGATTGGAATCTGTGCACTGCATTTTGCAACAACTAAGTATGGATATGAGTTCTAATGAAAATGCCATCATTTCCAACCAGTTGTAATGCTTTGGCTTTTGTGAATAACATGTTTTCTGTGGAACAAAAAATCATAGTAGTGATTTTTGCAGTTTTGGAATTTTGGATTTCTTGTCCAAACAATGTCTGATTGATTATCATAGTGGAAAGGAAATGGTCATATTTTGAGTGTAGCCAATGTCCTGCATCGACTGACACAGTGTTTCTTTTGCTGTAGAAGCATTGGCAATGTACTTTGGTTCACTGGAACATCTTACAGAAGTGTGAAAATGACATTGGATTTTTGCGGCTTATTAGGAAGGCATGGTACCAGGTGTAATTTTGCCTATGCAAAGGGTGGCTGTTTTGAAAAAATGTAATGCCAGTTCCTGCAGGTGTTTTGTTTTTTATTTTTTATGTTTTTCCTGGTGATACCTCCTTAGTATCATGGAATTTTTAATAAAAATAATCTGATAGGTCTTTATGCAGAGGAAAGACACTTGGCCACGGGCTTTGCTAGAATTGGGTGTGCTTTTGGCTCTGCCTTGCATGGGCCCTTATTCTGGTGAAGCCAGTGGTCTCTCAATCTTTACCTACCATATAATCTTCTTCGTCCTCTAAAGACGTTGAATTGAAATTCATTTTGATTTAAAGTGAAATTTGAATTCCAAAATGTTGTTGTGCACATTCTAGGGCTTTTTGCTTATGTACATGATTGTCAAATGATGTCATCAAAATTTAAACTTATTGCATATTATCATACTAATTATACATCACCTTTTTTGGTGAAAATTGGCTCACTCATAATGTGTTTTCACCCTATGGGGAAATGCCCTTCAACGGTTAGTAGAGCAACCTTACACACATGTAACATGTAACAATGATAAACATTAGTACAACATATGTAACTTGTGATCTATGATACTAACTTATAAATGTTACAAGTTCCTTGTTAATATAATATTTGGGTAATGTTACTTGTTTCATTGTTGCATATTATGGATTATGTTTCTTACATGGATTACATGTTACATTTAATTATTTATTAACATTACATGGTTTTACACATGAATGTCGTTTGTTACTATTAATCACTATTAGAAATCTTGTCATTTGCAACCAGTCACGATGCAATTGGCATGCAACTAGTTGTCGTTTATAACTATCTCGATCATGTTTATAACTAAAAATTTGGTATTGTATAACTTTTGGGCCATACGGTTGTGTGTGCAATTAACATGCAAGTAAATGGACACATGGCATAAAAATAATGTCTTAAACTTATACATACTTAAATTATTATACTTAATATATTTACAAAAGTTATATATAATAATATTATTTACTTCTAATACTAAGGTTAACCCCATGCTAATTTAGGCTGGCCTAAATTAACCTAGATTAAAATAACCATGGTTAAATTAAGATAAAATAAAGTAATTATGGCTAAAATAAAATAAACTAAATAAAATAAGGCTAAATTAATCATATTTAAATTAAGTTAGGCTAAACTGATTATGGTTAAATTAAATTAGGCTAAAATTAACCATGGATAAATTAAATTATACTATATTAATTATGTCTTAAATGAATATGGGTAAATTAAGTTAGGTTAAACTATTTATGGCTAAAATAAATTATATTTTATTTATTATGGATAAATTAAATTAAGTTAAATTAAACTAGGATAAAATAAATATGGTTAAATTAAGTTAGGCTAAACTAAATTATGTTAAATTAAATTAAGTTAAACTAAACCATGGTTTTAAATATGTATTGCAAGTTTTAAAATTAGGTTAAAATATTTATGGCTAAATCAATTATGACCGAACTAAATTATGTTAAATTAAATTAAGTTAAACTAAACCATGGTTTAATTATGTATTACAAATTTTCAAATTTTATTTCTCAAATATATATTTTTTAATTTTAACAAGTAGAAATTTTTTATTTTATTTTATTTGGAATTTTTTTCAGAAAATGTAAATTTGATTAAACAAATAAGTTATTCAGAATCAATATATATGATAACATTAAAATCTATTATAAATAATCACAATTATTAATTATAATTTTATTATTATTATAATGATAATCAATTATATATATATTCAATAGGTATTATATATTTAAATTTTATTAATGTAAATAGTCTATACTACATAGTCTACAAGTACATAAACATCTTAAGATAATTACTAGTTTAAGCTATATTGTAATATTGAAATCATATTTTCATTAAGTAATCATAATTATTAAAAATATCTTATCATCATCTTTGAAGTGCAAAAAAAAAAAGAATAATGAAAATTAACATGAAGAAAAATAAGAAAAATAAGCTTTCCAAGTTATAAAACGTTTTTTTTCTTTTTTCTTTGGACCCCTCCTTCATCCGCTATTTTCCTACTAATGTGAGCCCTTTGAGGAATTGGGAGTCCGTCACATCCAAATCAAGCTTTTGGAGTGCATTTAATTTGCCAATAGATGAAAGTAGTTCTTTCAAATTGTCACACCCATTCAAATTAAGCTCTTGGAGTGCATTCAATTGGCCAATAAATGAAGGTAGTTTTTTCAACTCAGAACACCCATTCAAATCAAGCTTTTGGAGTGCATTCAATTGGCCAATAGATGAAGGTAATTCTTTCAACTTGGAACACTTTGTCAAATCAAGCTTTTGGAGTGCATTCAATTGGCCAATAGATGAAGGTAGTTCATTCAACTCAGAACACCCATTCAAATCAAGCTCTTGGAGTGCATTCAATTGGCCAATAGATGAAGGTAGTTCTTTCAAATTGTGACACCTTGTCAAATCAAGCTTTTGGAGTGCATTCAATTTGCCAATAGATGAAGGTAGTTCTTTCAAGTCGTCACACCATGTCAAATCAAGCTTTTGGAGTGCATTCAATTGGCCAATAGATGAAGGTAGTTCTTTCAACTTGGAAACCCATTCAAATCAAGCTCTTGGAGTGCATTAAATTGGCCAATAGGTGAAGGTAGTTCTTTCAACTCGGAACACCATGATAAACAAAAATTTTGGAGTGCATTCAATTGGCCAATAGATGAAGGTAGTTCTTTCAACTTGGAAACCCATTCAAATCAAGCTCTTGGAGTGTTTTCAATCGGTCAACAGATGAAGGTATTTTTTCCAAATAGTGGCATTGTGCTAAATCAAGTACTTGTAATTGTAAACAATAAAACAAATTACTTAGTAACTTTTGAATCATGCATTTTTTGAGGCGCAACCACCTAACGTTATTCAAATTTCGCCCTTGGATGCAATTTTTCACTATAGTTGGTGAAGCTTCTGTTAGGTCAACCAACCTAAGGTTGGGAAATCCCTTGGAGCTTATTTGGGACAATGTAGGGAAATTGCCACATTTTTTCAATGAAATGCCTTTTAAATTTTCCACCACCTGTTACATGAAATGAAAACAAAAAATATTATTAGTATAAAACAACATTTCGTCCTAATGCCAATTTTTATTTTAAAAAATGTGTTTATAAAACCATGACTAAAAGTTAAAACATCTAGTTTTGGACATAAAAATAAAATCATTGGAAATCAAAATAAAATTATAGGATTGAAATAGTATGGTGACAACCTCATCCTTTTGTGAAAGGAAATTTGACTCATTTGATTTCCATATAAATCGATTCATAATTGGAGTTTCCATTGCAATATTTTGACCCATGTCTTGTAATTGTTCATGTATGTACAAGATTCCATCTTCTGCCCATT
>Ga0116227_10001689_pt1 | contig 49898 bp, 21 predicted proteins | sample S1TSphgellanicum_FD_89693 | JGI IMG/M metagenome (GOLD analysis project Ga0116227, IMG submission 89693) | Host-associated microbial communities from peat moss isolated from Minnesota, USA - S1T2_Fb - Sphagnum magellanicum MG | ecosystem: Host-associated > Plants > Peat moss > Unclassified...
TCGTCCTAGCACCAAGTGTGCTCTAACTTTGCACTAACCACTTTGTGTGGGTTGTGTGCAGGCCCGTGTGAGTGACTAAAGCTTGTCAACTCTTCCTAGTCCCATCCCAGAGCTCTAACCCGCCCCTCTACCCCTCAAAGGGTTGTGAGCTAGGGAGCGTGCTCCGACTCCTCCTTATTCCGCTACTTTCTACTTGGGCTCACATTTGAGTCCCTTGAGGAGTTGGGGGTGCGTCATAGTTTAAGTTATTTATTTACTTACCTAGCTAACTAACTTAATCTCGCTACCTAACTACTTGCCTTAGCCTACCTACCTACACATGTACCCACCTACCTATTTAACCAACCTATTTAACCAAACTATTTACCTACCTAATTCAATATGTAGGTAATAGATAGGTAGGTAATAAATACATAGGCTAACTAGGTTACATACTTATTTATACCTACTTACATATATCTTATTTTACTTAGGCTTAGGCTAATTAGCTAAATAGGTAGGTAGGTTAGATAATAAGTAGTAAGAAAATGGATAAATAAGTAGGCTACCTTTTTATGGGACAAAGGATGTGGGATAGTGTTGAAGTGTTTCCCTTTCATGAAATTTATTCCATATCTTTTGGCAACAAGTTGAACTTTGTAAAATATGTAATTAAGAATAATTCACACATAATACGTGCACTAGAAATATTCAAAGTGCAAGCACCACATGGGATGAGCCAATAAAAAAAGCTTATGAACAACAAATTAAATAGGATCTTTTTTACCGAAACTTACTTGTACTAACCTAGCCTAACCTTATCTATTTATTTACTTTACAACCTATTTTTATGCCTAGCCTAGGCTTTGGTTACTAGTTAGGTTAACTGGTGATCTAGTTGATTAAGCCTAGGTTCGGCCCAAGTTGCTAGTTATATGGCCTAGGTTACTAACTAGGTAGTTATTATGATTTTTGCTTAATTGTCCCAAATTACTATGATATTGCATAGGCACATATTATAAATTTTCTAATACATTGGGATGCTTTAGTTAATGGAACAATTTCATTTTTTCAAAACATGAAACTTTGATAATATTGACACCATGTGATGTGGTAAGTTATATATTTGGGAGATATATTGATACAAACAAAGTACAATCAAAGTACAATGTGATCATATTTGAATTTAAAATGCTTTTAGGATTAGAATGCTATGTTCATTTACATTACGATTTTATCATTCAAATTGCATTATGTTTTTACATCATTTTGGCATGGAATACTTTGTTAGGGATGATATAGAAAATTGCCCATTTGGGACAATACTTTTTCCAAGTTAACATGCTTTCACCCAATTAATAAGTAGGTTGTAGGAAATAAGAGGAAGGTAGGTAAGTGGGTAGGTAGGAGGGATGGAGGTAAATATGTAATAAGTAAATAGGTAGATTATAGGATGGTAGGTAGGTAGGTAGGTTAACTTAAGCTACCTACCTAACCTAGGTAGTAACTAACTTTGTTTATTAATTAGCATAGGATGTCCAATTTGATTCAAAAGCTAATGACATTTTGATCAAGAATGTCATTTGCTTTTTCCAACTTGACTAGATGTCCCACTTGATAAAAACCATTGGTCATTTTGATCAAGGTGGTTAATCTTTTGTTCAACTTGATTGGATATTCAATTTGATAAATAGTCAAATAGGTCATCCTAATCAAGTAATTAGTAAAAATTACACATGTCATTTAACCCTTAAACCTTTAGTTAAAATCTACATGCCCACTAGTAAAAAAAGATTGGTAGTCAATGTGGATTGTTTGAAAACTTGTTTTTGTAGTAACTTGAACAAAAGTCCATAATTTAATGTTTTCATATGAGATGATGCAATTTTTTTTTAAAAAAAATCTTCATTATATATGTACTCAATCCAAGTCCCTATTAAGTTTATAATCCAGCTATTAACCCTAGTCAAAGTTTAATGGTTTAAATTTTGTCAATTGGTCATCTTAGAATTCAATTTCAAAAGTCCATAGCACTTTTAATTTGAATAACATTTGCATAACAATCAATTGCATTACATATATATTCAAGTCTATAATCTAAAAATGAGTTTTTATTAACAAATCTTAACACATACCATAACATGTCCCAATTTCAATCACCCCAATTGCAAAAAAATTGCCACTATGATTCCAAAATTGGTCCATGCTAGCATGCATTGACTTGCTACTTGCATTAGTCACAAATCTTGTGCTAATCAAGTACCTTCCACTTTTTGCAACACTAATAGTAGTATCACCTTCTTCTTCTTGCATTCTCACTCCTAATGCCCCTTCTCATAGCAATAATTAAATTACATCTTCCTTTTGAGCTCAACAATTGCTCTCTTCTTCTTCACCTCTAAGTTCAACTTGTTAGAACTTCTCTTGAATTAGAAGAATAGAAAGCTTTGTCACCATTGCCTTTTCTCGTGAAAGTCTTTGTTAATGTTCCCTCGATAGTCACACAATTTTATTTTGAAGAGTCTTCATCACCTTTGAGATGATGTGCAAGCATGTATCACATGCTAATAATCCATTAGTAGGTTGCATAAGATCATAATGATTACAACATTTTTAGTGCTTGGCTCACCCATATCAAGTTGAGCTAGGTTGCCATAGATCAATTGCAATAATGAATGACATATGTTGGTCAAGCTTAATCCAAAGCTCAAAAAAATTGTCACTACTTGAAATGTTTGTTATCTTTCACATTTTGCTCAATGTACATAGTAATTAAGTGACCCCACATGTTGTTGTTCATGTTCTATAATTGACTAGATCACTCATGTGCTTGTTTTCAATTGATGCATAGATTAGCATCACAATTGTGTTGTCACACTTGAATGCCTTTTTACTGGGTGCTTTAGCAAAACGATATAGTTATGCACACCATGCAAAAAAGAAAAGACATACAACCTATTTACAAAGCTAACCATGAGGTATGTACTAGTTGTAGTAGAAGGTCATAGATTCATAGAGCAATTGATCAAGTTTATGCTCTTTGATTTGCTTTAGTACTGAAAATCACACTACTTAAGAAATTTAAACATAATAATGTGCACATTCACTTATGTGCATGTTGCGAGAATTGACAACCTGGTTACAAAGCTAATGTAAATCAAGAAAAATCATTCCAAGATGGGATCGAAAAATCATCTAATCAAAGTGACCACACATTACTTACAAGCAAGCCAAAGAAAGAGAGAAAGATTACATCTATTTTATTTTGGGAGTGTGCAAAGTAAAAACTTTATTTGGTGATGAGCCAAAAGAGGTCCAGATCATCCCTAAAGAATTTCAATTTTGGATGCACCCCACAGCTAGATTATTAAGATGAATCATGCTATGTCCATTGACAAAGGATATACCTATCAGATTATATATGTATACCTGGTTAGTCACCAAAACAAACCTTGTTGTAGTAGTCAGTTGACAGATTATACACCAAGATGATTTTTTTTAATGAAGAGAAACCATTGCAGGCTGAACTAGTGAATAGCCTGATTGTGTGATGAATCATGATCAGTTTTCAGTTTGCAGCATTCAGCTGCTTTTGTGAAATTGGATGCTATTGATGGTACCAACTGTTAGAGCGTGTACCAGGAACCTATTCATCAGCCAAGAAGGAAACAGAAGCATTGTACAAATCTGCATGGCAATGATTATAACAATTGCAAGCTTTCACATTCATCAATCTTCTTCATGCTTACATTCACATGGTCAAGACCTAGAGATGGAGGGGTTTGAAATTGCAAATTTGTCTCTCAAGTTATGAATGCCTTCCATTCTTGCGGATTCTTTTTTGGCCTGAAGATGCTTTGGATGATGTGACCATGGACTATGTGAGAGAAGTCTACAATGGGGGCAGTGGGTTTCCAGCAAGGAAGCTCCGGAAGACAGCAAGGCCTTGTCCAGGTTTGTCAGCAGGAACCATGTGCCCTGCGTTTCTCACTGTCACAAATGTCAACCCACTGTAAACTTGTGTCCATCCTCCCACCTGCAGAGTGATCAACAAATCACCTTCTTCAGGAGCATGTCTGAATAGAATGCAGGTTGAGGTTCACATCATTAGGAAAAGGAAGTCTCGATAAAATTCAAGCCAGCACTGTTGCTTTGATCTCAGTTCAGCATTGTACCTGAGTGGAATGATTCCATGGGTACCATGGAACTTCTATGGGAAGGTCAAGTTCTTTCAACCAGTACCGTGTTCCTGTTGTTGGAACCACTCCATCAATATCTCCACTGAAACATTGCAAAAGCAGAGGTAAGTCTTCCTGATATGTGTACCTCAAACTTCATAACAGGCTCCTTTTCTGTGTTTATCCAATGGATTGTCTTGTCCCCTGGAACATTACCTCCCATATTAGTGGGAGGCCCTGCATTCAAAAGATTGCAAACTTGGGTTAAATGTAGGGAAGTGTACCTGTAGATCCACATTTTCAGGCCTCTGCCTTGAAGGAAGCGATACACGGGTACCATTGACTCTATAACACTTGCCACACTATACTGGTTGTTTACCACAACACTGCACACACCCACATCAATTGATGAGAAGCATTGCTTTTGTTGCATGATGCTCAAGCAAAATCAGGCAAAATATGACAAAGGCTTTGCTCGGGATTTAAACCTGCATTCAGTCCATGTGATGTTTGAAAGAGTGTGGAAGGCTGCTTTCACTTCAGGCAGATTTAGGTAGGGTGTGGTTGTGTCAGGTGTGCAAAAATTTGAGTCTTTAAACCGAAGGAAAAAGCTTGGCTGTGTTGCACAATCATCACAAATAGAAATCAGCCTCACAGATGAAGATTTTAGCATTTGCAGCAATTGCAGACCAGAATTGGTGAAGTGCAGATGATCTGTACCTTTAGGACTGTTGAGCTGTTGGGTGTGTTACAGTTGCCTGCATAAATGTTGTAAGCATTAATTTCTGCCATGTCAATGCCTGAAGCTTGGTTGGCTGCATTTTGACATACCAGGTTATTCGAGTACCCAACTGCTGGCTCAGATTTGTAATCGCAGTTGTCTTGGATTGCATCATAGGTTGCATCAGAGATCAATGAGTGGTAGTACCAAAAATCAACAGCACCCTTGTTGTCATAGTAAGCATCTGTCCATGGATTCCCTATAAGGAAACCTTTAAGCTTGATTTGTGAGCTCCCAGCCCTTTCATTGTGGAGAACAATTTGCTTTGCCAGGTTTGGTGCATAATGCCCTGCACTACAGAAAAGGCCATGAGATCAGCCATACTTGTAACTTCCTGGTGAAGTTCACATGCTGTTCATTTCTGTAAGAGAAACAAGGTTTTGATCAGCTGCCCTTTTGTATGAACAGCACTTTCATGCAGAAGTTTTGAAGAAATTGGCTGTAAGAAAGTTACCAGCATAGCTCTCACCCAGCAGGTAGACATCATTGTTCCCATACTCCGGAAACTTGGTGAACCAGCCATTGAGAAAAGCAAGGGCATCTATAGCTGCAGTATCCCCCTTAGACCAACTTTGTTAAATATTCTCACATTTGCAAGACCCACATTGCAAAACCTGAATCAGTCTTGAGGGAAAAGACCTTCAACCAATTTAATGGAGCGCAGTATGCACACATGTTACTGAAAGACTGCATGTGTTGATGACTTGATATTATATGTGCATTGCAAATACATGTAATATGTGACTGCAATGTCAAGATGGGGAGTTGGAAAGCTAACCAGTAAGCTCATCAGAGAAATAATTGTAGTCAGAGGAGGTGTTGGAGTATGAGTATCCCACTCCAGCAGGCGAATCCACAAATACTATATTTGAATCTGTCAGATGTACAACAAGTCACAGTCTGGTAATACTATCAAAGTATTTCTCAATGGTACCTAGAAAACTGTCATGAATTCTGGGATGCTCTTGCTCATCAGACGGTTTTGAAGAAAGCAAAACGCAAGCATTTAGGGTCTGTTTGCGTTCCATCCATTACAGAAGACAAGGAACCACATTGAAAGAAATGAGACCTCTGTTCCATGAATGATGGTTCCTGACAAGTCCAAAGCCTTCATTCTTGTTGTAGAAGGGGCCTAGCTCTGTGAATGCACCCTCTCCTATTGAAGAACACCCTGGCCCTGCACAAGCTCCAGAACTAAAAACAATGCACTCCAGTTTGCAGGAACCAAGAAAATGGCAATTCATAAGGTGTACTACTTAGGAGTGAAATATGTGATCCGGCATTGCAATGGAGATTCTTGAACTGGGTTTGAGAAGAAACCTCCGTTGAACCAGAAAGAAACTGGAAGCGAAGCTGCCTTCTTATTGTCAGCCTCCACAAACCAGTAAAAGAGAGCTCGCCCTTTCGTCGCATTTACAGTGACATAGCCAGCATACTGTTTGAATTTCACTGCAGGCTGCCCCGGCAACCTTTCCACGAAGTCTGATGTGTCCTCCCCCTTGATCAAAAGCACCGCAATCAAGGATATAAGCGAAGCCCACACCAAAAAAGAAATCTGCATCTTTTCCAGCTGAAGAAAGAGGTCCAGTAAGCAGTACGAATATCTTGTCGTAGCACCTGTGTACAGCACTCTTACAGGAGCACGACCTTGAGCTTCGTCCTCAATGTGCCGTTTACTTTTTTGCCTGCATTGATCGGAGACGGCTTTCTAATTTTTAAAAAGCAAAACGTAGAAATCTTTTGTTCCTCGAGGTTGGGTGAGTGTCAGTCGATGACAGAGGTACTCAAAAAAGCAACCTTTGGATTCTGTGTCCATCTGTAGGTTTGACTAGCCACTGCTTATCCTTCTCTTTTGGGGTGCAAAGCTGAAGCTGCCGCCAGCTACTTCCATACTACTTCTGCTGGCACCCAAACAAACCTACTTCAAGAATACTCACTGCCATTGCAGTTCATCATTCCCATCGTTGTGGAACAGGCATCAGAATGACGTTCAATGTTCTCACGGGGCGTGCACACCCATTGTCTAAACTTGCTCAAATCATCGAGCTTCAATGAAACCTTTGCCACAAGAAGAAGCTGATACAGCTGCAAAGAGAACCCAAAAACCAAAAGAAAAAAGAATAAAACGCTTGGCAAAGGCTAGATGGAGCAGGATGCATGGCAAGAACAAGAAGAAAGGGATCCAGCTTCCAAGCAAGCAAAGCAAAGAAAGAAAGTAAGAAAGAAGCCTGAGAGCTTCTTCTATGGATGGTATGGCACAGTGCTTTCTTTCTTGTCTTTTTTCTCTGCCTGGAGACACAACAACATACATACATACAAACCCAAAACATACACTCTTACATGGGGCCAAGGGCAATAATAATTAATAACAAAGACTGGTCCCCCCCCCCGCCTGAGTAAAGAACAAGGGAGGAAAACTCATAATGAGAAGCAAAGGGGTGTTTAATGCATTCCTTCCTTCAGGTTAGAAACCATTCACACCATCAGAATTTGGGTTCTTGGGTTGTTGTTTTTAGAGAGATGGGAATTTATCAGTGTTTTATTTCATTTCAATTTAGTGATTGTAGCCAAAGAAGTGGCAATCATCCCATAAGAATGTTCAATCATCCCATAAGAATGTTTAGCCAAATTTTAAGAAACAAGATACAACAGCACAAAAATTTAATCATTCTTCTATGTTTTTGGCTACCTACTGGAACCTCATACGAGTTTTTTTGTTTTCCAAATTTTGGGTATTTAAGAAAACCCCAAAAGTTGAAACCCACTTTTTGCATTTTCTGTTTACAACTTCGCCAGGAAGGAAGAAGAGAGTGGATGGGAAAGTGGATGAATATATAGTTGAAAATCAGGTTAGGTTATTCCATCAATTTTTGGGGAATATCTGTAGTAGTCCCAGCAAGAATGCAAATTCTTTAGATTGGTAGAGAGGAATTTGACATATTTTGGACCTTTTTTTGCTTTACTTGTAGCAATCAGCGTTGTTTTAGTCAATTTTTTGTGATGTAGCCAAAAGCGGCGATGAAGCACAAGAAGGTTTAGTCAGATTTGGCTACAAGCTAAATATGAAAGTAAACTTTTTCAAAAGGCCTTCGTTCTTATTGCCTGCCTACTTGAACCATGTCTAAAAATCTGGTGATATTTCTTACATTTTGGTCAAATTATGGCTATTGAAAACATTAAAAAAACATGATTTTAGCACTTTTAATTTTTATTATAGCTTTCTGGCTATATGTAGCCAGCAATACAAAGGCTGGTAGCAACGAGGCTTCCAGGACTACCTAGTCTGTCCATGGAATGCAGCTCAGTCACCTCCACAGTAGAACCTTATTGCACACAATGGAGGAGTTCCTGAGGGGATCCTGGGTTTTGGGCTGTTTTCTTCCCATGATTTTCTTGGCCTGCCCCACCCCCCGCCACCCAAACTTCCATCTGAATTCTGGACTCAAGACATGTTCGTTTCTGGAGGCTTGGATATCAGTGCAGTGTTGTCGCGCATGATTGATCTTCCTCGGTCTTTATGTGTCATTTAAAACGTCTTAGTTACAAATCACTATTTTGGAAATGTTTCTTGGAGTCTTTATGAAAGGTTAGATGACCCCAAAAGGAGGCCATGTTGACATTGTCACATTCAGTACTGGACCTAAACAACTGAGTAATCAGACAAACTAGGGGAAGTCAACTTGGCAAAATAGCTAAGCAAAAGGGTCTTCTGTTGATGCAAACCTGCCCAACTTTTTATTCCGTTTACTGCCGACTAAACAACTCAGTAATCAGACTGCAGAGCTCTCGATTAAGATCCAGGGCATGCAGGCCCCGGCAGGCTGTAACTTGCAGGTCAGGGGTTGTAGTCTGGGCCACCTACTTAATGATCATTGAACTTGAGTCAACTCCTGGGCATGTCCTTAATGGACTACTCAAATCAAACGGTACACAGGGTTATGAATCAACTTACAGTTGCAGCTCCATTCTCTTACAAAATCACACGCTTGCATAGGTAAGTTTATTTCATTGCAATTATTTTTTTGGCAGGAAACAAAATTGCTTTTTTTCTGCTATTCAAGGGATGGGTATTTGTGGGGATTGCTTCCCCCAAGGAAATCTATTCTTTATGCTGCCCATGGTCAAAATAAAATTGCACAGCCAGCAAGCAAATGTACAATTGTTCCACAAATACACATTGAGCAAAATACTAGTCTTTGATGATTGAATGGGCAGGAATGTGAACTTAAGGGGGGGGGCTCTTCCTCCATGAGCAACTCTTGGGCAAGTCTTTGTATGCCAGTTTTATCAAGTAGGCACCTTTTCAAATGCCTTAAAAGAAAGGAAGTCATCAATGTTTGTAAGAGAAAAAACAAAATGTGATTGAAACCTAGTGGCGTATCTGAAAAAAGTCCTGTGATCTTCAGGTATTAGTGTGGCTAGGCAATAAATTATAGCTTTCATTCAATTACTACAGTGACAATTTGTTTGTAAATTGTGATGGATGGAAACAGAAAATTTGCAAAATCAATGTTCCCAAGGGCTCAAGCAATGATCATTATGGGGTTTTGATTGCCAGGTGACAGTTGAAAGTTAGTTTGCTGCAATAATCATCGCTTGTTTTTGTTCATTGGAGAGTCCTTTGCTTGCAGGACACTTGGAATAAATTTCCCTCTCAAGAAGCCAGTACTTCTTGCATGTTGTCCATATTCTTGCTCTTAAGACTTACAACCTCCAATTGTGACCACTTTGCAACCCATTCTCTTTTGTCAAAACATTTGAGGAACTAACAGATTTCACAAAGTATACTACTAGGATGCAATTCTGGGATGGATTATGCCCACATATGCACCCACCAAATGGCAGTTAAAGCAACAGCAGCAGCAGCTTCTGCCCCCAGAATAGAAACTCAAAAGTCTCTAATGCATTTTTGGCCATTTCCCATTGGTTTTTGCCTCAGCAAATTTGGTATCTGGTGCAAGGTCAATTAATATTTACATCCAACATGTACAACTGCTCTCAAAAAAATCTGGTAACAAGTTTGCAGATCATGAGTTGCTGCTAGTAGAGTGCAACTAGATTCTACAACAACCAAGAATTATAAGCGAGTGTGTGTGCATTGCTTGTTCAGTGATGATCTGTTCCTCGAGACTCCAGACTGCACTAGGAATGTCAAACTGTAGATTGGGCAGTAGGGTAGTACTTAATTACTTACTTGATCAGACGTCAGTTTGAACATGATTTATCTGCTAAACCCAGGGCAATAGATTCTACAGCTAAGAGTTGTAAGCAAACAGAGTGCAAGTGTTTTTGTCCAGTCTGCTTGTCCAGACTTCACCTCTCCCAGACTCCAGACTGCGAATGTCAAACTGTCTGTATTGGGTTTATGAGATGTCAGTTTGGAACAACATGATTGTCTAGTACTACTGTAACCCGAGTGCCATCCAAGCTCAACGTCTATGTGTGCATGGCAACTCCTCACAACCTCCAAATTCATGATCATTTTATTAGTAGAACTAAAGGGCACTTATGGGAATATGAAGACAAAAAATGTCCTGTAGGTAGTAACTAGCTCCTTAGTTAGGCACTAATTAATTTATTTTGAAAGTGTGAAAAATTCTGACAATGGCAGAAGAAAAGTGTGTTAAACTTTGAACCATAATCTCCTACATTTTCAGAAGTCACGTAATGAGGAAACAAACAAATTAATCCTCTCTTAATTAGTCGTTGGTTGGACCTCGTCCACTCATGAGAACCTGTGCATTTTTATGTCGTACTTGTTACCTATGTGTTATATGTCCTATGTTGCATTCTCAAATGGGTAGTGGCAAATTAGGAATGACTTTTGATTGGACGAGTCTTCTTTCATTTAGTCATTAAAATGTCATGTATGATTGTCCTTTCCGTCCCTTAAGACCTTTTATCATCATTGCCTAAGCATGAATTTCCCCCCCCCCCCAAAAAAAGAAAGAAAAAAGTGTCGAATTGTAAAATTTTATTTATTGCTTTTACTGTTGAAAATAAATGACAATTTTTTTTAAAAAATATTATTAGGCACCTTGTTGTTGAACCAAGTTATGTATTACATGTTATTCATTTCAATTTGTTTGGTTTCTTGTCCAAAATGAAAGGTGTAAAATTTTAAAATATTTTCAGAATGATGAGACAAATGTAGGGGAGTAAGGGATATTCTCAAATGGTATGTGGTAAATGATTTCAAATATGTGGAATATTTCCCACCAAGTAGTACCTTATTCAAAGTCTTACCATATAATCATGTTTTGTAGCTCTAGTGAAACAAAATGAATTTACAACTTCTAATGGGATGGTTAGATTTTTATTCCTTTATATATCTTGGTCTTAACTATTTTACAAACTAAATAAGCAATATTGTTGTTTGCCTTTGTGAAATCAAAGTGGGGATATATTGTATGTCTTCTTCACCTCACTCTTCATAGGTGCTACGTGAAGGGGAAAAGTTATTTTTTCTTCCCCCAAGTAGAACACCAAGAAAATCTTATAGTCCATTCGATTCTTTTATGTTCTTTCCCATGGTGTATATTCGTATTTGTATACACCAGCCCAGCCCTCAAAAGGAGAACTTCAAGCAACGAAGGTACATATATCCTAGTTGGGTTTGAATGATTTGGTACAACATACTTTGTGGCATGTCCTCGAATTCTAAATTCTGCATACACAAAGAATAGTTTCAATCTTCAAGACAAACAGGTGTAAGAAGCTAAAGCGATCCAGTCCTCGAAACACCCACTTCAATTTTCATTAAACTTTTCTTACATCACGTCATCCATTGGGTTATGAACAATTGTTTGAAAGTTATGCAACTACAAATTTGGAATTGGGTTCCATTTTGGAATTTGTAATGAAACCCAAGATTGTTAACTACATTATGTGGAAAACGTTCAACAAAATCATTTCAACGTTAAAAAAAAGCCAATTGTATAGGCACCAAGCGAGTTAACATCTTCATTTGAGGAAAATTGCTTCATGTGCAAGCCTAATTAACTATATACATAGTAATTGATCCTTGTTTTGTTTAACATATTGTAGTTTCCACATGGACAAAACAAATATTTTTTATTTTTTATAAAATTAATTCTTGTTTATAAATTTAAAATTATTACTTTTCATGATCTACAATGATATTGTCATATGAGAACTGAGATTCTTTAAATTGTAGCCTACGATAATTACGATGGTTTTCAATAGCTCAGCTTCATATTTTTTGGAAAATCATTTCACTATTTTGAATATTATTTGATGATATAATTGAGCCTATGATCAAGTATCCGGGCGTTTTTTATGGCTACTTCACTTCATTGATCAATATGAATACTATAGTACCTAGGCAGCTTTGGCAATTGCATGTCAAATAATTAATGTTGTATTTTTAAAACTTTGGCATACGAATTTTTTTATTTTGGAATTTTCGGTAGGCTTGAAATATGCTTATGAAAAGCAAATGAATTGTCATAAGTTTCTTGTTGTCCTGGTGGTTAAATGGTTCATTGTTAGTACATTTGAGTGGACTAGCCTAAGGTTTTGAATATGGCTACCTTCAAATGTGGTTTTTACAATTTTGATTGTATTTCTGAAAATTTCAACATAAAGCATTGATAAGTTTTTCAAAAATTCAGCAAAATAAAAAGTAATTTAATTTATTTTGGAACAAACTCGCCCATGCACTATGTGATATGCTTTTTATTATTATCATTTGATATTGAAGAATCACATATTGAATATGTATTCAAGGGTTTTTTTTTTGGGATTGTAAGAAGTTCTTTTCAAATATAAACTTCTTGTTAATTACTACATCGCTTTTCTCATATACGGTTTCCATATGTTTAACATATATGAAAGTAAAACTTTAAGTGGATTTATCATTCTTTTATCTTGGTGTTGCCATTTGAATGCATGTACTTTGTACTTCCAAATTTTTAATATTATACTTATTATCTATTGAAATCCTAGCATGGAAGTAGGTTTCACATACATAGAACATGTCTGAAGCCCGGGGCTAGGGGAGGGAGGGATTGCATATCCTTGTTTTTTCCTTTCATTGATTTTCATGATTGATGTTTGAATGTTTTCAACATCAATTTATTTTTTTATCACAACCCATGTAAACTAAATAATGTTCACATTTGCAATAATACATATTATTGCATTTGCACCCATGAGCTTGTCAAGTGGTATGAATGGTCATCTAGAATTTGGACAGTAGCAAAATGATTGTTTTTAAAATATCAGACTCATTCCCTAGTTCTTTGCAATCAAGTCCAAGGGAAAAAAGTTACATTATACCATAGAAGGAAATGATGCATTTCATGGCATCCCCTCAATCACCTCAATTGCACAAAACAAATAAATTATATTTTTAGTTTAATTTGAACCAAAAGTAGGTTAAGGTTCATCAAAACCCTTGAAGCCATAAATACAAAGAACTTCTCCCCTAAATTTCGTAGTTCTCCTTAGCCCTTTCATGAAATGCAAAATTCACCAATCCCAAAAGTCCCATTGCATGTATTGTATTCATGAAGTTATCATAAAATAACTAGTTTTGATTCTTTTTATTTTTTAATGTGTATGGACAAATTTTGTTGTTCCATGGATGTATTGGGGTGATGTGTAGTGCTAACAAAGAGTGCATGTGTTGAGGCAAAATGAAAAAGCCATGGTCACATAAATTTTCACCCAAGTTATGTTTGACATGTCCAATTAACATTGGATGTTGCTTTCTAATAGCCATCCGAATGAGTCCCTTGTGTAGTTGGAAGTTCAATTCATGTTTTGTAAAACTTATGATTTATTTGTAAGGGGAACACTATGTGTTAAAAGATTGAAGTGAAAGAGGTTATTGTTTTAGGGCTATTGTGTGATTGTTCACTTCAAATTTTCCCACCCTATTATTACATAATTTTTTAATATCAACATATTTAATCCAGCTTATATTTAATTTAAATTTTATGTTTGTGTTGAATTTTGTTATTATATATTTGTTTGAATTTTTAATTATAATTGACGCTAGGAAAAATGATGAAGGATTCACAAAAACACTTGTAAAGATGACCTAACATGAAGTATTGTTGAGGAGGAATCCTAGGCAACATTTTAAAACTCATTTAGGAAATTTCCCCAAACCTTGCATGATGCTACCCCCTCCCCTTCTTTTCCCAAAAATTGAAATTAGATTCAAAACTTTAGGAACTATAAATGTTTTTCGACTTTAAATCATAATAAATAAATTGAACCTATTAATAACTACTTAAGTCCCTTGTACATGTATGTTATATTTTTTCTAATTTTTGAACTAATACTTAGGATTGATACATACCACACATTGATTATGTTTCAATTTTGAGAATAAACATGGCCCTATTTTAGAACCAATTGAATTATAAAATCTACCCAACAACCAATATATAGGAAGTCATGCACATCTAATTATCAAAGTGTTAGGCAACAACTTTCTCCAATTTTGGTCGGTTTTTTTTTGTATCATTATCATTCTTAACTAAAATTTCATGCAAAAATATCACCTACAACCTCGCTTTCAAAATATAATTCTCATTTTTATATATTCTATGAAAGGTGTGAATATGTTCAAAATATGCTCACAAAATATATAATTTAAACATCATTTCTTGAATTTCTAAGATATTTGGATTAGGACAAGTTTTTATTTCTCATATCTACATAAAATTCAAAATATTATCCATATTTAATGTACATTTCTTTACAAAACTCTTAAATGTAGGAAAACAATATGCTTGATTATAAATTTTTGAGATTTTTATGTGTTTTCACACTTATTTCATTATAACTATTTGGTATCCCATGTGTCATGTGGTAATGCATGCCTACAAAGCCTATATGAAAGGCCAAAAATATGTGTAAAAAAGTGAAATTTGTAAATATGTATGTATTCATCCGTGAATTTGAGGCTTTTAATGCATATTTCATTGTTGTTGATTCAAAATATGCAATCGACAATTGATGGTGCTCAAACTAAGGTTTTGATAAAAATGCAAACATGACACACACCCACACCCTTTTGTGATGTGGTTATTAAGCAAACATTGAAGGGCTTTGTTCATTGTCCATATTTATGTTATAATTGCTTCCTTAAAAATTAATCAAATTCCAAATAAATATAAATAAATTACAAATAAAAATGAAAACAAGTTCAAGTTAATTTTCCAAATCATCATAATTGTTTTTAATATTTTTAAATTAGAAAAGTTATTTTTATTCCATCCAGAATGAATTAAAACTAAAAATTTGGAATTATGGTTATTGTAATATCTTAGCAAATTTGGCACATGAATGCCAAATAATTGATTTAACTTTAATCTCCTAATGTTTGGGTTTTAAAATTTGAAATTTTCAATAATACATAATACATTTATTAAAAGGTACCTTTGTTTTGAAAATTTTGAATTGTTTTAGTGGTTAGGTGAACCTCTATTTAGTATCTTCCCTTCAAGATGACCATAGATCAAAATTTTACATCTTAAACAACATTTTTGAAATTTTGATAGATTAAAAAATAATTTAATTTATGTTGAAGCCATCAAGGTACTATGATATATTTATGGGAAAATGGCATTAAAGCACCAAATTGATGATAAATAATAATTCATTGAAAGCATAAAAATTATCTTCAAAATCCTAAAAAAACTTGTGTCAATTGGTGTTACGAAAGGATTGTTAAAACTAGTTACAATGCTAAGAGATCTTTTTTGGACATGAAAAAATTCTCTAAAACACTTCAAACTTTACAACACATTTTATCAATGCATATTAAATGATAGTACATTAAAATATTTTCAATTCAAAATAAATTTTCACATGGTTTGTTTCCATCTACACAATTTTTAGGATTATTCATGATGGCAATGAATCATGTTTTTGTGACTACACCTTAAATTATGCATTTAATGCAAATTATGATAGATTGGTGGTTTCCACTGAACACCAACTATGTTGATATGAACTCATCTTCTTAAGATGTTCAAGTATGATGTTATTTTGATAAAGGCATATGTAAATTATAATTATTTATTGGGACCCAATAAGATAGAATAACCAAGTGGAAAACATCAAATTAATCCTACTAGGACATCAAACTTATAAAAAGAATGTTACAATAGGTAGGTTACCTAATATAATTTCAAATGCAACAAACTTCACTTGATTTTGAATTACCTTCTAAGAGAAATTAAGTACCAAAGTACTCTAATAATTGTGGAGTTAGTATATTGTAAACCAAGAAAAAAAGAACTACTACAAGTAGATCTTCAAGGGGCAATTCTTACAATAGTTAATTAACCTAAAGAGAACCTACTAAAACAAACAACACTTAATTTGGATGTACTAAGAGGGAGTTATGCCTTTGAGAGTGACTACATGAAGAAGAACTATTGTAGGGGCTTGGGATAGTTTTACAATAGTTTGTATGGACTTTGTAAAACATAGTTCCACTACTACAATAAAGCATAAAGCACGATTAATTAAATCTTGATAAAATGCATTAAAAAAAACCAAATTTCATTATTGCATCAAATAATTACAATGAGGTAACAATAACAACTTCCATGCCAAGTTACAAACTCAAAAGAAAACCATAACTTAAGGTAGAAACTAGATACAAAGGTCTTTTGGCCTATTGGAGCAGTCCTCTCCTTTGAACTACCCTAGTGCAAGTTAACAACTCTACTTCACTATCCTCACACACACATAAATCTTTCCACACACTCAGACCGCTTTCCACACCTTTGGAATCAACCCTTTAACTAGGTGAGGTGAACTTGCCTACCTTCTAACCAAGTAGTCACCACAAGAAATTCATATCCATCAATTTTTGTCCTTATTTCTTTACCCCCATTAACTTTCCTACTTACCTTTTAAATTTATGGCAACACTTTTTCAATTAAAAAAATAGTTGGGCAAGTCAATGAGCCACCTAACACTTCCTAAAGTAATGGAGGTTAAAAATCAACTAAACCTCCTAAAATAGTGGATCAAGTAGGGGGCTTACGTAGCCATTCTTATCTTCCACCAATAATTTTGCATTACTATATTGTTAAAATAAATATCAACCAAGAGTTTGGTAATTCAACCTTTAACACCATGTGTTGAAAGTGAAATGAAAAAAGGACCCAATGATATGGATTGGGATGAAAATGGTAATAACTAATTCTTAATTTTGGGTCTAAATAGTCATACATATGTGACACCATCTTTAAAAGTGTTTATAAGTTTTGACTTTGGGGAGTATCCCATTTCGTGCATAATGTTGTTTTATCAAATGGTCATGAACCAAGAATATTACTAATTAGGAAGATTCAACAAACACAAGACACAATGGTGAAAATTGCATCAAGATTTTTTCACAATGGTCATGATTAGCAAAATGCAAACTTTATGTCATTAACATTATCAATGATCATTTCCCATATGCAACTATCTTATGACATGGTGATTTAGTACAATCTAGAGGTTGATGAATAATGCTTGTGGAATCTACCTTTGAGCATTCGCAAAATCAATATAACAATTCATATGAACACCAATTTTAAAGAAAAATTAATATTATTCATGTTACATTTCATCCTAGATACATCATGTACCATGTTCATAAATTTCTACATACTACCCAAAAAACAAACAAAATGTAAATGATGTGGCCCATGACTTGTTAACTTTTAATTTGGGGACAACTATGGCATTAATCAATGGATGGCAGGTTAGGGAAATGGTGTGCCAAATGGCATTTAAATTGTCTTGGAAGATCATGCATCAAATGGCAACCAACCTACATTATATTGTCCACAAAACATGAATGCATTGATTATGTTTTCTTTCTGCTATGAACTTTGTATGGTTCAATTTTTTTTTTCCCTCATTTAACTTCAAAACACATTATTGTTTCAATTGATCATACTAAGGTGCATCACATTTGTAGGACATAAAAAACAAGGTCATGGTGTGAGATTGTTTTGTTATTGAATGGTTTTTTGGTTGTGCTTAATGATGGTTTTTGGGTGGATATGGTGCCAATTCAATTTTAACCCCAAGTTGGGTCATTAATCAATGCAAACCCCATTAAATGAAACCATGGGATTATTGATAAGGTATTTTGAATGTTTGAAACTAATATTCTTGACAATAAACAAATGCTTAGTTACCATTGACATTATGACATGATGTGAAGAACATTGATTACGCACTTTGTTTGAAACAATGTTCTTGATATAAAGCATAATGAAAGTTCAAAATGGATTGATCAAGAATCAAAAGTCATAGGTTGAGTCAAGGGGAGAAGGGTTGTGGGGAATATGTTGGGGGAGGGGCTTGGGGGAAGGGTGTTCAAAATAACTTGGGTCGTTTGTGAAAATTGACTCTTGGCTCACTCGATTAATTTGGTTCATTCAAATAACTCGGCTTGCCCAAATAACTTGGCTCATTTGAAAAATATCAATGAAAAGTGAGAGTTAAAGAATAGAGTTGAAATTAGAAAAATAAAGAAAGAATAAAAAAGGGGTGCAAAAATTGTAATGTCAAAAAAAATTAATTTAAAGGAAATCTAGTGAAAATGAAATGTGAAAGAGTTTAAACTTCCTTGTAATTTGAATTTAAACTATCTTCATAATCTTGAATTTTTTCTTTGCAATTTGAGTGATTTGTATTTTTTTTTTATGCCATTTGAGTATTTTTTAATCTTGAATTACTTTCTTTGCTATTATTTGTTTTGTGTCTTGACATTGTATCCATGGTATTTGTTTTGATGGATGTAAGTTAGGAATTTCTTACTATGTATTTTCCATAAATAAATTTTTAAATATGAAAAAAAAATTAAATAATTTAAAATAATCTTTTGAACTCCTTGTCTTGAACTTCTTTGTATCAATTTTGAATTGTATATTTTGGTGATGTGGTCAACATGTACTCATAGTGGTTATTTTCATGTAAATGAATTTCATGTCATGTAAAAATTTACAAATATACAAACATATTCATTTTGTATATTAAAACATTCTTTTGCCATGTGAATGTAGGTGTGTTAAGTAAAAAATTAAAAGAGTAGTTGAGAAATGTAGAATAAATGACATCAGAATGGAAAAAACTTGTAATGACTATTTTGTCTTATATTGCAAGAAGGAACTTTTGAGATCTACAAAAATAATTAAGTAACACAATAATATTAAATTTCAAATAAGGTTTGCCAAGCTACAAAAGAACATTTGTGCTAAAACATTTACACATTGGTTTGTAACATTATTCAATTGTTGTCTTGATATTCATTATGTGATAGTCTTTATTTTTGGACTATGATAAGTTAGTTTAACATCCTAAATCTAATTCTTAGATAGGTGTTTTTGTAAAATGGAGCAATCAAAGACATTTTATGATGTGCAAACTTTACAATGTGTTAGTTCCATCATGTGTTTCAAACAAATTTTGTTGCACATTACAAGTCCAAAACACAACAAAAAACTTCTAATTCTACTTCTTGAGATTCCCTCCCTCCAATCCTTTAGGAGTTGGATTATAGACTTGGTAGTATTTGAGTTTGTCAACATTAATTAAGATATAAGGTTGGGTCAAACTTGTCTATGGTAATTAAGAGTGCAATGTTGTTTAATAGGCAATATTAGATTCAACATACAAGAGCCAAGCCAATGTTATTTTAACTTCCCTATGTGAGATTTTTTGTTTTTGAGAAACCAAAGCACATAGTTTCCTAATGAAAACATTTTCTAGATGTAAATGGTTCTAGGCCCATGTAAAATATGGTTCCATTGTTCGTACATAGGGTGTAAACACAACACAATGAGCTAGGGCACCAAGGTCGAAGTCATTTTCCTAGGAGTACATTTGACACATGACATTCATGTGTTGGTTTATTATCTTAATTTTTTAATTTATCATACCTAATTTATAGCTATGGTGTTAGATATAGATTTTTTAAAACTATATTTTGATCATATATCATGCATATTATGCATCTAGGCTCTTACCACATAAAAGTGAATAACTTTTGTTAAAGACACATCTTCAAATTTTATAATTTTCAGGGCCAAATCATTTGAACTAAAAGTTCCAAAATATGTTACATACATGATTTTCACAAATATCAACTTATATTGATTTTTTAATCATCAATATTAAGCTCCAATTTGAAAAAAAAATGGTGCACATTTGATAGGGAAAAAGGACATTTGAAAAAAAATTGTCCACAATTATATTTTGAATGTTTTAAACATGCAAAAGGACTTTTGAAACATCATCAATTTGCATCAAATTTTTTGTATTGAACTTTATAAGTAATACAACCTATTTTAAACCTACCCAAAAAATTTGAAAATACAAATTATTGTGTTCCCTGTGTGACTTTTCAAAAAATAAGGATACAATTTTTTATGCATTATTCACACTTTTTGTGGTTCATTGTACTATGTTTTCACCTTGATGGTGATAAAAATTTACTACAAAAACACTCTTATCACCATGAAAGATGTGCACAAAAAGCCCCACTAGATTAGGAAGTTGGAGCAAGCACACATCCCACTTAGTTTGAAGAAGACATGGATCTTATGAAACACAAGGTACATTTGTTAAAAAAACTCAGTGTGGGTGTATTATATGGCATAGGTATGTGCATCAAAATGGCAACAATATTTCATTGAGGCCATTCAAGATTGACCTTCACAAAAAGATGATCACACATGAAAAACTCTTGGACGTATTGTAGCCTAGTGTCAATTTCCACATTGACCAAACAAATAATTATTTTCTTTCAAAAAATGATTATTTATTTATTTTCAAATTATATATTTTTCGTCATCTACTATGATATTGTGATATGAGTAGTGAAATTATTTAGAATGTAGCCTATGATAATTACAATGATTTTCAACATATTGACTTCACATTTTCACAAATTTTCATTTCACTATTTTGAGGACTATTTAATGACAAAACTAACCTTAAGATAAGGTGTGTAATTTCCAAATATCATTAGTACTCAAAAAATTTCCCATTTGTACAACTTTCAACATGTTTCTTGAATAATACATTCAAAACAAATGAATGGTACATAACAACCAAACATTTGATTAGGAAATGGTGTCCATTTAAATTTTAAGATGAAAAAGTTCAAGATGTGAAAGGATTATAAAAACTAATTGAATTCTTGATTTCTTGGATTCATCAAGTGTAAAAAGACGATATTTACCTACGTAATCACTAATATAAAAATGGGGTGTAGTTCAATAGCCTAAATCACTATGAAGCCTTACAAGTGAAATATATTCATCTTGTTTTAGTCATTTCACCTTGAGGTTTAACTAAATTTATGTCATTATGGGGTCATTATTAAAATTGAAATAATTCATTATGATAGATAGATTTGTTTTGATATTATTGTTATAACGGGCATGAAAACAACAAAGTCTACAAGATTTCCTAAACTAAAACGAAAACATGGGTAGGTTTAATTCCAAATCTAAACCGCGAAATAACAAAAACAAGAACAAGAACACAACATGTGTAGGACAAGAATCCGACAAGATTTTATTATAAGAATGAAACAAAAATAAAATAAGATTGTGACAAGAAAATGTACACAAAATTGATGTTGAATAAACTTAAGGTAATGTGGGATTCTAATTATATTTATACCCATTGGGCATTTAGTTCAAAGAAGTTTCTTAACAAAATTCTAACTTACATGTGGCCCATGGTCACCAATGTGTGGCCTATGTCCATCCATTGTGGGAACTAATAATGAACTATGAGTTAACTAATAATGAATTAAAAGTGAACTAAATTTTAGTTATGAATTAACTAAAAGTGAACTAAGGGATAGTTATAAGTGAACTAAGAGTTAAATGGAAGTTAACTAAAAATTAATTAAAAATGAATTGAAACTAAACTAGGAGTTAGGTATAAGTTAATTACAAGTCATGGATGAACATTCACATGAATGAATTTTATGGTGTTGGTATATGTGATAGTTGCCATATAAGTTATACATAACTAAAGAGAGGTAAATGGGTTGGTTGTAAGAAAAAAAGTAGGTGATATGTATGTTAATAAATCTATGGGTAGGTAGTTCAAATGTAAGTAGGTTAGATTAATAAAAGCCTAGAAAAACCTATTATTAGCCTAAGGTAGTTTAAATTATCTTAAGGACAATAAAAAAATTAATATTAGTTTAGATTAATTTAAGATAGCTTAAACGAACCTAAAAACATAGAATAGCATAGTAATAGCCTATTATAACCTAAGGTATAATAAACAAACCTAGTAATGACTTAAATTACATTAAATTAAAAGGTGAATGCAAGTTATAGTGGCTCATTTTAGGTAGATGTGAGACTATAGTCAAAAGTCGCTAACATGTTTTTATATATTATTCATATGGATATGATTTTAAAATTTTAAATTTCATTACTGTAATCTTTAATTACTACAATTTCATTCACTTATGAAACCTTTAATTAAATGAAAACCCATATTGAAAAATGTTGTTGTTAGTTGGTATGGTGAAATCACTTTGGAAATCTTTTTAAAAAAAACCATGAAGTCCATAAGAATATGTCCCCATTTATATATCCATTGGGCATAATTTTTTGACAAACACAAAAGAATTCATTTAAAAAAGACTTTTTAAAATAAAGTCCAATTTCGACCCTTCAAAAGTTCATAACCACCATTTTGTTAAGGTCTCACAAAAAATGATTTCAAACTTAACTTTATCATTTCATTCTTCAACCCATTTTTAGTCCCTATAAACAATTTGGAATGAGATTCAATATGAATTTTTTAATTTCTTGACAATCCAACCAATTGATCGACCCATTTTTTTGTTTCAAAAGTCCACTATTGATAATGAATGGATTATTTTCAAAAAGTAATCATGCAAATATTTTCATAATCAAGTTGTTAGTTTATAATAAGTCATCATTTAATGTATTTAAGGTTAATTATTCACCATAAACATTTAAACACAAAACATCTTGTAAAAATTGTGACACCAAAAGTGAGCCACTATAGCTTGCATTCACCCTATACTAAGGTAACCTAGATTAGCCTAGTAACGGCCTATGATAACCTACGTTAACTTAACGAACATAAGGTGATTTAAATTAACTTAATAATATATTGAAATAACATATACTAATAGTGTAGTGTAATCTAGGCAAAGACCTAGCTATCATAAGCCTAGGATAACTTATAGCATGTAAATAGCCTAAAGTAGCTTGGTAATATCCTTAGGGTACGAGTAATTAAGCTATAGTAACTTAAATATGTAAAATAGGGTAGCTAGGTACATATGCAGGAATGGTGGGGTAAGTAAAGTAGGTTAATTAAGGTACATATATAGGCAAGGTAATTAAGGTATATATATAGGTAGGTTAAGAAAAGAATGTGCTTAATAATGTGTGGTGCTAAGGAATATCACTTATTCAAATAGTGGTCCAATGGTTAAAGTTCTTAGACTTTAGTCATGAAAGTGAAGAGAGGTTAAGGGTTCAAACCTTCACATTTGCACTTTAAGTTTGTAGGTTGGGTTCTAAATCTTTAGGTTAGGTTGCTTACATTGCTAGCCTAGCCTAGCTTAAACTACTTAGGTTCCTAGTATTTAAACTAGGTGGCCTAAGTTTCTAACTTAAATGACTTAACTGCCTAGCCAAGCCTAGGTGGTTTAGGTGACCTAGCTTAAATTAACTTAAGAACTAGGAGGCTAGTTTAGTGAATTAGATAAATTAATGAATTCAATTAACTATTAGTGAATGCATTATGTCCATAACAACTAGTCCTGTGCATTAAGAGGTTGGCCACTAGGGTAGTTTAAACATCTTTACATCGTGGTAACACTATGCCAAATTGTGACTTTCATGACTTGGACACTATGCGACTATGTCCTAAATCTAGTCATGTAGTCATATTTGACTTGTTGACTTACATGGTTAGTCATGATTATGATTACATGACTAAATGCAATACGACTAACTACTTGTAGTCATTACTATGACTACATGACTAACCCAACAATATGACTATGTGATAAGGTGGCCCCTCCCCCCACCCCCATTGAACGATCGAATTAACTTTATCTAATTTATTTGGTTGGACATTGATATTTACAAGAGGGTTTTAAATATACATACATATACTATTCTTTTTAAGGCAACAATTTAATAGATTGAACAATTTAAACCAATTGGAATGGGAGGTTCCCATAAAATTTGTATATTTTACTAGCTATTTGAAAATAAATAAACTCATGTTCAACTCATGCCACAATATTATACCATATATATACATACTAATGGCACAAATATATTTTTAATTAATGTAACAATATTGTACACTAGAGAATACATGGAATTGGCTCCTAGATTGAGGGCAAAGGCCTTTGCCTCTTTTCATATATTAATTATAGGAGAATATTTGTATTATTTCAAAAATTTGAAAACAAAAAAAAATCAATGTATAAAGTGCAAAGCAAAAAGTAAAAACATTAGTGTATAAATTTGAGGCATAGGCCTTATTTATTTAATGTAGTTCATAGATTTGACAACCAAAAATAAAAGCCATATATGTTATTTCAATAATTTTAAAAAAACACAATGAACATGTACGATGTGAAAGCAAGCGGCAACAACTAATGTAAATTGTGAAGGTGTAGGTGTACAAGGAATCAAACCCTACACCCTCAAGGCAAATGTTAATGTGTTAGCCAATAGGTAGGAGCCTGGACTTCAAGGATTTTCATTTGCCAAATTACTTAAATTATTAAAGAACATGATCATTACGAAAATAAACACCAATTTTGGCTATAAACCAAATATGAAATATTAATGATGAAAGATTAATTTGTAATCATCCTTGAATATATTTTTGGCAATACACAAAAACAAAGTCAAAGAATTTGGAAAATTTTATTAATATTTATGGCTATTTTAAAATCACCATAAACCCTTTATATTCACATTTTATTTTTTCAATTCATTTTTTGGCAAAACCCGACACTTGTGAAAAAAGGTCTAAAACCAAAACTTCCAATCTAAGTTAAAGGTTTAGAGTTTAGACTATTGAGAGGAAGGAAGAGATGCTCACAAAACTCTAATGGGTACAATGGAAGGTGATCTTGAAAAACGTTGTTACTGAATTGTGAAGAGCTTCAAAAGTGCAAGGATCAAAGGTTTTTGGGAGAGCAAAGTGCAAGCAATTGGTGGCTTGTTGCGACAAGTTTTTGAGCTTGTTGAAGATTTTATTTGGCATCCTACAATTTTTCAACTTGTGAAAGGGCACAAGTAAGCTTGCATTTGTTGCTTCCATTTGCTGTTTTTGTTTACACTCTATTTCTTTTTTTGAGAAATGCAAGTGTTTTTTGCATTTGAAAAAGCTCAAAACAACATTTGTTGTTTTGCCCACTCCTTTGTTGGTTTATTTGTTTTCCCACTTCAACCCATCTCAACAACACTCACAACTCATCAGTAGTAAAGTCACTAAATTTGAATGCATATTCCATGGAAAACTAACAAGCTAAACTTGGGTTGGAATTGTTGATCATTTTCAACTCATGCATTTCCTACCCAAGAGGTAACACACATTGATCATCTCTTGGAATGTTCTGCACTTCACCAACAATTGTATCAATGACAACAATCTTGTATGGATTTGAAAACCCACCACCTTCATGCTTATAATTGAAAGGGATTGGGTGGCCAAAAATTTTAAGCTAAGGCCATGGCCCAATCATGCTCTTGTATACTATTATGTATTATTGAACATGCCCCCATACATGCCATTGTGCCTAGTGAAGTGCCTATAAGGCATTGGGGGGGCCAAATTTTTTGAGTTGTAGCAATGGCCTATACTTGGCACACACCAAAACATAATGGTTTTCGTGATTTGCAAAATGGGCATGTGGATTTTGAACAATGGCTAGGTTAGGTAAACCCTAAAAGACCTGGCCATTGTGACTTGTAAGGGGACCAAAAAAGAGGTAGAAAAGGCCATAATAAAAAAAACCATTATTGTGAAGGAAAAATGCCTAGGAACTACCTTCCTTCCACCTTGCAACACAATCTCATACACTTTGGAAGTCAAAATAGGTCAATGCAAAGAGAAAGTAGAATTGCTCTCACCACCACTAATAATTAGAAGAAAAAACAAGTCTAGTAGAAGAAACCCTTCAAAACTTTGCTTTGGATCTTTTCTTCATTGGTACTAGCAACTAGTGTTGATTGATTGGTGTGCATTTAGTTCTTGGTGGACATAAATTGTGATTGAATTGGTGTTAGGATTTTCCAGCAAACTTAATGATAAAAACCATATGCCTCATCAATAATTAGGACTTTCCCAATTGTTATGTGCAAGATCCCCTTTGTCTGTTCCTTTGATTGACCAAGTACTAATCCAACAAAGTTTCACCTAGTGACTAGAGAACACAACCTAGAAAACCAACTGTCATTTTAGTAAGAGCCCATAGATCAATTTTTAATTGAATCTTCTAAATCAATAGGTGACACTCCCCAAAAAACCTCCATGTGTATCAATACGTGGGGACATCATTACATGTTGAAAGTCCTTTAATAACTTTATGTGGTTTGTTTTCCTCCATCCAAGTTGCTTGGATGGCCTACAATCGAGATTGTTATAAGAAATAATCTAAGTGTTCCCATTTTGGTGTAGGAATTTTTTGATGTACATGGTTTGGAACTTGTGCTCAATGGCACTACATGTTCTACAAGCCGCCTTTTTTCTATGTCATTAAGGCACTGAATGAGTTGTGTTGCAATCTCAGGAGTTTTAGGGGTGCATACACCAGGTGATAAATCTTCCCAGTCACAAGATCATACCTCCTTCCAATTAATCTTTGCACCAATATTTCATCAGGTATCTACTACGTACCGATATATTGTTAGTGTACAGATTCAAGACAAAATACTAGGAGAAGAGAGAATGCACATGAATTATTAATTATCGTCTAGGTTTAAAATCATGGGGTTGTCATATAGAAAATGTTGAGGCTCACCATAAAAGTTATGAGATGTCTTTTTATGTTTATGACATGGTATGCCAAACACAAATGTAGACCTAGAGTCTCACATCGGAACATCTACAAGGATGCAAAGCTAGGGCGTGATGCCAAAAGCATCAAAGGCTTGCCTACGACAAGCTACATGGATATCCATTCAATAGCTAGCCATTACACTAATTTGTTGCTTGAAGTAATGCATTTTTCACCATTTGGACAATTTACCAACAACATCCCATGGCAATCAAAGCTACATGCTACAAGAATGTAGCTCTTGGCTACACAATGCTTGTAGTATTGTTTAAGGAATTTATGTATTTTTTTTGTAGTAGTGTAGGTGTTGGAGTTCATGTGACAATATTATCATTAGCAGAAAAAAAACTATGATTGAGAAAAAATCACTTAATTTTATTATATGCTTAACACAAAAATTACTTTTGTAACCTAGTTAAATTTAGTGTATAAAAAAGACGGTCAATTTTTGCTACAATTATAAAATTTGGCATTTGTCATAATAGATCACATAACACCAATGTCTGGAAATAGGAACTTCTTAAAAAGCTTGGCAGGTTGGTCTTACTTCTAAGTTCAAGGTTGCCTCCACATGATCTATAAATTGATCTTTGAACCACATGGATTGCTTTCAGGTTCAATGTTTGTGGACGCATGGTTTATCGATCTATTTTTTTTCCACATTGATTTCTTTCAAGATCAAAGCTACCTCCACATGATCTATTGATTATTTCTAACATTATGTTATGTTGCTAAATCTAGATCATTCAACAAACTTTTTGTAGCACCTTTTCATATGCAAATGTTGAACTCATGATGACTTAGATTTTAAATGTGGAAATCAATTATGGCTATGACCTAGGCATTTTCAAATCAACATTTAAGGAAAGGTTTACCATTCCAAAGATATATTCTAGTGTAAAAAAGGATTTTTGATGGCTAAATTGATTCTTTGACTTCTAGCCATGTTTAAAGTCATAAATGTGTATTTAAGTTGTTTTGTTGGTTGACTAAATGTTTGAACATGAATGCAAATGGGAAAAATAAAAAGTGTTTGAATATCCAAGGCTCACACTTGTCAACTTGCTAAGGGTTGACAAGTTGTTATAATAGCTCGCTCAACAACTCAGGCAACAGCTAAGCACAACTAATACTCCCCAGGTTTTCTAATCCATGTTATTTTAGATCATTTGTTCTTGACCCATATATGGTTGCTCTTTGTTGACTAGGGTGATGTTGCCAATTGGGTAACATTAAAAAGTCTTAATGGTGAGGCTACTAAACAAGGATTGGAAGGTTATGGCCAAAAGCTATTTGATATGGCTTGCATTTCAGGTCAGTGTAGGAGATTGCCAAACCAATCTTTTGATGCAAATCAAGGACTGGTTATATCCATGCCCTATGACCTATGACATTTTCTCCATGGCAATCTTGGCTCTAACAATCAGTTTAAAGGCACAAGGTTTGTTGGCAACACCCCTTCACACCTTGCCCATGTAGGAGCTCAGAAAGGTCAGGAATGCAGACAACAACCTTGTTTAAGGAGAAGGGGGTGGGTGGTGTGACTATGATGTAGATAATAAGGATTGTGAATGTGATCTTGACAATGGAGTTCCTTGCCTAATTCTAAGAGAGGTGATGCATGGATCCTAGAACAACCACTTTTGTGAAACTTGATGTGTGGTTTTCAGTTTCAGTTTGAAATTTTTGGAACCTGATGGTCATTTGTATGTTTCCATGTGTGTTTTTCTTGTCACCATCACATAAGTTTATGATAAAAAACATCTTTTTATAAATGTCGCTGCAAGATACAAAGGTAAGAAAATTGTTATTGCTACTAAAGGGTTAAATAATGGGACTTTAACATCCCAAAAATAAATAGATAAGTCATTTATTTAAAAAATTAACCTTAATCAACTAGCTAAAAAAATCATGCTTGTAATTACTTGTTTTACAAGAATACAGTCACCTACAACTATTCCTAGTATGGCAAAAGCCATTATTTGGGATCAAATGTTCTTGGTATGGCAAAATTCACTATTTGGGATCAAGTGTTCCTAGTAGGGCAAATGCCACTATTTGGTACCAACACTTCAGTTGCAAAGGAACTAAGGTTTGGTGCACATGGGAATGTGTAACCAGTCAAATTTTAGAGATAATAATTATACTATTGACATGACCAAATATTCCTGTTTTGAAGCCTAAATTGTCATAGGTGTGATTTTCACCTTCATGCAAGTTTGCATAATTATGAATCTAAAAAAAATTGGTTCCTTTTGGGTTCATTGTCTAACACTTGCAGCACATATATAGGCCAGAGATGAAAAGTTCTAGCAAAAAGAGGAAGTTTATGTCATTGCTAAGAAGTTAGCCAAAATGGTCTACAATTACAACACATGCCATGGAGGGAGGTCTTGGCCAAGGAGGGTGGTTCACCAACACTTCATAATTTGGGGGCGAGATCCAACTTTACATGGGGTCCAACCTGCACTTGTAAAAGTCATTTCAAATGATATAAGCCAATTTGAAGGTTGTCTATAATTGTTGATTATATTTACCTTTTCTGTAGACTTGCTGATGTTGCATAAACATAAGAATGAACTCTACAGGAATTACACAAGGGCAATTAACATACATATCCGCAATTTCTTAAGGAACTTCATTTTGGATCTTATAAAATTTACCATTTGTTTCATCAAATGAGGAGTGGGAAAATGGAATAGTATTTGTTCAAAATAGGCATGTTGATGTAGTAGCAAATTCAAGGCCTAGCAATTGTGATGAGGTGCACTTGGGGAATCAAACGGTAGCAACTCTCAATGATGCATTCCAAACATGTGATGTAGTTGTTGATGAATCCACGAGGGACGCTAGAGATTTGAATAAGCAAGATGTGTTCAATTTTCATGATAACATAGACATTGAAGGGGAAAATGTGGAAGGGGCATATGAAATAGGTCATGTTAATGTACCAAAAACTGAACCAAGTGACCTTGATTATTTAAAGTTAGCAACAAAGTCTAAAGTTCTTTTGTATGAAGGTAGTGATTTGAGTAGATTACTAGCGAAATTGATGATTCTAAACACATGTACAACACATTGTTGCACTAATGGATTTGTCAATGAACTTTTGTCCTTATTAAGAAATTCAATTTTCTTTAAACCAAACAATCTACCCAAGTCACATTATGAGGGCAAAACCCTAATTCAGAACCTAGGTTTGGGTTATATTTCAATTCATGCTTGTCAAAATGGGTGTGTGTTGTATCGAAATGAACATGAGGTAGCTAACCAATGCCCAGTTTGTGGTGAATGTTGGTATGTCCTTGGGTGCTAAAAGGTGCCAAGGAAATCTAATTTCTAGGTTGAAACGAATGTTCGAAGCTCCCAATCTTTCAGAACTCATGAGATGGCACCATGATAACCTAAGTAAAGATGGATATGTCAAACATGCTATAGATTCAAAAGCTTGGGCTAATATCAATTCCACAAGGCCTAAATTTGCCTAGGAACTTCCCTATTTGAAGCTAGGGCTTGCCTTGGATGGAATAAATCTATTTGGGAACCAATCAAGCACATGGTCTATGTGGCCAATTCTCATCTTAAACCATAAGATTGCCTTGGCTAACAACAAATAAATTCTTTTTTATGTTGGCCTTGCTTATTCTTGGAAAAAAATCAATGAAAAACAAAAATATTGATGTGTATTTGGCTCCATTGTTGGATGAATTACAACTACTTTGGAAAGGGGTTTATGCTTGGGACATGACAAGGCTAGAGGGGCAATGAAGGTTCAAACTTCAAGGTGTGCTTATGTGGGCAATTCATGATTTACTTGCATATGGATTGCTTTCAAGCCAAGTGACTAAAGGTTACAAAGGATGTTTAGATTGTGGGCCAAATACGATTAGTCATCATTCGAGAAGACTTGGGAAAACTACCTATGTCCATCACTGTAGGTGGTTACGATTGAATCAGCCATATCAAGCCAATGCTCATGATTTCAATGGCAAGTTTGAAAGAAGACCAACCCCACCTTTCATGTCAGGATCTGATGTCCCATCACATGCCAATTTGTATGAAGATTGGAAATTACAAGGTGGTATGGAGGAGGACAACCTTTGCCAGGACAATGGAGTGTAACGAAGAAGCTAGTTATTTGACCTACCATATTGGCAAGTTGGTTTTGTTGTCATTACTGATCTGATTTGATTCCTTGTTGAAAACATCATTTCAAATCTACAAACCATTAACTAACCTTCTAATTAACTCATATGATTGGACTCCTTTATAATAACACCATTTCAACTATGTTACCTAACTTACTTTCTGCCCAAAATTCCCATGTAGGGGATTACATGTGCCCAAGAGTGGCAGCACTTGGAATCATGTAAAATGTTTCCAATTATGCTCGAAGAAATTTTGAAATTTACTCATGGTCTTGGTTGTTGTGTTGTATGTGCTTATGTGCTAGCTATCATGGATCAATATCACTTGAATTCTAGGGCCACAATGTATGGATGCCCTAAATTTGTTCACCTAGTTGATAATGTGTTATTTCTATAGCCTTATATTATGGTCCTAGATTTGTTGGCAACCTGCTTATGTGCCATGGTAGATTATGTGTTGTTTTTTATGCCCTATATTATGTGCCATGGCTAATTAGATATTGTTTTTGTAGCCTTCGAAGGTAGATCTACATGGTAGCCAAATTATGTGCCATGGTTGGTTTTGTGTTGTCTTTGCAATCCTAGATAAGTGTTTGGATCTACATGTTAGCCTGATCATGTGTCATGGTTGATTGTGTGTTGTTTTTGCAACCTTATATCAAGTTCCTAGATCTACATGGTAGCCAAATTATGTGCCATGGCTGATCATGTGTTGTCTCTGCAACCCTAGATCAAATTATTGGATCTACATGTTAGCCAGATTATGTATCATGGTTGATTATGTGTTGATTATCCTTTTGCTTCCCTAATACAGATTATGTTGGGTGAATTAATTGCCTTATGTTTGCTTGTTAGGGCCTTTTGATACAACACACATTTGATGTGATGCATTACAAGAATAATTTAGTTGTGAATATATTGAAGACCATCCTAGGGGAGAAATATAGCAAAAAGGTTAGAAATGATTTATAAGATTTAGGTGTTTGTGATTCACTATGGTTGAAGCTTCACCCAACAAAAATTAGGGAGACTATCGTGCCCCCTCCACCATGGGTTATCCACAAAGAAAAGAGTCTATCTTTCTTGGAGACAATGGCCAAGCTAAAATTGCCTACATGGTATGTATTAAGCTTTAAGAAACATATTGTGAAAGGTAAATTGGGAGCCATGAAGTCCCATGACTACCATGTTCTAACTATGTAGATTTTGTCATTATGTATGCAACATAGGATGACCAAGGAGCCTCAATGGGCCATCATGCAAATATGTTGAGTCTTCAAGCAAATTTGTATTAAGGTTTATGACCCAACTGGCTACCATGACTCGAAGCTTGGAATTGTCCTTGCATTATGCCATCTTGAAAAGGTTTTCCCACCAAGTTTTTTTATTTGATGACCCACTTAACCTTTTATTTGGTTAATGAGCTTCACATTTATGGATCAATACATTCCCGTTAGATGTACCCAATTGAGACAACATTAAAAGATATTAAGGGCTATGTCTAGAACGTGTGCAAGCCAATATGGCAAAGGGAAGCATATTTGATGAAGCCCTAGGTTTATGCACAAAATACAAATAGAGCTTCCATGCAACAAGGAGACATGTTTGGGATGCTAATGAGGAAAGAGTTGTTGGGGAGGTTCTGGAAGGTGTGTCCAAACCATGAGCATTAAGCATGCAATTGAGGGATGTCGCACACTTGTATGTGTGTGAAAACCATGATGTTTTGTCTCCATTGCTAGAGTAAAAATTCTAGACTTTGCCCACCTCGTCTAGAGTAAATTTAAATGTCTTTTTACTAGGGCTTGCCCTATTGCCACATTTTTTACATCTAGTTGTTTATTATAGGAATTTCTACAAGTTGCCCAACATGAAATGAAGCTCTTGGCAACTTTGGGCAATACTGACATGAAAGTCAATGAGAAGTTTTTCTGCCCAATGTTTTTAGCATTTTGAAGTCATAAATGTTGAACTAGATTTTGGGCTACATAGTTCACAAACAATGTTTGGGAACATTCCTAAATTGTCGCAACCCTAACTTTGGGCTCGCGACCAAGGCAAAGGGGTTACAAGGTTGCGGGCCAAGAAGAAGCCCGAGAGTCAAGGCAAAGAGGTTACAAGGTTGCGGGCCAAGAAGAAGCCTAGGAGTCACATCACATATTCCTAGGAATGTAAGAAAGTGCGAGGGAGTATGAAGGAGTGAACCCTCACACTCCTAAGGCAACTCTCACTTTGGGAGATGGAGTCCTGGTGGACTACGGAAATTTCAGAGAGCAATTTTAGGGGTCAAAAGTCAATGGCTTGTGGCATTCTTTATATCATTGGAAAGCTCTTGGAACGTAAATGTCTAAAATGGGCTTGCATTGCTCATTAGGACATCTGAAACACAAGTTACGACCAAAAGAAAGGTCGGGGGTCAAACTGCCAATTTGACTCCCGACAAGAAAAAGTCAAGAATCGACCCAATTTACTTGGCTGCAAGGGGCGTGCGACATACCGTTGGAAAGCTCTCGACAAGAGTTACAACTTTGCTTTAGATTGCATCTCTATCTGAGGTTTTCTCGCAAAGTTATGGGGCTCCAAAGTTGTGGGAGTCCCAAGTGGCGCGATTTCGGGACTCCCACTCGAAAGTCTTGGGAGAGAAAAGCCATTTGGATGTAGGCTCTGTGGCTAGCCACAAAGTATATGATAAGGGGGAAGGTGGTGGCTTCCCCCAAGTTCGGGCCATGGTGAGTCTAGTGCGTCCGTGTTGCCCGTGGCTCGTCCTAGCACCAAAGGTGTTCCAACTATGCACTAACCATTTTGTGTGGGTTGTGTGCAAGCATGTGTGAATGAGTGAAGCTTGTCAACTCTTCCTAGTCCCATCCCGGAGCTCCAACACGCCCCTCTACCCCTCCAAGTGTTGTGAGCTAGGAAACGTGCTCCAATTCCTCTTCTTCCGCTGTCTTCTACTTGGAGTCACATTTGAGTCCTTCAAGGAGTTGGAAGTGCATCATAAACTACCTTAATTTTTTGTTTGCACTTGCAAGGATGAATTACATATATATTTTAAAACTTACATTGGAATGAAAAATTAACCGTTCATTATTTGATATTTCAACTCCTGCATGGACAATTTTTTTTATGTATTTTCATTACACCAAATTAAATTTTAATTCATTCTAGGTTTCACTAGATTTTGAGTGAATTTGGACATTTTTACCATGGTAAAATTGGTCAACCTCCTAATGAACAGGGATCAATTGTTATGGATAGTGAATTGGTTCACTAGTACCTAGTGAAACAAGGTTACTTTTAAGTGAAATACAAATTTACTAAGCCATTCATTTGCTAATTAATTAACTAAGCAACATGGAAATCAATTAAATTTAAATTATTTAATATATAATATTATTGATAATTTCATGATTTCTAACCTATGAGTTATTGACATGTGTCATTATTTAGGTATGTAAACCATGTAATCAACTTAAGCACGTATTCTAAAAAATTAGATAGGAGAATATTTGGTCAACTTACCATTGTTGACCATGCACACATCATTTATGAAGTTTGATCCTTTGACCTTTATAATGAAGGCAAACACCCCTACCATCAAGCTAACTCGCTTGCTATGATAATATGTTACATTGCATTATATTTATCAAATACTTCATTTTAAACATTACAAAAACATAAATTTTGAAAATTCATATTTTATTAATGTTTTGTCCAAATGAAATTATTCAAGTTTTTTTTTAAAAAATTTCAATAATGTACATAATTACATTTTATTTCCTTTTGAAAGTGTAAAATCATTTAAACAAAAAAAAGTTTGAATATCATTATTCAATAACATTTCAATGACCATTTATTTGATAAAAAAATTGTTTAATAAATGGATAAGATTTTTGTTAATAAAATAATACTACTTATGTTAAGTTACTTTTAGTTATTATAGGGCTATTTTTCATTAATCTAAATTATTTCACCCTACATTATTTATGGTTATTTATTATTATTCTCAATTACTTTTGGTTATTTTATGTTACTTTTGGCTATTTTAGCCTATATCACTTTAGGTTATTTTTAGTTATTGTAAGTTATTTTTGGCTATTGTAAAGTATTTCACTTTAAGCTACTTGCAACTATTATAAGTTACTTTTGGCTATTCTAAACTATTTCATCTTAGGTTATTTTCGACTATGTGAAGTTATTATTGGTTACTTTTGGCTATTGAATGTCATTTCACCTTATGTTATTGTTGGTAATTATAAGTAATTATAAGTTATTTCACCTTAAGTTACTTTTGTATATTATATATTATTTCACCTTATATTATTTTTGGCAATTCTAAATAATTTTAATATATGGCTATTGGTTATTCTTTTATTCGGGTTATTGGTGATTATTAATGGTTATTTTATTAATGGTTATTGATAGCTATTCTATTGGTGGCTATTAATGAATATTGGTGGTTATTTTATTGTCGGCCATTAGTGGTTATTTTATTAATGGTTATTAGTGACTATTCTATTGGTGACTATTGATGGCTATTGGTGGTTATTTTAGGTTATGTTACGATTATTGGTGGCTATTATATTATAAGTTATTGTTGGTTATTTTATGTTATATTATGACTATTTGTGACTATTTTATTATAAGTTATTATTGATTATTTTGGGCTATATTATCATAGGTTATTAGTAATTATTCTATTATAGGTTATTCTAAATTATTTTTCATAAGCTATTATTGGTTATTATAAGTTATTTTATTTTAGGTCATTGTATTATATTTTTAATTATTTTTAATTATTATCTTTAAGATAAAATAACTTATAATAACATAAAATATAATGACCTTGAATAACCTAAAGTATAATTTGAAATAACGTATATTAACTTAAAAGAAAATAACCTAAGGTATAGTTTAAGGTTAGTTTAATAATTTAATTTTAAATAACTTAAAAGCTTATAGTAAGTTAGTTAGGATACTTTAAAATAGAATAACGTATAATATTTTAGGGTATAATAATTTATAATAACCAATAATAACTTATAATAACATAAGGTATAATTTAGAATAACTAAAGTAGCTTAAAGTAATATAAGGTATATCATAAAGTAGCATAAATTGGGTATTTAAAACAACATAAAAAAAATGTATTTACTACAGTAAATTATAATAATGAAATTTGTCAACTAGTAGTGAAACACGATGTTTACATAGTGATATTATAGTGAAATAACTTTAACCAGGGTGAAATCACTAAAATGTAATGAAGTTATTTCATTTTTAAAGTCCCAAAGTGATTTAAACTAGTGAATTACACCCCACTTTTGTAGTGTTTATCTACTCAAATGTCAATTAAAGGTTAACCATGTTTGAGTTGATGTAAAAGATACAAGGAGGGGAAGGCTGCCATTTTTAACGAGGTGGAAACATTTCCAAGTTTCCCAACTTGGTTGCAAGAGTATATATAAAGTTCAAATGAAATACATTCTGAATTGCAAAATTTGTGCACCCCACCATTCCTCATTGCAAAGTTTTACAAAAGTATGGTAACATATGGGAATCACTTTAGGGCTATTACATGGCCTGCCATAGGTAGCATGGTAATTTATAATTCCAAGGTTATGGCAAAGTTTGAGCATACCCTAACCAGTACTCATGATAATTGAAACCTGTAACTTGAAACAATTCGCTATGTAGGGGAATGCAAGGAGGTCTTAGAATTATACTATGGGTTTGAAACTAAGGTGCCCATGTTCTTATGCTCTTAAATCCGAGCAAGGGCACATGGTCCTCATGTTGCCATGAGAAAAGATGAATGGGGTTTTACCCTTGTGCATTTCAGGTGGTTACTTTTAGCTTAGGAACAACCTTTTACCTTTGTTTCACAAATGGAACAAGTTTTTTTTTTAGATTCCATAGAAGACCCTGGTTTAGAAGGTTATGATAATTAAAGGTGCTAGGTCTTGAAAAGTGGTAGACCAAAATGTAAAAGCAAAACCAATGGAACCCATGGCTACCGTGGGGGAAGTTAATGTGATGCACCCCCAGGCTCCTTAATGGACTCAAATGTGAGTTTAAACTGAAAACAACGAAAAAGTAAGGAATTGATGCATGCTCCTTGGCTCGCAACATTTTGATGGGGTAGAGGGGCGTGCTGGAGCTCTGAGATGGGACTAGGAAGAGTGATAAACATTAACTACTTACATGGACCTGCACAAAATCAACACAAGGTGGTTAATGCATAGTTGGAGCACTTTTGGTGCTAGGATGAGCCATGAGCAATTCGGACTCATAAGACTCACCACGGCCCGGACTTGGGGGAAGCCACCACCTTCCCCCTTATAGTATACTTTGTGCCTCTCCACAAGACCCACATCCAAATGGCTTTTTGTCCTGGGACTCCCAAGTGGGAGTCTTGAAATTACCAAAGTTGAGACTTCTAAAACTTTGGGGCCTCATAACTTTGTGTGTAGACCTCTGATTGAAATGAGGCCTGAAACAAAGTTGTAGCCCTTGTCCAGAGCTTTCCAACGATATGTCGCACGCCACCTACACGCAAATAAATCGGGTCGATTCCTAACTTTTAATGGTTGGGAGTCAAACTACCAATTTGACTCCCGACCTTTCTTTTGGCCATAACTTGTGTTTCAGATGTCCAAATGGGTCATGCAAGCCCATTTTAAGATCTACATTTCAATAGCTTTCCAATGGTATAAAAAACTTTTCGAGTCATTGGGTTTTGGCCCTTGCAATCGCTCTCTGAACATTCGAGAATCCACGGGACTCCAACTCCCAAAGTGGAAGCTCCTTTGGGAGTGTGAGGGTTCATTCCCTCACACTTTCCTTCACTCTCGGGCTTCCTTCTTAGCCCGTAACCTTGCAAGCCCTTGCCTTGGTCGTGAGCCCAAGGCTAGGGTTGCGACATAATGGACCTAAAAATTATGCAATTGAAAAAGTTAATGAATGGTAATCATGAACTTTCAATGTACCCATAGTGGATGAGGAAAAAGGTGACTTGCAGGACTTGATGATGTTCCAATCCAATCCCATTTGACCCATGTGGGCCCATGATGCATGGTGTAAGCATGAATAGAAAAGTATAGTATTAATATGGGTTGAATGTGCAAGGCATGAAGAGGATGTGGCAACAAATTTAGGGGGTGAAGAAAATGAAAGTAATTCTACTAATGGTGGGACAATGAGTTTGCATTTGATGCAAAATCTAATGGTAGTAAATTTGGAGAAGATGGGAACCATTGGCTATTAGAAGTTGATGACTAATAATAGTACTAAATCATGATGAGTGGCATAGATTGCTCACAATTTTATTTTTTGGGACCAATGGACAAATGCTCCTATATTTTCAATTTGTTTATGCTAAGGGATTTGTCAACAAACTACTGCCACATCAAAATTTTCATCTATGTGTCACCATGGTTCAAATTAAAGATGGCACCCAACAACTTTGAGGTAAGACATCGTACACAAATTGGTGCCCAATCATTGGCCATTACCTAGGTTTGGTTTCATATGTAGCTTTGGATGTGTCAATGTGAAGGGATTTGTGGGGGTGTTAATATAGTTGATGAATAATGCATCAACTATCTATTCAACTTTGCCTTTGCTTAACTTTGCCTCTGCCTAGGTTACGTCTTTGGATCATTAATTTTTGCTTTCTTTCTTTCTTTGTTTTCCAAAACCTGTCAAAGGAATAACAAGACGGGATTCCTACATCTTTCATTGGAAATCAATTCCCATCCATTAGCCCCAACCCTCTTTGCAATGTTCAAGGTATGCTTGTAGGTAAATTGATTTGTAATATTGGGGTTATATAATCATCAAAAACAAAATTCTAAGATTTTGAATTATTTTCTGAAGGACTTCTTTTTGGATTACTATGTTGTAAGTGTGCACATGAAATGTCAACTTTTATTCCATCCAAATGTTGAAATTCTTATTATGCAAGATGAAGCCATGGCTGACTTAGGAAGCAACATACAACACTAAAGGACATGATTATAGTGATTACTTGGATGTTCCAACATGCTTCCATTATGGCCAATGCTTGAAAATGTTTTCACACTAATGGGTGTTTGAAAACATACATGACGTTTTCTTTTGGTTTACTTTATTCTATATTGCAATATTGAACAAGTATAGTGTTGTAACAATTTGGTAAGCTTTGCTTACAAAATGAATCCTAGCTTTGTAATATGATCTACTTGTTTTGGTATGTATGAACATCATTTCAAATTTGGCTAGCTCCTATTAAGTTATACACAAATTCAAGGAACCTATTAATGTCTTCCATATAAGGGTTGTTATGCCTTGGGATTTGAATTCCTATATTGAGGAAAATTGCCAATGTTTTCTACAAAAAAAATTGATCTATAATATAATTAGTAGAATATTTTCACCCACATATTAAAAGATAAAAATCTTCATCAATTTGCTTTGCATAGATGAATACAAAACTAGTGTTTCCAAATAACTTTTCGTTATATGATTTTGATCATCAAATCCAATGGTATCCTCCCTTCTTAATTTCATTAAAAAAATAAATAGCAAAGACCTTGGAAAAAGCCTCAATTGTTGGAGAATCAAAAATTGTCCCCCCTTGAGTTTTTCCTGAATTTTTAAATTAAAATTATTGAAATTATATTCACACAACAAGGAAAAACTACCCTAATTATAGGGATAATTACCCTAAATAGGGATAATTACCTTGAGTATATGGATCATTGGATTCTATTTATGGTTCAATCTAATCCACCTCTTTATTCATTTTTTTTCAATACCCAATGGTAGCTTTAGAATACAACGTTTTAATCAATGGCCTCCACATGTCAACTCACTACTTGCAGAATTTCAAAATTTCCTTTCACGAGAGGCTTATAGGGTTGACTTTGCACACAAAACTAGATTTTTGCATTGCCTTATTAGTTTGTGTGCTTATGTTTAGATAAAAGCTACATCTATAAGCTCACAAATGTTGTTTCTTGTTTCTCACAAACTTCTGCTATTACTAGACCTTGTGTATGGAAAGAAAAGGTAGTACCAGAATCGACTACATTTGAAAGTGAGATGTTTAATAGTGCAGTTTTCAAAGTTTCCTCTTGATATAGACATAACATTTCAATAGATGAATTTGGGTTTATGGGGTTGATTGATTTTTCAACCAACCAAGTAGAAGAGGAAGTTATAAACAATCCTTATGAGGAGGTAAGACGGAGAAGAATCATTGAAAATAACAAATACCTTGAAGCAATATTACAAAATGCATGCCAATAAGTTCTAGCATTTACCCACTTTGAAGATGTCAAGTTGTAGACCTTCAACTATTATGTCGATATGTTAGGGTTTGTTATGATTGAATGTTGTAGGCTCTATAATTTGCTACACCCAACATATTGGTAAGAAAGGTTGATTTTTGAAAATTGTTTGTATGGTTTGTAGTTTCGAGCCTCTTTGCTAATCTTGCAAGAATAAGGATGTATTTTTGGTTTTGGCATTAAAATGAGTTTTGTTTAAAGTTTCAAGGAGAATATTGCTCCTACAGGTCCATTAAAGACGATTATTCCAAAGTTTACTATTGTAAACAAAGCTATAGGACCTCCACGACGTAGCCATCACATTGCAACTTTTAACCAACAATTGAATATGGTTGAAGAAGAGAACCCAAAAGATCTCATTTTAGGTGAAGGTGACATTGGGGATGGTGAGTCGGACCTTGATGAAAAGTATGCCCCCCCCCCAGATGAAGGCATTGATGATAGTGCAGAAGACATGAAAGGGGATGGTATTACTACACGTAAGCGACGAAATTTTTTGGGAAAGTCACCAATCAAATCTATAACATCATAAGTATAGTTCCTAATGAAAAGCCTCCTTAGGTCTGATTCCAAATTATGTATTGCATTTGCTTGTTGATTGTGGATTTCTAGATAGTTTTGATGTCTATAGGTTGGTTCTTTGTCCTTATTTAGAGGATTGGAGTGCATACTCGGTATATACCCTTACATGATTGATTTGTTTGTCTTTTGGGTGATGACCTAATAGCCACTTAATAGTAGCTTCAACCCTAATGGTTAAGATTATCATAATGGCATATAGATAACGAAAGTCTTGTTGGTGCATGTAATAATGACATCAATTGAAAATTCAATTTTTACTGCATTTTACAGTTTAAACATGTGGCAATTGGACATCTCCAACTATCTTGATGATGGTCAATAAACAAGCTAAACTCAGATGGTAGCATTCCAAGTGGTTAAAAGTATGGTATGTAAATGGAGTAATATGAAATCTTCAATAAGTGTAGTGTGAAATGTTAAAATGTATGTGCGGTTTTTGATGTCATGGTCATAATTTCTGTTCATGGGGTATTGAAAAAGACTTAAAAGTATCAATGATAGATGGTTGCATATGATGGCCATAATGGATTTGTTTATTCTAACACATATTATGATCAAGTAACATTATTTTAATTATATGTCGGTTCTGCCATTTTTTGTTTTTTACAATCTAAGATGGTTGTAGCTATCCCCTTATGATATGAACTTCTACAGCACAAATGTGGTGTTTTCCCTATTTGGAGTTAATAAAGGGAATTTAGGGTCATGGTAGTTAGCTTGCAACAAATAATTACAATATGGTTGATTAACATTATGAACTATGAGGTATTTTGGGTGAGGAAGGTAAATGTGATATAGACTCATGCTCACCTTGTTGTAGGTCTTCCAATTTTGGAAGTTTTAGGACCCTCACAAGGATTTTTGCTACCAACCATATGTTGGAAAGCTATGGGAATAAACATATTAAGGAAAAACCTTATGCATATCAAAATGGTCACTAAATTTTCTTAGTTTGATTGGGGTGTTGCAGGGGGTAGAAAAACATGTGTGCATTGGGGGTAATCAAGGAAAGTTGCTAACAAGGCCATTGGGTTCAAGCTCCATACCAGCTAGGCCCAACTTCATGCATTCTCAAGGTATGCAACATGGCCCTTTAGATCGATATGCTAAATATGATGATTTTTGCAGTCCTGAATATGAATCATATCCACAGGGATTGGTTGTAAATTCATCATATCCTTGAAGACCACCTACACATTCATTATATCCTTGAAGACCGCCTACACATGAATTATATTCTCGAAGAACACTTGGCCATGGATCATTTCCATGAGGAGCAATTACACCAACTTCACGTCCACATCCTAGTAGTGGACAACAAGGACCTTACTATTTAGAGGAAGGGATGTATTCCCAACCACTAAATTCTTCAGAAGCAAGGGATCAATATTCCACATGGCCACCCTTGCAACTTGAAGAAAATAACCCTACTTTAGAAGTATAAGTAGGTAGGGCAACAATATCAACTGTTGATGTGAGCAATTACAGGCCAACACGATACGTAGGCAAAATCGTGTTGCAACAAAAACAAAACTAATGGACCAATCTGTGGTGGCTCCTAGGGAAGAGGGGAAAAGACCCATAATCATAGTTAATGTAGAAAGGTGCCCATTAGTGCCAAGTCAGAACCAATGGCTTTCAGCACTAAAGTGATATACTTTGATTTGGTTGGATTTGGCAAAATCAATAGTTTGTTAGTCCGAGGAAAGGTTAGAAAAGGTGAAGGATAACTTGGCAAAACAATTCGAGGATACGGAGCCATGTTGCAACTATGAACATATGCGGGTGATAGCTAGCAAAATTTTGAAGACACAATGGTTAAAGTGGCTAAAATTCATGAATCAGGTTTGGGGTTATATACATTTGATGGCTTGATGTTTGGTGATTGAATGTGATATTATTGTTGTTTACATGTGAGGGATGATAAGGTAGTGATCCCTTATCAAAATGTTCATATGTAGATGTTTAATTTAGGGTGGCTATTGTACATGGCATTATGGGCAAGTGTCCAAGGCCTATTAATTGTACCCTTGCCAACTAGGAGGCATTGATATAGTATTGGACTACTGCAAATTTTGCGAAGAAGTGGGGACACTTGATTGATGCTTGAACAATGTATCTAGAACAAGCTGTGGTGGCCCAATGCAACAAGAGGTAAGAATTGTAAGTGCCATTTGATTGCATTTGATTCTATTGTTAAGGGAGTCTTGTATCCAAAGATTATGTCAAGGTGAACTTGATGCATTTGTGGAAAATGTTGATGAGTTAATTGGGTTCATGGGGAGTAGATGACAACACATGGACAACCACTATTGGGAGAAATGTTAAGGGGTACTAACCTTCCACCAAGGAGTAGCGCCTCTATGGTATCCCCTACGCTTATACTTACTGAAGGTTATCATTTTCAATTGAACTACCTAGACTTGTTTAGGAAGGGCTTTTTTAATATCCTAGAGATTTGAAAAGTGGTGGGGATCATGGATGTTGGGAACTTTTCAATGTGGCCAGTATCACACAAAGGTGGTTTGTATGTCATATTGCAAGGTCTGAATTTGGGCTAACTGAAATTGGCCCATCTATATTATAGGTCAATATTGACCTATGGTCAAACTTTGTTGATCAATGTAGGACACCAAGAGAGGATTATTGTTGGAACTTTTTGGTAAGGTGGAAGGAATGTTACAATGGCAAGGGGCAATAGATTAGAAACAAGATGAAGTTAATAGGAAATTAAATGAAGTTATGTCTTCAATTACCCAATTACAATCATCAATGGACATGTTCATTACCATGCACAAGGCTTTGGTAAAAAAAGCTTAGTGTCCTTAAGTAGGCAAATGGCAACTTGGTTTCAATTGAATCAATGCACAAGAGCAAGGTGCAACAAAGTCAAACACCAACCAAAGGGCTAGAAAAAATTGGGGATGATGGGGATGGGGTGGTGCAACAAGAGGTGTTTATGGAAACACTAACAATAGGCACAAATGTTGAAGATGGGAATATTGTTGATGTGGGAGGATCAAGTGTGGGTGGACAACAAATTGCAAACAACCATTTAAGCCTCCATGGTGCCATGTGCAATGCAAGTATGCCTTTAGTGTTGGGACAAGTGAGCCAACCTTTGAAGGCAAGATTAATGCCCATAAACCTTGAACCATTCTTAATGTCAAATGTTACCTTTAATTGGACTAACTTTTTGAAATTTACTCATGCAGGAGCAAAGAACTAGTCTAGTGGCCACAACAAGTAAGCTTTTGATGTTGGGACAAATGAGCAAGTCTTTGAAGGCAAGATTAGTGCTAATAAACCTTGAACCATTCTCATTGTCAAAATAAACCTTTGATTGACCTAACTTTCTGAAATTTGCACATGTAGGAGCAAAAAAACCAATCCAGTGGCCAAAATAAGTAAGGCTCCAAATGTTGCACCAAAAAATGCAAAACCAAACCCACCTAAGGCAAATCTAATAAAACCAACTCCAACTTAGGTAACTCATGTTTTTTCGTCTATTGTGCTATTGATGTTTTGTTTTTCATTTTTCTGTTATTTGGTCAAATGTAATGCGTGGTAAGCTAGCAAATTAGGGTTTGATTGTTATTTAATTGTAGTATTTAATTCAAAGATTAATGAAGATAGGTGCACTCTTTAGCTTGTTGCATGAGGACTACTATTTAATTTGGATTTGTGGATGACCAATAATGTCAATCTTAGTGGTTAGGACTATTTAAGTTGCAAAAAATCATTAGCTTGTGTAGATTTGCATCGGTTTTGAAATGTTACCCATGGACCCAATCTCAAGGCACAAGGTTGGAATAGGAACAATATGTGGGTTGAGTGGTAACAAAGTTGCTAAAAAGACCATACCTAAAGATTATGTGGCTATTAAAATCTAGGAGGTTTGTATGCTAGAAGCCATTACTAATGTTGCCCATCAAATGATGGATCCTAGCAAAGTACAAATAGAAATATAGCTTGGGGCTATTGTTTTCTAGTCACAAAAATTCCTCAAGCTAGCTTTTACAGTGGCAACTTTTAGTGCTTTAAATGTTGCATTGACTAGAAGGTCATTAAAGATGGGTGCATGTATAGTAAGAAAATTGTTCAATGATGTGATTAGACATAGAAGACAAGGAGGAAGAAAAAATTATAATAGGAGGGTAGAAAATAGTCTATGCAAGTTGCCCTTAAACTAGGTATGCCAAGATTTCAACATCAATGACTTTAAACTTATTGCCATAAATCATGGTTTGAATGCAAAGGGTGTTTTAGTGTGTAATTTTTGACTTGGCATGCCTAATAGTGTAATTTTATATGTGTCCATAAGTTTGGAAATTTTGTGGCTAATGTATGTGTGATTCTTGCATTAATAAACTTGCTTGAAGCTCTGAGTTGTTCCACCATTTCAAATGTAATCAAATTGTCCCCTAGGAACTCTATTAATTTTGAACCCTATAATAAGTAACCTTAACCCTAAATATGTAACCCTAACCTTAACCCTAAAACTATAACCCTAACCTTGAATATGTAACCCTAACCTTAATATTGACTTTGACCATTGACTCAAATGGCATGCAACGTGGCATGTGTTCATTCATCTTTATCTTGACATGTGTCATGGTTAATTTGGTGTACAAATATCCACATTTGTATATATATAACGAAATTAATGTTTTTCTTCAAATTCATGTGAGGAAATACATTTAAAGAAAACACGTGGCACCTTATAATTAGTGGAAACATGCCGCGTGCAAGCATGGCATTGGATTCAAATTATGAATTTTTGTTCTTTTTATTGTTGATCTAAGAACCATGATTCACCAATGAGATATTCTAGATTGTCCACCATGACTATAGTTGCAATCACATTGGTTTTTTATGATTGTAGACATGGTAATCTATAACTGTCCATACTTATAATTGTGAATGGTATTTATGACTATGACCATGGCTAGTGGCTACATAGTAAAAGCGACAAGTTTGATTCGACTACATAGTCATGTGACTATGTAGTCATGGGTAGTTGTTAAGTTTGGTTACAACTACATTTGTAGTCATATATGTAGTCATAAAACCAAGGATTTGGCGTAGTGTAAATTTGTCCAAGTACATTTGAAATCTAGTGAAACACAAAATGAACTTGACCACATATTCTAATAATGTGGCCATCCATGTGACCTATTATTAACATTAAAAGACATTGAATTTTCCATTAATTTTTTTTAAAGATTTTTTTGTTCCAATGGTATGAGTTTCATGAACATATATATATATATATAGTACTATAAACATTAGTGTTGGGTGGTTCTTTGAATTTTTTGAAAACCAATAAGTAAGTGGGTATATACCCAAGTTGATAACATGCAGCTATCCCTAATTCTAAAAATCACCCACCATTGGTAGACACCTATGCATTTAGGTTCCTTCCAATTTAAAAAAAAAAGAATGCCAACACTGTACAAGTAAAACATTAAAACTTGTCTACCTTTATTACAAGACTAGTGCAGAGACCTAATGGTAAGACCTTGAAAGCACTTCAATTGGTTATGGATGTAATCTTTTCATCAAATATATAGGTTCCACAAGTTTTCTTTTCCCCCAAAAATCCAACACTTAAAAGTATTTTTTGAAATAATTTATGCCCAACCCATGGGCACCTACAATAATGCAAAAAATCTTGAAAGTAAATCACACCACATAGTAGCTTCACAATTTGAGTAAAAGCCTTGAAAACATGTTCCATTTATAAGTGTGATGAAGCCTTACCAAACGTAAATTTTATAAAAAACACACACGCCCAAAAGGGGAAAGGAAGGAACAATAAGAAAGGACCAACATCCAACCAAAACACAACACCCAAAAACACAAACACACAACTAAGTGCTACAAAAGAGTGAACAATGTCCTAAATTCCTCACCTATTGCATAAAATAAATCAAACAAGGAAATAAATGTGAAATTTGAAAGAACACCTAGCCTAAAAGAGGCTTTCCCAACAATAATAGCTCATTTGAAAATAGAAATAGCTTGAATTTTTTGAAGAGTGACTAACACCCTTTGCCTACAAAATGGGCGTAAAATTGACAATGGGGGATTAAAAAACCCTTGGCTACTTCACCATGTTAACACACCAATGAAAAAAGTCATCACTTGTGGTGTGAACACCAAATACCTCTATGGTAAAAGAAAAAAACACATCCTCAAGGTGTCAATTGTGATATAATCAATCCTTTGTTGGGGTCATAATTGTCATGGTCACTTTTTAAAAAACAACTACTTGTACTAAAACTAGATTTTTTAGATGGAATTAATAATGACAACATTAGCCAATTTGTGAATCCCATTTATGGTGATTACCACACTGACCCACCAATGTAGAAACTCAAGGGAAGGTGATGGGAGTACATGAATTTGCTCACATGAAACATGAAGTCTAACATCTTTGGCAATGGAAGTAAAGGCATCTCAAATGGTGTCATGGGTTGCTATGCATTCCTCCTTGTCAAAATGTTGGAGAAGGTGTATCCCCATGAAGTTTATAGGTTTATCTTTCCCAAAGGTCACTCAAATGCTCCTTAATTTCAAGAATGTTTTCACATGGCATACATTCGTTTCCAAGGCATCTTGGAAAAAGGTGAAAACACACTATGGTGACCCCCTTTTGGGTGTCACATTATACTACTTTCCAAGGGTGTGCATGTTTGAATGTATTCCATTTCAAATTTTTGAAAAAATTTCACAATATTTTAACATATTATGTTAGAATATAACATAGACAAGAGATTAAAAAAGAAACCATTTCATTTCATTTTATAAAGTGAAAGATTGGAGTACATTTGTGGAAACAAATGTAGTGTACCTATGTTTAAAAAAACACAAATATATTTCAAAAACAATTCGAATCCAAGGTTTTAGGCGATAAACCCACTGGGGCGCACCTGAAGACCTTTAGGAGAGTAGGGTTCGCGATGTCTTCTGGCGAGGTAAGATTTTAGGAGTGCAGTTCCATGAACCTAAGTACCGGTAACCTTCCTAAGCTATTTTTAATTTTTATGAAAGTTGAAACTATATTGAAGCATGTCATTTCAGTTAATTTGAACCATGTTTGGGTACCATGTGACTAATTTGAAAATTTTCATCTTGCAAAATGAGTGTGTTTTTTAACAAAAATGCAATAAATGTGTGGTAAATTGAAAATTGGCCAAGTAATCACATTTACATGGAAGATGACAAACATAGCTAGATGGATCATTTAAAAAATTCCATTAAAATTGATTATTATAATGACTAATGAATCCTTAAAGTTAATGTAGTCAACACGAGATAGTGACCCTATTATACCAATGTACATTATAACTATATATATAACCATGGATCTTTCAATATAGACAATGAAATTTATTGTTCTTATTTAAATAATATTATATAACATTAATTTTGTAAAAATAATAATTGTAAGGCCCAAAAACCAAAATTAAATGTACCATACTTTTGGAACAATTATATTGTATGTACTATAATACTAGACCCAAAAGTGGCCCAAAGGGGTTCAATATAATGTGCTTTCACCTAAAAAGAGGAGGCAAAAGAAGAGGAACCAAATGGATTACCCAAAACCTTGATGCCATTTAAAGGGGGTGCAACAACCCGCAAGAGGGGAAAAGTCGAAAGGTAAGCCAAAAGGGGGATTATGTTGCGCACTAATGAGGCTAGAACATTAAACCCACCAAATCCAATTGGGCAAAATGACCAACAACATGAGGAACAACATAGGTAAAGCCAATGATGTGGATGTCATCTACCACGAAAGGAAACAAATAGAAGGGGAAAAGGTTTGTAGAATAATGCAGGGCTTGAAAATGAACAAGGGTGAAAGGAGGTTCACCTAGTAGATTGCCCTAACACATGCCAATGAAGGAATGGACAATGGTTAAGCCTCCCAAAGGGGAGTGATGATTAAAAAAAAAAGGGGAGTTATGGGGCACAAAAGGAAAGATGTGTTGGGATAACTAACCTTTTATTGCATGAAGCTCTTGGAATATAACCATGTGGGAAATAATGTTGAAAGCATTTATGACATCTACTTGCAACACCACCTATTCAAGGTGAACATCGAAGGTTATACAAGTACCATGCACAATGGTTTCACATTTTCCCCTAATTATGACTCCACATTTATGGGGCATAAGTGAGTTGAAAATGCATCACAAATTAAATTGAAGACAAAAAGGCTTTACTCAATAGTCGATATAAAACCTTACCCATTTTGATCAGCCAAATGCATTTGGAAGATTTGACTAACACCAAAACTTATGTGGCCCCAAAGGTTTAAAGTATGCACCCATGGATATGACTAGTGGAGACATACAAACACACCAAAAAACTATGAAAAACACTAGTGAAATTTAAAGGTTGAATGAATCTCAAATTAAAAGTGGTCAAATATTATATTAAACATCCTTATAGTTGAGACATGAAACAAGTGGAAAAATGTTCATTTAAATTGTCCAAGGAAAGGTTTAAATCCACATTTAACTAAAATGCCATCAAGGAAAGTGAACATGGAAGGGATGAATTTAAGAGGTGGAGAACCTATAGCGCACTAATGGTCTTTAATGAGGTTAGTGTGGGGGCTAGGCATGTAAAACTTTAACATCATGAACATATTTTCTAACATGCCCCAAGGTTACACTCCACCCAAAAGAACAAAAAGGGGGGGGGGGGGGGGGGGGGGGGGGGGGGTGTGGGGGGGGGGCGCCCACAAAGAGGGGTGGGAGTGGGTAGTTATAATACTAAAAAGCACCAACACAAAAA